>Ga0209160_1000024_pt1 | contig 102317 bp, 101 predicted proteins | sample GraSoiAngelo_153_FD_186167 | JGI IMG/M metagenome (GOLD analysis project Ga0209160, IMG submission 186167) | Grasslands soil microbial communities from the Angelo Coastal Reserve, California, USA - 14_1009_12_40cm (SPAdes) (version 2) | ecosystem: Environmental > Terrestrial > Soil >...
GCGAAGCTCACGTAGCGATCGCCTCCCACGATCACGTGGTCGTACACCGGCAGGTCGAGCAGCCGTCCGGCGTCGACCAGCTGCCGCGTCACCGCGCGATCGTCCGCCGAGGGCGTCGGGTCGCCGCTCGGATGGTTGTGGACCACGATGATGCCGGCCGCGGCCTCCGCAATCGCGGCCCGGAACACTTCGCGCGGATGCACCAGCGAGCTGTTCAGAATCCCCCGCGTGATCAACCGGTCGCCGAGGATCTGGCTCTGGCTCCCGAGGGCAAGCACGTGGAACTCCTCCACGACCAGGTCCCGGAGCCGCGTGGCATACACGCGCTGGACGTCCGCCGGCCCGCGGATCCGCTCCGGCGGCGGCTCTGCTTCGGAGCCGACGCGTCGCCCGAGCTCGAGCGCTGCCGCCACGCGCGCGGCCTTGCTCCGACCCACTCCGGGGATGCGCGCCAGCTCGACCAGGGGCCGGCCCGCGAGCCGCCGGACCGAGCCGTCCACGACGGCGAGCATCTCGCCTGCCACGACGAGCGCATCACGGCCGGTACACCCAGTCCCTAGGAGAACGGCGAGGAGCTCCTGCCCCGTCAGCGCAGCGGGGCCGACGCTCCACAGGCGCTCTCGCGGACGGTCGTGTGCGGGGTGCTCGGAGAGGCGAAGGGACATGCGGAGAACCTAGGCGGTGCCGCGAGATATCCGGTACCCGAACCACGCGGAACGGGGAACGCGGAACGCGGAACGTTACTGCGGGCTTTTGACGCGCGCCTGCCCCTACCGTTGCGCGCTCCGACTTCCGCGTTCCGCGTTTAGGCGGCCGCCCCGTGGCACTTCTTGAACTTCTTGCCACTGCCGCAGGGGCACGGGTCATTGCGGCCGACGTCAGCGTAGGGATTGCGCGCCAGGGCGGGGGCCACCACACCCGCCGAGGGTGCGCGCGCGGCCGCCGGCTCGGCCGACGTGATCAGTCCGTCGGCCGCCGCCTTGGTCGCAACCATGGGCGCGGGGCGGCGCGCCCCCCCCGGCTGCCCCCCCGCCGGGCCGGTCAAGGTGCGTCCGGGCGAGGGCGGTCCGCCCCCGGCCCCCGGGACCGCGATCTCGATCGGCATGTTGCGCCACCAATCCTTGAACCACCCTTCCGCGAAAGTGTTTTCGATGTCGCTCATCAGTCCCTTGAACATGTCAAAGGCTTCCGTCTTGTATTCGACGAGCGGGTCCTTCTGTCCCCAGGAGCGGTAGTAAATGCCTTCGCGCAGCTGATCGAGATCGTACAGGTGGTCCTTCCACTTCTCGTCGATCACACCGAGCATGAAGCGCGACAGCGCCCGTTCGGCCAGCCGCACGCTGCCCGCCTGGGCGCGGAGCTGTGCCTCGACATCCTTTTCCATGCTTTTCAGGTGATCGAGCTTGGCCTGAAAGGCCTCGCGCGCCGCTTGCTGCGCGGCCCGGACCAGGTCGTCCCGGTTGTGGATCACGGTCGGATCGGTGACGCCGGGCACCGAGATGAGGAACTTCTGCAGCAGCTCGGTTTCGATGAGCGCGCGGTCCCACTGGCCCGGATCGTCGAACTCCGCGATCAGGCCGTCCACCAGCCGCTCGACCGCCACCTCGACCATCCGGAGGGCTTCCGCCTTCAACTCCTCACCGCCCTCGAGCGCGAACTGTCGCAGCGAATAGATCACCTCGCGCTGCTGGTTCATCACGTCGTCGTACTCGAGCAGCTTCTTCCGCGCCTGGAAGTGCTGCAGCTCGACGCGCTTCTGGGCCTGGCTGATCGCGCCGGTGACCCACGGATGGGTGATGACTTCTCCTTCCTCCGCGCCGGTGCGGTCCATCCAGCGAGCGATGCGGTCCGAGCCGAACAGGCGCATCAGATCGTCCTCGAGGGAGAGGAAGAAGACGCTCTGGCCGGGATCGCCCTGGCGCCCCGAGCGCCCGCGTAACTGGCGATCGATGCGGCGCGCCTCATGTCGCTCAGTACCGATGATCACCAGCCCGCACGGCGGGTCCTCGTAGCAACCCAGTTTCTTGATCTCGGGCTGCGTGAGATCGGGCTGTTCGACTTGCTGGCCGAACGCCGGCTCGTGCGACATGATGCCGCACACCTGACACTTTTTCACGCCCGGGCCGAGCTTAATGTCGGTGCCCCGGCCGGCCATGTTCGTGGCGATGGTGATCGCGCCCGGCTGGCCCGCCTGCGCCACGATCTCGGCCTCGCGCTGGTGCTGCTTCGCGTTGAGCACTTCGTGCCGGAGACCGCGCCGCTTGATCATGCGGGACAGCGTTTCCGACACGTCGACGCTCACCGTGCCCACCAGCACGGGGAGCCCGCGCTGATGCTGGCGCTCGAGCTCGTCCAGGATCGCGTTATACTTCTCGCGCCGCGTCTTGTAGATGAGATCGTGCTTGTCGATACGGCGCACGGGTCGGTTCGTCGGGATGACCATCACGTCGAGCTTGTAGATCTCCCAGAACTCACGCTCCTCCGTCTCGGCCGTGCCGGTCATGCCGGCCAGCTTCTGGTACATCCGGAAGTAATTCTGGATCGTGATCGTCGCGAGCGTCTGGTTCTCTTCGCGGACCGCGACACCCTCTTTCGCCTCCACGGCCTGATGCAACCCGTCCGACCAGCGGCGTCCGTGCATCAGTCGGCCGGTGAACTCGTCCACGATGAGGACCTGCCCGTCCTGCACGACGTACTCCACGTCCTTGTCGTAGAGCATGTGTGCCTGGAGCAGCTTGTGGATGATGTGCAGCGTCTCGCTCTTCTGGGCGTACTCGGCCTCCACCGTGCGCCGCCGCTCGACTTTCTCCTTGGCCGAGAGGGTCTCGTCGTGATCGATTTCGTGCACGGCGTGCGAGATGTCGGGCACCACGAACAGCGTCGGGTCCTGGGGGGACATCGCCTCGACGCCCTTGTCGGTCAGGTGCACCGAGCGGCCGCGCTCGTCCATCACGAAGTACAGGTCGTCCTCGACGTCGCGCATCTTCTGGTCGCGGGCCGGCAGCTTGCGGTCCGCCAGTCGGTCGAGCTCCACGCGCTGCACCAGCGACTTCACCCCGGTCTCCTGGAGCAGTTTCATGAGCTTCTTGTTCTTCGGCATGCCGAGCTGCGCCTTGTACAGCAACCGGGCGCCCTCGTACGCCGTCTTCTCGTCACCGAGCGGCGGCTCGGCCTTGGCGATGAGGTCGTTCACCACCGCCGTCTGCTTGCGCACGAGCTGGACCACCTGGGCGTTGTGCAGCGCATACTTCTCGTTCGATTCCGTGCCCACCGGTCCGGAGATGATGAGGGGAGTGCGCGCTTCGTCGATCAGGATCGAGTCGACTTCGTCGATGATCGCGTACACGTGGCCGCGCTGGACCCGGTGGTCCGGCGAGACGACCATGTTGTCGCGCAGGTAGTCGAAGCCGAACTCGTTGTTCGTGCCGTAGGTGATGTCGCACAGATACGCCTGCCGCCGCTCGGGCGAGCCCGGCTCGGTGTCGTCGATGCAGCCCACCGTGAGGCCAAGCCACGAGAAGAGGTGGCCCATCCACTGCGAGTCGCGCCGCGCCAGGTAGTTGTTGACCGTGACGAGATGCGCGCCTCGCCCGGCGAGGGCGTTCAGGTAGAGCGGCAGCGTGGCGACGAGGGTCTTCCCCTCGCCGGTCGCCATCTCGGCGATCCTGCCTTGGTGCAGCACGATGCCGCCGATCAGCTGCACGTCGTACGGCACCATGTCCCAGGTCAGCTCGTGTGCCGTCACGACCAGTTTGCTGCCGGTCAACCGGCGGCATGCCTCGCGCACGGTGGCGAAGGCTTCGGCGAGCAACCCGTCCAGCGCGCTCTGCAGCTCCTTCGCCAGCGCGTGCTCCGCCTTCGCGAGCTGGTCGGATAGCTGGAGCCGCTCCTCCGCGTCTGCGCAGTCGTGCTTCGCCTGCCGCAGCCGCTCCACTTCCGCCGCCAGTGCGCCCGTTCGCTCCGCGATGACGGCGCGGAACTTGGGCGTTTGCGCCCGCAGCTCCGCATCGGAGAGACCCTGCAGCCGGGCTTCGTGGCGGTGGATCGCGTCCACCAGCGGCTGGATACGCTTGAGCTCGCGCTGGAAGCGCGTGCCGAAGACCTTCGTGACGAGACGTTTGAACATCAGTCCTCTAACGATACAACCCGCGCGCGGCGATGTAGTCGCGGACCGCGTCGGGGACGAGATACCGGATGGAGCGCCCGCGCCGCACGCGGTCCCGGATCATGGTGGCCGAGACGCCCACCGCGGGCACCTCGAGCACGCGCTCGATCAGTGGGTGCCGCGGCACGGACGCGCCAGGCCGGGCGAAGACGACCAGGTCGGCGAGCCCGGGAAGCGCCTCTACCTCGTGCCAGCTGGGGAGTTCCTGCGCGGCATCCGCTCCCAGGAGTAACGTGAACCGGTTCCCGGGCTCGCGCCGGGCCAACGCTTGCAGCGTCCGCACCGTGTAGGACGGCGCCGCCAACCCGAGCTCGATGCGCTCCACCGCGAGCCGGGGATTGCCCGCCACGGCGAGGTCGAGCATCTCGGCGCGCTGCTCCGGCGTGGCGCCGTGCGCGGCCCGCTTGAACGGTTGCTCGCGCGCCGGCACGAAGCGCACCGTGCCGCCCAGCTGCTCGGCCGCCGCCTCCGCTACCACGAGATGCCCGATGTGCACTGGGTCGAACGAGCCGCCGAACAGGGCCTCCACTCGGGCTCAGGAGGGAGCAGACGCGGCCGGCGTGGTGCTCGCGTCGGCGGGGCAGCTCTTGTCCAGACCGCCGACCCGCGGGTAGAAGCGCCGCAGGTGAGCACAGGTCTCCTTCAGCTCCTCCCTGTACCCGATGGCGCGGTAGCTGTCCACCAGTCGCAGCAGCGCGTCGGGGACGCGCGGCGTCTCGGGGTAGCTCGCGATCACATCCTTGAAGTAGATGATCGCGGAGTCGAACGCGCGTCGCTTGAAGTAGAACAGACCGTTCTTGTACGCCTTCTCCGCGAACCACTCCTTGAGCTGCAGGACGTGCAGCTGGGCTCGGCCGGCTGCCGCCGTGCCGGGGTAGCGACCGGCAAGCTCCTGGTAGATGGCGAGCGCGGACTGGCCGTAGGTCGGATCCAGCTCGGGGCGCCGCCACAGGCGGAGGTTGGCATCGCCCGCGCGCAGCAACGCGAGCGGCGCGTACTCACTCGTGGGGTACTCATCCGCGACCTGGCGGAACTCGTGCGCGGCCTGCACCCGGTCACCGGTTTGGAAGTAGCACTCCGCCAACCGGTAGCGCACTTCGGCCAGCTGCGGTTGCGACGCCGCCAGCTCGAACGTCAGCCGTCGCAGCGCGATCATCGCGTGAGCGAAGTCGCCCCTCGAGAACTGCTGACGGGCGCGCGCGAGCCCGACCTCTGCGTCCGGCGTCGGTGTCACGGTCGCGGTGTGATGGCAGGCCGCGAGGCCGACCAGGGCGATCACCCAGCAGCGAGCCATTGCTCTCACGGGAGTTTCGGCGGGGCTGGCGACGGCGCGTCCGCCTTGCCCAACGCGTTGATCTTTTCGTGCGCCCGCTGCGCCAGCGTGTCGCCCGACGTCCCGCCCGCTAGGGCCTGCTGATAGCTCTCGAGCGCCGCCGGGATGTCTCCCTGCGCCAGCTTCACGTCGCCCAGGCCGAGGAACGCTCCGCGCACGACGTCGGGCGGCGACCCCGGCGCCGTCGCGCGTCGGAACCAATCCTCCGCGTCGGCCGGCTTCCCGGCGGCGAGCAGCCGCTGACCCTCGACCAGGGCGCACAGCCCCAACCCTTCGCGCGCTCCCTCCGCGACCGCCGGCTCGTGCTGCCGGCGCAGCACGCCCTCGAACGCTGGGACCGCCGTGCTGCAGGCGCGCGCTCGCACCGCCGCCATGCCGTAGACAAAAAGGAGCGAGTCCGCGCTGCGCGCGTTTCCCGCGGCGGCGACGGCGCTGGGGAGGAGCGCGAGCGCCGCACCCGTGTCGCCCCGCTCAGCCGCGCCCAACGCGGCCAGCCGGGTGTACTTGCCGAGCGGCCGCCCCGGCGACACCGCGCGCAACCCCTGCAACGCGGTCGCAGCCGCGTTGCGGTCGTTCGCCGCGAGGGCGGCGCGGACCACCCGCTCGAGGCCGTCGGCGGCTTCGGCGGCGCGCGAACGGTCGGTCTCCCCCAGGGCGACATAATTCGCGGAGGCGAGCCCGTAGTCGCCGGTGTGCAACGCCGCGGCGGCCGCCTTGGCGTACAAGTCCGGGCTTCCGGCGTGCGCCTTCAGCCCCAGCTGATATTCGGCCAAGGCGTCCCGGTAAGCACCGGCCGCGTAGTTCCGGTCGCCCAGGTCCTCGTGGTCGGCGGCGCTGCGCGCACAGGCCAAGGCGAGGGCGAGGCATGCAAACCCCAGTGGTCTCACGCCTTCTTCCCTTTGCCTCCCCTGCCCTTTCCGGCAGGGGCGGGCGCCGCGGCGCCCGTGTCGTTGCGAGCCAACATGGCGAGATACGCCTCCACCCGTGGATCCTCCGGCCGTCGTTCCCGGCACGCTTCCCACACCTCCTTCGCCCCGAGGCCGTCTCCCGCGAGGTAACACGCGAGCCCGAGCATCGCGGCCGCGTCCAGATAGTTGGGCCGCGCGCGCACGATGATCTCGAAGTGCTCCCGGGCATCGAGGGCACGGCCCGCCTGCAACAGCATCCGCCCCAGCTTATACCGCAGGTCGTGAAACGCCGGTCCGAGGGCGAGCGCCGCGTGATACTGCTCGATCGCCTGCACCAGCGCTCCCGCCTCGTCGTAGGCGTTGCCGAGCGTAGCGTGCTGGTTGGCGAGCTTCGCCGCCACGTGCGCCGGAAGGCCGTCGCGCGACTCGCCACCCAGCTGCGCCGCCCGCCGAAACGCGGCGTCGGCCTCGTCCTCGCGTCCCAGCTCGTTCAGCACGAGCGCCCGATGGATGAGCGCTTCGACGTAGCGCGCGTTCAGGGTCAGCGCGCGGTCGAGCTGGGCGAGCGCCTGCTCCTGTTGGCCGACGAGCGAGTACGACAGCCCCAACAGATGATGGGCGTCCGCAAACGCCCGGCCGCTCGCCACCACTTCCTCGAGCAGGTGGATCGCGCCGTAGTAGTCCTGGAGGTCGAACCGTTCGCGAGCCTGCGCGACGAGGTGCTCAGGACTGACGTCCATGGATCTCCTGGTACCAGCTTACGAAGTGGCGGATCCCCTCTTCGATGCCGACCCGGGGCCGATAATCGAGCTCCCGTTCGGCGCGCCGCAGATCGGCCGCCGTGAGGCGCACGTCCCCCGGCTGGTCGGGGTGCCGCTCGATTCGCACGGTGCGCCCGAGCGTCCGCCCGATGAGCTCGATCAGGCGATCCAGCCGCACCCGTGCGCCACCGCCAATGTTGATCGCGACGGCGCCCCCACCCCCCCCACCCCCCCCGCGCCCCGTGCGCGCGGTGCGGGCGGTCCACTCCACCGCCGACAGGACCCCGTCCAAGCAGTCCGTAATATAGGTATAGTCCCGCTCGCTCGACCCGTCGCCGTACATCCGGACGGGCTTGCCTTGGGCGATCAGATCCGTAAAGCGATGGATGGCCAGGTCAGGCCGCTGGCGCGGCCCGTACACTGTGAAGAAGCGCAGGCAGGCGACGCGCACGCCGTACAGGTGGGCGAAGGCGTGCGCCATCAGCTCTCCCGCGCGCTTGCTCGCCGCGTACGGCGAGATCGGCCAGACCGCAGGGGCGTCCTCGGAAAAGGGGGCGGGGGTGGCGTCGCCATACACTGAGGACGACGAGCCGAACACCACCCGCCCGATCCCAGCGCGCCTCGTCGCCTCGAACACGCGCACCGTGCCGGTCACGTTGGCTTCGCTGTAGGAGGCCGGATCCTCGAGGGAGGGGCGCACGCCCGGGCGGGCCGCCAAATGAATCACGACGCTGACGCCATCGAGCGGGAGCGGGTCACGCGCCACGTCGGCTTCGAGGAAACGAAACCGGGGATGGCGGCGGAGGTCCTCGAGATTCCGTTCCTTCAGCGCGCGGGCGTAGAACGGGTCGAAGTTGTCGGTGCCCACGACCTCGTCCCCCCGCGCAAGCAGCGCCTCACACAAGTGGGAGCCGATGAAGCCCGCCGCCCCCGTGACCAGGAGGCGTCGGCTCACGCGGCAACGAGCCCACGAAAGTAGGCGATCGTGCGTCGCAACCCCTCCTCCAGGGGGACCCTCGGCTCCCAGCCGAGCGCCGCCCGCGCACGCGTGATGTCGGGCTGACGCACCTTGGGATCGTCCACCGGCAGCGGCCGCTCGACGATCGGGCTGCGGCTACCGGTGAGCTGCAGCACGAGCTCCGCGAGCTGGCGAACGGTGAACTCCTTGGGATTGCCGATGTTGGTGGGCTCGGCATCGCCCTGCTCGAACAGCCGCACGATGCCCTCGATGAGGTCGTCCACATAGCAAAACGAGCGCGTCTGCGAGCCGTCGCCGTACAGCGTCAGCGGCTGGCCCTGCAGCGCCTGCACGATGAAGTTCGAGACCACGCGTCCGTCGTTGGGTCGCATGCGAGGGCCGTAGGTGTTGAAGATCCTCACGATGCGGGTATCGAGATCGTGATAGCGGTGATACGCCATCGTCATCGCCTCGGCGAAGCGCTTCGCCTCGTCGTAGACGCCCCGTGGTCCCACCGGGTTCACGTGACCCCAGTAGCTCTCCGGCTGGGGGTGCACGAGCGGATCGCCGTACACCTCGGAGGTGGAGGCCAACAGGAAGCGGGCCCGCTTCGCCTTGGCGAGCCCCAGCGCTTTATGGCTGCCGAGGGAACCGACCTTCAGTGTCTGGATGGGCAGCTCGAGGTAATCCACCGGACTCGCGGGGCTCGCGAAGTGGAACACGCCGTCCAGTGGCCCCTGCAGCTCGATGAAGTTGGTGACGTCGTGGAGGACGAACTGGAAGTCGCGGTGACTTTTCAGGTGGGCGAGATTGGCCGGCGCGCCCGTGATGAAATTGTCCACGCCGACCACCCGGTGACCCTGCGCGAGCAACCGGTCGCACAGGTGCGACCCGAGGAATCCCGCGGCCCCGGTTACGAGGATCCGCATGCCCGCTGGCGGCCGATGCTGTCGTAGGTGAGGCCGAGGCGCGCGAGACGCTCCGGGTCGTAGAGATTCCGACCATCCACGATCAGCGGCCGCGCGAGCAGCTGCTTGATCTTCGCAAAGTCCGGGTTACGGTACTCGAGCCACTCGGTGACAATCGCGAGCGCCGCGGCGCCCGCCAGCGCGTCGTAGGCGTGCGCCGCGTACGTGACACGATCGCCCAGGTGGCGCCGCGCCGTCTCGAGGGCCGCGGGGTCGTGCACGCGCACCGTGGCCCCCGCGTCGAGCAGCGCCTCCACCAGCACGAGGGCGGGGCTCTCGCGCACGTCGTCGGTCTCCGCCTTGAACGCCAGCCCCCATACGGCGATCGTCTCGCCACGCAGCTTGTTGTCGAAGTGCCGCATGAGCTTGTCGAACAAGACGCGCTTCTGGCGCTCGTTCGCCGCTTCGACTGCCTTGAGGATGTCGAGGGACACGCCCTTGGTCTCCCCGGTGCGGATCAACGCCTTCACGTCCTTGGGAAAGCAGGAGCCGCCGTAGCCGGGCCCCGGGAACAGGAAGGCCGTGCCGATGCGGCGGTCGGTGCCGATGCCTTTACGGACCTGAGTGACGTCGGCGCCGACCGCTTCGCACAGGCGCGCGATCTGGTTCATGAACGAGACGCGGCTCGCGAGCATCGCGTTGGCCGCGTACTTGGTCATCTCCGCCGACGGGATGTCCATGAAGACGATGGGGTTCCCCGTCCGGACGAACGGCGCGTACAGCTCCCCGATCAGCTGCGCCGCCTCCTGGGAATCCACGCCCACCACGACGCGGTCCGGCTTCATGAAATCCTCCACCGCGGCCCCTTCCTTCAAGAACTCGGGGTTGGAGCACACTTGGAACGCGACCCGCGTGTGCTTGGCGATTTCGGCCCGGACCAGCTCCGCGGTGCCGACGGGGACGGTGCTCTTGGTGACCACCACCTTGGGGCGATTCATGTGCCGACCGATCGTCCGCGCGACCTCCAGCACGTGCTGCAGGTCCGCGGACCCGTCCTCGTCGGGCGGCGTGCCCACCGCGATGACGATGATGTCCGACCGCTCCACGGCCGCACCGACCTCGGTGCTGAATTGGAGACGCCCCCCCCGCTGGTTGCGCGACACTAGCGGCTCGAGCCCCGGCTCGTAGATGGGCAGCCGGTTCTCGCGCAGGTCGGCGATCTTCTGCGCGTCGACATCGGCGCAGATTACGTCGTTCCCCGTCTCCGCGAGACACGCGCCCACGACGAGGCCGACGTACCCCGTCCCGACGACCGCGACCTTCATGCCCCCTTCCCGGGGCCGGGCGCGCCCGGCAGCGCGTTCCGGGTGTCCACCACGAGCTGGGCGTGCCGCGCCACCGAGGCGTAGTCGACGTTGGAATGGTCGGTCACGATGATGACGCAGTCCGCCCCCTTGAGGGCGGCGGGCGTGAGCGCCACCGACTTCAGCTCGACTTCGTCCTCTTCCAGGCTCGCGACGTGCGGGTCGTGGTACGCGACCAGCGCGCCGTGTCGCTGCAGCAGCCGGATCACGTCGAGCGCGGGACTCTCGCGGATGTCGTCGATGTTCTTCTTGTACGCCACCCCCAACACGAGCACCTTGCTGCCGCGCACCGCCTTGCCCTGCTCGTTCAGACGGTCGGCGACGCGGGCCACCCAGTATTCGGGCATCGCCGCGTTGATCTCGCCCGCCAGCTCGATGAAGCGCGTCCGGTAGTTGAGGGTGCGCATCTTCCAGGCGAGGTAGTGCGGGTCGAGCGGGATGCAATGTCCGCCGACACCGGGGCCCGGCGTGAACTTCATGAACCCGAACGGCTTCGTCGCCGCGGCGTCGATCACCTCCCAGACGTTCACGCCGAGCTTCTCACACACGATCGCCATCTCGTTCACGAGCCCGATGTTCACGCTACGGAACGTGTTCTCCAGGATCTTGACCAGCTCCGCCGCTTCGGTGGAGGAAACGGGCACGAGCCGTTCGATGGCCGGTCCGTAGATCGCCACCGCCACACGACGGCACGTCTCGGTGATCCCGCCGACCACCTTCGGCGTGTTGCGGGTATTCCACTTCGGATTCCCGGGGTCGACACGCTCGGGGGAAAACGCCAAGAAGAAGTCCTCCCCCACCTTGAGGCCGGTGCTCTCGAGCGCCGGGAGCATCAGCTCCCGCGTGGTGCCCGGGTAGGTGGTGGATTCGAGGACGACGAGCTGTCCCCGCCGCAGCGCCTGCTTCACCGAGTTCGTCGCGGCGAGCACGTAGCTCACGTCGGGGTCCTTCGTCTTGGAGAGCGGCGTGGGGACGCAGATCGACACCACCTCGGGCTCGCTGAGCCGCGCGAGGTCGGCCGTCGCCATGAACTTCCCCGCGCTGGTGAACCCCGCCACCTCGGTGTTCGAGACGTCCTGTACATGCGAGCGCCCCTGACCGAGTCCGTCCACGACGGACCTGCTGACGTCGAAGCCGAGCACGCGGAAGCCGGCGCGGGCGAATTCCATCGCGAGCGGCAGCCCGACGTAGCCCAGCCCGACGATACCGATCAGCGCGGACCGATCCTGTGCCTTGGCGATCAGGACGTCCGCCGTAGACTTCGCGAGTGCGGTGGTCATAGGTTTACCGGCGCTCCGCCAGCGGCGAGGGAGCGCGTCGCGGCATCGAGCACACGGACGACGCGCACGCCGTCCTCGGCACCGGCCCGCGGAGGCTCCGCGCCGCGCGCGACGCGCACGAAGTGCCCCAGCTCGGCCGCCAGCGGCTCGATGTTCGGGATCTTGGGAATGAAGATGTCACCCTCCCGAATCGCCAGGCTCTCCCCGTACGAGCCGTACTCGGGTGGGCGGTCGACACCCTTGTCGTAGATGCGAAGCTTCTCCCGCGGCTCCATGTCGTCGAACACTACCATCTTTTTCGCTCCTACCACGGTGAGCTTCCGTTCCTTGTGGGGGTCGAGCCACGACAGCTGCACGTGAGCGAGGATACCGGTCGCGAATTCCATGGTGAGGAAGACGACGTCCTCCACTCCCGGCTGGAGGTAACTGCGGCCCTGCGCCGCGACCCGGTTCGGAGCGTCGTTCAGCAAGTAGAGCGCCATCGATACATCGTGGGGCCCGAAGCTCCAGAGGGCGTTTTCGTCGGCCCGGACCTGCCCCAAGTTGACACGCAACCCATAGAGATAAAAGACCCTCCCCAAGTCCCCCTCCTGAACCAGCGCGCGCAGCCGCTCCACCGCCGGATGGAACACCAGCAAGTGGCCCGCCGCCACCGGCACCCGCCGCTCCGCCGCCGCCCGGGCGACCGCCTCGGCGTCGCGCACGCTCAGCGCGAACGGCTTTTCGACCAGGCACGGTTTGCCGGCCGCGATGCACTGCAGCGCCAGCGGCGCGTGCGTGATGGCCGGCGACGCTACGATCACCGCGTCCACCCGGTCCAGCAGATCGGCCACGTCGGCGGTGACGTGGGTCGCTGGATATTGGCGGGTCAAGCGATCGCGCACTTTGGGGTCGCTGTCGCACACCGCCGCCAGCTCCGCATCCCCCAGCCCCGCCGCGGTGCGAACGTGGTTGCGGCCCCACGCTCCGGCGCCGACGACGCCCAGCTTGACGCGATTCACCGATAGAACCGGCGGATCGCATCGATCACGTAGTCCAGCTGATCGCGAGTCAGCTCCGGGTAGACCGGCAGCGAGATCGCCTCGGCGGCCGCTCGCTCCGATTCCGGAAACCGGCCGCGGCTGTGGCCCAGGTAGCGGAAGCAGTTCTGCAGGTGCAGCGGCACGGGGTAGTAGATCGCGTTCCCGATCCCCGCGCTCTTGAGGTGCGTCTGCAGCCCGTCGCGGCGCTCGGCCCGCAGGGTGTACTGATGAAAGATGTGCTCGTTGCACGGGTCGACGACCGGCGTGCGCACGGCGGGAAGCCCGGCCAAGCCTTGGTCGTAGTACGCGGCGTGCTCACGCCGCCGCGCGGACCAGGCGGCGAGATGCGGCAACTTCGCCAGCAGCACGGCCGCCTGAATGGTGTCGAGCCGCGAGTTCGTGCCGACCTCGTCGTGATAATACTGCTTCGCACCGCCGTGCAGCCGGAGCTTGCGCAGTCGCGCCGCGATCTCGTCCTCCGACGCCGTGATCATTCCGCCGTCGCCCCAGGCGCCCAGGTTCTTGCTGGGGAAGAACGAAAAGCCGCTCACCCACCCCAGCTCGCCGGCCATGCGCCACCTGCCGTCGATCTTGCGGCGCGCGCCGATCGCTTGGGCGGCGTCTTCGATGAGCTTCAGGCCGCGGGCCTGCACGAGCGGGAGCAGCCGCTCCAGCGCCGCCATCTGGCCGAACAGGTGCACCGGCATGATCGCGCGGGTCCGTGGGGTGATGGCGGCCTCGACTGCTGCGGTGTCGATGTTGAACGTGCCGGGCTCGATATCCACGAACACGGGCGTGCCGCCCGCGTTGTGGATTGTTCCCGCGGTGGCGAAAAACGTGAACGGGGTGGTGATCACCTCGTCGCCCGGCTTGAGCGCGAGCGCCTTGAGCGGGAGGAGCAGTGCGTCAGTGCCGCTGGCGCACGCCACGGCGTGCGGCGCGTGGCACAGCTTCGCCAGCTCGGCCTCGAGCTGGGCGATCTGGGGTCCCATCACGAACTGCTGTGACTCGATGACGGCCTGCAGCGCGGGCAGGACCTCGTCCTTGATGGCGCGGTGTTGCGCCTGGAGGTCCAGGAGCGGCACGTTCACGTCGTCGGTATCCTGAGAAGGCGCAACAATTTATCCGGGGCGGCGGGGCGGAGCAATCGGGCGCAGCACCCCGTTCGACTCCGCGTACGTCGCGCCACACACCGGACACGCGCCCTGCCCGTCCGCCAGCTGGAGCCGCTCGCCGCACTGGCACATCCACCCGACACGGCGGGCGGGAACGCCCACCATCAGGGCGTAGGCCGGCACGTCAGCGGTGACCACGGCGCCCGCGCCGATGAAGGCGTACTCCCCCAGCGTCACGCCGCACACGATCGTCGCGTTGGCACCGATCGAGCCGCCACGCTTCACGTAGGTCGGCCGGTACTCGTGCTTGCGGGACACGTGGCTGCGCGGGTTGAGGACGTTCGTGAAGACGCACGAGGGTCCGCAGAACACGTCGTCCTCGAGCACCACGCCCTCGTAGATCGAGACGTTGTTCTGGATCTTCACGTTGTTCCCGACCCGCGTCCCGGGCATCACGACAACGTTCTGGCCCAGGTTGCAACGCTCGCCGATCACCGCACCGGCCATGACATGGCAGAAGTGCCAGATCTTCGTGCCCTTGCCGACGCGCGCGCCATCATCGACGTAGCTAGACTCGTGGACGAAGTAGTCAGGCACTCAGCCGATCACCTTGACCTCGAGCTCGAGCTCGACGCCCATCTTCTTGGCGACGGTCTTGCGGACATGCTCGATGAGCTTGAGCACGTCGCTCGCCGTGGCGGTCCCGGTGTTGACGAAGTAGTTCGCATGCAGCGACGACACCTGCGCGCCCCCGATCGTGAAACCCTTCAAACCCGCTTCGTCGATGAGCGCCCCCGCGGTGCGTGGGCCGCTCGGATTCCTGAACACGGAGCCGCAGCACGGCTGGTCGAACGGCGTCCCGGCCTTGCGCCAGCGGAACAGCTTTCCCTGCAGCTCCTTGAGCTTGGCAGGCGGCTCCTCGATGAGCGCCAACTTGGCCTCGAGCACGATGACGTCCCCGAGGTTCGACGCGCGGTACTTGTACGAGATCTGCTTGCGGAGCAGCTGCTTGATCTTCCCTTTCGCGTCCATCACGCTGACTTCGGTGACGACCTCGGCGAACTCCGCGCCGTGGCAGCCGGCATTCATGTACACCCCGCCGCCTACGGTTCCGGGAATCCCGATGAAGCGCTCCACACCGGCGAACCCCGCCTCGGCGGTGCGGCGCGCCAGCAGTGGCGTCGGGAGGCCGGCGCCGACGATCGCGGTGGCGCCCTTCATCTCGAACCGGTCGAGCCCCTTGCCGATGCGGATCACGACGCCCGGGAACCCGGTGTCCTTGATCAGCAGGTTCGAGCCCAGGCCGAGGGCCAACCAGGGCAGGCCACGGCTATGCGCGAGCTCCAGCGCCTTGACGACGTCGTCGGGGTCCGCGGGCATCACGAAGTAGCGCGCCGGCCCGCCGATCCGGTACGTCGTGTAGCGCGCCAGCGGCTCGTTCTCGATTACCTTGCCCCGAAACTTGACCTTGGGCGGGGGCGGGGACGCCGGTGCGGCGGCCCGCTTGGGCGCGGCCTTCGTCGCTGCCTTGGCCTTCGCTACGGCTGGACGGCCGACGCTCGGCTTCCCGCCGGGGGCTTTTCGGCTGCCGCCGGCTTTACGTTCGTGGTTCTTTCGTGCCATTCTTGGAGACTCCTCACGCTGCCCGTACGGCTGCGCAAAGCGATGATCGCGTCACAGGCGGCGCTCGCCGCCGACATCGTCGTGGTATAGGGCACACGGTGCATCAGCGCCGCGCGCCGCATCGCATAATCGTCCGCCTGCGTGAACTTGCCGAGCGGGGTATTGATGAGCAGCTGCACGTCCCCCGATACAATCAGGTCGATCGCGTTGGGACGCCCCTCGTGCACCTTCGCGACCCGCTCGGCCGGTACGCCGCGCGCCCGCAGATACCGCGCGGTCCCCTCGGTGGCCACGATCCGGAACCCCAGCTCGTGGAAACGACGGACGATCGGGACCACGGTCGCCTTGTCCGAGTCGTTCACCGTCACCAAGATCGCTCCCTCGAGCGGCAGGCTGCCGTCCGCGGCGATCTGCGCCTTGGCGAACGCCATCCCGAAGCTGTCCGCGAAACCCATGACCTCCCCGGTGGAGCGCATCTCCGGGCCAAGGATGGTATCGACCCCGGGCAGCTTGGTGAAGGGGAACACCGCCTCCTTTACCGCCACCCCGGGGAGCGGAAGGTCATCGGGAAGCCCGAGTTCGTCCAGGGTGCGCCCGACCATGACCGCCGCGGCGAGCTTGGCCAGGGGCACGCCCGTCGCTTTACTCACGAAGGGAACGGTGCGGGAGGCCCGCGGGTTCACCTCCAGCACATAGACCACGCCGTCCTTGATGGCGTATTGGACGTTGATCAGCCCGATGACCCCGAGCGCTTCGGCGAACGCCTTGGTGTGGCGCCGCATTTCCTCGACCTGACGGTCGCCGATCAGGTACGGGGGGAGGACGCAGGCCGAATCGCCCGAATGGACGCCCGCGTCTTCGATGTGCTGCATCACCCCGCCGATCACCACGCGGTGACCGTCGGCGATGGCGTCCACGTCGCCCTCGAACGCGTCCTCGAGGAACCGGTCGATCAGCACCGGGTGCTCGGGCGCGACCCGGGCCGCCCGCTCGAAGTAGGCGCGTAGCGACGCGTCGTCGTATACGATCTCCATCGCCCGACCACCCAGCACGTACGAGGGCCGGACCAGCACGGGGTACCCGATGCGCTGGGCCGCCTGCACCGCCTCCTCGACCGAGCGGGCCGTTCCGTTGGGCGGCTGCGTGATGCCGAGGCGCCGCGCCAGCGCCTCGAATCGCTCGCGGTCCTCCGCCACGTCGATCGAGTCAGGCGGGGTGCCGAGGATGGTGACGCCGGCTGCTTCGAGCGGCTTAGTGAGTCGGAGCGGCGTCTGACCGCCCAGCTGGACGACGACCCCCTTGGGCCGCTCCCAGCGCACGATCTCGAGGACGTCCTCGAAGGTGAGCGGCTCGAAGTACAGCTTATCGGAGATGTCGAAGTCGGTGGACACCGTCTCGGGGTTGGAGTTGATCATGATCGTCCGGTACCCCAGCTCGCGGAAGGCGAGCCCCGCGCGCACGCAGCAGTAGTCGAACTCCACGCCCTGACCGATCCGGTTGGGACCACTCCCGAGAATCACGATGCCGCGATCTCCCAGTGGCTCGGACTCGTTCTCCGCGTCATACGAGCTATAGAGGTACGGCGTGGAGGACGGGAACTCGCCGGCGCAGGTGTCCACGGTCTTGTACGCGGGGTGGATGCCCAGCTCCCAGCGCCGCGCGCGCAGTGCGTCCTCGGAGGTGCCGCGGAGCTCGCCGAGCTGCCGGTCGCTGAACCCCATCCGCTTCATGCGGCGCAGCTCGGTTGCGCCGATCTCCTGGAGTCCTGCGAACCAGCGCTCCGTCGCGAGCAGCTCCTCCATCTGAAACAGGAACCAGGGATCGATGCCCGTCGCCTCGGCGATCGCCTCGACGGGCAGCCCCGCGAGCAGCGCGCGCTTGATTTGGAAGACGCGCTCGGGCGTCGGCGTGCGGAGCGCGACGCGCAGGTCTTCGAGGCCGTCGCTCGTGAGCCGGTCATCGGCGAGCGTCTGCCCCAGCACCCACCCTGCCCGCCCGATCTCGAGCGCGCGCAATCCCTTTTGGAACGCGTCCTTGAAGGTGCGGCCGATCGCCATCGCCTCGCCGACCGATTTCATCTGCGTCGTGAGGCGGTAGTCGGCGGTGGGGAACTTCTCGAACGCGAACCGGGGCACCTTCACGACCACGTAGTCGAGCACCGGCTCGAACGACGCCGGCGTCGTCCGGGTGATGTCGTTGGGCAGCTCGTCCAGCGTGTACCCCACCGCAAGCTTCGTCCCGATACGTGCGATCGGGAACCCCGTCGCCTTGGAGGCCAGCGCGGAGCTGCGGGATACGCGGGGGTTCATTTCGATCACCAGCATCTCGCCGTCGGCCGGGCTCACCGCGAACTGGATGTTGCAACCGCCCGCCTCGACGCCGATCTCGCGGATGATCGCGATGGCCGCGTCCCGCATCCGCTGGTACTCGCGATCCGTGAGGGTCATGGCGGGCGCGACGGTGATCGAGTCACCGGTGTGGACTCCCATGGGGTCCACGTTCTCGATCGAGCATACGATCACGACGTTGTCCCGGCGGTCGCGCATCACTTCCAGCTCGAACTCCTTCCAACCCAGCACGCTGCGCTCGATGAGCGTGGTGTGCACCGGCGAGAGCGCGAGCGCGTGCTCGACCAGCTCTTCGAATTCGGCACGGTTGTAGGCGACGCCGCCCCCCGTGCCGCCCAGCGTGAACGATGGCCGCAGGATCGCCGGGTACCCCGTCTCGTTCACGATCGCGAGCGCTTCCGGCACCGACCCCGCCGCGTGCCCCAGCGGTGTGGCGAGGCCGATGCGGCGCATCGCGGCGCCGAACTCGGCGCGGTCTTCGGCCATCTGGATGGCGCGGGCGTTCGCCCCGATCAGCTCCACCCCATGACGCTCGAGCGTGCCGTCGCGCGCCAGCGCCATCGCCACGTTCAGCGCCGTCTGGCCGCCCATCGTGGGCAGGAGGGCGTCCGGCCGCTCGCGTTCGATCACCTTGCGCACCCACTCCGGCGTCACGGGCTCGATGTAGGTGCGATCGGCGAGCTCGGCGTCGGTCATGATCGTGGCCGGGTTCGAGTTCACCAGGATGACCGTGTAGCCTTCTTCCTTGAGGGCCTTCACCGCCTGCGTGCCGGAATAGTCGAACTCCGCCGCCTGCCCGATCACGATCGGGCCCGACCCGACCAGCAGGATCCGATGGAGATCAGTTCGCTTGGGCATCGAGCACGTCCCGCAGCGCGTCGTCCAGCGAGTAGCGCGGCATCCACCCGGTCGCCGCGCGCAGCTTGGAGCCGTCCCCGACCAGGTGGGCGATGTCCGCACGCCGCATCAGTTCGGGATCGACCTCTGGGATCGGCCGCACGCCGACGAGATCGGCGAGTTTGAAGAACAGCTGCTCCAGCGGAATGCCTTCCCCCGACGCGACGTTGTAGATCTCGCCCGGCTGGCCCCGCACCAGGAGCCGCGCGTAGGCGTCCACCACGTCGCGGACGTGCAGGAATTCCCGCACGGGCTCGAGGTTGCCGACCTTCACCACGGGCGCCCCGACGCGCTTCGCGACCGTGAGACGCTGGGCGAGGGCCGGCACGACGAACCGCGTGTCCTGGCCGGGGCCCGTGTGCGCGAAGGGCCGCGCCACCACGACCCGCAGCCCCGTGCGTCGCCACGCCTCGAGCGTCGCGAGCTCCGACCCGGCCTTGCTGGCGGCGTACGGCGAGCACGGGGCGACGGGGTCGGTCTCGACGCGGAGCCGGAAGGCAGCCTCGCCGCGGCCGTACACCTCACTGGTCGAGATCACGAGCAACAGGGGATCGGCGCGCCCCTCAGTCTTGGCTTGTGTCAGGCCGTGCACGATCCGAGCGGTGCCCCCGGCGTTCACGGTCCACGCATACCCCGGATCGCGCGCCGCTTCCAGCGCCGATGCTACCGCCGCGAGATGCACCACCGCGTCGTACGGCGGCTCCAGGCAGCGGCGTACCGACTCCTGGTCGGTCAGCTCGAGCGGGACCCAGCGCACGGCGGCGCGCTCCTCCGGGGTGAGGTCCCCGCCTCCACCCGGGGAAACCGGCTGCGACGCGCGGACCGCACCGGAGACGTCGCGCCCGTCGTCCAGCAGGCGGCGGATCAGCCAGCGTCCCACGAACCCGTCGGCGCCGGTGACGAACACCTTCACGCCACGCGCTCCAGGTCGGCGTCCACCATCATCTCGACCAGGGTGCGGAAGTCGACTTTGGGCGCCCAGCCGAGCTCGCGCCGCGCCTTCGCAGGGTCCGCCTGCAGTGTGTCGACCTCGGCGGGGCGCGCGAAGCGTGGATCCACCTTCACGTACGCCTTCCAGTCAAGCCCCACGTGGGCGAACGCCACCTCGCACAGCTCCCGCACCGTGTGCGTCTCCCCCGTCCCGACGACGTAGTCCGCCGGCCCAGGCTGCTGCAGCATGCGCCACATCGCGTCCACGTAATCGCCGGCGAAGCCCCAATCGCGCCGCGCCTCCAGGTTGCCGAGCAGCAGCTCCCGATCCTTCCCCCTGACGATGCGGGCCACCCCATGACTGACCTTGCGGGTGACGAACTCGAGGCCGCGCCGCGGGGACTCATGGTTGAAGAGGATCCCGCTCACGGCGTACAGTCCGTACGACTCGCGGTAGTTCACCGTGATCCAGTGGCCGTACACCTTCGCGACGCCGTAGGGGGACCGCGGGTAAAACGGCGTCGTCTCGCGCTGCGGCGTCTCCTGCGCCTTCCCGAACATCTCGGACGAGCTCGCCTGATAGACGCGCGCCTGCGGATGCACGAGACGCACCGCCTCGAGCAGGCGGGTCACGCCGAGCGCCGTGAACTCGCCCGTGAGGACGGGCTGGCTCCACGACGTCGGCACGAAGCTCTGGGCCGCGAGGTTGTAGACCTCGTGAGGCGTCGCCGCCTTCACGACCGCGGTGAGGGAATGCTGGTCGAGCAAATCCGCCGGGACGATGTGGATCCGGTCGAGTAGGTGGCCGATGCGCTCGTAGGAGTCGTGCGAGGTACGCCGCACCACGCCCACCACCTCGTAGCCTTTCGCGAGCAGCAACTCGGCGAGGTACGAGCCGTCCTGTCCGGTGATGCCGGTGATCAGCGCGGTCTTGCGGGGTTGCCCCAGCCCATTGGGCGGTTTAGCTTTAGGCCGCTTTTCCTTGGCGTTCATTTCTTTCGTCGGGCAGGCCCATGGCGCGAGTGTGCGAGATCTGTGGCAAGGGCCCCATCACGGGGCACAACGTCAGCCACGCGAACAATAAGACGAACCGCCGCTGGTACCCCAACCTGCAGCGCGTGCGCGCGGTCGTGAACGGCACCACACGACGGCTGCGGGTGTGCACCCGTTGCCTCAAGGGCAACCGCGTCACCAAGGCAGCCTAACGAAAAGGGGGACCCAGGGTCCCCCTCGCGGCCGCGCCCCCCCGCCGTTCCGTCACTCACCCAGCAATTCGATCCGAGCCACCTCGGCGCCGTCGCCCGAGCGATGGCCCAGCTTGATGATCCGTGTGTATCCGCCGGGACGCGCCGCGAAGCGGGGACCCAGGTCTTTGAACAGCCGATGGGTGACCTCCCGATCCTTGATGCGCCGCTCGACCTGCCGACGGGCGTGCAGATCGCCGCGCCGCGCCAAGGTGATGAGGCGCTCGGCGTAGGGCCGCAGTTCCTTCGCCTTCGCCTCCGTCGTCACGATCCGGTCGTGGCGGAACAGGCTGGTCGCGAGATTGGCGAGCAGCGCCTTCTTGTGGCTCGCCGTGCGCGACAGCTGGCGGCCTTTGGCGCGGTGCCGCATTACTCAACTTCCCCCTCGGTGGCCTGCGCCTGGGGCAGCACGCCCTGGTCAACGACGCGCAGCTCGCCGTCGGCCTCCTCGAACTTCATCCCGAAGTTCAGTCCTTCGCGGCGCAACAGCTCGGCGATCTCACCCAGCGCCTTCTCCCCGACGTTCTTCACCTTGAGCAGGTCCTCCTCGCGGTACTGCACGAGGTCGCCCAAGGTGCGGATGTTGGAGTTCTTGAGCGAGTTGACCGACCGCACGGACAGTCCCACGTCGTCGATGCTGCGGTTCAGCACCTCGCGCAGCCGGCCCAGCGCGGCACCACCGTTGCCGGCGGGCTGGGCGGCCACCATCGGCACCTTGCCGAAATCGACGAACGAGCGGAAGTGCTCCTGCGCGAGCGCGGCAGCGTAGGCTACCGCGTCCTCCGGCGTGATCGTCCCGTTGGTCTCGACCGTGAGCGTCAGCCGGTCGTAGTCCGTGCGCTGCCCGACGCGCGTCTCGGCAACGGTAAAGTTGGCGCGCCGCACCGGATTGTAGATCGAGTCGATGCGGACCACATCCACGGGCATGGCGCGGTCGAGCGGATGCTGCTCGGCCTCCACGTAGCCGCGTCCCTTGTTGACGTACAACTCACCCGCGATGTCCCGGTCGTCTTGCAGCGTGAAGAGGAGCTGGTCCGGGTTCACGATCGTGACCGCGCTGTGGGCCTCGATGTCGCGAGCATACACGGGCCCCGGCTTGCTGTGCTTGATGTGGAGCACCGCCTCGTCCACGTCGGCGGCGACCACCAGCGTCAGCTGCTTCAGCCGCTGGATGATCTGGTGGACGTCCTCGACGACTCCCGGGATGGTCTGGTGCTCGTGCACCACGCCGTCCAGGCGGAACGCCCAGACCGCCGCGCCGCGCAGCGAGGACAGCAGCATTCGCCGGAGCGAGTTGCCGAGGGTGTAGCCGTAGCCGCGCTCCAATGGCTGGAGCCGGAACTCGGCCGCGTTCGGGTTGTCCTCCCGCTTGGTCATCTCCACCAGATGGGGCCGGACGAGCCCGGTCAAATCGAGAGTCGTCATCACTTGGAATAGAGCTCGACGATTAACTGTTCTTGCGCGGCGATCGGAATGGCGTCGCGGGTGGGCCGCTCCGTCATCTTGCCGAGCACCTTGTCGGTATCGACGTGAATCCAGGACACGGGCTGCGCGCGACCGAACTGCTCGAGCGCGTGCTTCACCAGCACCAGCTCGCGGCTCGCGTCGGCGACCCGTACTTCGTCGCCCGGGCGCACCCGGTACGAGGGAATGTCGACGGTGCGGCCGTTCACCTGAATGTGACGGTGCCGCACCAGCTGGCGCGCCTGCCGGCGCGACACGGCGAAGCCCATCCGGTACACCAGGTTGTCCAGGCGACTCTCGAGCGCCACGAGCAACGCCTCGCCTGTGACGCCGGGCTCCTTCAACACCCGGTCGAAGATGTTGCGGAACTGGCGCTCCGACAGCCCGTAGATGCGCTTGACCTTCTGCTTCTCACGCAGCTGACGCGCGTACTCCGACGCCTTGCGCCGGCGGCCGGAGGACTGGCCGTGCTGCCCGGGGGCGTAGGCGCGCCGTTCCACGGCGCACTTCTCGGTGAGGCAACGCGTCCCCTTGAGGAACAGTTTCGTCCCCTCGCGGCGGCACAGCTTGCAGGCGGGTCCGGTGTAGCGTGCCATCGGTCACACCCTGCGCTTCTTGGGTGGCCGGCAGCCGTTGTGCGGGATCGGCGTCACGTCCCGGATCGACCTGATCTGCAGGCCGGCGGTGGCGAGCGCCTGAATCGCCGACTCGCGGCCCGAGCCCGGCCCCTGCACCCGCACGTGCACGCGGCGCACACCGAGATTGAGCGCCTCGCGGGCTGCCTGCTCCGCGGCCACGGTCGCCGCGAAGGGCGTGGACTTCTTGGAGCCTTGGAATCCGGCCTTGCCCGAGGAACCCCACGTGATAGCGTTCCCCTGCAGGTCCGTGATCGTGATGAGCGTATTGTTGAACGTCGCCGTGATGTGGGCGATGCCCTCAGCCTCGACGACCTTCTTGGCGCGCTTCGCGCCTGCCCCCGCCGGCTTCGCTTGTGCCATTTACTTTTTCAAGAGGGGCTTCTTCTTCCCCGCGATGGCGCGCCGCGGCCCCTTCTTGGTGCGCGCGTTGGTGTGGGTGCGCTGGCCGCGCACCGGCAGTCCCTTGCGATGCCGCGTCCCGCGGTACGTTCCGATGTCCATCAGCCGTTTGATGTTCATCGCGACTTCGGTCCGCAGCGCCCCTTCGACCTTATAGTCCCGCTCGATGACCTGGCGCAGCCGCGCCACTTCAGCGTCGCGCAAGTCGCGCACGCGCGCGTCGGCGCTGACCCCCGTCTCGGCGAGAATCTTCTTCGCGTTGCTGGGGCCGATACCGAAGATGTACGGAAGGGCGTACTGGATTTTCTTGTCGCGCGGCAGATCCACGCCCGCTATGCGTGCCATTCCCTACCCCTGCCGCTGCTTGTGCTTGGGGTTGCGCTTGCAGATGACGCGGATCACGCCGCGCCGCTTGATCACCTTGCAGTGCTCGCAGATCGGCCGGACGCTGGTACGAACCTTCAACGAGTCGTCTCCGGGAAAAAATTCCAATTGAATCTACAACTATAGACGGGGTCGTAAGTTCCCGCAAGGGGAGTAATTACGGCGCGCTCCGCACCTCCGCCAGGCGCCACGACGCGCCCGCTCGTTGGAACCACAGAAAGATGGTTTCCTGGCGCTCGTCCGACGTGCCCGACACCACGTAGCACCGCACCAGCTCCGCGTAACCCCTCCCCGACTTGAGCTCGCCCACGCGCCGCAGCGTGAGCGTATGCTCGACCGCCGTACGCCAATGGCGCCGCAACAACTCAACCGCTTGGGCCCGGTCGAGCGGCGAGGAAGGGTTCGCCCCGGGGAGCTGAAGCATGATGCTAGCGCTTTGCCCGACAAGGGCTTGGGGATCATGCGCCAACCACGCGCCGCGGGTCCGCTCGGCGACCTCCGCGAGCGATGTCTGCGCCGCCAAGTGGACCGTTCCCACGAGCGCCGGGCTCGCGAGCAACGCGACCCCGATCAGCCACCGCCTCATAGAGTCTCCATGAACCGCTGGTACACCCCGCCGGGATCCTTGGCCAGGGTGATCGGCCGGCCGACGACGAGGTGGGTCGCCCCCCCACGCACCGCATCCTGCGGCGTGACGGTGCGGGCCTGATCGCCGGGGAGGTCCCCCGGGGCGCGGACGGCCGGCACGACGATCCACGGGTCGGGGCCGAGCGCCTCGCGTAACAGTGCGAGCTCGCGCCCCGACGCCACCACGCCGCGCAGACCCGCCTGGAGCGCGATCCGCGCAAGGCGCTCCGCTTCAAAGCTCAGATCTGGCACGCCGCGGCCGACGACCTGCTCGAAGTCCGCCGCGTCGTGCGACGTCAGCACCGTAACACCGACCAGAGCCAGCTCGCCAGCGGCGGCGGTTGCGGCGGCGCTGAGCATCGCGGACCCGCCGAGGCAATGCACCGTCGCCATCGCCGCGCCCAGCTCGCGTGCAGCCTCTACGGCCGCCGCCACCACGCTCGGAATATCGTGCCACTTGAGGTCGAGAAAGACGCGCACCCCGCGTGCCGTGAGCTCGCGCAGCAGCGCCGGACCCTCGCGGACGTACAGCATCGAGCCGAGCTTCACCCACTTGAGGGCGGGCAGGCGCGCCGCGAGCGCGAGCGCCTCGCGTCCGCTCGGCAGGTCGAGGGCGACAACCAGCTCAGCCACGGGCAAGCTCGCGCGCCACGCGCGCAGGAATGCGCGGATCGGCCAGCGCCGCGGTGCCGATCGCGACCAGCGATGCACCAGCCGCCAGGTACTCGCGCGCATCGGCAGCGGTGCCGACGCCGCCCACGCCGATGACGGGCATCCCGAGCCGGCTGGTGACCTGGCGCGTCGCCAGCACGCCGATGGGCAGCAATGCCGGGCCGCTCACGCCGCCCGACCCGTTGGCCAGCCGGCGATCGAGGAAGCCCGGAATCGTGTTCACGAGCGTCACGGCGTCGGCGCCTTCCTCCTGGGCGACGCGCGCCATCGCGACGACGTCAGGGAGCACCGGGGAAAGCTTCACCGAAATCGGCCTCGTCGCGGCCGCGCGGCAGCGCCGGACGAGCGCTCGCAGCCCATCGGGCGTGGCGCCGAACTCCAGGCCACCCGCGCTCGTGTTGGGGCAGGACGCGTTGATCTCGAACGCCGCGATCGCGGTGAGGTCGGTGAGCCCCGCGATCACCGCGACGTAGTCCTCGATCGTGGCGCCAGCCACGTTGACCAGGACGCGTGCTTGCTTCAGCTGCGCGGCGAGCCAGGGCAACTCGTGCCCGCGCGCGGCCACGAGCCCCGGGTTCGCGAGACCCACCGCGTTGAGCATGCCGCCAGCGAACTCGGCCACGCGCGGTGCGGGGTGCCCGCGCCGCGGCTCCGGCGTCACCGCCTTGGTCACGATCCCGCCCAGGGCGTCGAGGTCGATGACGCCCTGCACCTCTCGGCCAAAGCCGGCGGTGCCGGAAGCAAGCAGGACGGGATTTTGGAACGTGATGTCGAAGAGCCGGACCCCCACCCCCGTCACAGCGAGTCCCGGGGCTGCCTGATGGGGCGCGGCCGCCTTACCGGCGCGTCGTCACGCTCCCCCGAAGGACGCGGCGCCCCACGCGGCCGCTCGGCAGCCGGAGGCGCGGCGGACGCGGCGACCGGCGCGGGATCGAGCCACGGGCCACGCGGGCCGGGCACGGGCGGCGCGACGCGAGTGAAGAACAACAGGTCCGGGAGCGCGGCCGGCTCGAGGCCGAGTGTCTGAGCGAGCGAATCCTCCGCCGCGGCGAAGGCGACGCTCGCATCGCCGTGCAACGCGAGCGTGTAGGGGGACGTGGCGTAGTGGGAATCGAGCACGGAGACGAGCGAATCGCGCGCGTCCGGTAGCAACGCCAGGGCGGCGACCACGGCCTTGGGGGCGAACAGCGACGCCGGGTGGTCGCGGGCGAAGGCGGCGAACGCTCGCGCGGCGAGATGCGCCGCCCCGAGGGAGTCGCGGATCAGCTCCGCGGTGCGGAACTGCACACCCTCGTCGACGTCCGGGGTCGCGAGCACATGGCCGAGCAGCTCGTCGAGCGCTCGCGCGTCACCGGCCGCCGGGCCCTGGGCGATGCCGCCGAGCCGGGCGCGCACGGCGGCGAGGTCCCCCATACTGTCCGCCTGCGCCGCACGCACCCGGAGCTCGCGCACCCGGGCCAGCTGCGCTTCCAGCGAGTCGGGGACGAGGTCCACGATCCGCGCATAGCGGGCGGCGGCCGCGGGGGCGCGCCCGGCGGCAAAGAGTCGATCACCGTCGGCGAGGAGGAGCCGGGCGCGCGCGCCAGCCGGGAGGCGGCTCCGCGCGAGCAGCCGGTCCAGCACCCGACTCGCGGTGTCGGGACCGGCCGCGCGGGCGACGGCTTCGAGGAGCGGTGCCCAGTCTCCGTCGCGAACGCGGCGGTCCGCGATCGTGTCGAGCAGCGCAAGCGCCTCCTCCCGGCGTCCGGCCCCGAGCAGGACCCGGACTCGCGCGGGCGCCGCCGCCGGCTCCTCCGATCGCCCGTACGACTCCGCCGCGCCCGTGGCGTCGCCTGCGAGCTCGGCGGCCCGCCCCGCGAGCAACGCGGCGTGGGAGCGCCGCGCCGCGTCGGATGACTGCGTGACGCTCGCAAGTTGACGGTTCGCTTCCCCCGGGTCGTTCGCATCGAGGGCGCATTCGGCCAGGACGAGTGCCGCGCGCTCCCGCAACGGCTCGTCGCGCGCGAGCTGCAGCGCCTGCCCGAGGGGCGCGGCAGCCCGGTCGCAGGCGCCGCTCCGGGCGAGCCCCTCTCCCTGCAACACGAGGGCCGGCCCGGCCCAGCGGCTGCGCGGGTGGCGCGCTACCACCGATTCGGCTTTCACCGCGGCGCGCGCCCAGTAGCCCCGCGCGTCACCGCCTTGTGCCTCGGCACGGCGCGCATCCTTCGCCAGCCGCTCCGCACTCCACATCGCGTTGTAGTAGACGCAAGCGGTCCCGCCCAGCAGCGTCACCAGCAGCGCGGCGGCGCGGCTCACCGGCCTCCCCCCCCGGCCGGCGCGGCCAACGCGCGTTTCCGCTCGAACTCGAGCAGGTATGCCACCACACCCTCGGCGATCGCGGACGCGATCTTGTGCTGTCCCAGACTCGAGGCGAGGAACGCTCCGTCGGTGCGGTTGGTCGCAAACCCGGTCTCGACCAGAATGGCGGGGCGCCGCGCCGTGGCCAGCACCATGAAGCCCGCCTGCTGCACCCCGCGGTCGCCCCCCGGATGCACCACCACGACCCGCTCCTGCACCAGCTCCGCCAGGCGGGCCGACTCGCGCAGGTACTCGTTGAGCTGCAGGTCCTTCAGGATGAAATCCACCGGGCCGCGCGAGCCGCCCGCCGGCGTCGTCTCGAACGTGAGCGCGTCGTTCTCCATTTTTGCCACGCGCTCCTGGTCCTCGGTCTTCGCCGTGGACAAGAAATACGTTTCGACCCCGCTCGTTCGCTCGGCACGGCTGCCGGCCGGCATGGCGTTCACGTGAATGCTGACGAACAGATCGCAGTCGGCGCGACAGAATGCCCCCCGATCCGTCAGATCGATGAGCGAGTCCGTGGCGCGCGTGAGCGAGGCCGCGATGCCCCGTCGGGCGAGCTCAGCGCGCAGCAGCCGCCCGACCGCGAGGGTGATGTCCTTTTCGACCAGCCCGCCTGGGAAGTATCGCCCCGGGTTGCCGGGGTCCGCCCCGCCGTGACCCGGATCGATCACCACCGCGTGGTGCTGCCGCAGTCCGGTGAGCGGATTGGGAGCGGCGGCCGGCCGACCGGGCGGTGGCCCCGCCACAACGGCCCCCGCGACGGGAAGCTCGTCCAGCCGGGTGGCTGCCGCGTTCCAGTGATAGCGGGCGCCCAGCGCCCGCGGCAGGCAGTCGGCGAGCCAGTGCAGCGGCAGGAAGAGCGTGTCCCGCGCGACATACGGCTCCCCCACCAGCCCGTACACTGCGTCGCCCGCCCGCACGAACGGCGCGGCCAACTGGAACACGAACAGCGTGCCCCCGAGGCTGACCGTCGCGCGGGACCCCTCGATCGCCACGGTCAGCCCGAGCGGCCCCGCGAGCAGAGGCGCGGCGACAGCCGAGCTGCCGCGCTCCATGGTGATGGGGACGCTCGTCAGACCGCGCGGCGTGGCGATGACGACCGTCTGTGGTGGAGCGAGGAGCAGGAGGAGACAGGCGAGCGGAATCATCCGCGCCGGGCCCGCACTTGGCGGGCGAGCTCCCGCTCTTCGGCGCGGCGCTTCAGGTCCGCGCGCTTGTCGTGCAGCTGCTTTGCCTTGGCGAGGGCGATCGCGATCTTGGCGACGCCGTCCTTGAAGTACAGCTCGAGCGGCACGATCGTGAGCCCCTTGCGGCTCGTCCCGCCGATCAGCTTGCGAATCTCGTGCGCGTGGAGTAGCAACTTGCGGGAGCGGGCCGGCGGCGGGTTGTTGTAGCTGCCGGGAAGGTAAGCCGAGATCGTCATCCCCTCGAGCCACACTTCGCCACGCTTCACGTGCGCATACGCCTCGGCGAGACTCGCTTTCCCCGCGCGCAGCGACTTGACCTCCGTTCCCGTAAGCACGAGGCCGGCCTCCCACGTCTCAAGGAGATGGTAGTCATGTCGCGCCCGCGGGTTGCGAGCGATGGCGAGCTTGTCCACCGGGCAACGGCAAGATAGAAACCGGGCTGAGAGCGGTCAAGCCAAGAGTTGACTTGGGGTTATACCGCGGCTTAGATTCGCCGTTCCAACCGCGCCGAAGTGGTGGAACTGGTAGACGCGCTGGCTTCAGGAGCCAGTGGGCGCAAGCCCGTGGGGGTTCGAGTCCCCCCTTCGGCATGCGACACCCGCAGGCGCACGGCAATGCGTAGGGGTACGGCATTGCCGTGCCCCTACGCGTTGGCGGCCGCCGATATCAATACCGTGGCAACGACGGGTCGACGTTCACCGCCCACGCATCGATCCCGCCGCGCAGGCTGCGCACCTTCGAGAAGCCCGCTGCCTTGAGGATCTCGAGTGCCTTGAGCGAGCGCGCCCCGTGGTGGCAATGCGTCACCACCTCGCGGTGCCCGTCCAGCTCGCCGAGACGGTCGGGCAATTGACCCAACGGAATGAGCAAGGCGCCGTCGATGTGGGCGATCTCGTACTCGTGCGGCTCACGTACGTCGATCACGAGCAGATCGGGGTTCCGGTCCCATTCACCTTTGAGCTCTTGGGCCGTGATCTCCGCCCCGTCGTACGACGGCTCGGACCCGATGCCGCAGAACGCCTCGTAGTCGATGAGCTCCGTGACGCTCGGATGCCGACCGCACAGGGGGCAGTCGGGGTCCTTCTCCAGTTTGAGCTCCCGGAACTGGAGCTTGAGCGCGTCGAACAGCACCAGACGGCCGATGAGCGGGTCCCCGGTGCCGAGGATCAGCTTGATCGTCTCCAGCGCCTGGATCGAGCCGATGATCCCGGGCAGCACGCCGAGCACGCCGCCCTCGGCGCACGACGGCACGAGTCCCGGCGGCGGCGGCTCGGAGTACAGGCAGCGGTAGCACGGGCCGTGTGCGGCATAGAACACCGACGCCTGTCCCTCGAACCGGAAAATCGAGCCGTACACGTTCGGCTTCCCGAGCAGCACGCAGGCGTCGTTTACGAGGTAGCGGGTCGGGAAGTTGTCGGTCCCGTCCGCCACGATGTCGAACTCGCGGATGATATCGAGTGCGTTCCCCGAGGTGAGGCGCGTCTCGAACGGCTCGACCCGGACGTTGGGGTTCAGGTCCCGGATGCGCTCGGTCGCCGATTCGAGCTTCGGCTGCCCCACCGTGGACGTGCCGTGGATGATCTGGCGCTGCAGGTTCGTCTTGTCCACCACGTCGAAGTCGACGAGGCCGATCGTCCCCACGCCCGCGGCAGCGAGGTAGAGCGCGGCCGGGGAGCCCAGTCCGCCCGCGCCGACGAGCAGCACGCGCGCGGCCTTGAGCTTGCGCTGTCCCTCCAGCCCCACGTCCGGCAGGATCAAGTGACGCGAGTACCGCAGAATCTCTTCGTGCGATAGCTTGGGCAACGCCTCTGCCACGGCCGTGCCTCCGGCGATGCTAGGGATGATGGAGACCGTGTCGCCAGGCCGCACCGGCGTCTGCTGTTGCGAGAGCTGCCGGATGTCCCGGTCGTTCACATAGACGTTCACAAAGCTGCGCAGTCGCCCGTCGTCGGCAAAGAGGTGTTGTCGCAGTGCCGTGTGCTCGCCGGACAGCCGATCGAGCAGCTCCCCGATACTGCCGGCCTCCACCTGGACGGCGTCGCGCCCGCCCACGAAGGGGCGCAGCGGCGTGGGAATCAAGACAGTCACTGCCATACGACCTTCCGTTCTTCGATGGTGATGGGCTCTTCTGCGAACGCCGCACGGTCCTGCGACAGCGTCCAGCTCTTGATTTCTCCCGCACGCCCGCGCGCCACTCCCAAGATGAGGTAGGAGAGCCAGGGCCAGGCGTGCTCACGGTCGAACGCCGACGGGGTCGGCGGGTGGTCGGGGTGCGAATGGTACACCCCGATCACCTGGAGCCCGTCGCGGTCGAGCTTCTCCTGCGCGCGGCGAAACGACTCCGGGTCGATGAGATAACGGTTGCGAGCCGAGTCGGTCCGCCGATTGACCAGCGGCACGAGCAGCACGGCCACCTTGCGACCGTCCTCGACCGTGCCACCGATCAGCCCGCACGCCTCAGCGGGGTAGTCCGCTTCACCGTGCTGCCGGATCGCATTCACTTGACGGTGCTCGAGTGCGAGCGTCATGGAGCCTCCTCGGCCAAGCGACGGTGTTCGCTGAGATAGCGGGCTCCGGAGTCGGGAGCGATCACGACGACCACGGCGGCGGAAACCAGTCGCGGGCGCCCGAGGACGGTCACCACCCGCTGGGCCGCGACTAGCGCAGCGCCAGTGGACCATCCCACGAACAGCCCCGCCTCCTTCGCCATCCGCCGCACCGCCTCCTCGGCGTCCTCAGTCGCAACGAACTCGGTCCGATCGGGCAGGTCGGGATCGTAAATCCCGGGAACGATCGCCGTGTCGAGGTGCTTGAGTCCCTCGAGTCCGTGGAACGGCCCGTCCGGCTGCACGGCCACAAGCTCGATCCCTGGATTCAACTCCTTCAAGCGGCGTCCGGTTCCAATCAGCGTGCCGGTCGTGCCGAGTCCGGCCACGAAGTGGGTTACGCGGCCTCCCGTCTGACGCCAGATTTCTTCCGCCGTGGTGACGTAGTGTGCTTGGGGATTGGCCGGGTGGTTGTACTGGTCGGCGTACCAGTAGTCCTCGGGTCGTTCAGCCGCGAGCCGGCGCGCCTCCCGGATCGCGCCGTCCGAGCTCTCCAACGGATCCGTGAGAATCACCTCCGCCCCGTAGACGTGGAGCAGCGCCTTGCGCTCCGGCGAGGCGTTCGCCGGCACGCACGCGGTTACGCCGATCCCCGCCGCAGCCCCGAGCATCGCGTACGCCACTGCGGTGTTGCCGCTGGAGGCGTCGAGCAAGCGCTTGCGGGGCAGTTCCCCTCGGGCCAACCCGTCTCGCAGGATGAACAGGGCGGCGCGATCCTTGACCGAGCCGCCGGGGTTGAGCCACTCGGCCTTGAGCAGCAGCTGAACGGTGGAACGATGGAACGATGGAACGGGAATCAGCGGCGTATTCCCGACCAGTCCCCACAGCGTTGGCTCGGTGATGGCGCTACGTTCCAACGTTCCGACGTTCCATCGTTCCGCCGCTTTCATTCGGCTCCCTTGACGATCGGTGCCCCGACGAGATTGCCCCACTCCGTCCACGAGCCGTCGTAGTTCTTCACTTTCTTCACGCCGAGCAGGTACTTGAGCGCGAACCAGGTGTGGCTCGATCGCTCGCCGATGCGGCAATACGCGATGACTTCATTCTTGCCATCGATCACCTTCGCGCCTTTGTACAACTGCACTAGCTCTTCGTACGGCTTGAAGGTTCCGTCAGCCGCCACTGCCTGGCTCCAGGGCACGTTCTTCGCTCCGGGGATGTGGCCGGCGCGCTGCGCCGTCTCCGGCATTCCGGGGGGCGCGATGATCTCGCCGACGAACTCCGGCTTGGAGCGCACGTCCACCAGTCCGATGGTCTTCCCTTTGAGCGCCTTCTCGACGTCCGGCCGCTTCGCCCGCAGCGTCGTGTTCACCTTCCCCGGAACGGGGTAGGTGGTCGGGCGAATGTTGGGGCGGTCCGTCACGAGCGGGCGCCCCTCGGCAACCCACTTGGCCCGCCCGCCGTTCATCAGCTTCGTAGTTGCGTGGCCGTACAGCTGGAGCAGCCAGAAGGCGAAGGCGGCAAACCAGTTGTTGTTGTCGCCGTACAACACGACCGTGGTCTTGGGCGTCACACCCGCCTCGGAGAGCAATGCCGCGAACGCCTTCTTGCCCGGGATGTCACGCCGCACCGGGTCGTTCAGCTGCGACTGCCAGTTCCAACCCACCGCGCCCGGCACGTGCCCCGAGCCGTAGGCCGTCGTATCGACATCGACTTCGATCAACCGCACCGCCGCGTCGTTCAGATGCTGGGCCACCCAGTCAGTCGACACCAGCGCTTCGGGATGAGCGTATCCCACAGGAATCTCCAATCGGTTAAACCCGACTAGTCGAGTCGGGTTTCATGTGAAAAAAAACAGTTGGGAAGGCGGGACTAGTTCCCGGCCAGGGCCCCAGCGATCTGGTACAGTTCGGGCTCGTCGTGCATCAGGTCCGCGAGCGAAACGCTGGCAAGCAGCTCGTTGATGCGCTGCTCCAGCATCCGCCAGACGGGCCGGATGCTACACGCCGCGTCGGGACTACATCGCTGGGGATCGACCGGGTGGAGATCGCAGTTGACTTCGAAGGTGACGTGCTCCGAGGCTTCGATCACGTCTTTCACCGTGATCGCCTGCGGGCCGCGGGCGAGGTGGTAGCCGCCCTTGGCGCCACGCACGGACTCCACCAGCCCGGCGCGCCGCAGGCGCAGCAAGATCTGCTCGACGTAATCGTGGGGAAGCTTTTCCTGCTCGGCGAGCTCGCGTGCCGCCACCGGCCCCTGCCCCGCGCGCTTCGCGAGATTCAGGGAAACGAGTAGACCGTATTCGGCCCAGGTGGTGACGCGCATAGACCTAATATAGGGCGGCAACCCCGCCGTGCCCAACCCCACCCCGGGCGGCCGAGGCGGCAGAGGCGCTCCGCCCCAGCTTGCCGCCTATTGCCGCGCTTTGCCGCCTATCATCGGGCTCAGGCTCACGCCCACCTGCACGGCGAAGACGTTCTCTCCCGAATTGCGTCTGAGCCATAGCAGTCTGGAGTTGAGGTTCCACAGCAGCTGCCCGCTGGAGAGATCGAACCCGATCCCGCCGTGCAGTCCCTGGGCGACGCCGCGATCTGGACCCTGGGTGTAGATACCGGCGAGGAGCACCCCCGCCTCCCCGTACACCCGGCCCCAGGCGGGGCGCACCGACGCCTCGTAGCCCGGGGCAAACAGGATTGCGTTGGGCTCATTGCACCCCGCCGGCGAGCATCCGGCGGTGAGCCTAAGGGGCGCGAAGTCGATCTGGAGACCTACGGTTCCCGCTTTCTTGGTGTCCCGCCGGAATCGCACGCCGACGGACGGGGCGCGGGCTCGCAGCGACCCGGACAGCGGGATGAAGAAACTCGCGGTAGGCCCCACGGTTCCTTCCAAGAACTCGCCCTTGTGGAGGCTGCCGAACGCGACCGACGCGTTGAGCAGAGCCTCGAGAGATTGGATCTGGCTACCGGGCACCTGCAGAAAGCGGCCCTCCACCGTGGCCACGGCGCTGCTTCCCAGGTTGACACGCACGCCGAGTCCGAACGCCAGGGCGAGCTGACTGGACGTAGACACGGTGTCTTGACACAGCAGGGGGGGACACTGCGTCGCGGGCGCGGATTCCGTGACGCGCGCCAGCCCGAGCGTGGTGGCGGCGAATGGCGCGACACCGCGGGTCCCGATCGGATAGTAGTACGAGTCCAGCCCGAACAGTGTCAGGCGTCGCAGGCTGCCGTCCGTGGAGAGGTCGTGGTAGCGGGCGACGGTCAAACCGGTCTCTCCCTCGTCCCCGGTGATCAGCGCCGCGGTGCCTCCGAACGACGAGAAGCCGTGAGTCTTGCCCGAGAGATCCTCGAGCGAAATCGAGGAATATGTCGGACCGACGCGCACCTGCCGCTGCGCGAAACTCGGCGCAACGGCGACGAGCGACAGCGCCGCTGCCGAGCAGAGGATTCTGTGCATGGAGCAACGAGTAACGACAGCGAGGGGTCGGATTCCGTGATTGGAATCACGACCCCCGGTGTGACCGATGTTACTTGACGAGCAGCCCGATCAGTAGCCCCGCCACGTTCATGCGAACGAGCCACGACCAGAACGTCGCCTTGAGCAGCGGCCGGACCTTGTCATACCATACTCCGCTGCCGAGGGTCGACAACGCGATGGTAGACAGCCAGAGGAGCGTCGCGAACTCCATCCCTGCCAGCGGGCCGCCGCCCTGCACCCACAGCCCGCCCTTGAGGCGTTGATAACTGCACGCGAGCAAGAGACCGAAGGCCAGCGCCAGCGCGGCCGACTTCAACATGGCCGGCAGCATCATCTTCTTCTGTTCCTCGGGCGTGGGCGGCATCGTGGCGAAGCCGTGCACTTCCGGACCGGTGAAGACCTTCCCCCACATCACGTAGTCTGAAAAGAACGCGCCCACGCCTGCGATCAGCCCCGCGACGATCCAGTTCATAGAGTGCCCTCTCCCGAAAGAGTGTGCGCTACTTCTTGCGCTGCCCGGGGACGCCGATGTCGGTCATGGCCGCGAGATCCAGCACCTCCTCCAAGTCCTTTCCCTTGAGAATCCCCTTTTCCATTACGAGTTGCCGCACGGTGACATTTTTTGCGACCGCTTCCTTGGCGAGCTTCGCCGCCTCCGCGTATCCGATCTTCGGGGCCAGCGCCGTAACGAGCGCCGGGCTGCGCTCGAGCCAATGCTCGCATTGCGCCCGGTCGGCCTCGATCCCTTCCACGCAGCGCTCCGCCAGGAGTCGCGTGGCGTTCGTGAGGATCGCGATGGTGAACAGCAGGTTGTGCGCAATCACCGGCATCATGACGTTCAGCTCGAGCTGCCCCGCTTCCGCCGCAGCCGCGATGGTCACGTCGTTGCCCAGCGCCTGATAGCACACCATGTTGACCATCTCGGCGATGGACGGGTTCACCTTCCCGGGCATGATGCTCGAGCCGGGTTGGACCGCGGGGAGGGTGATCTCCGCCAGCGCCGTGCGTGGCCCGGAGGCGAGCAGCCGCAGGTCGCTCGCGACCTTGCCGAGATCCATCGCGTAGGTCCGTAGCGCGCCGGAAAACGCGGTCGCGTCACCCAGCGACTGCATCAGCTGGACGCGATCCTTGCCCTCCCGCAGCTCGAGGCCGGTGATCGACCGCAGGTGTTTGACCATCAGCCCGGGATACGCCGGCTCCGCATTCAGGCCGGTGCCCACCGCGGTGCCACCGATTCCCAGGTCGCGGAGCGCGTCCGCCGCCTGGGCGACCCGGTCGCGGTTGCGCTCGATGGTATGGCCGTAGGCCGTGAACTCCTGGCCCAAGCGGATCGGGGTCGCGTCCTGGAGGTGCGTGCGCCCCGCCTTGAGGATTGCGTCGAACGCTTTCCCCTTTGCAAGGAAGGCGCGGGCGAGCCGGCTCAGCGCCTCGAGCAGCGCCGGCAGCTGCGCCAACGCCGCCAATCGGATGGCGGTGGGGATCACATCGTTGGTGGACTGCGCCATGTTGACGTGATCGTTTGGGTGCACGGGCTGATACTCGCCACGCTTCCCCCCGAGCAGCTCGTTCGCGCGGTTGGCCAGCACCTCGTTACAGTTCATGTTGTGCGACGTCCCCGCGCCCGCCTGGTAAGGGTCCACCACGAAGTGGCTGCGGTGGGCGCCTCCCAATACTTCGTCGGCCGCGCGCACGATGGCGTCCGCGAGCCTGGCGTCGAGGCGCTTGGTCTCCTGGTGCGTGAGGGCGGCCGCCTTCTTGATCCACACGACGGCGTCGACGAAGGGAGCGAGCGGCGCGAGGTGGGAGACGGGGAAGTTCAGGCGCGCCCGCTCGGTCTGAATCCCGTACAGCGCCTCGACGGGGACCGGCAGCTCGCCCAGGGGATCGCGCTCGATGCGGGTCGCGCTCATGGCCTCCGTCCGTTCCGTCACCGCGCCGTCTGTCGCCAACCAGGAATCACCCATGAACACCCAGGACCTGATCCAGCACCTGCCGGCCCGCGCGGCCTTTTCGGCGGCCAAGATGACCAAGCTCGACTGCTTCCGCTCCCGTCACCTGCTCGTAGGGCTCAATTGCTTCGAGCCGGGTCAGGAGCAGACGGTCCACGCGCACGACGGGGCCGACAAATTCTATTTCGTCGTCACGGGAAAGGCGAGCTTTACCATCGGAGATATGACGCTCGAGGCACGTTCGGGGGACCTCCTCCTGGCCCCCGCAGGTTTGCCTCACGGAGTGGCGCGGGCACTCGAGCGAACCGTCGTGCTCGTGGCCATCGCACCGGCGCCGCGCGCGTAGTCACTTCGTCGGCTCCACGCGTAAGCTGTCGTTGAACCGATTGAAGTACTCGGTCATCCCGATCACCAGTGTGATCTCCACGACCTGGCCCGGATCCCACGCAGCCGAGAGCCGCGCGTACAACTCGTCCGTCACGTCGTGCCCCGAGCGATGGACCACGTCGGCGTACTCGAGCGCCGTACGCCAGCCCGGCTCGAGTCGCTCGATCGCAGCCCGCCCCCCATCCCCCCCGCGATCCTGAAGCGCGTCGACCAGCGCCTCGCTCGCCCCCTTCTGTCTTGCCAAGACAGTGTGAGAGGTGAGTCAGTAGCGACACTGATTCAGGTGGGAAATGCGCACCCACAGCAGCTCCTTGAGGAGCGGCGGCACCGTCCCCTCGTTCATCACGGTGCGGAAGTGCGCGATCATCGTCCGGAGATGGTTGGGCCGGAGCGCAACGGTCCGAAACATGTTGGGGACGTTGCCGCGCTCCCGGAGGTACGTCTCGAAGATCGGCCGCAGCTCAGGCGCCACCTCGGCAGGTGTCAGGGGCTTGATGCGTGGATCACTCATGGTGTGTCCGGTTCTCCCGCACGCGGCTGCGTCGCCGCCTCGGTGCGTCTCCCCTTGCCCCATCCGATCTTGAACAACTCGACGGCCGCGCGGTACCCGAGCCGGCGCACCAACACGCACACACCGAGCACCGTCAGGAGCACGGCCGTGTAGAAGCGCCACAGCAAGAGCATGGTCACCTGGGCAGGGCCGAAGTCGCCGGCGAATCCCTGCAGGAACGCGACCTCGAGGCCACCGCCCCCGGACGGCAGGGGGACGACGAGCGGGGCGTGAATCAGTGCGAGTGCGCCGAAGAACATCTGGTGGAACGGCGGCCGGTGTGGCATTCCCCAGGCCAGCGCAGGTAGGATGAGCGCGCGCGCGGCCACGCTCGCCACCGTGAGCAGGGCCCCCGCGCCGAGCACCCAGCGCGGCGCGCGCCGCACGTGCGCCCACGCCACGCGCCACTGGCGCCGCGCCCGGTGGCGAATCATCCCGGAGCGCACCAGCCGCTGGAGCAGGTAGATGCACAGCAGCACGACGAGCGCGATAATCTCGATCACGACGAGCTCACCCGCGCGGTGGCGGTGGAGCCAGACCCCCGCCGCGTCACGCCAGTCGGGCACATAGTAGAAGAACAGCGCCGCGGCGGCGAGCATGAACACGGGCCATTCGCACGCAACCTCCACCCCGATCGCCACGAGCGCCGTCACCGGGCGCAGCCCCGCCTCGGCGAGTCCCAGGAAGCGCGCCGGCTCTCCGCCGAGGCGATTGGGCGTCAGCTGGGAGGCCGCCTCACCATACAGGTTGAGGCGGAAGGCGTCCGCGAAGGAGAGCCGACCGCCCGCGGTCCAGGCGGCGAGCTGGATGCGCCACGCCCGGAACAAACTGTCGAGCGCGAGCAGCGCGAGGGCGAGGAAGTGACCCATCGCGCTCAGTCCGAGCAGTCACCCAGCGGATAGATGTAGCCGCAATTGGGGCAGGGATTCTTGCAGCCCCACGGCTTGGATCGGACTTCGGCCCCGCACCGGAGGCAGGTCGGCCGAGTCCTAGGCGGAACGGTGAACGCGGGTGAGGAAGGGATTGGCGCGACGCTCTCGTCCGATGGTCGTTTCGGGTCCATGGCCGCTGTACACGATGGTGGAATCGGGGAGCGTAAGCAACTCACGCTCGATGCTCTGGATCAGCTTGTCGAAATCACCGCCCGGGAGATCGGTCCGGCCGATCGAGCCCGCGAACAGCACGTCGCCTGTGAAGACCACCCCCTCCCCCACCAAGCATACGCTTCCGGGCGAGTGCCCCGGCGCGTGACGCACCGTGAAGGACAGATTGCCGACGCGGACCGTCTCGCCGGGCACCAGCTCCCCGTCGGGGGGCGGTGCCGGCGCGACGGGGATGCCGAACGCCGACCCTTGCTGCACAACGTGATCGTACAGCCCCCGGTCGGCCCGATGGAGGTACACCGGCGCGCCCGTTTCTTCCCGGACCGAGGCGACGCCCATCATGTGGTCGATGTGCGCGTGGGTGATCCAGATGGCCACAGGGCGCGCCCGCGCGGCGGCGACCTTCTCCAAGACCAGGCCCGCCTCCTCGCCGGGATCGATGATCGCGCACTGGGCGGTCGTTTCATCGACGACGAGGTAGCAGTTCTCGACGAACTGGCCGTTCGGGATCTGGACGACCTTCACGCGCCGACCGTGAGTCCGGCGCGCAGCACGGCGAGGTATTTCTCGACCGCGATCGCCGCCGTGGTGGCGTCGCCGACCGCGGTGGTGATTTGACGCGTGAGCTGGCTCCGCACGTCCCCCGCGGCGAACAGACCCGGGATCGACGTCATCATGCGGTCGTCGGTGATCAGGTAGCCGGCGGCGTCGTGCTCCGCGTGGCCGTCGATCAGGCCGGTGTTGGGCTTGAAGCCGATGAATACGAAAACCCCGCCCACTTTGAGGCTGGAGCGTCCCCCCGTCACGGCATCCTCCAACACGAGATGGTCGGTGCCCCGCTCCGTGCCCTTGATCTCGAGCACGCGCTTGTTCCAGATCACCTCGATCTTGGGGTTCGCGAACACGCGCTCTTGGAGGATCTTCGAAGCACGGAACCGGTCGCGGCGGTGCACCACGAACACTTTGCTCGCGTAGCGCGTGAGATAGTCCGCCTCTTCGACGGCGGCGTCGCCGCCGCCCACGACCGCGAGCACCTCGCCCTTGAAGAACGCGCCATCGCACACCGCGCAATAAGAGACGCCCTTGCCCGCGTGCTCCAGCTCGCCCGGAACGCCCAGCTTCACCGGCGTGCCACCGGCGGTGAGGATCACGGCGGGAGCGCGATGGGTGCGGCCGTGCGCGGTGACGACGTCGAACCAGGCGTCGTCGGCCTTGCGGACCTTCAGCACGGTGTCGGTGACGATCACGGCGCCGAACTTCTTCGCGTGGTCGGCCATCTTCTGCGCCAGCTCCCACCCTCTGATGCTCTCGAAGCCGATGTAATCCTCGATCAGGTCGGTGTTGAGCAGCTCGCCCCCCGGGGCACCGCGCTCGATCGTCAGCGACTTGAGCATGCCGCGGCCCGCGTACATCGCGGCGCACAGCCCGGCGGGGCCCGCGCCCACGATGATCACGTCGTATCCGTTGGCAGTGTTGTCGGTCATCAGCACTCAATCCTCAATTTCGTCCGGTCCACGCCACTCCAATCGCGGCGGCTCGGCGCCTCCGGCGAGTGCTTGCTCGAGCCCCTCGCGAAACCGCACCGTCTCGACCTCCACATCGGCCCGCTGGGGACCTGCCAGCTTCTCCAAAGCCGACGCGCCGAGCGTCGCGACCCCGTGGCGGTTGCCGCGCTCGCGATGCAATAGCGCCGCCGCCGCCTGGATCAACCCCTGCCACACGCGGGCCGCGTCCGCGTCGCCGTCTCTAAGTATAGAACGCCAGACGGTTTCCAGGGCTTCGTGGGCAAGCCAGTAGTGGCCGCCGTTGAACAGGTCGCGGGCGCGGGTGAGGTGCGCCCGACGATCATGAGGCGTCATCCGTCGTCCGTCATCCGTGGTCCGTGGCTCCTTCGGACGACGGACAACTGAGATCGGATAACGCCCCAAGTCTGAGCATGCTCACCGCCCCATGACAGCTCGAGATCGTGCCGACGAGCACCGCGGCCGGCTCGCCGCTATCCCCAGCCGCCTGCGCGATCTCATCGCCCTCGAGTATCGCATCCACCGAAAACGTCCCGACGCCGAACACGTGGTGGCGGCACACGAACAACGCCGGTCCGAAGACCGGTTCGCCCGCCGCCCGCAGGCGTTCGGCCAGCGCGCGGACCGCATCGCCCATCTCCCAGGCTCGCCGCCCACCGATCGCCGGACAGATGGCGGGCTCGATGCAGTGCGTCGGGCAGATCCAGTCGGCGAACGACACGTAGCGCGTGTGGTCGGCCGCGGTCCGGTCGTAGGGGGTACTGAGCTCGCCGGGAACGCGCTCGACCCCGACCGCTCGCGCGGGCCAGCGCGCCCGAGCGCGTGCCACCAACCACTCGAACATGAGGTGGGGCATGAGAGGCGATGGCACGACGTAGTCCCGCGCCTCATCGCGGCGCGCGCGCTCCGCGCCGCTCAGATACTCCGCGAGGTAGGCGCCCCACTCGCGCGTCACGAACGTGCGGTCGAGCGCTTCCCCGAGCTCGGCTTTGGCCCGGCAGCGCGCATCCCGATCTACGACGATCACGCGGTGATACGCGGCGCGCCCTTTGTCTTTCGCCTTCGCCAGCTGACGGGCGTAGAACGTGCCGTAGCAGCCGCCGCCGATGACGATGACGTCGCGCATCACGACCGCGTCGCCGATCGGATCGGGCAGGCGCACGCCTCAGACGTCCCGCGCCACGGGCAGGATCTCGCCCGTGACGGCGCTCGCCTCATCGCTCGCGAGATACAGCACGGCGGCCACGAGCTGGTCGAGCTCGACCCAGCGGACCTTGGCGTCTTTCATCTGGGCGAGGTTGTCGGCGGTCTTCATCATACCCGGGGCCACGGCGTTTACCCGCACGCCGCCGTCGCGAAACTCGCGGGCAAAGGCGCGGGTAAGCCCGGCGACGGCTGCCTTGGCGGCGATGTATGATGCCATCTGGCTCTGAGGCTTGAGCGCGGCGACCGACGCGAAGTTCACGATCGCGCCTCCGCCGCGCGCCAGCAACGCGGGGATCGCCGCCTGCGACACGAAGAACGTGGTCTTGATGTTGACCGCGAGCTCACGGTCGAGCTGCTCGGGCTTCAAGTCGAGCGCGGGGCCGTAGTTCACGAGGCCACCGGCCACGTTCACGACCACGTCGAGACCTCCGAAACTCTCCACCGCGGCCGCGACGGCCCGGCGCGCCGCGTCGGGGTTGGCCAGGTCACCCGCCACGGCGCGGACGGCGATCCCGCCCGCCGTGAATTCCTTCGCCCGGTCTTGCACCGCGGTCGCGGTGCGATCTGCGATCACGATCTCCGCGCCCGCCGCGCCGAACCCGCGCGCCACCGCGTGCCCGATTTGCCCGACGCGCCCCACGCCCGTGACGAGGGCCACCTTGCCGCGAAAATCGGGAGGCATCGGGTTCAGCCCTTCCGCTGACTCACGGCGGCGACGATCTCGTCCGGGGGCGGCGCGCCGCGTTGCGCGAAGGCAATGGTGCCGTTGCGCTGCACCACGTAGACCGAGCGCTGGATGCCCTGCCCGTCGTCCTTGAGCGCGTGGTACGCGCGGGCGATCGCGCGGTCGGGATCGGACAGCAGCGGGAAGTTGAAACTCAACTTTGTGGCATACTTGAAGTGACTGTCCACGCCGGCTGGGTTCACGCCGAACGGCTGGATGCCGGCTTGCTGGAACTTGGCCATCTCGTCGCGCACGGCGGAGAGTTGGCGGTTTCACCCAGGGGTGTTGTTGCCCGGATAGAACACCAGCGCGACGTGCTTGGTCCGGAGGACCTCTGCCAGAGTGTACGTCCTGCCGTCCGACGCTTCGGCCTTGAACGCCGGCGCCTTGCTGCCGACGGTTAGCGGGTCGCTCATGAAATGTCCTTCCGGTTCTCGGTGACGACCTCGCGCAACGTCTTTGCACGACGCTCTTCAAGTTGTTCCAGCCACTCGAGTGGCACGTCCACGCCACCGAGCGTCGCGCGCTCGTCACCGAACTCGGCGTCGCCATGCCAATCCGATCCCCCGCTGATGGCGAGCCCCAGCCGCGTGGCGATCCGGGTGAGCCGCTGCTCGACTGTGGGTGGGTGGCTTGGGTGGCGCACCTCGAGGCCGTCCAGCCCCTCCTCCCGGAACTGGCGGATCTGCCCCTCGGTGCCGTGGTCGCCGAGGTGGGCCGCGACCGCAATCGCGCCGACGGCGTGCACGAGGTCCGTCACCTGACGCAGGGCCGGCAGTGGTTTTTCAACGTACCCCGGCCTGCCGCGACCGAGATACCGCGCGAACGCGTCGTTCATGTCCGCGCTGAGGCCGCGCTCCACCAGGGCCCGCGCCACGTGCGGCCGCCCCACCGCGCCGTCGCCCGCTTCCCGCACCACGTCGTCGAACGCAACGTCCAGGCCGATCCGCCGCAGCCGGCTCACCATCTGCTCGGCGCGGTGGCGCCGGGCGGCCCGAGTCGCCAGGAGAAACTCCTCCAGCCGCGGCTCGCCCAGCGGCAGGAAGTAGCCGAGCAGGTGCAGTTCTCCCCACGGCGCTTTCACGCTGAACTCGCAACCCGGGACCACGCGGACGCCCACTGGCTCCCCCGCGCGAGCCGCTTCCTCCACGCCATCGGTCGTATCGTGGTCGGTCAGGGCGATCGCCGCCAGGCCCGCCGCCCGCGCGCGCCGGACCACCTCGGCCGGCGGGAACTCCCCGTCGGACGCGGTCGAATGACAGTGGAGGTCAACCCGCGCCGTAGGCGCTCTCCGGAGCGGTCCACGCCGGCTGCGATTGCCCGAACAGCTCGCGCAGCTGTCGATCCGAGAGCTCGGCGAGCGAGGCGTCGGGACTGCGACTCCCGACCGGAGCGTAGCGCGTGAAGCGACGGCGGCGCTCGGGGCCCGTCCCTTGCTGGAACAGGAGGCCAAACTCGTCGCGCCCGTACACGGTCACCCGCCCAGACGGATATACCTCCCACACCTCGCCGCCGATCGTGATAGTGCGGCGTGCCACCTAGGCCTCCGCCGGCGCCGCGAACGACACCTCGGTCCACAATTCCCAGGCATCCGGGGCGTAGGTGCCGAGGCCTTGCAGGCGCCGCTCCAGCTTGATCTCCTCGGGCAGGCGCGACGCCTGCGCCCGGTGGGACATCTCGGTCGGGCTCTCGGAGAACTCGGTGAAGAGCTGCGGATCTTTGGCGTTGCGGTACAGCCAGATGCGCTGGCCCCGCGCTTCCGCGAACTGGCACAGCTCCCGCAGGGTGGCGAGATAGTCGGACTCGTTCGCCGGGGGCACCCGCACGCGGGCGGCCGTGAGCACCTTGGGCATGGCTAGATCGCTCCCTCGGGGAAGTCCTCGAGCGTCCGCTTCATGTCGGCGAGGAACCGGTCGGCATCCGCGCCGTCGACGATGCGGTGGTCATACGACATCGACACCATACCGATCGTGCGGATCGCGATCGTGTCGGTACCGTCTGGCAGGGTCACGACCTTGGGACGCTTCTCGATGGCGCCCACGCCCAGGATCGCCACCTGCGGTTGGTTGATGATCGGCGCACCGGCATACGATCCGAACACCCCCGGGTTGGTGATCGTGAAGGTGCCGCGCTGGATCTCGTCGGGGGAGAGCTTCTTGGTGCGCGCGCGCTCGCCCAGGTCGTTGATCGCGCGGGCGATACCGACGAGCGACAGCTCGTCGGCGTGCTTGACGACCGGGACGATCAGGCCCCAATCGAGCGCCACCGCGATCCCGATGTTGACGTCCGCACGGTAGATGATATTGTCGCCCGACACCGCGGCGTTCACGACGGGGTGTTTGCGAAGGTTCTCGGCGCACGCCTTCGTGATGAACGCGAGGTACGTCAGGTTCACCCCCCGCTCGGCGTAGGCCGCCTTGTGCTTCCTCCGGAGCTCAGCCACCCGAGTGTAGTCCACCTCGAAGAAGCTCGTCACGTGCGCCGAGGTGCGGCGCGACATGATCATGTGGTCGGCGGTGATCTTGCGGATCTTCGAGAACGGCTCGACCCGATCGCCTGGCCAGGGCTCGACGGCCGGGTGCTGCACCGGGCCGGACGGCGCGGCAGCCGGAAGGCGCGCGCCGGGCGCGGTCGGCGCCGGCGCCGGCGCCCCGTGCTCGATGAACCCCAAGATGTCCTGCTTGGTGACCCGACCTGCGAACCCCGTACCGGGGATGGCGGAGATATCGACGCGATGCTCCGCCGCGATCTTGCGGACCAGCGGCGTGGAGCGCTTGCGGAGCCGCTCCTCGGCGGTCTCGCCCCCGTCGCCCTTGGGAGCAGCGACGGGGGACGCTGGGGTCGGACGCGGTACGACGGGGGAGGCCGCCGCCGGCGGCGGCGCGGCCTTGGGCGGCGCCGGAGCCGGTGGGGCCGCCACGGGCACGGGCGCGCTCTTGTCTGTCTCGATCACCGCCACGAGGGTCTGCACGGGCACCGTCTGGCCTTCCTGCACCTTGATCTCGGCGAGCACCCCGGCCGCGGGCGCGGGGATCTCCGCATCCACTTTGTCGGTGGAAATCTCGAACAACGGCTCGTCTCGCTTCACGGGGTCGCCGAGCTTCTTGAGCCATTTGCTCAAGGTGCCTTCGGCGATGGACTCGCCCATCTGGGGCATCAAAACCTCTACCCGGGCCATGCAAGCTCCTTGGCAATCGTCGTCCGTCGTCCGTCATCCGTCGTCCGTGTTGATTTGCGGACAACGGACAACGGATGGCGGACGGCGCTCAGTACGCCGCCAGCCATCTCGCGGCTTTCACGATGTCTTCCGTCTGCGGCAGCACAAAGTCCTCGAGCGTCGGTGCGTACGGCAGCGGCACGTCGTGGGCGGTCACCCGCATGATCGGTCCGTCGAGCCATTCGAACGCCTGCTCGTTGATGCGGGCCGTGATTTCCCCGGCGACGCCCCCGGTCCGGGTGTCCTCGTGGACGATCAGCACCTTGTTGGTCTTCTTCACCGAGCGCACGATCGCGGCGTCGTCCAGGGGCAGCAGCGTCCGCAGGTCCAGCACTTCCGCCGCGACACCATCTTCCTGCTCGAGCTGCTCCGCCGCTTCCAGCGACTTCCATAGCGTGGCGCCGTAGGTGACGATGGACAGATCCTTGCCTTCGCGCGCCAGCCGCGCCTCGCCGATCGGCGTCACGATCTCCTCGCCCTCGGGGAGCTGCTCCTTGACGCGACGGTACAGCCACTTGTGCTCGAGGTAGAGGACCGGATCGTCGTCCCGGATGGCCGCCTTGATGAGGCCCTTCGCGTCGCGCGCGGTCGCGGGATACACGATCTTCAACCCCGGGGTGTGGAAGAACGCCGCCTCGGGGTTCTGCGAATGGAACGGCCCGCCGCGCACGTAGCCCCCGCACGGCCCCCGCACGACGAGCGGCGTCGCGAGTCCCGCGCGGTAGCGCGCGGTCGCGACGTAATTCGTGAGCATGTCGTAGGCGCAGGAGATGAAGTCGATGAATTGCATCTCCGCGACCGGCCGCAGGCCCATGTGCGCCGCGCCCGCCGCCGCGCCGACGATCGCCGCCTCCGAGATCGGGGTATCGATCACGCGCTGCTCGCCGAACCGTTTGGTGAAACCTTCGGTGACCTTGAAGGCGCCGCCGTACAACCCTACGTCCTCGCCCAGGATGAACACCCGGTCGTCGCGCTCCATCTCTTCCCATAACCCCTGACGCAGCGCCTCGAGATACGTGACCTCAGTCATCTAGAGACTCCGGAACCACAGCCGCTCGGCCGCGGGCGGACTCGCGTACACTCCGGGGAGCGTCGTCTCGGGTTGCGGGAGCGGCTCGTTGACGCACGCGTCGGTGGCTTGGTCGATTTCGACCCGTACCCGCTCGTCGATCTCCGTCAGGTCCCGCTCCTCGGTCCACTCGTGCTGAAGCAGCTGCTTCACGTAGCGATCGACCGGGTCGTTCTGCTTCGCCCACCAGTCGAGCTCCTCCTGCGGCACGTAGTGCTGGTCGTCGTGCTCGGCGTGGCCCTTGCGGCGATAGGTCTTCACTTCGATGAACTGTACCCCCCCGCCCCCGCGGGCACGCGCGACCGCCGCCTTGGTGGCCTCGTACACGGCGAGCACGTCGTTGCCGTCCACCGTCCCCGCCGAGATGCCGTACCCCTTCGCCTTCTCGGCCAAGTCTTTCACGGCGAATTGCTTCTCGGGCGGCGTCGAGTACGCCCAGCGGTTGTATTCGGCGATCACGACGAGGGGGCAGCGCTGCACCGCCGCGAAGTTGAGGCCTTCGTGGAAGGTGCCGGTGGAGGTCCCGCCGTCGCCGATGTACACCAGCCCCACGCGCCACTCGCCCCGCAGCTTGAACGTCAGCGTGATGCCGGCCATGACGGGGATCATGTCCCCCAGGTGCGAGATCTGGCCGAGGAAGCCTCGCTCGAGGTCGTTGAAGTGGACGTTGAGCTCGCGCCCGCGGGTCGGACTCCCCGCCTTGGCCATGTATTGGCGCAGGATCTCCAAGGGTTGCGCGCCCATGACGAGCATGGAGCCGAGGTTGCGGATGAGCGGCGAGAGGATGTCCCGATGCGGACCGCGCTCCAGCGCGTACGCGGACGCTACCGACTCCCCCTCCTGCCCGAGCGACCGGAACAACCCGCCGATCACCTTGCTTTGCCGGTACAGGGCGGTGAGCCGCTCCTCCAGCGTCCGCGTCAGCCGCAGGTAGCGATAGATTTCGAGCAGCTGCTCGCGGGTGAGCCCCGCCGGGAGGGGCCGGGAGTGGGTGGTGGGAACCGGGCGGGACGTCATTGTAAATTGTAGTGGGCGTGAAACTTGGCTGGAGGGGACAGCGGAATCAAGCGGCGTGAGGGGGATATGGCGACATTGAAGCTGCGCGTGAGCGGGATGACCTGCGAGCACTGCCAGGCCAAAGTCGCGAAGGCACTACAGAAAACCGCCGGCGTGTACTCTGCGATCGTGGACCTGCGAGCAGGCGAAGCCGAAATCGACTTCAACGACGACGCCGTGACGACCGAGCAGTTGGTCACGGCAGTGGAGCTGGCGGGTTACGGCGCGAAGCTCGCCGGCTAATACGCGCCGCGCACCTCGTGCGCCGGCTCCACCTTCCGGTGCACCTCCGCCAGAAATCGCTTCGCGAGTCGGTCGATCTCGGACTCGCCTACCTGGTCCGTGGTCACCTCGATGAACGTGTAATGCCCACCTTCCGCCCGGGCGGTGATCGTCACCTTGCCGAGGGCGCTGGCATAGGCCCGCCGCCGCGGCGCTTCTTCGGCAGGTGTCATGCGGCTCCCGAAGAACGCCTTCGCGGCATCCAACACGTCGGGAGGTGGGAGGCTGGTGCGATGGAAGTATCTCATGGCTCCCCCCCCTTCAGGCGGCCCACGCGGGCTTGAAGCGCCGCAGCGCGAGGCTGTTCAAGACGACGGACAGGCTCGACCACGCCATGGCGGCGCTCGCCAGCACGGGGGACAAGAGCCAGCCGGTGAACGGATACAGCGCCCCGGCCGCGACGGGGATGAGCACGACGTTGTAACCGAACGCCCACACCAGGTTCCAGCGGATCGTCCGGAGGATGCGCTTCGACAAGAGGATCGCCGTCACGACGCCCCGCAGGTCTCCGCGGATGAGGGTGATGTCGGAGGCTTCCATCGCGATGTCGGTTCCGGTGCCGATCGCGATGCCCACGTCCGCCTGAGCGAGCGCCGGCGCGTCATTGAGGCCGTCACCCACCATCACCACGTGGCCGCCCCGCTTCTGCAGCTTCTTCACCAGGTCGGCCTTCTGCGACGGCAGTACTTCGGGGATCACGACTTCGATCGCCACTTCTTGCGCGACCGCCTCGGCGCCTTTCCTCGAGTCACCCGACACCATCGTCACCCCGATCCCCAGCCGCTGCAGCTGCAGGATCGCGTCCTTGGCCGTCGGCTTGATCGGATCGGAGATGGCGATCACCGCGTAGACGGTGTTGTTCACGACCACGATGACCGGGGTGCGGCCCTGGGCCGCGAGCCGGTCGGCGTCCGGACCGAGCGTGCCGAGCTCGAGGCTCCGCTCGCGCGCGTGCCGCAGCGAGATTACCTCGATGATGCGGCGGTCCACGGTGCCGCGGATGCCGCGGCCCTCCATGAGCGCGAACTTCTCGACCGGGAGGATGTCGACCTGCTTGTCCTTCGCGGCCTTGAGAATCGCCGCGGCCAGCGGGTGTTCCGAGCGCTGCTCTACCGCCGCCGCCCACTTGAGCACCTCCGCGGGCGCGATGGGCGTGCCGTCGGGCCGTTTGGCGGCGACGATGTGGGTCACGGTCGGTTTCCCTTCCGTGATCGTCCCCGTCTTGTCGAGCAGCACGCTGCGCACCCGCGACAGCCGCTCGAGTGCCTCCCCGCTGCGGATCAGGATGCCGTGCTCGGCCGCCTTCCCGGTGCCCACGAGGATCGCGGTGGGCGTCGCGAGCCCGAGGGCGCAGGGGCAAGCGATGATCAGGACGGTGACGAGGGCGATGGTGGAGAAAATCACCGCCGGCTCTGGCCCGAAGTCGAACCAGACCACGAACGCGGCGATGGCGAGCGCGATCACGATCGGCACGAATACCCCGGCCACCCGATCGGCCAGCCGCTGGATCGGCGCCTTGGTGGACTGGGCGTCCTCGACGAGCTGGACGATCTGGCCCAGGGCCGAGTCCTTGCCGACGCGAGTAGCCCGGAACGTGATGCTGCCGGTGGTGTTCAGCGTCGCGCCGATCACCTCATCGCCGATCCGCTTGGCCACCGGGATCGGCTCGCCAGTGAGCATCGACTCGTCGACGGCCGACGCGCCCTCGGTCACGATGCCGTCTGCCGGGATCTTCTCCCCCGGCTTCACGATGAGGAGGTCACCGTTCACGACCGCCTCCACCGCGAGGTCCGTCTCCCGGCCGTTCCGAACTACGTGCGCCAGCTTCACCTTGAGCCCGGCGAGGCGACGGACCGCCTCCGACGTCCGGCCCTTGGCGCGCGCCTCGAGCAGCCTGCCCAGCAGAATGAGCGCGATGATCGCGGACACCGCCTCGTAGTACGCGTCGGCAGGCAAGCCGGCGCGGGTGAACACGCCGGGGACGAACGTTGCCACGAGCGAGTAGAGAAATGCGGCGCCGGTGCCCACGCCGATCAGCGTGTTCATGTCCGCGGTGCGGTGCTTGAACCCGCTCCAGGCGCCCCGGTAGAACGGCTGGCCCGACCACGCCACCACCGGGAGCGTGAGGACCGCGAGGCCGAGCTTCAGCCACTGCGGGTCGGGCGCGAACCGCCCCGCGAGCGTGTCGTGCAGCCTCAACGCGAGCGGCATGAGCAGCCGGCCGAGCAGGTCGACCTGCTTGAAGGTGGTGTCCGGTTGCTCCGCCATGAGCAACATCGAACCGAGCATCGCGACCACCGCCACGGCGGCGGCGAGCGCGAACCGCCACGTGAGGTCGCGGACCTCGCGCCGCCGCGCGACGCGCTCGCGCTCGACCGGATCCTCCGTGGGGATCGGCTCGGCGACGTGGAAGCCGGCCTGCTCGACCGCCCGCTCGAGCGCTTCGGCGGTCGTCGTCCCGGGCACGTAATCGACCGTGACCGTCTCGGTGGCCTGGTTGGCGGCCGCCCGCAGCACACCGTTGACCGCACCGAGCGCCTGCTCGAGCGATGCGACGCTGGGCGCGTAATGCAGCTGCTCCACGCCGAACGTGACACTGGCCTGGCCGCAGTCGTACCCCGCCATGCGCACCGTCTTGATCAGCTCCGCCACGCCGGTCTCCGCGTCGTCGTAGTCCACCGCGGCCTTCGCCGTGGCGTAGTTGACGGTGGCGCTGGCGACGCCGGTCGCGCTGGTCAGCGCCTCCTGCACCGTGGCGGCGCAGGAGGCGCAGCTCATCCCCTCGATGGGGAGGATGATCCGGGACTTACCCATGGAGCTTGTGCGGTGACGCGGAGGGCCGGAGGTCCGCCGTGGCCGGCTCGACCACGAGGAGGCCCTTCAACATGTTCATGCCACACCGGAAGGGAAACTCCCCCGCGTCGTGCGGGGTGAAGTCGACGGTCGTCGTCTCGAAGGCGGGAAGCGGTACGTCGACGCCGAACTCCTCGAACACCACGCGCTCGGAGCAGTCGGCGGTCTCGTCGCGGTAGAACTGCAAGCGGACCGGCGTGCCCGCGCGCACCACGATCGTGTCAGGGGTGTAGCCCCCTTTCACGGTGATGCGCACTTCCTGGACTCCTTCCGTCACGCTCGCCGCGACGGCCGGCCCACTCTTATAGAGAAAGTACCAGAGCACCCAGACGATCGCGGCTGCTCCGGCGGCCGTGACGGCGTACTGCGCGGCGCTCACGCCTTCTCGTAGTACTCGATGCCGAGGTGGGTGATCTGGTCCTCGCCCATCAGCCACCGGAGAGTGTTCTTCAGCTTCGTCTGCTGGATGAACAGGTCATGCTCGGGGTACAGCCCCGGCGCGGTCTGTGGGCTTTTGAAGTAGAAGGAGAGCCACTCCTGGATGCCGGAGAGCCGCGCGCGCTGGGCGAGGTCGAAGAACAGGGCGAGGTCGAGCACGATCGGCGCCGCCAGGATCGAATCGCGGCACAAGAAGTCGACCTTGATCTGCATCGGATAGCCGAGCCACCCGAAGATGTCGATGTTGTCCCACCCCTCCTTGTTGTCTCCCCGCGGCGGATAGTAATTGATCCGTACCTTGTGGAAGACGTTGCCGTACAACTCGGGATACTGGTCCGGCTGGAGGATGTACTCCAGCACGCCGAGCTTCGACTCTTCCTTCGTCTTGAACGATTCCGGGTCGTCCAGCACTTCGCCGTCGCGGTTGCCCAGAATGTTGGTCGAGTACCAGCCGGCCAGCCCGAGCATGCGGGCTTTGAACGCCGGCGCCAGCACGGTTTTCATCATCGTCTGGCCGGTCTTGAAGTCCTTGCCGCCGATCGGGAGCTTGCGCTCCTCGGCGAGCCGCTCCAACACCGGGATGTCCACGGTGAGATTCGGGGCGCCGTTGGCGAAGGGGACGTTCTCCATCAGCGCGGCGTAGGCGTACAGCATGGACGGCGCGATGGCGGGATCGTTCCGCTCCATCGCTTGCTCGAACGCCGCTAGGCTCTGGTGGGCGGGCCCGGGGGTCAGGAACACCTCCGTGGACGCTGCCCAAATCATCACCAGGCGATCGGCGCCGGATGTCTTCTTGAACGTGCGGATGTCGGCGCGCAGCTGCTCGGCGAGCTCCCGCTTGGTCTTCCCCGCCTTGACGTTGGCGCCGTTCAGGCGCTTCACGTAATTGCGGTCGAACGCCGCGGGGATCGGCCGGATGCCGTTGAGGAAGGCGGCGACCGGCTCGAGGTGCTGCGGCTCGAGCACGCCCGCCTTTTTCGCGGCGGTGTACGCATCATCGGGAATCGGGTCCCAGGCGGCGAAGACCAGGTCGGTGAGCCGCGCGAGCGGCACGAACTCTCGAATCTTCGGCGCGCGCTTCTCGGTCCGCTTGCCGAGACGGATCGTGCCCATCTGGGTGAGCGATCCGATCGGCAGCCCGCTCCCACACCGCACGTTTTCGACCCCGGCGATGAACGTCGTGGACACGGCCCCCAACCCGACGAGCATCACGCCGAGCTTCCCTTTCGCGGGCGCGATGTCCCGGCCGGTCTGCTGTGCCACGATCAATGTCCTTTCCGCGATTGCAGCGCCGGCGCGTGACCGGGGAGCGTGTCCCGCTGCCGCAGGGGGCGCCCCACCACCGGCGTCCGGGCGGTGCGAGCGACGTAGAGCACGCGCTGCACGACGGTGACCGTCGTGGCGAGCGCCAGAATGACCATGAGCCAAAAGAGCAACGCCCCGTGGTTCCCCGCTCCCAACGCGAGCGTCGGCGCGCCGAGCAGTAGGACGCGCTCGGCGCGCTGGGCGATCCCGACCCGCGCCGTCAACCCCAGGCCCTCGGCGCGCGCATGGGTGTACGACACGAGCAGCGAAGCCGCCAGGGCGACGATACAGGCCAGCACTGCGGCTGCCAGCCGCTCTTGCGGTACGCCGCCCCCCAAAAAATAAGTCGCAATGCCGGTGAACAGGGCGGCCTCGCCTACCCGGTCGAGGGTCGAATCGTAGAAGGCGCCGAACGTCGTCATCATCCCGCCCTCGCGCGCCACCCGTCCATCCACCATGTCGAACACGCCGGAGAAGAGCAGCAGGAAACCGCCCCAGCGGGCCTTGCCCAACGCGAACGTCAGCGCGGACCCGACCACGACCAGCGTGCCGACGGTGGTGAGGACGTTCGGCCGCACGTGCATGCGGATCAGCCACGCGGCCAGCGGACCGAGCAATCTCGCGAAGCCGTCCCGCACGGCCTGGGGGATCAGGTTCATAGCCGGGAGAAGCTAGCCGCCCGCGGCAAGAGTCTCAATAGGACAAGCGTCAGTAGAGCAGATAACCGGCCCGCGCTCTCCGGAAGCGGGCGAGGTCCGGTCCCCACGCCCGCCAGATCGCGGCGGGCGCGCGCCCTGCGAGAATCGCCAGTCGCAGGTCGCGACCTGCCGCCAGCCGGTCGAAGCTCGGCGCGTTGAAGCGCAGCGAGTCCCGGTGTACCACCCGAAGTGCGGCGAGCAGCGCCACCGCCGCCTTCGTGGGATCGTAACGTCGCCGGTCCGTCACGCGGAGCCGGATGCCGCGCAGCTCGATTCCATCGTATTTCCCGTCTGTCGGCGCCCGGGGAGTGAACGTCATTCCCGAGACCTCCACGCCGAGCAACCCTTCGCCCCTCCCCCCTCCCCCTTCCCGCAGCCGTTCGAGCACGGCCGCCGTATCGAGCCACGGCGCGCCCACGATCTGAAACGCGAGCGCCGTCCCGCGGCCGACCGAGAGGTTCGTCCCCTCGAACAAACACGTTCCGGGGTAATGCATCGCGCTCTCGAGATCGGGCATGTTGGGCGAGGGTTTGACCCACGGCAGCCCGGTGGCATCGAAGTACAGCGAGCGACGCCACCCGGCCGCGGGAACCACGGTGAGCGTCGCGTGGAGATGCAGGCGATCATTCGCGAGCCGCAGCAACTCGCCCAGCGTCATGCCGTGGCGCATCGGGATGGGCAGGAATCCGACGAACGCCGAGTCCGGGTCTCCGGCGCGCGCGCGCACGTTCCCCTGTGCGACGTCTCCCCCGATCGGGTTGGGTCGGTCGAGGACAATGACCGACTTGCCGCGCCGCGCGGCCTCACGCATCAGCTGCGTCGCGCTGGCGGGGTAGGTGTAGTAGCGGGCGCCGATATCTTGCAGGTCGACCAGCAGGACGTCCAGGCTGTCGAGCGCCGCCAGGCGGGATAGCGGCGTGCCGCCGTACAGGCTGTAGATTGGAAGGCCGCTCGCGGAGTCGACGGCGTCTGGGAGGCCGGGGCGATCCTCCAGCCCGCGAAAGCCGTGTTCGGGGCTGAACAACGCCGTCACGCGATAACCGCCAGCGATCAGGACATCGACGTCGCGTCGGCCGGCCGCGTCGACTCCCGTCTGGTTCGTCAGTAAGCCGAGGCGTTTGTGGGCGATGAGATGGGCGGAGTCGGCGAGCACGACGTCGATCCCCGGACGGACCTGTGCGCCTAGCGACACGGCGCAGGCGAGCAACCCCAACAGTGAGAAACGATGCAGGCGCATAGACTCCTGGCCCTGGTGTTGGTGACCGGCTGCGCGTCCCCTGCTGCGCGCGTGCTGCCGCGACCCGCCGATCTCCGTCCGGTGCCGCGCCCGACGCTGAGCCAGCCGGTCGATTCCATTCTGGCGCTGCTCAGCACGCGGCAGCGGGTCGGTCAGCTCGTCGTCCCGTGGCTCGCCGGAAGCTACAGCGCGCTCGACGATTCGCTCTTCCAGGTGGCCACCCGCTGGGTCGACACGCTCGAAGTGGGCGGTCTGATCGTCTCGGTCGGCTCCCCCTTCGACATCGCCGCCAAGCTCAACGCCCTGCAGCGCCGCTCCCGGCTCCCGTTGCTCGTCTCGGCCGACCTGGAATGGGGGGCCGGGATGCGCGTGATCGGCGGCACCGCGTTCCCCCAAATCATGGCCGTGGGGGCGACCGGGAACGCGCGAGACGCCTACACGATCGGCGAAGCGGCGGCCACCGAGGGGCGGGCGGTGGGCATCCACGTCAATTTCGCGCCCGACGCCGACGTGAACAACAACCCGCTGAACCCGATCATCAACATCCGTTCGTTCGGCGAGGACCCGCGGGCGGTGTCGCGCTTGGTGCAGGAATATGTGCGCGGCCTCCACGACCACGGCATGCTCGCGACGCTCAAGCACTTCCCCGGCCACGGCGACACACAGATCGACTCGCACATCGGCCTGCCGGTGATTACGGCGGGCTACGCCCGGCTCGATTCCCTCGAGCTCGTGCCGTTCCGGGGAGGCATCGCCGCCGGGGCCGACGTGGTGATGAGCGCGCACATCGGTTTCCCCGCGTTCACGGGCTCCGACGATCCGGCGACACTATCGGCCGCGGTGCTGACCGGACTGCTGCGCGATTCGCTGCACTTCCACGGGCTGGTCGTGACCGACGCGCTGGTGATGGGCGCGATCGTCGCGAAGTACGGAGCCGGAGAGGCGACCGTGCGGGCGTTCCTCGCAGGCTCGGATCTCCTCCTCATGCCGGCCGATCCCGACTCCGCCATCAACGCCATGACCGCCGCGGTCGGCGCCGGACGAATCAGCAGTGAGCGGCTCGACCAGTCGGTGCGCCGTGTCCTTGAGATCAAGCGGCGGCTCGGCCTGCTCGAGCGCCGCGTCGTCCCGCTCGACTCGATCATGAGCATCGTGGGCAGCAAGCGGTTCCAGGACGCCGCGAACGACATCGCCGTCCGCGCGCTCACGCTGGTGCGCGACATCGGCGGCCCGCTGCACGCTCTGCGCGCCAAGCCGTCGCGGTTCGCCCTCATCGCCTACGCCGACGAGAACAACGGCGCCGCGGGACAGTACCTCACTGAGCTGCTGCGCCAGGGGGGCGACACGGTCGACTATTTCCGCCTGTGGCCCATGTCAGGACCGCTTTCCTACGATTCGGCGCGGGCGGTGATCGGTCGGGCGCCGGTGACGGTGTTCGTCGCGAACGTGCGGCCGATCTCGGCGCGCGGCAACATCGCCCTCCCCGATTCGCTCGCCCAGCTCATCACGGCGACCGACGCAGGCCGGCCCACCGTCCTCGTCTCGCTCGGCAGCCCGTATCTCTTGAACCAGGCGCCGGCGGCGAAGTGCTATCTGATCGCCTGGAGCGGCGTGCGCGCGGCGGAGCGCGCCGTGGCGCTCGCGCTGCTCGGCAAAGTGCCCATCGCCGGTCACCTGCCGATCCGCATCCCGCCGGACTACCGCATCGGGTTCGGCGTGACCGTTCCGGGCGGCCGGCAATGAGGCCGCGCGCCGTCCCCTTCCTTCCCGCCCTCCTCCCCGGCGCGCTCCCCGCGCTGGTCGCGCTGCTCGCCGCCTGTCGCACCGGGGCGCCCCTGCCGGCCAGCACCGGGGTCCCGCCCGCCTCGCCCCCCGCCCTGGGGTTCGACAGCACACGACTCGCGGCGGCCGCCGACTACTTGAAGGCCGAGGCCGAGAGCGGTGCCTTCCCCGGCGCGGTGCTCGCGGTCGGGCGCCACGGGCGGCTCGCGCTCCTCGCCGCCGTGGGACGCTACGGGAAGGGGGGAGATGCCTCCGACGCGCGCCCGGTCGAGTCGACCACGATCTACGATCTCGCGTCGCTTACCAAGGTGGTCGGGCTCACGAGCGCGTGCATGCTACTGGTCGACCAGGGGAAGCTCGCGCTCGACGCGCCAGCGCAGCACTACGTGCCCGAGTTCCGGGGCGACGGCAAGGAAGCCGTAACCATCCGTCATCTGCTGACTCACTCATCGGGGCTTCCCGCGTGGCGCGCGCTCTACCAGGAAGCGGACTCGCGCGCCACCGCCCTGTGGATCGTGAACACCACACCGCTGGCGACTCCGCCGGGGAAAGCGTACGTGTACTCGGATTTGGGAGCGATCGTGCTCACCGAGGTCGTCGAACGCATCACGGGCGAGCCGCTGGACGCGTTCCTGGAGCGGCGCGTGTTTCGCCCCCTCGGCATGCCCGCGACGCGCTATCTTCCCCCGGAGCGCTGGCGCGAGCGGATCGCGCCCACGGAGAACGACACCAGCTACCGTCACCGGCTGCTGCGCGGCGAGGTGCACGACGAAAACGCGGGCCGGCTGGGCGGCGTCTCCGGCCACGCCGGCCTGTTCTCCAACGCCCTCGACCTGTCACGCTTCGCGGCGATGCTGTTGAACGGCGGCTCGTGGGACTCGGTGCAGCTGATTCACTCCGAAACCGTCGCTGACTTCACGCGGCGCCAGGGCATCGTCTCGGGCTCGTCGCGCGCGCTCGGCTGGGACACGCCGCCCGACCCACCGGACTCGACGTCGAGCGCCGGGACGAAGCTGTCCCCGCGCGCGTTCGGCCACACCGGGTTCACGGGCACGTCGCTGTGGATAGATCCGCAGAAGGACCTGTTCATCATCCTGCTCACGAACCGCGTTCATCCCACGCGCAGCAACACGGCGATTCTCAAAGTCCGGCCGCACGTGGCCGATCTCGTGGTCGCCGCGCTCACCCACCCGGAGCTCTAAGGGGGGCTGAAAAGCGTAGTTGACGCCGTGCCCATGATGCGCGGCTGAAGCCGCGGCTCGGCCCCGTCCGCTGAAGCGGAGCAGCCACGCCCGTTTACGGGCAGATGCCGAGTCGCGAGTTCACTCGCGCACTCCACGGCCGCGGTGGGGGAATCTTTTTTTAACGCCCTGCCAGGGGAAGCGATCACTCGACGACGGTGCGCCAGCCGCGCCGCGACAGGTCGCGGTAAATCACCGCACCGGCGATGGCGCTGAGGCCGAGCATGAGGATGCCGGGCAGCGTCTCGTGCAGCAGCAGCTTGCCGACGCCGAACAGCGCCCCGTACACGAGCACGCATCCCGCGATCCAGTCGAGCAGATTCGCGAGGCCGTCGGTCGACGGGCGCACGTCCGGCGCGCGCGCCGCGACGGGCCCCCAGCCCAGGCGCGACGGCCGGGTGCGGCGGTAGAAGGCGACCAGGGTCGCGTCCGTCTCGGGGCGGGTCGCAAAGGTGACGGCGAGCCACACCACGGTCGTGACGGCCACGGTGACGAGCACGATGCGGGCGAAATCCAGCGGCAGGTCGCTATCGAGCCCGCCGACGGTCTGCAACAGGACCGAGACGACGAACGCCGTGATCATCGCCGACACCTCGCTCCAGGCGTTGATGCGCCACCAATACCAGCGCAGCAGCAGCACGGCACCCGTCCCGGCGCCCGTGATGATCAACAGCTTCCAGGCTCCGCCGATCGACTCGATGCGGAACGCCACCGCCGCCGAGATCAGCGTGAGCAGCGCCGTCGCGAGCCGCGACGCCAGGACGTAGTGCGGCTCGCTCGCGTCGCGGCGCACGAAGCGGCGATAGAAGTCGTTCACGAGGTAGCTCGCGCCCCAGTTGAGCTGGGTGGCGATCGTCGACATGAAGGCGGCCGCGAACGCCGCGACCATGAGGCCGCGGAGCGATGACGGCAGGTAGTCGATCATCACGCGGATGTACCCAGTCTCCGGGTCCTTCAGCCCGGGAAACAGGATCAGCGACGCCAGCGCCACCAGGATCCAGGGCCAGGGCCGCACGGCGTAGTGTGCGATGTTGAACCACAGCGTCGCGAGTAGCGAGTGCTTCTCATCTTTCGCGCTGAGCATGCGCTGCGCCACATAGCCACCGCCCCCGGGCTCGGCCCCGGGGTACCACGTGGCCCACCAGTTGACCGCGATGTAGACGAAGAACGTGAGCATCGGCATCCAGGCGGAGCCCACGTCCGGAACGAAGCTCAACACCGATCCTCGACTCCCGCTCGCCGCGCGCACCTGGTCGAGGGCGAGCAGCTTCGTCTTCAGCGCTTCGATCCCGCCGACCGCGTTGACCGCCACGACCGCCAGCACGATCACCATTCCCATCTTGATGACGAACTGAAACAGGTCGGTCACGAGCACGCCCCACAGCCCGGATAGGGTCGAGATCGCCGACGTGAGCACGATCAGCCCGACCACAATCCACAGCGCCTCACCCTTCGAGATGGTGAAGACCAGCTGCAGGATCTTCGCCATGGCGAGGTTCACCCAACCGAGGATGATGCAGTTGATGAGCAGACCCAAGTAGATGGCTCGGAAGCCGCGCAGGAACGCCGCCGGGGGCCCGGCGTAGCGGAGCTCGGAGAACTCGATGTCGGTCATCACGCCGGCGCGCCGCCACAGGCGGGCGTAGAAGAAGACCGTCAGCATGCCGCTCGCCAGCAGATTCCACCACAGCCAGTTCCCCGCGATCCCGTTGCGCGCCACTAGGCCGGTCACGACGAGCGGCGTGTCCGCCGCGAACGTGGTCGCCACCATCGACGTGCCCGCGAGCCACCAGGGGACGTTCCGCCCCGAGAGGAAGAACTCGGCTGTGTCGCGGCTGGCGCGGCTCTTGTAATACAGGCCGACCGCCACGTTGAAGGCGAAGTAGAGGACGATGATCGACCAATCGAGGAAGTCGAGACGCATGCGCGTGCGATTCCGTGATGGAGGCCCCACAATTGTGGGTGTGACGTGCTGGGATGCAAGCAGGTGGTTGACACACCGGCCCGGCGTGCCTAACTTCCTCTGTCATTGGAGGATACATCATGGCCACGACGCAGAAAGCGACCCCGATTGCCCTGACGCTCACCGACAAGGCCGCCGCCGAGGTCCGGAAGTTCATGGCGGAGGAGCAGGTGTCGCCGGAGACGGCCGGCCTGCGGGTCGGTGTTCTGCCGGGCGGCTGCTCGGGATTCAAGTACAACCTGAGCATCGAGGACAAGCCCGCCGCCGACGATATCGTGATCGAGACCGCGGGGGTGCGCTGCTTCGTGGACGGCTTCAGCGCTCAGTACTTGAACGGCGTGACCCTGGATTACAAGAGCAACTTCCAGGAGTCCGGCTTCGCGTTCGAAAACCCGAACGCCACGGGCGGCTGCGGCTGCGGGTCGTCCTTCACGGTCTGACCCCTTGACCTTCCGTCGGCGTACCAAGCCCGCGCGCGCCGCGGGCTTTTTGCTGTCCCGCTCCTGAGCCCGGACCCCCAGCCCTGCGCCCCCTCGACATAGCGGTCATTTTCGTTTATTTCGCGGCGGTGATCGTGGCGGGGCTGCGCCTCGCCGGCCGCCAGCACGACGCCAGCGATTACTTCCTCGGCCACCGGGGACTCCCCTGGTGGGCGCTCATGCTGTCCATCGTCGCGACGGAAACGTCGGCGGTCACGGTGATCTCCGTCCCCGGCCTCGCGGCGCGCGGGAACCTCACGTTTTTGCAGGTCGCCTTCGGCTACCTGCTTGGCCGCGTCGGTGTGGCCAAGCTGCTGCTCCCCGGCTACTTCGAGGGGACCCAAGACACCGCATACCAGCGTCTCGAGCGGCGCTTCGGGACCGCCGCCCGGCGCACGGCGTCGGGAGTCTTCCTCCTCACGCGGGCGCTCGCGGACTGCGTGCGCATCTTCGCCACCGCCATCCCGTTGGGCATCATCACTCACTGGAACTTCGCCGCTGGCATCCTGGCGATCGGGATCGTGACGCTCATCTACACCTGGGTCGGCGGCCTGCGCGCGGTCGTGTGGGTGGACGTGATCCAGCTAGGGGTCTATCTGCTCGGGGGCATCGCGACGCTCATCGTGGCCACCCACTTGGCCGGGGGCGTGGGCGCGTTCGGGCGCGCTTGGGACGCAGGGAAACTCATCACGCTCGACTTTCGGCCTTCTTTCAAGGTCCTGTACACGTTCTGGGGCGGCCTGGCGGGGGGGGCGTTGCTCGCAGCCGCCTCGCACGGCACCGACCACCTGATCGTCCAGCGGCTGCTCGCCGCGCGGGGCCTGCGGGACGCGCAGCGTGCGCTCATCGGGTCGGGAGTGTTCATCATCGCGCAGTTCGCGCTCTTCCTGCTCGTAGGTACCAGCCTCTGGCTGGCCGGAGCCGATATCGCGCCGATGGGCAGCAGCGATGTGATCTACCCCACGTTCGTGATCACCCAGCTTCCCGCCGGGCTGGCCGGGCTCGTTGTCGCCGGGATCCTCGCGGCGGCCATGAGCAGCCACGCGTCTGCCGTCAACTCGCTCGCCTCCGCCTCGACGCATGATTTCTACGCGCCCCTCACCGGTCGGCAGGATCCGGCGCGGCTCCTGTGGGTGGGTCGCTGGCTCACGCTGCTGTGGACCGCCGTGCTCGTCGCCGGTGCCATGGCGTTCCGGAACCAGAATACGCCGGTGGTGCAGCTGGCGCTCAGCATCGCCTCCGTCACGTACGGCAGTCTGCTGGGGACCTACGTGCTGGGCGGGATGTGGCAGCGTGCGCGCCAGATCGACGTGATCATCGCCATCGTCGTGAGCGTGCTCTTGATGACGCCCGTCGTGCTCGGCGCCGTCATCCCCCATTTCCCGATGCGATGGCTCCCCGGGCTGGCGTGGCCGTGGTACGTGCCGCTGGGGACGGCGGCGACGGTGGCGGTGGGGATGCTCTCATCGGCGGTCAGGCGGGCAGACGCTCCGGCGGCGAGCGCGTAACCGATGTCCGCCAACGCCCGTCCGTCCGCAGCATTGCTTGGCGCCGACGCCGGCGGCTCGCACTCTACTGTCGTCATCGGCACCGCCGACTTGACGATCCTCGGTCGCGCCGACGGGCCGGGGTCCGCGATGAAGCCGGGCGGCGCGGCCGCCTCGGCGGTCGTACTCGCGGAGACCGCGCGTCGTGCGGCGAGCCAAGCGGGGATCCACCTCCCGGTCGGGCGGGCCGTGGTGGGCGCGGCGGGTGCGGGCCGCGCCCAGGAGCAGAGGGAGCTCGAGGCGGCGCTAGTCCAGACCGGGCTCGCCCAACGGGTGCGCGTCATGGCCGACGCGGAGATCGCGCTCTCCACCGCATTCGCCGACGGGACGGGCATCATCGTCAGCGCGGGCACCGGCTCGATCGCCTACGCCCGTGACCCGGCCGGACAGTTGCACCGGGCAGGCGGGTACGGATGGCAGCTGGGCGACGAGGGCGGAGGTTACTGGCTCGGGCGGCGGGCACTGGACGTCGCCGCGCGCGCCCAGGACGGCCGCGGCGAGGGTTCGACTCTGCTCGCGCGTCTGCTCGGCCCGCTCGGCCTGCAGACCTTCGACGACCTCGTCCGCTGGACGGCGACCGCCACCCCGGCACAGGTGGCGGCGCTCGCGCCGCACGTGCTCAACGCGGCACGCGAAGGCGAGGTCGTGGCCCAGCGGGCGGTGGAAGACGCCGCGCGGGAGCTCGTCGCGCTCGTGCTCACGCTGGAGCGGTACTACCCCGGCACGGCGCCCGTCCCGGTCGCGATCGCCGGCGGCCTGCTGCTGGCCCAGTCGCCACTCGCCGCCGCATTCCGAGCTCGACTCGCGGAGCAATCGCAGCGCGCCCGCATCGTGTCGAACCGGGTCGATACGCCGGTCGGCGCCCTCAAGCTGGCGGCGGAGATGGAATAGAGGATCAGGCGGCTGGCGCCAGCTTCACAGCGCCGTTGACGACGCGCGGGTCCCACTCGCCTTCGGCTCTCGCCACGTACACCGCCGCCGTCAGGTCTCCGCATACGTTGACCGTCGTGCGGCACATGTCGAGGATCCGGTCCACGCCGAGGATGACGGCGATGCCTTCCGGTGGGACGCCCACGGTCGCGAGCACCACCATCAAGAGCGGCAGCGAACCGCCGGGCACGCCGGCGGCGCCCACGGCCGTGATGACGCTCAGCACGAGCACCACGATCTGCGTCCCGAGATCGAGCGACACCCCGAACACCTGCGCCAGGAACAGGACGGTTACGCCCTCGTACAGCGCCGTGCCGTTCATGCACATCGTCGAGCCGAGGGGCAGCACGAAGCCGGCGATCTTGGGTGGAATCTTCAGCTCTTCCTCGGCTACGGCGATGTTGGTTGGGAGCGTCGCGTTGCTCGAGCTGGTGGAGAAGGCGGTGATGATGCTCGCCCGGATACGACTCCAGAACACGCGCGGCTTCAGGCCGCCGAACAGCCGCACCAGCAGGGACAGGCTGACGCCTCCGTGAATCGCTAGTCCGACGAGCACGATGGCGACGTACAGACCGAGCTGACGCAGCAGCCCCCACCCGAATCGCGATGTCGTAAAGAAGATGAGCCCGAACACCCCGTAGGGCGCGAGCGTCATGGCGAGGTCGATGATCTTCACGACCACCGCACCCACCGCGTCGAGCACCCGCACCAGCGGCCGCGCCTGCTCCTCGGGGATGAGCGTGAGCGCCGCTCCGAAGACGAGCGAGAAGAAGATCACCCCCAACAGGTCCATCCCCGCCGCCGCCTGAATCGGGTTGCGCGGCACCATATTGACGAAGGTGTCGATCCCGAAATGCGTCGTGCCGGCCGCCTGCAGCCCCTGCGCCTGGGACCGGTACGTCGTCATCAGCTGCTCACGCACCTCGGGTGCCAAACCCACGCCCGGTTGGAACAGGTTGACGAGCACGAGCCCGATGGCCGCCGACAGCGCCGTGGAGAGCAGGAAGTACACGATCGTGCGGATGCCCACGCGGCCGACCTTGCGGATGTCTCCGATCCCCGCGACGCCGAGCGCGATCGAGGTGAACACGAGCGGGATCACGGTCATGAGCAGCATGCGCAGGAACACCTGCCCCACCGGCCCGGCGACGTTATCCCCGATCCAGCGCACCCACGCCGCTCCCGGGGCGAGGGTGTTCGCGGCGATGCCGCTCGCAGCCCCGAGCACAAGGCCGAGGACGATTTTGGTGTGGAGCTTCACGGCGCCGCTGGGGGGGTCGCCCCATGCAGCTTGCTGTGGCGATAGCCGTAGAAGACGTAGAGCGCGAGACCGATGATCAGCCAGAGGGCGAAGCGCACCCACGTTTCGAACGGCAGCCCGACCATCACGAACAGGCATAACACCGCGCCGGTGACGGACACGGCCCACACGAACGGCACCCGGAACGGCCGAGGGCGATCGCGGTCGGTATAGCGCAGCACCAGCACGCCGACGGACACGAGGACGAACGCGAACAGCGTGCCGATGTTGGTGAGGTTGTACGTCTCGCCCGCGTCACCGATCAGCGACCACAGTCCGACGAAGATGCCGGTGATCAGCGTCGTGATATGGGGCACGCGCGTCTTGGGGTGGACCTTCGCGGCCCAGGGCGGCAGCAGGCCATCCCGCCCCATCGCGAAGAAGATGCGCGGCTGGCCGTACTGGAACACGAGCAGCACGGCAGACATCGAGATGATCGCCCCGAGGGCCACGATCCAGCCCACCGTGCTGAACCCCGCGCTGTTCAGCGCCTTGGCCAGCGGATCGGCGACGCCGAGCTCCGTGTACGGCACCATCCCCGTCAGCACCGTGCCGACGATCATGTAGATCACCGTGCAGATGGCGAGGCCACCCAGGATGCCGATCGGAAGGTTGCGCTGTGGATTCTTCGTCTCCTCCGCCGCGGTCGAGATCGCGTCGAACCCGATGTAGGCGAAGAACACGATCGCCGCACCCTGGTGGATGCCCCGGAACCCGTTGGGGGCGAATGGGTGAAAGTTCGCGGTGTTGAGGTGCGTGAGGCCGGCCACGACGAACAGACCCAGCACGAGTAGCTTGATCGTCACCATGATGTTGTTGGCCGTGGCGCTCTCGCGCACCCCGAGCATGAGCAGCCAAGTGATCAGCCCCACGATCACGAAGGCGGGCACATTGACGAGCAGCGGGATACCGGCCACGTGGGGTGCCGTCTGGAGCAGGCCGTGCAGGGCGGGATCAGGAGACAGCAGCGCCGTGCGGTATCCGGTCGTGAGCCACACCGGCAAGTGGACGTCGAAGCTCCGCAGCAGCGAGGTGAAGTAATCGCCCCAGGAGATCGCGACCGCCACGTTGCCGACCGCGTACTCGAGAATCAGGTCCCACCCGATGATCCACGCCACGATCTCGCCTAGCGTCGCGTAGGAGTAGGCATAGGCGCTGCCGGCCTGGGGGATCATGGCGGCCAGCTCGGCGTAACACAGCCCCGCCAAAGCGCAGGCGACGCCGAGAAACAGGAAGGACAACACCAGCGCCGGTCCGGCGCCGCTCCGCACCAGATGGCCGGCGGCGTCGTATTGCCCGGCCGCCGCCGTGCCGATGGCGCCGAAGATGCCGGCGCCGATCACCGCGCCGATCCCCAGCATGACGAGATCGCCGGCGCCGAGCGCCCGCTTCAGCGCATACGGGCTCTCGCCTTCGACCAGCAGTTCGGCGATCGCCTTGCGACGAAACAGTTGAGACATGAAAGACGCTATCGGCCCTCAGCCTTCGGCCGTCGGCAGGACAAGCTGATGGCCGATAGCCGAGGGCCGACGGCGTAGTTCATACGAACAATGGGGCCAGCACCAGCGTCACCGTACTGAGCAGCTTGATCAGCACGTGCAGCGACGGCCCGGCGGTGTCCTTGAAGGGATCGCCCACGGTGTCGCCCACGACGGCCGCTTTGTGGGTCGCGCCGCCTTTGCCGCCGTACTCGCCGGTCTCGATGAACTTCTTGGCGTTGTCCCACGCCCCGCCGCCGTTGTTGAGCAGCGTCGCCATGAGAATGCCGCCGATCGTCCCGACCATCAGGAACGCGGCCACGGTCTCCGCCCCGACGTGGAAGAGCAGCTTGAAAACCAGACCGACGGCGATCGGCATGCCCACGGCGAGCAGCCCTGGGGCCACCATCGCCTTGAGGGCGCCGACGGTCACAATGTCCACCGCCGTGCCGTAGTCGGGGCGCGAGGTTCCCTTCAGGATGCCGGGGTCCGCCTGGAACTGCCGCCGCACTTCCTTGATCACGCTCACCGCCGCCTTGGTGACCGCGCCGATCGCGAGCGCCGAGAACCAGAACACCAGCATCGCGCCGAGCAGGCCGCCCACGAACACTTCCGGCTTGGAGATGTCGACACCGTGAAGCGGGGAGCCCAGCGCGGCCACTTCGTCCAGGTAGGCGGAGAAGAGCAGGAACGCGGCGAGCGCCGCCGACCCGATGGCATACCCCTTGGTGAGCGCCTTGGTCGTGTTGCCCACCGCGTCGAGCCGGTCGGTGCGCTTGCGGATTTCCTCCGGCTGATGCGACATCTCGATGATCCCGCCGGCGTTGTCGGTGATGGGCCCGAAGGTGTCCATCGCGAGGATGTACGCCGCGGTGCCGAGCATACCCATCGTCGCGACCGCGGTCCCGAACAGCCCCGCATGGGTCAGGCCGCTCGACGCGCCGAGCTTGTAGGACGCGATGATCGCGGCGGAAATCGTGAACGTCGGAAGCGCGGTGCACTCGAGCGCCACCGCGAACCCCGCGATGATGTTGGTCGCCGGGCCGGTGACGGAGGCGGCGGCGATCGACTTCACGGGGCGGTAGCGGTATTCGGTGTAGTACTGGGTGATGTAGACGAAGGCGATGGAGGTGGCGATCCCGATCACGCCGCACAGGGCGAAGTGCCACCAGGCGGCCGGATGGCCGGCCGGATTCAGCAGCCAGTACGTCCCGCCCACGAACCCGGCGGCGGCCAGCAGCGCGGTCCACATGTAGCCGCGGTTGAGGGCATGCATCGGGTCTTCGTCCTCGCGCGCCTTCACCACCAGCACGCCGATGATCGACGCGACCAGCCCGAAGGCGCGCGCCACCAGCGGGAACAGCATCAGGCCTACCACTTGGGACGGGCTGAACACGCCCGGGTTCGCGAGCGCGAGCCCCGACCCGAGGATCATGGCACCGATGTTCTCGGCGGCCGTGGACTCGAACAGGTCGGCGCCGCGACCCGCGCAGTCGCCCACGTTGTCGCCGACCAGGTCGGCGATGACGGCCGGGTTGCGCGGGTCGTCTTCGGGAATGCCCGCCTCCACCTTCCCGACCAGGTCGGCGCCGACGTCGGCGGCCTTGGTGTAGATGCCCCCGCCCAGCTGCGCGAACAGCGCCACGAACGACGCCCCGAAGCCGTATCCCACGATCATCAGCGGGATCTTGGTCGGCTCGAAATGCAACGCCTCGAGCACCGTGTAGAGCAAGCCGACGCCGAACAGGCTCATCGCCACGACGAACAGCCCACTCACCGCGCCGCCGCGTAGTGCGATCTGCAGCGCCTTGTTGAGGCTGGAGCGCGCGGCGCTCGCGCTCCGGATGTTGGAGCGCACCGCGACGTACATCCCGACCAGGCCGGCGACGCCCGAACAGAGCGCGCCGAACAGGAAGGACAACGTGGTCGTGAGGGCCAGTGTCGCGGCCGCGGGCTCATCGGCGTGGGGTTTGCGGAAGAAGGCGTACAGCACGTAGATGAGCACGCCGAGCGCGACACTCAGGAGGCCGATAGTGCGATACTGGCGTCGCAGGAACGCTTCGGCGCCCTCCTGGATCGCATCGGAGATCTGCCGCATCGCCGGCGTACCGGTGTCTTGGCGGAGCACGTAGCCTCGCAGGCCCCAGGCGACGGCCAGGGCGAGGACCGAGAGCCCCAGGACGAGAGCAATCAGCATAGTGAGTTGTGACTCCTTGGAGCCCGCCCCGCGGACGGGCTAGTTACCGATGCGAAGGGGGACGGTGACGATGCTCGCCACATTCCGCCCGTCCCGGGTATGGGCCGGGTAGAACTGGTACGCCATCATACGCTGCTGGAACTCCCGGCTGTAGTTTGCGTCCGTGATCGGCGGATCTACCTCGACGCGCGTGACGCGCCCATCGGCCGCCACCCAGAAGCGCACGCGATAGGTACGGCCGGCCACGGAGCCGGGCACCTTGGCCAGCGGCGGCAGAATCGCCGTCCGCGGCGAGGCGACGAAAATGTAACCGCCTTCGCCTCCCATTCCAGGCCCCAGGTCCGCCCCGGTGCCGCCGCCCGCGCCTCCCGCGCCCGTGCCCCCCCTGCCATCCGTGCCCGCTGCTTGTCCCGGATTCGCAGTGGCGGCGCCGGCGAGCGCCAGACGCAGCGTCTCCCGCGGCACTTCGAGCAGCGGAACATCCAGTCGCAGTTGGGGCAGCGACCGCAGATCGGACAGCGCGACCGCTGGCGCGACGGGCACGTCGACCGCGGCGGGCCCGGGGCTCGGCAGGGTGAAGAAGTTCACCTCTCGCCGCCCTGCCCCACCGCCGGGCCCCGGCGCCCCGGGGACGCGCAGTAGCAGCTCCCCGCCGCGGGCCACGAGGAGCACGATGATGAAGGCGTGCAGGAAAAAGGAGGCCGCGGCCATCGGCCCAAACCGCCTCGCGTCGAGAGGTAGGCGCAATCCCGGAGGAGGCGGTCGCCGGGCGGGGGGCGGGGGCGGGGGCGGGGGCGGATGCGCGGTCACGAGGATAGATACCCCGAAAAGCCGTAGGGGCGCGAGCCTGCCGCGCCCCTACGATATTCCCACCCCCGCCACCGCGGCTGCTACTTGTTCTGCTCCGACGGCGTGAACCCGATCACCTGCACCCCGGCGCCGTGCGCTGCGTCCATGGCTTCCATCACGTCGAGGTACTTGCGGTTGGGCGCCGCCTTGATGAACAGCAGTTTCGCGGGGCGCTGGTCGTAGATCTGGTGGAACGCCTGCTCGAGCTGGCTCGCCGCGTACGGCTGTCCGTTGATGGCGTACGAGCCGTCGGCCTTCAGCTCCAGTACGATCTGGCTCGAGGGCTTCTCCTTCGTTTTTTGTTGCTGTTTGGGCGGGACCTGGACGTCGAACGCCTTGCGCGACATCGGCTGCGTGATCATGAAGATGATCAGCAGCACCAGCAGCACATCGATCAATGGCGTGACGTTGATGTCGGCGCTGAGCCCTTCACCGCCGCCTGTCGACCCCATCGCCATGGGTCAGCCCCCTTCCTTCTTCTTCGTGAGCGACTGCTTCTGCTCGGTGATCGCACCCACCACGCGGACGCCGGACTGGCGCGCGATCTCGATTGCCTGCTGCACGCGGCCGAACTCGATGTTCTGGTCCGCTTTGAGGAACAGGATCTTGTCTTTGGTGCGGTTGCCGTAGATCGCCTCCAGGCGGCGCGGCAGTTCCTCATCCTTCACCTGCTTGGGCCCCTCACCCAGGTCGAGATAGAACTTTCCGTCGCGGTCGATGCCGAGCCGGATCTCATCGGGCCCTTCGGGACGGTTCTCCGGGTTCGCCGAGCGCGGGATCGTCGCCTGGAAGCCCGCCGCGATGATGGGCGTTACGATCATGAAGATGATCAACAACACCAGCATCACGTCGATCAACGGCGTGACGTTGATGTCGGCCTTGACGGCCGCCTTGGCGCTAGTGACTGACAGGGCCACTGGACTGTGACGCCTTCTGCGTCTGGAATTCCTTCGTGAAGATCGACCGGCCGAACTCGGAGCCGACACTCTTGATGAGGTAGTCGATCAACTCTTTCGAGGTGTACGTCATCTCCACGGACAAGAAGTCGATCTTGGTCGTGAAGTAGTTGTAGAGCCAGACCGCCGGAATCGCGACGATGAGCCCGAACGCGGTCGTGATGAGCGCTTCCGCGATACCGGCCGACACCGAGGCGAGCGACCCGCCGCCGCCCGAGGCCGCCATGCCGGTGAACGCGTTCACGATCCCCATCACGGTGCCGAGCAGACCCACGAACGGCGCGGTGGCACCCGTGGTCGCTAGGATCCCCAGCCCGCGCTTCAGCTCCGCCGCCACGATCAGCATTTCGCGCTCCACCGCGCGCTCCACCGAGTTGATGTCGGCCGCGGTGATGGTGGCGCGGTCCCGCAGCAGCGGCTTCACTTCGGCGAGCGCCTCGCCCACCACCCGGGCCACGTGACTGCGTTTTTGCTTCTCGGCCAGCTTGATCGCACCGTCGAGCTGCTCCTCCTTGAGGAAGCGCGAGAACTCGGGAGCGAACTTGGTCGTCTCCTTCTGGGACCGCGACAGGTACCACCACTTCTGGAACGCGCTCGTCCACGAGAAGACGGACATGACCGCGAGCACGATGACGATGAACTTGGCGAACGGTCCCATCGTCATGAACAGATCGTAAAGCGAGAGGCTCATTGCCGGAGGCTCCTTTGGGCCTTGAGCGGGTGCGGGCCTACCGGCCCGTGATCTTGAAGTCGATCGGGATGTTGATCAGCACTCGCACCGCCCGCCCGTGCACCCGCGCCGGACGGAACAGCGCCTTCACGACGTAGTTCTTGGCCGACTGGTCGAAGCCCGGATTCGGGCTCTGCAGCACCTTCACCGACGGCGGCTCGGCCCGTCCGGTCGTGTCGATGATCGCCTGGACCATCACGCGGCCCTGGATGCCGGCCTGCCGCAGCAGCTCGGGGTATTGGAGCGTCGGCCCGGAGAGCACCGAAGGCTTTTCCTCGACGATCGCCTCCATGAACACTTCATTGCCCGTCGGCACCATGCCCGTGGCCAGGCCTCCCTCGACACCCGTGCCGGAATAGTCTTTGGGATCGAACTTTTCCTGCAGATTCACCGGCGGGATGTTCGTCGGGATGACTTCCGGAGCGACCACCGTTTGGAAGCCTTTGAGCGGCACGTCGAGCTGCACCGGCTGCTGCTCCGGCGGCTTCTGCTGTTGCTGCTGGTCGATGAACACCATCGCGGTGTCCACTTTGACCGATGTGTCGCTCTGTCCGGCGTTGAGCGTCGCGTACACCGCCGCCGCGATGAGTACGGTGTGGACCGTCAGGGAAACGGCTCCGACACTGAACGCCTTCTTGCGGTCCTTCTTCCGCTTCGACTCGATCAGGACGTCAAACACGGCCAATCCTCCAGTGCCCGGTGAATACGTAATACTTCACTTCCCGCCTGGACCGCTAGTGGAGCCCGCATTACAAAATGATGACAGCGAGGTGAGGGGACGGGATCGGCGGCCGACCCCCGTCGTCCTCCCTCAACACCCCTCCGGGCTCCTGGCGGCTCCCTCGACTCGGGCCGCAAGACACGTGCCTATCGGGCGGTCACCACCGCGAAGTCGATCGGCAGGCGCACCAGCACCCGCACCGCCTGCCCGCGCACGCGCGCCGGGCGGAACAGGGCGTGGAGCACGTAGTCGCGCGCCGGGGTGTCGAACCCCTGATTCGAGCTGGCGACGATCGCGACCGAACTGGGCTCGGCACGGCCCAGGGTGTCAACGATCACCTCGACCAAGACGCGCCCCGGGATACCCGAGCGACGTAGCGGCTCCGGATACTCAGGGGCCCGTCCGGCCAGCACCACGGGAGGGTCCTCGGGCAACGCCAGGCTCCAGAGCCCGCCCACACCGGTGTCCTGGGCCGGGCGAACCATCCCACGCCGCTCCGACACCCAAGCGGAGAAATCAAACGGAAGGCCCCCATCGATCGGAGGCAAGCCGACAGACACGTCTTCGGGTACGTCGATGACGGGCGCTCGAGGTGCCCCGCCCGCGCGCGACGACGCGGTTCCTGTGGAGTGATCCGCCCCGGGCGGCCAGGGGATGAGCACGGGAAGGGGCGCAGCACTCGCGGCGGCGTGCGGTCGCACCGCGCCCCACACCGCCGCAGCAACCAACGCCACGTGCGCACCGAACGCAACGGCCCCGCTGCGCGCGAATCGCCGGCGTGCACCCGAATCACGCGACTCAATGAGCTTGTCGAACATGAGGAGTTCTCCGGACGAGAAGGTCTCCAGCACGCTATCGACTGAGATTTGCGGTGTGATGGGAGGATGATGACAAACCGATGATGGTTAGATGCGATCAAACTGTCACCGCACGGTGATCTTGAAATCGACCGGTATCTCGATGCACGCCCGGACCGGCCGGCCGTCGATCCGCGCGGGCCGATAGACGGCATTCGCAACGTAGCGCCGCGCAACGCGGCTGAAATCCTCGTGCGGGCTATCGATGGTCTTGATCGAACCGGGCTCCGCGCGGCCGCTCGTGTCTATGACGGCAGTGAGGCGCACGCGGCCCATCAGGCCAGCCCGCCGGAGATCCGGGGGATACTCCAGCCACGGCCCCTTGAGGACGCTCGGCTTCTCAGTTAGGACGGTCGAATCCTCGCCGAGTGCGACTCGGAGGGAGTCGCGCCACGGCAATCCACACAACATGCGATTGCGCTCGCGCCGCCAGATGGCCCCGAGCTGGGAGTCTACGCGCGTCAACCACTCGCCCTTGAGCGCGAGGCTGAGCGTGAGCGCGGCACGAAAGTCGCTCGCGGCCGCGGAGTCCTGCGCGCGATAAAAGTCGATGACGCCGTGCAGCACCAGCGCCGCTGCGCGTTCGGTGGTCGTGGCCTTGACGGTGGAGTCGAGCACCGGTCGCAGGAGCGTTTCGGCGCTGTCCAGGTTGTGGTTCCCGAGCGAGGCAAACGCGGCGTCGACCAGCTTCGACGCGCGGCTCTGGCCCGCGAGCGTGGACGGAACAGTGAGCGCGGCCGGTGCGAGCGCGCCGCCGAGCCCAAGGAGGAGCAGAGGAACCCCTCTCATACGCCCCGATCACGAGTGCAAATCTCACGCCAAGGAGGCCTGCCCAGGCGGTCACCGCTGCTCGCCAGGGACCTCGCGCGGCAACGTGACCGTGAATGTCGTCCCCCGCCCCGGGCGGCTCTGTACGTCGATCGTGCCGCCGTGCGCCTCGGCGATCCACTTACAGATGGCGAGGCCCAGCCCCGCCCCGGGGCGCTCGCCGGTGCGCGTGCGCGCGGAGTCGGCCCGCCAGAAGCGGTCGAAGATATGGGGCAGGTCACCCGCCGCGATGCCGATGCCGGTGTCGGCGACCGTCAACGTGACCCGGCCATCCGATTGCCCCAGCTGCATCCGCACACTGCCGCCCGACGGCGTGTATTTGACGGCGTTGGTGACGAGGTTGAGGATGAGTTGACGGATGCGACTGGCGTCAACTGGTACCACCACTGGATCGGACGGGGTGGCGACTTCCATCTGGACGCCCGCCTCCTCGGCGAGCAGCTCGCCGGTCTCGCGCGCTTCCTCGAGAATCGCCCGCAGGTCCACCGGCTCGCGGTGCAGCGGCGCGATGCCCTCGTCCGCCCGCGCGAGGGTGAGCAGCGCGTCCACTAGCTCGGTCATGCGTTTGATCTCCTGGAGCGTCTCCTCGAGCGTGGCGAGCGTGTCCTGGGGCAGCCCCGACGTGGTGATCGCGCGCTCGACACCGGCCCGCAGCACGGTGAGCGGCGTTTTCAGCTCGTGGCTTGCGTCCGCGGTGAAGCGCCGCAGCGCGGCGAAGCTGCGCTCCAACCGGGTCATCATCTGGTTCAGGGTCTCGGCGAGGCGCCCCAGCTCGTCCTTGACCATCGGCTCCGCGAGGCGCCGGTGCAGGCTGCGGCCGTCCGTGATCTCCCGAACTTCGCTGATGATCCGGTCCACGGGCTCGAGCGCGCTGCGCGCGATCCAGGAGCCGACCAGGATGGCCGCCACCAGGCCGATGGGCACGATGAGGATCAGCGTGGAGAGCAACTGCGCTACCGCGAGCTCCGCGGTACGCACGTCCGCTGCGACCAGGAGCGAGCCGAAGCGCGGCCCGGCGCCGCTGACCAGGTGGGTCGCGTAGCGCAGCACGGGGCCGTCGGGCTCTAGCCCGACGGTGCCGCCCGTGCGGCCCGAGAGCGGCGGCATCATCAGCTTGCGCAGCTGCACGACTTGCTGATAGGTGAGCGATGCGTTGGAGGACGAGTACAGGATTTCGCCGTCCTGGGCCGTGATCAGCAGGTAGTCGGGTACCGCTTCCAGCACGGCCTTGATATCCGCCACGAGCGCCGGCTTGCCCGTCGAGTCGTAGGTCACCAGCACGCCGCGCGCGCGGTAGCTCTCGCTCAGGATCGCGGTGGTGAGCTCGGCCTCGGAGCGAATGCGCTGATCCAGCTCGTCGTAGGAGGCGCGCCGCCGCGCGACGTACAGCACGATCGCGAACGCGGTGAGGGTGAGGACCAGCGCGGCCGAATACCACGCCGTGAGTCGACCGCGGATGGTCTGCATCTCACGCCTTCACGACGTAGCCCACGCCGCGCACGGTGTGAATCAGCTTCGGCTCGCGCGCATGATCGATCTTCTTGCGCAACCGGGTGATCACGACGTCCACGATGTTCGTGCCGGGGTCGAAGTGATAGTCCCAGGCGTACTCGGTGATGAGGGTGCGCGACATGACGCGGCCCGCGTGCCGCATCAGGTACTCGAGGACCGCGTACTCCTTGGGCGTGAGGTCGATGACCTTGCTGCCGCGTTTCACCTCGCGGCTGCCCGTGTCGAGGGTCAAATCGGCGACCCGGAGCAGCGGCGGCGCGATCGCCTTGGGCCGGCGCCCCAGCGCCTCCACCCGCGCCAGCAGCTCCTCGAGCGAAAACGGCTTGGTCACGTAGTCGTCCGCGCCCATCCGGAGGGCTTGCACCTTGAAGTCGACGGCGTCCTGCGCGGTGAGGACGAGCACCGGTACTCCGTTCCCCCGATCCCGCAGGGTGCGCAGCACGTCGAGCCCCGACGTGGTCGGGAGACGCAGATCGAGCACGAGCAGGTCGTAGGGCCCGTTCGCGGCCAGGCGCAGTGCCTCCGCACCGTCGCCCACCAGCTCGACCTGCGAGCCCGCCTCGGCCAGACCCCGCTTTACATACTGCCCGACCGTCTTGTCGTCTTCAACGACGAGGATCTTCATGCGATCGGCAGGTACACCTGAAAGTTCGAGCCGACACCGACCTGCGATTCCACCGCGATGCGCCCGCGATGCTCCGCTATGATGCCGTAGCAGATCGAGAGCCCGAGTCCCGTGCCGCGTCCCTGCGGCTTGGTAGTGAAGAACGGCTCGAAGATCTTGGGGAGATCTTCCTGCTTGATGCCGGTCCCCGTGTCGATGAACTCGAGCAGGACCTCGTCCGGGCGCTCCGGGTTCATCCGGCTGCGCACGGTGAGCGTGCCGCGCGAATCCATCGCATCCATGGCGTTCAGCATCAGGGCCATGAAGCTCTGGATCAGTTTCTCCTGGTCGGCGTGCAGCGCCGGCAGCCCGGGGGAGAGCTCCGGCACCACGGTCAGCCGTTTGAAGCGGGCGTGATGCTTGAGCAGGAACAGCGTTTGCTCCACCACCGCGTTCACGTCGATGTCCCGCTTGTTCCCGGACTTGGGACGGGAGAAGTCCAGCAGGCTGTCGACGATGCGGCGGCAGCGCTGCACCTCGCTGTCGATGATCTTGAGGTATTCGTCGTGCGCGTGGCGCTCGCTCGGTGTGAGCTCCTCGGCGCGCAGCGCCAGCGCCTCACAGCAAGCGAGGATGGTGGCGAGCGGGTTGTTGATCTCGTGCATGACGCCGGCGGCGAGCTGCCCCACCGCCGCCAGCTTCTCGGTCTCCGACAGCCGCTGCTGGGCCCGGCGCCACTCGGTGATGTCCTCACCGATCGTGATGACGTGCGAAATGTGCTCGCCGTCCTCCCGCATCGGGATCTTGGTGATGCGGTAGTGACGCTCCTCGCCGCTCGCGGCCGACTCCATCTCTACCTGCTGGATCTCGCCCGAGTCGAACACCCGGTCGAACTCGCGTTTCAGCAGGTCACGCGGCTGGCGGTCGAGTACCCCGAAGATCTCGCGCCCCACGGCGTCCTCGCGCGACACGCCTTGCGTGCCGGTCTCGCGCTTGCGGTTCCAGGCGCGGATGCGGTACCCGCGATCGATGACGTACAGGCCGACAGGCAGCGAGTCGATGATCTGGGCGGCGAAGCTGCGCTGCGCCTCCATCTCGTGGGTACGCAGCGCCACCTCGGAGGCGAGGTCCTGGGACAGCTCTGTCGCGGCGATCATGGGCGCCAGAATCCGCGCCACCACGACCACGACGTCGTGGGCGACGCCTTCATAGCGACCGCTCGGTATGATGACCTCCAGCGCGCCCAACGGCTCGTCTTCGTGGATCAAGGGGAGCCGCAGGACCGAGCCTCCGGCCGCCCCCTCGCGGTGGGGCCCCTGGCGCACCCAGTCGGAGACGGGCGGCGCGGACCCCGGAAGCTCCGCCTCGTCCCCGGGTGTCGTGACCGGGGCGTAGCGCGTGCCATCCGGTGTGCGCAGCCACAAGCGGCAACGCCGCAGGTTCAGCCCGCGGCGCAGCGCGGCCACGACCCCGCGCAACGCCACGCCCGACGTGAGGCCCGCCTGGAGGAGCGACGCGACCTCGGCAATGACCCGGATGCCGGGATGTTCAGTGTCGAGCTGGGGTGCGACCATCGGGCGCTAACCTAGGGATGGGGCTCCCGGCGCGCCAGCGGCGCCTCGAAGCGGATGCCGAGAAACGCCCGCACGTCGCTCGCCTGGCCGAAGAAGAACGTCGGGCCGAGCAGCAGCCCGATCTGCACGCCGTCCGGGTCGCCGAACTTGAGGCCCGGGAGCACCGTGAGCGCGCCCCACGACGATCCCTGCGGAAACGGGGAACGCGTCCCGAGGTAGCCGGTGCCCTCGACGGTGAGATCCACGCCGACCTCGCTCTTGCTCGTCTCGGTGCCGAGGTCGGCGAGCGGGAGCAGCCCGGTGTGGCCGCCCAGGGTCAGTCCGAACACGAACCCGCGTGCCCCGCCAATGATCGCGCCTTCGTCGATGAACGAGCCGAGTCGCGCGGTGAGCGACGCTACGCGCAGCGGGCCGGCGCGCACCGCGCGCGCGTAGCCGACGTCCGCCGCCTCGACCTGCCACCCGCCGCCCAGCGTCCCGGCGAAGCCGAGCGTCCACGCGCCGCGCGACTGGGCGCCGAGCGGCGTAGACAAAGCCCAGAGGGCCGCCGACATTGTGACCATGGACCGACGCACGTTCGTGCTCCTGACAGGCGCCACTTCGGGGGCGCTCATCCGTCCGCCCGCTCGTCCGATCAGACCGATCGGGGGATCGGGCGGATCGACGGTCGGCAGGCTGAAGTTCGAGCTCGACGAGCATCGCCGCTGGTCGGTGTGGTACTATGGAGACGGGCCGCCCGTTCCGTTGATCAAGGCCGCGGTCATCGGCGCCTGGGTTGCCGACCAGGTGGTCACCCTCGCCGACCTGGAAGATAGCACGGTCGGAAACCGCCGGCCGCCTGGTGGCGAGTCCGTCGTCGTGCGGGGGCGCGCGGCCGGCGTCTTCCTCGAAGCCGAATTCCTCTCCTCGAGCGAGACCGGGGCGCCGCAGGCGGCGGTCACGGTGACGATCTACCCGGACCGCTTCCTCCCGACGGTCCGGGGCATCCGCTTCTTCCAGACGCCGCACGGCGACCTGCTGGCAGGCGACGCGCCGCTGGTCGCGCTCGTCAATGGCTATCACTCCTGGAGCGCCTGCCGCACGCCGGTGGTCCCGGCGACGGCCGAGGAGGGGCTCGTGAGCCACGGCGTGCTCGGCTTGACGCGCGGCAACCGCGGGCTCGCGCTCGGGTTCGACCCCGGGGAGCCGGGCGAAGCGACGGTGCGGTCCACCGGGGAGGGCCTGGAAGCCGTGAGCGATTGGCTCCCTACCCGACCGCTCCGCCCGGAAGGCGATGCGACCCGGATGCGCATCTGCTATCAACCCCAAGGTGACGGCGTGGACGCGCTCACGGCGCTCTTCATCCCCTCCTCGCCCGTGGATCGGGAGCGGCTCGCGTCCGCGACCGCACCTGCGGGGTGGTGCACCTGGTATGAGCTGTTCGGCAACGTGAGCGAGGCGGACGTCGTCGCGAACCTGGAGTTCTGTACTGCCACCTTCGACCGCCGCTTCTTCCGCTACATCCAGCTCGACGACGGCTACCAGAAGGCGACTGGCGATTGGGACACCAATCAGAAGTTCCCGCACGGACACCGCTGGCTCACGGACAAGATTCACGCCCAAGGATTCAAGGCGGGTCTGTGGGTCGCCCCGTTCGCGGTGACCGAGCGTTCCGGCATCCCGACCGCGCACCCCGATTGGCTGCTGCGCCGCGCCGACGGCCCGATCGTGTGGGACACGCGGGAGGACTGGGGCGGCAAGGTGTACTCGCTGGACGGCTCGCACCCCCAGGTGCAGCAGTGGCTATTCGACCTGGCGCGGCGTGTCGTACAGGAGTGGGGTTACGACTACCTCAAGATCGATTTCCTGTTGTGGGCGACGGCGGGCGATGCACACTACGGCGGCCTGACGCACGCCGAAGCTTACCGCAAGGGACTCGCGGCCCTGCGGGAGGGCCTGGGCACCGAGGCGTTTCTGCTCGGCTGCGGCGCGCCGCTGCAGCACGCCGTCGGCTACGTGAACGGCATGCGGATCGGCACCGACGTCGGCGCGAGCTGGGGCGGCATCCAGGCGCCGGCGCGCGCCGCGGGGCTGCGCAGCTTTTACCATCGGGCCACCTGGCTCAACGACCCCGATTGCCTCGTCGTCCGGCCGCCGCTCTCCAAGTCGGAGGCGCAGGTGTGGACCTCGATCGTGGCGCTATCGGGCGGCGTGACCGTCTTCTCGGACAACCTACCCAAGCTCCCGCCCGACCGCGTGCCGCTGCTGCAGCGCGTGCTTCCGGTAGCCCCGGTCGCTGGCCGCCCGGTGGGGGCCGCCGTGGTGACACGCGACGTCGCGCCCGCCATCGTCTCGGGGGACGAGGCTCACCCGATTCGCGGTCCGTGGCGGTTCCGCACGGGCGACGATCCCCGCTACGGTACGCGCGAGTTCGACGAAGAGACATGGGAGACCATCGTGGTGCCGAAACCGTGGGAAGAAGCGGGGCACCCCGATTATGACGGGTTGGCGTGGTATCGGACGCGCTTTTCCCTGCCGCCCGCCCCGCCTCTCCCGACCGGGCGGTCGACATACCTGGAGCTCGGGAAGGTCGACGATGCCGACGAGACGTTCCTGAACGGCGTGAAGGTCGGCCAGACCGGGGACTTCCCGCCCCACTACCGGAGCGACTGGCAGGCATTTCGCCGCTACCCGGTCCCGGTCGACGTCCTGAACTGGGGCGGCGAGAACGTCCTCGCCGTGCGGGTCTATGACGGCGGTGGCGCCGGCGGCGTCTGGAGCGTGCGCCGCGAGCAGCCGCCTGCCCAATGGGTCGTCGAAGGCGCGCCTCGCTGGTGGACCGTCGCGTTGGTGAACTGGGAGGACGAGGCGCGCCAGGTTGCGGTCCCGCTCGGCGCGCTGGGGATCACGGGCGCCAAGTTCGACGCGTACGACGTGTGGCGCGACGTGCCCCTCGCGAGCCCGAAGGACGCGCTGGCGGCGACGCTCGACCCCCACAGCGTGCTCACGGTCGCGCTCCGCGCCGCGGCGGCGCGCCCGCAGGTCATCGGCAGCACGCGGCACATCGTGCAGGGGGCAGTCGACATCGCGGACGAGACGTGGGACGCGGCGACTCGCACGCTCAGGGCGAAGTCCGTGAACCTGGACAGTCGGGCGTACGCGGTGACGATCGCGGTGCCGAAAGGGATGAGGCCAATCACTTGCAAGGCGGACGTGCCCTGCACCGTGCGCAGGCTGGAGTCCGGGCATGCGGTGCTGGAATGGGCTGCGGGGGGAGACGGGCGGGACATCCATTGGGAACTGGGCTTCCGGTCGACCACGGCGCGGAAAGGCAAAGGCTAGAGGCACAGACGCACCGCGGAAAACAGGGGGCAGTGTGAGGACTACCTCAATACCATTACCTGTTCACTGCTGCGCGTCTGTGCGTCTAGCCTTTGCCCTTTCTGCTTACTTAAGTCCTGTCAACTGAATCCCTCGAATGAAGTACTTCTGCGCCACGAAGTACAGAACGAGCAAGGGAAGCACTGCCGTTAGCGCCGCCGCCATCTGGTACGGCCAATTCGTGTAGTACTGCCCGTGGAAGTTCGCGATCCCGACTTCCACGACCTGCATGTCGGTCGAGCGCGTGGCGATGAGCGGCCAGAGGAAGCTTTTCCACTGGTCGACGAAGGCAAACACCGCAAGGGTGGCGAGCGCGGGCTTGGAGAGCGGCAGCACCACGCGCCAAAAAACGGTCCATTCGCCCGCGCCATCGAGCCGGGCCGCGTCCTCCAAGTCCCGCGGGATGGTGAGGAAGAACTGCCGCAACAGGAAGATGCCCCACACGGACACGAGCTCGGTCGAGATCAACCCGGCGTACGTGTCCACCCAGCCGAGCGCGTTGATGATCAGGAAGCGGGGGATCAGAAGCACGACTGCCGGCACCATCAGCACCGACAGGTAGGCCACGAACACGCGGTCGCGCCCCGGGAATCGCAGCCGGGCGAAGGCGTACGCGGCCGTGGCGCTGGTCGCGACCTGCCCGGCGACGACGCCCACCGAGAAGATGGCCGAGTTCAGGAAAAACCGGCCGAACGGGAGCGCCGTGAGCGCTGAGGCAAAGTTCTCGGGGTGCAGCCGTGCCGGCAGCAGCGGCGGCGGATAGCGCAGCACCTCGAACTCGCCCATGAACGCCGTCGCGATCATATAAAGGAAGGGCACGATCATCGCGCACCCGACCAGCGCCACGAGCACGCCCCCCACCCTACGCATACTCCACCTGCTTCCCCACCAAGGTGAAGTGCGCCCGCGTCACGCCGAACAGCACGACGAACAGCAGTAGTGACAACGCGCTCGCATACCCGAGCTGCAGCAACTCCCACGCGGTCTGGTAGATGCGGTACGCCATCACGTCCGTGGCGTGCAGCGGGCCACCGTCGGTGAGTACGTAGCTGTAGGTGAAGACCTGGAACGAGCCGATGATGCCAGTGACCAGCACGAACAGAGTCACCGGCTTGAGCAGCGGGAAGGTAATCCGCCAGAAGCGCTGCCACACGCTCGCCCCGTCCACCCGCGCGGCGTCCAGATACGCCTGGGGGACGCCCTGCAGCCCCGCCAAGAACACGGTCATCTGGTAGCCGAGCTGCACCCAGACCGACACGATCATCACGGCGACCAGCGCCGTCCGCGGATTCCCCAGCCAGTCCACGGGTCGCAGGTGCGCCGCCGACAGCAACCGATTGAGCAGGCCGCCGTCGGGGTGGTACATCCACTGCCATACGAGCGCGATCGCGACCCCTGACGCCACGTACGGCAGGAAGAACATCGCCTGGATCGCGCGCGCGCCCCAGGAGCGCCGGTCGAGCGCGAGCGCCACGCCGAGCGCTAGGGTCATCGACACCGGAACGTACAGCACGTACAGCGCCGTGTTGCGGAGCGAGATCCACACGAGTGGGTCGCGCACCATCGCGGCGAAGTTGGCCAGACCGACGAACGGTTCCGCTGGGTCGGCGAGGCTCCAACGGTGCAACGACAGGTACAGGGCGAACAGGACCGGCGCGACCGAGAAGACGGCGAGGTGGAGCGCCGAGGGGGTGAGGAATCCCCACGCCGCCACGGTTTCGCGCAGCCGCTGCGGGCGCGCTGCCTCGCGCTCAGCCCATGCCGCGAGCGCGACCGCGAGCGGTCCGAATAACGCCAAGCCGAGCGTCACGGCCAGCCACCCCGCGGTGGCCGCCTCGCCCGGCGGCGCGCGCAGCTCGGCCCAGCGACCGGGGCCGAGGCGGACGGCGACCACAGCGCGCGGCGCGCCCGCCACCGTCTGCCGCCACGCCTCACCCCCTGCGCTGTCCCCCCCCGCTGCGAGCTCCGCCCCGCGCGCGATCGCGGCGAGCGTCGCGAGCGACGTCCGCGTCGCCGGCAGGCGCGCCACGGCCTCCTGAATCAGCAGTCGCCCATCGCCGAGCCAGCGGTCGGTCGCGTCGCGCGCGGTGGACCGCAGGTCGCCATACGCGGCGACTCCGAAGAGCGTCGCCGCCGCACTGTACCAACCGATGGCCCGCCACGACCGCCGGCCTCCCCAGGCCGCAAGGGCCGCCGCCCCCGCTCCGAGGCTGAGCAGGGCCGCCAGGAGCGTGGGCCAGGAGAGCCAGCCCCCGCCCCCCGGCCGCGCCGCGACCGCGCCCACCACCTCCCATCCGTCGCGGTCGAACAGCGGCGCGAGCGTCGCCGCCCCCTCCCGGCGCGCCACCGCCTGGCGGCGCAGCTGTTCGAAGCGCCCCGGCGCGAGTGGCCGTGCCGTCGCCTGTACGAGCGGCGCGGTGCCGTGATACACCTCCAGCCGACCGGTGAAGTCCGGCAGGCCGTCAAGCGCCCGCGCTTCGATCAGCAGTCGGGGCAGATCGTAGTCGGCACCGCCGCGCGACGGTGGGGCGACCAGCGCCAGATAGGCGGCGGCGGTCGCGGCGGTCCGCTGGGCGAGCAGGCGGTCGGCGCGCGCGCTCGCCCAGCGGACCGCACCCAGCACCAGCACGGCGCTCGCGAGCGCCGCCGCCGCGGCGCGCCCTCGCCAGTGCGCCGTTCCGTGGGCACTCACCGGGTCCCCGCCAGCAGGCGATCGACCTCCCGAGCCAGCTCGCGCGCCGCGACCGCCGGATCGGCGCCGGTGAGCGTGATCCGGTCCAGGAGATCGGGAAGTGCAGCCTCGACATCGCGCCACCGCTCGACGCGCCCTCCCCACGGCGCTCGCCCCGTGGTCGCGGCGCGCAGAAACGCCGCCTCCCACCCGAGCCTATCCCGGGCCACCAGCGCCTGGGCGGCGCCCGTCATCGCGGGCAGCTCGAGACCCCCCCCCTCACCGCGCAATGCGTCCGCGAGCGAGTCGGTGAGGTACGCCGCGAGCTCGATCGACCGCTTGCGTCGCGTCACCAGCGCCGGGACCGCGTACCCCGAGGCGTAGATCACCGTCGCCGGACGAAAGCCGGCCCGGTGCGGAATCGCCACAAAGCCCGCGCGCAGCAGGCCATTCGCCACGTACGGACGTAACCGTGGCACCCAGGAGTGGCCGGTGGTCATCATCGCGATGCGACCGCTGGTGAAGAGCCGAAAATCGTCCCCCGACGTGAGCGGGTTGTGAGCGCGCGGCGCGATTCCGTACCGGGTCATCCAGCCGGTGTACCAGCGGATCGCGGCGATCGTGTGCGGACCATCCAGGCACCCCGAGGCGCGCCGCCCGTCGGGGCACAACACGTCGCCGCCGCCCGCCCAAATCCAGGGGATCCAAACGAACGGACGGCGATCGAAGTAGCTGCCCCACTGGTCGATCACGCCGTCGCCGTCCGTGTCGCGCGTCAGCCGCTGCGCGATTCGGAGGAAGTCGTCCCAGGTCCAGTCGTCGGTGGGATAGGGGATCCTCGCGCGGTCGAACAGGTCCTTGTTGTACACGACCAGCAGCGGCGTGTATCCCTTGGGGAGGGCGTACAGCGCGTCGCCGCGAGTGAAGAACGACAATACGGTCTGATCGAGGCACGCTAGGTCCACGCCGGCTCGCGTGAGATACGGCGTCAGATCGAGCAGCGCACCCCGATTGATCAGCGCCGGGACGTCGCTGTTGTCGACCAGGAACACGTCGGGCGGCGCCCCCGCGACGATCGACGTGAGCAGTCGATCGTGATACGCCGCCTGATACGTGGCCGCTGCTTGCTGCACGACGCGCAGATCCGGTTGGGCGGCGAGGTACGGCGCGAGCACACGGTCCTCGACCCTTGCCTCGAGGTAGTCGGCCCGGTTCGCGAGCTCGAGCGTGACGCGGTCGCCACGCGGCGCCGCCTCACATCCCCACAGCAGGTAGCAGACAGCGAGCACGCGTTTCACGCGAGTCGCTCCCCCGCCACGTCGAACAGGTGCAGGTGGCGCCGGTCGAGCTTCACGCCCACAGAGTCCCCCGCCCGCAGCTCGACGAGCCCCGGGAGCCGGGCGACGAGGGGCAGGCCGCCCGCGCTCAGATGCACCAGCGTCTCCGCGCCGAGCGGCTCGATCACCACCACCGCGGCGTTTCCCATCCCCTGGTCCGCGCCGCACAGGGTCACGTGCTCCGGCCGCACGCCGAGGTGGATCTCGCCTTCGTAATGCTCGAGTGCCACGGGCACCGACAGCGTGCCGCAGTCGACCACTCCCCCTCCCTCTCCCATCCCCCGTCCGCGGCCCGGTAAGACGTTCATCCCTGGGCTGCCGATGAAGCGAGCGACGAACACGTCGGCCGGTCTCTGGTATACTTGGGCCGGGGTGCCGAGCTGGCGCAGGCGACCCTCATGCAGCACCGCGATCCGCTGCCCCATCGTCATCGCCTCGACCTGGTCCTGCGTGACGTACACTATCGTCGCGCCCAGCGTGCGGTGCAGCCCCAGCAGCTCGGCGCGCAGCGCGGTGCGCAGGGTTGCGTCGAGGTTGGAGAGCGGCTCGTCGAACAGGAACACCAGGGGCGCGCGCACGATCGCCCGCCCCAGCGCCACGCGCTGCCGCTGCCCGCCCGAGAGCTGACCGGGCATACGGTCGAGCAGCTCCACCAGGTCGAGCCGCTCGGCGGTCTCCCGCACGCGACGCGCGATCTCCGGCGCTGCGACTCCCCGCACCTCCAGCCCGAACGCGATGTTCGCGCGCGCCGTGAGGTGCGGATACAAGGCATAGTTTTGGAATACCATCGCGACATCCCGGTCGGCGGGCGGCAGATGCGTCACCTCGCGTTCGCCGATCAGGATCTCGCCGGCGGTCGGCACCTCGAGCCCGGCGATGCACCGCAAGGCCGTCGTCTTGCCGCACCCGGAGGGCCCGAGCAGCACGAGGAACTCCCCGTCCCGCACGTCCAGCGACAGCTCGTGGAGCGCAGGCTTGGCCACGGCATCGAACGTCTTGGTGAGCCGCCGCAGGGTGACCGACGCCATGTTCGGCTCAGGGGGGTCCGTTGGGTGTAACGCGGCGTGGCTCCTACGCCTCAAGCGTCGCGATCTGCCGCAGCAGCTCGGCGTCGTCGCGCCGGTTGCCCAACTCGGCCTCGGTGTGCTGCCACCGGATCCGCCCGGTGCGATCGATCAGGAAGTAGGCCCGGTGCGTGAAGAACTTGTCCTCGATCAACACCCCGTACGCCCGGGCCACGATCCGCTTGAAATCCGACAGCAGGTCCACCTGCATCGCGTATTTCGCCTTGAATTCCTTCAAGGTAGGGACCGAGTCGACGCTGATCGGCAGGACGGCGGTGCCGGCGCCCGCGAAGCGGTCGAAATCCTCGCTGAAAGCGCACAGCTCTGCCGTGCACGTCGAGGTGAAGGCCAATGGGAAGAATGCGAGCAGCACGTTTTTGCGGCCGCGGAAGCTGGCGAGCGCGACGTCCGCCCCCGCGGTCCCCGGCAGCGTGAAATCGGGGGCGAGGTCCCCGACGCGGGGGGCGGGCGCCGTCGCCGTCACGCCCCAAGCGTCACTTGGGCGATCCAGTACACCAGCACCGCCGTCACGAATCCGGTCACGATCACGCCGCGCACCGTTTCGATCGGTTTCTTGGTCGGCCCCGTGCTCCCCACAAGGGCGTTGATCTCGAGCAGCGCCAGGATCACGAGCAGCGCGATTCCCCACAGCATCCGGTTGCCCAGCGCATTCAGCGGAAAGTGCGACGCCGCGCCCATGAAGAAGAGCATCGGAAACGAGAGGACGACGTTGGTCCGGGACGCCAGGAAGGCGCGCCGCGCCGCGCCCGCCGCCAGGGGATTCGGCTGACCACCCCCCGCGGTCGCCACCGCGCTCGCGATCACCACCTGTTGGTTGGGCCAGATCACCCGCCACACGTTGACCAGCATCAGGGTGCCGAACGCCGCGCCACTCAGGATCGTCATCCCCCAGGGGTCGCTCCAACTGGCGCGCCGCAGCCCCAGGATCGCGAGACCCGACAGGAACGTCAGGGCCGCGGCCCAGCGGAACCACCACAGCGCCCGCGGCACGAGCTTCTGTGTCGCGACGCTCTTGGTCGAGGCGTCCGCCTCAGCGAAGAACGGACCCTGCACGAAGTTGAAGTAGTAGAGGAGACCGATCCACGTGATGCCGGAAAGGAAGTGAATCCAGCGCAGCAGGAATTGGATGCCCGCATCGGAGAAGAGCGCCATCGTGTGCCTCCCGTGAGAGCGACACCAGCGCGACCCGCAACCGCGTCGGGAAGATATCGGGCACCCAACCGGAAGCAAGCCGGGCGCCGCACGTGAGCGGGGGAACTTTTCCTCCGGTCGCCGGGTTGTCACGGGCACCGATACCGATAGCCCGAGGAGGAACACCATGGCCGCCACCGCAACCGCAGCCCAGCAGGCAGGCAAGCACGCGCTGCCGCCGCTCCCGTACGACTACGGGGCGCTCGAGCCGTACATCGATTCGCAAACGATGCAGATTCATCACGGCAAGCACCACCAGGCGTATGTCAATAACCTGAACGCGGCGCTCGATAAGCACCCCGAGCTGCATCAGCAGACCCTCGAGCAGCTGCTGCGCGGCATCAACGGCATCGCGGACGACATCCGCATCGCGGTCCGAAACAACGGGGGCGGTCATCACAACCACTCGCTGTTCTGGACGATCATGGCGCCGCCCGGCAAGGGCGGCGGCGAGCCCACCGGGACGCTGGCGGACGCCATCAAGAAGACGTTCGGCGATTTCGCGAAGTTCAAGGAGCAGCTCGCGAGCGCCGCCACCACGCGGTTCGGCAGCGGCTGGGCATGGCTCGCCCTCGCCGGCGGCAAGCTCGAGATCTTCAGCACGGCGAACCAGGATAGCCCGCTCATGGACGGCAAGGTGCCGGTGCTCGGGCTCGACGTGTGGGAGCACGCCTACTACCTGAAGTACCAGAACCGGCGCCCCGACTACGTGGCGGCGTGGTGGAATGTCGTCAACTGGCCCGCGGTAGCGACCAGGTTTGAGGCAACGAGATAGGACCAACAACGGCTAGACGCACAGACGCGCAGCAGCGAACCCCTTGAAGGGGTCAGGAGAAGCTCTCCTGACCCCTCTTGTCTATTCACGGTACGCGTCTGCCCGTCTAGTCGTTAGAGATGCGCGTTCAGAACGGGAAGAATCCGGAAGATCCCCCGATTATTCTTGGCCCTGTTTAGTACGCCGACCTGTATCCCCTTGAGAACGTACGCCGAGTTGTAGATCCCGATCGTCACGCCCCGCTGCAGTCCTCGCACCCGATTGTAGGCGCTCAGCGACATCCCCGAGAACTCGCGGGTGTTGAGGTACAGACCCGCCACGTTCACCCCCGTGACGCGCGGGCTGTCGACGCGATACCCGGCGACGGACAGCCCGGTGATGGCGCCGTTCGCGACGACCGCCAGGCCGGCGATGCCAGCGCCGGTAATGCGGCCGTTGGTGACGACCGCGAGTCCGCCGAACCCGAGGCCGGTGATCGAGCCGTTGGCCACGGTGGCGAGCCCGCCCGCACCCACGCCGCGCAGGTCCCCGTTCGCGACGGTGCCGAGCCCGCCGATCGCGGCCCCCGTCACGTTGCGATTCGCGACCGTTCCGAGCCCCGCGAGCGCCAGGCCTGTGACGTCGCGGTTGGCGACGGTGCCGAGCCCGCCGATGCCGATCCCGGTCAGGCTGCCATTCGTCACGCTGCCCAGGCCGCCGAGCGCGACGCCGCGAATCTCGCCGTTCGCGACCAGACCGAGGCCGCCGATCCCGACGCCTTCGAGCGACCCGTTCGATACCGCGCCCAGCCCGCCGACGCTGATCCAGCGCAGTTGGCGCTCCGCGACCACGCCGCCCAAGCCGAGCGCGATCCCGTTGACCTGTTCCGAGCCGGGCAGCAAACCCAGCTGCAGGCCGTTGATCGTGCCGCTGAGCGGCTCGCGCGGCTTCCACAACGTCACATTGATGCCGTTGACGCGGTCCAGCTCCGCATCCTGCACGTTGAGACGGACGCCGTTCACCCGCGGCGCGTTGCCGAGGCTGACGCCGTAATCGTGGATCGTGAGACCGATGTGGAAGTGGCCGTACCGGGGCGGCGCCGTGTCCTGTGCCTCGCCCTGCTCTTGCGCGTGAGGGTGACGGGTCCCAAGGCGACTACGAGGGCGGTGATCAGCGAACGACGTTTCACGGTCATGGCGGCAGCCCGGAGGGATCAGCCGACCTACGGACCGGCCTGCGCCGGCGTTTCAGGCGTCGAGCGGCTCGACCGAGACGTCGGCTCCGCCCGCCGCGCCGTAGCGCACCGTCACGCGCCACGGACGGCAGCAGACCTGGCAGTCCTCGACGTACTGTTGCAGGACGCCGCTTCCGGGGTCGAGACCGAGCTCGCTCGTCGCTCCGCAGTGCGGGCACACGACCAGCGCCTCGGAGTCAGCGGTGCCATCGCCCTCGGGAAAGTCATCCTCCGAGGGATCGAGGTCGGAAGGGACGTCGATCACGGATAGCCGGTCAGCGGTGCGCGAACACGCCGGTGCGGCCGGTCCGGTCGAAGGTGTAGATGGCGTAGCGGGTGGGCGTGGGCGATTCCATCCCCGGTGAGCCCTGCGGCATGCCCGGTACCGCGACCCCGGCGATCTCCGGACGCTCACGCAGGAGACGCTTGATCACATCGGCGGGCACATGCCCCTCGATCACGTACCCTTCGACCACGGCGGTGTGGCACGACGTGAGAGACGCGGGAACGCCGTAGCGCTGCTTGACCGCGGACACGTTTGTCGTGTCGTGGACGATCACCCGGAATCCCGCGGCCTGTACGTGCTCGACCCACTTGCTGCAACAGCCGCAGGTCGGGCTCTTGTACACCGTGAGAACGGGAGCGGGCGCGCGCGCCGCCCCGGTGCCGGCGATCGCGGCGCCGCCGAGCGCGATGGCGCACACACCGAGCACCGTCGGCACCAACGGGGTCAACCAGATCGGGCGATGGGGCACGGCGTAAAAGGAACTCGAGCCGCCGTCCGAGAGCAAGAGGCCTACGCCGGGCGCGCCTCGCCGGCCAGGGTATCCAGCACGGCGCGATGCAACAGCCCATTGGAGGTCACGAGGCTGCCGGCGTGAATCGAGCGCCTCCCGTCCAGCCCAGTCGCGGTGCCTCCCGCGGCCTCGACGATCACCTGCAGCGCGGCGACATCCCACGGCTGCATTACCGGGTCGACGCCGATCTCCCCGGCCCCCTCAGCGACGAGCATGTGCTGATAGAAGTCGCCGAAGCCGCGCGTCCGGTCGACCGCTCCGATCAGCTGCAGGATCCCGCGGGGCGGCCCTGCCTCCCCGGAGCCCAAGTTCCCGTGGAACAGCGTCGCCTCGCGCAGCGCGCTGACTCGGGACACTGTGAGACGGCGTCCGTCGCGAAACGCACCGCTACCACGCGCAGCCAGCCAGCGCATCCGCAGGGCGGGCGCGCTCACCACGCCGGCCACGACCTCGCCGCGCACTTCCACCGCCAGCAGCGTTCCGAACACCGGGATCCCGCGGACGAAGTTGCGCGTACCGTCGATGGGGTCGATGATCAGCCGCGCCTCGACACTGCCGGGCGCCTCCCCCTGTTCCTCGCCGAGGATGCCGAGCTCGGGATGCCGCGCGCGCACGAGCGCGCGCGCCTCGGTCTCGATCTGCTGGTCCGCTTCAGTGACCGGGCTCGAATCGGCCTTGGTGGCGACGCGCAGCTCCTTCGCCTGGAAGAACCGCAGGGCGATCTCGTCGGCGCGGTCGGCCACCTCGGTGAGAAAGGGCAGCCAGTCGGCGGGCGCCGCGCTCACGACGTCACCGCCCCAGGGGAATCTCGCAGCGCGACTTGAACACCAGCCGATTCCCGGCCGACGTCGCCCCGAACCCCACGCCCAGGGTGAGCTCGAAGTCGTCCCCCAGCTTCAGATTCACACCGGGATAGATCTGATGTACCTGCTGCCCCGCAGGCAGGGCACTGCCGAGCACGCCGGTCTTCCCGAAGTACTCCAGATTGAGCTCGACCGCCCTGCTCAGCGTGACGCCCACGCGGGCGCTCGGCTCGAATTCCCATTCCCCTCCCCCGCTCGTCTCTCCCTCCCGCAGGGCACGCTCGATCACCGGATTGAACGCGAGCTGCACGGGCCCGATTCGTTTTCCGAGAATCGGCCGAATCTCGAGCCCGGCCGTCGTTTCGTCATAAGCGGGGCGGGAAAACTCCAACTCCGCCGCCAAGCCAACATCGACCGGCAGTCGCCAGGATTCAGGGAGGCGAACGCGGGAGCGAAGGCGCCAGCCGGCGTACTCCACGCCCGAGCCGGGGCGATACGCCGAGAGCAGATAGGCCGTTACCTCCCAATGATCCGTGAGACCGCGCGTCAAGTCGAACGACAGATGCACCTGGTGCTCGCTTGGGGCGACCGAGCCGTCGAACGCCGTGGTGCCACGGGCGATGTAGTTGAGATGCGTCTCCAGCTCCCACTTGCTGCGCGGAGCGGTCTCCGGTGCGTACACCTCGATCTCAAAGGGGTCTTGCGCGACGGCCCGAGGGATGGGCCAGACAGTCACGAGCAGCAGGATCGCCGTAAGCAGTCTGGTCACGGGCTGCACGTTCCAGGGCATCCTTGATTGATTGGGGTTCAGTTGAAGGAATCGGAATCCCGAATGTAGTTATCGGGTTTCTGGCGGTCAAGCAGCTTCGTGGGCATCTTGCGGCCTCATGAGCGCGTCCTTCGCCTCCGCCCGAGTCGACGACACCCGGTGGGCCGCCGGCCCGCCGCCCGGCGCCGACGAACTCGATCAGCTCGTCTACCTCTCAAATCTCGTCGGGCGGGAACCTGGGCTGGTGCAACCAGGCGGTGGCAACACATCGATCAAGCTGGGCGACGCGTTGCTGGTCAAGGGCAGCGGCACCGACCTGCGCACCATCGGGCGCGCGGGGTTTACCCGCCTGTCGCTGCCTGCCCTGATGGCGCTGCGCGACGCCGCAGCAATGAGCGACGCGGAAATGATGCGCTTCATGGCGAGCTGCACCCTGCACTCCGATGGGGGCGGGCCCCCGCCGAGCGTGGAAACGCCGCTGCACGCGCTGCTGCCGCGCCGCGTCATCGTCCACACCCACGACGTCGCGACGATGAGCCTCACCAACTTGAACGACGCGACGGCGGAGCGGCTGGTCGGCGAGCTGTTTGAGGGAGAGATCGTGTACGTGCCGTACGTGCGCCCCGGGTTTCCGCTGGCGCAGACCGTCAGCACCATGGTGGACCGCATTCCCCCTGGCGCCTCGGGCCTCGCGCTGGCGCATCACGGACTGACGGTGTGGGGAGACGACTCGAGAGAGTGCTACGCACACTTGGTGCGCGTCGTGAACCGCATCGCGGACTACCTCGAGACCAGGCGGCGCGGGCGCGCGGTGGCGGCAGCGACGGCCCGCCCGATGCCGGCGCCAGAGGCGCGCCGGCGTTGCGCCGAGGTCGTGCTGCCGGTGGTGCGCGGGATGCTTGGCTCGACCGGAGGGGGAGTGGGCCGCGTGATCCTGCATCTCGAGGACAGCGACGACATGCTGAGGGTGCTCGCCCACGAGAGCCTGCAGGCGTTGGTCCGCCGCGGGATGGCGACGCCGGAGCACATCCTGCGCGCCGGCCGGCTTCCTCTGTGGCTCGAGCTCGATCCGTCCGCGCCTCCAGATCAGTTGGCCGAGGCGGTCCGCTCCCAGATCTCGCGGCAGCGCGTGGAATATGAGGAGTACCACCGGCGCCACGCGGAGGGAGGGGAGCGCCCGCTGGACGATTGGGCCAAGGTCGTCCTCGCCCCGGGGGTGGGGATGATCACCGCGTTCCGGGACAAGCGGGGAGCGGTGACGGCCAACCTGTGCTACCGCGCCGTGCTCGAGACCATTACGAACGCCGAAGCGATCGGCGGGTTCCAGTTCATTCCCGAGGCGGAGGTGTTCGCGTTCGAGCACTGGCCGCTCGAGCGGCGCAAGATCGAAGAGCAAGATGCCCACGAGCGCGCGTCGCTGCTCGTCCCCCGCCACGTCGCCGTGGTGATCGGGGGGGGGAGCGGCATCGGGCGGGCAGCGGCGCGGCGGTTCGCCCAAGCAGGTGCGCACGTCGTCGTGGCGGATCGCGACGCGGCGGCCGCCGACGTCGTGGCGACGGAGATCGGGGCGGAGTACCCCGGCCGCGCCGTCGCCGTCCCGGTGGACGTCCGGGACGATGACAGCCTGGCGCAGCTGATGCGGCGTACGGTGCTCGAGTTCGGCGGCCTCGATTCCCTATTCTACACGGCCGGGCAGGCACCCCGATTCGCCGGGCTTACGGACATCCGGCGGGAGGATCTGCAACAGCAGCTCGACGTCCACTACCTCGGCGCCGTGCTGGCGATCGGCGCGGCGGCGGCCGTCATGCGACGCCAGCGATCGGGCGGCTCCATCGTCGCATCCGTGTCCAAGGCGGCGCTCGCGCCCGGGCGGGACGCCGTGGCGTACGGCGGCAGCAAAGCCGCGCTGCTGCAGGCCCTGCGCGTCGCGGCCGTCGAACTGGGCGGCGACGGGATCCGGGTTAACGCCATCAACGCCGACCAGGTCGACACGCCACTGTTCCGCCAGTTCGCCGCGCAGCGGGCAGCCAGCCGCGACATCTCCGTGGACGAGCAGCTGGAAGCCTACCGCCGACGCAATGTGATGGGGGTTTCGCTCATCCCGCCCGAAGCCGTCGCAGACCTCGCCGTCCTGCTGGCGAGCGAGCGGTTCCGCTTCACGACCGGAGACATCCTCACGGTCGACGGCGGGCTGCCAGAGGCATTTCCGCGCTGACCGTGGCCCCTCCCCGCCCCCGTGCCCTCATTCGACCGGGAAGCCGCCTAGCCTAAGAACCGGGCCAGGGGTTGGCGGAACATATCGGAGTGGCACTTGAGCGCCGACAGGACCGTGAGACCTGAGAACTCGCGTGCATCATACTGGCACACCGCCACGATCGGGAAGCGCTTCAGCAACGACTGGTCCACGCGCGTTTCGAAGGCGATGAGATCGGCAGGTGCCATGCGCTTGGCCTGCGTCCACACCATATCCCCGAGCAGCCGGATGACGCGTGCGCCCGCCGACACCGCATCGACCAAGACGCGCTCCAAGTAATCGTACATGGCAGCCCCGGTTTTCTCCCCGGCGGCGACGATGAGCTGCTTGACCGGCACGTCGCGGGGGAGCGCGGTACGGATGGCATCGCGCGCCTCGGGCGCGGCCACGAGGAAACAGGTATCACTCCGCCGCAACCCTTCGGCGAGGAAGGGCACGGCGAGCCGCAACCGGCCAAGGTCACTGTCGTAGAGCCCGCAGAGGTGACCGCCCGGCGAGACCGGCACGCCGCCCACTAGCACGGCGTCATCGACGCGCCGGTCCAGGTTCTCCAGAAAGTCCAGCAGGTCCTGGCGCCGGAAGCGACGCTCCCGTCGGCCGCCCACCCGCCGGCAGGCCAACCGGCCTTCGTTCGTCCAACGCCGCAACGAGATCTCGCTCACGTTCAGCAGCTCGGCGGCTTGCTTGATGTTCAGCAGCTGCTCTGGGTCGCGCGACATAGCTCTACTTGACTAGTAAAGATAACCAACGTATATCATAGATCAACATAGCACCCATCTTCCTTTTCACAAGATGCTGCGCGGTTCGGGCAACGCAAGAAAGGCGAGCAGATTCTCCGGGTCCTTTTCTTAGAAGACAGCGCCGCCGGTGCAGAACTAGTGAGACAGGAGCTGGATCGCGCCGGCCTGAGGGTCATCACCGAGCGGGTTGACTCGCAGGATGGGTTCATGCGCGCCCTGCGGGACTTCGCACCCGACGTGGTCCTCGCGGACCACCGGCTCGGACAGTTCGACGCCGCAGCGGCTCTCCAGGCCGTGCGAGCCGCCCGGCCCATCGTGCCCCTGATCGTCGTGGTGGACGCTCTCGACGCGCAGATGGTCGCAGCGAGCCTGAGAGCCGGCGTGGAGGACGTCGTCCTCAAGAGCAACTTGACCCGCCTCCGCCCCGCGATCGAGGCGGCGCTCGCGGTCCGACGGCCCCTTGGGAAGCTCAGCCCGCGCCAGCTCGAAGTGCTGCGTCTCTTGAGCGAAGGACAACCCACCCGAGACATCGCGTTGCGGCTCCGGATCAGCGTGAAGACGGTCGAGACGCATCGGGCTGAGGTGATGAAACGACTCGACATCCACGACGTCCCCGGCCTAGTCCGGTACGCCGTTCGGGTGGGGCTCGTTCGCTAGGCAGGGACCGCGAAGGGCGCCTGCTCGGTGTGGGCTCTCGCTTGCCAGGTCTGCGGCTGGGCCAGCGACCCCAGGAAGGCACGATAGACCGTCTCCGACCACAGCCGACGGCAGCTCTCGATCCGCGCGAGCGCCACCGCGCGCGAGAACGCCGCCCGGTACGGGCGCGTGGTCGTGAGCGCGTCATACACGTCCACGATCCCCACGATTTGCGCCGCGAGTGGAATCGCGTCTCCCCGCAGGCGATCCGGGTATCCAGTGCCGTCGTAGCGCTCGTGGTGCCAACGGATGATGGGCTTCAAATCCCAGGGGAACTCGATGTCGGCGAGGAGCTCGATGCCCCACAGCGGATGCATCTGGACTACCTCGAACTCGTCGGCCGTCAGGGGGCCGGGCTTGCTCAAGAGCTCGTGCGGGACGCGCACCTTTCCGAGGTCATGGAGGTAGGCGCCGAGCTGGAGCGTGGTCTGGGCGTGCTCGTCCATCCCGAGCGCCCGTGCGACGGCCACGCCGTGCTGCGCCACGCGCTCGCAATGGCCGAAGGTGTAAGGATCGGCGGACTCGAGGGACTGGCCCCACTCGCGCACCACGGCGAGATAGGTGGCCTGGAGCTGGGCCATCTTGCCGTCGACGTGAGTGAGCTCGACGCGCGCGTCGAGCCGTCCGAAGAGGCGGTGCGCGGCGTTGAGGAGAGTCAGCGCCTGCTGGTTCTGGCCCGTCGCCTGATAGAGGATGGCCAGCTCGCGCGACGCCTCCGCCTCGTTCAGCAGCGCGCGCGCACTCACCGCTAGCTCGATCGCCGAGCGGAGCCGCGCCTCGGCGAGGGCAGGCCGGCCAGTCTCGCGGTACACCATGCCGAGGACCCGATACGCGTCGGCCTTGGCGCTCTCCGCGCCGACCTGATCGAACACCGCCAGAGCCGACTCGGCGTTGCGCCGCGCGTCCTCGTATCGCCCCCGGGCAACGTGCACCTTCGCGTGGTTCACGAGGCACAGCCCCGCGAGGTAGGCGTCGCCGGCCCGTTCTGCGATCTCGTGGCTCTGCCCGAAGTAGCGCTCCGCGGCCTCGAATTGCTGGCGGTCCGCGCTCACCATGCCAAGGTTGTGATAGGCGATGGCGCAGCCGTGCTCGTCGTTCGAAGCGCGGGAGGCCTCGAGCGACCGCCCGTACCGCGTGAGCGCTTCGTCAAAGTCACCCTGGATGTTCGCGAGGATGCCGAGGTTCTGCTCGACGCGCGCCCGCAGCTGCCGGCTCTCCCCACCCAGCTCCAGGGCGCGGAGGAAGTTCTGCCGGGCATCCGCGACCGCGTCCGTCTCGAGGTCGATCCCGCCGAGCGTGTTGAGGGCCTCGCCGGCGAGCACGTCGTTGCCGGCGCGGCGCGCGGCCGCGTGGCTCCGCCGGCACAGCTCCCGCGCTTCGGCCGATTCGCCCCGATGGTGCCGCACGACGGCGAGGCGCCGGAGCGCCTCAGCCAACACCGGATGCTCTCCTGCGAGCGCTGCCGCCGCGATGGCGGCCTCGTACGCCGCGACCGCCTCGGGCATGCAACCCGTCCGCTCCCGGGCCCGCGCCTCGTGCAGCAGGTCCGCCGCGCGGCGCACTGGCGCGCGCCAGGCTGGCGGCATCGCCGCGGCGACTGGCATGACGGCCACCACGGCCTTACCCGGCCACGTGCTCGCTGCTCGTCTCGACGGGCAGCAGCGCGTCCAGCCTGTCGATCTCTACCCTCGCCCCCAGGCGCTCGAACGTCGCGCGAGCTCTCAGTGCAACTTCTCTCGCGGCCGCCACGTCGCCATCACGGGTCAGCATCTGCGCGAGGTCGCGCTGGGCAGTCGCCACGAGCAGCGGCCGCTCATGCTTCGTCGCGCGGTCGATCACCTCACGCAGCATCGGCTTGGCATCTTGTGTCTTCCCCACCATGTCTTGCGCCACGGCGAGGATCCGCAGGTCCTCTGTCTCGAGGACGACGTCCTTGAGCTCACGGTGCATCGCCAAAGCGCGCTCCGCTTCGCGGATAGCGAGTTCGGGCTCGCCCCGTGCAACCTGGATCTCGGCCAGCCCCGCGAGCGCCTGGGCCTTGAGCCGCTGGTCGCCCAACCGCTCGGCCTCCCCCATGGCGGCGTCGGCGGTCCGCAACGCCTCGTCCAGTTGCCCCTGCTCGCGGTACGCGATCGCGAGATTGTGCCGCGACTCGGCGATGCCGCGGCCATAGCGAGCCTCCTGGTACGCGGCGATGGCGCGGGTGTAGGCCGCGACCGCCCGGCGGTAGTCCCCCTGCATGTTGGCGATGATGCCGAGATTGTTGGCGCACCGGCCCACGGTGGCCATATCGTTGTCCTGCGTCGCCTCTTCTTGCGCCCGCGTGAAGAAGAACGTGGCGTCAGTGAGGCCGCCGCGCTCCAGCGCGATCGCGCCGCACACGTTGAGCGCGCGCACTTCCAGCGCCCGATCGCGCAGCACACGCGCCCGCAACTGCGCGTGCATGGCCCATTGCTGGCCCACCTCGAGTCGGCCGAGCCGACCGTGCGCGATACCACAGAGCAAGGTCAGCATGGGGGACTGCTCCAGCTCGTCTTGCGAGCGCCCGCCCAAGTACGTGAGCAGCTCGGCGTACTGCCCCGCGTCGGCTAACTGCTGCGCCACGTGGAGCGGCGCCAGCGACCCGCGCAGCTCGCCCGCGAAATCGTCGTCCCAGCCCTGACTGGCCAACGCGCGGATTTCGCCTTCGGCCCCCAGTTGAGTGAAGATCGCCTTCGCCGTCCGCGCAGCCGCCTGGGCTTCCGCGTTCCGCCCGGTCCGCCGCAGCAGCGCGCCCAGGTCCCGCGACGCCTCGGCCTGGAGCTGAGGCCGACCGTGCGACTCCGCTCGCCCGATCACCTCCCGCAGCGCCCCCACGGCCGCCGCCGTCTGGCCCTCGGCCGCCAACACCGATGCCGCGACTCGGAGATCCTCCGCCTCTCCGACGGGGTTGGGATCTTGGCTACGGATTTCGCGCACCCGGTCCAGGTCGCGGCGCGCCAGCTCCGGCTCGCCGCGCGCCACGCGGATCTCGGCGCGTCCCCGCAGCGTCAGCGCGGAAAGCGTGCGGTCTCCAGACGCTTCGGCTGTCGCGACCGCCTCGTCGGCTTCCGCCAGCGCGCGGTCGAACTCTCCCTGCTCGCGATACGTGATCCCGAGGTTGTGGTGACACTCGGCGACGCCTTGCTGCCAACCGGCGCGGTCGAAGGCGGCGACGGCGATGTTCCAGGACCCGATCGCTTCGGCGTGTCGCCCCCGCAGGTTACTGATGATCCCCAAATTGTTGGAGCAGCGGCCGACCGTGGCATCGTCGCCGTCTCGGCTCGCGACCATGAGGGCCTGCGTGAAGTAGTCCGCCGCTTCGTCGATCCGCCCGCTGACCAGCGCGACGGCGCCCCGTGCGTTGAGCGCGTGACCTTCGACTGCTTGCTCGTCCAGCTTGCGCGCCTGGTCCAGCGCCACATCCAGCCAGCGCAATCCTTCGGCGTGGCGCCCGAGCCGTGCCTGCGCGGTCCCGTACAGCAACGCGAGGCTGGGCGACTCCGCCAGTTCGCTCCCCGCGCGGCCGCCGAGGTACTTGACGACCTCAAGGTGACGCCCGGCCGCAGCGAGCTCCCGGGCCTTGTCGACTACGCGTGACGACGTGTGCATTGTGTCTGTCCCCCGCCTGCCAGGCCGACTACCAGGAAACGCCGTATTCCGAGAACGAGACCTCGTATTCCGAGAAGTGCGGCAATGCGCTCATGAAGGACTTGTCCGACAGCGATTGAACCGCGGCAATTTTCGCCCACGCACTGTCCGTGCCCTCGCGATACCACAACCCCAGCAGCTGACTCTCGATTTGGGCGTCGGTGCTGTCCACCACGCCGTCCCCGTTCAGGTCGCCGTCGGCGCCCCCATACGAGATTTGCAGCTGGGCTGGATCACCGAACAGCAAGCCCGTCGGCTCAAGCGACACTTTCACGCTGCTGGTGTCGATCGTCACCGTGATCAGCACCGAGTCGCCTGGCGCGAGTTCGCCGCGACCAGGCACAAAGGCCGGATCAACCGTGGTGAGGCGCAAGAACTGCGAGCTGGTGTCCCCGGTCGAGCTCTTGTAGTTGATCTGGACGGAACGCGCTTCCCCGCGGACTGCCCAGAACGTCGCGACGTATTGATTGAGACTGAGACCACCAGGCGCAGACAGGAAACGACCCTGGCCGCCCCGACCCGGAAGAGCGCCGATCGCGGTGAAGCTCGGCGGCGTGCCCCCCGCCCAGCGGAGCACATGCGGGACTGGGGTGAGCGCGGCGGGGGCGGCAGGCGGGCCGATGTTATCGGAGCATCGGGCCACCAACAGCGCGAGCGCGAGCGGGATGAGGCACCGTCGAACAGACATACGATTCTCCGAGTCCATGGAAGTCCTTACCAGGCTACCGCGTAATTGGAGCAATGATGGAGCACCCTGGCGACAAACTGCTTCGCTTGACTCCAGGACCGATGGATGGTGTTTACGAGCGCGTTCACGCGCCCCCGGATGCGCGATGATTGGGTGACCGGGGCGACCTTCAGATGATCGCTGGTCGGCACCGCGCCGTCCTGGTTAGCGGGCACAGTGAACCACTGACAACTCACGGTGTGAGCGGCTTGACGGCGGCGTTCATTCTCGACACCTTATGGGCGAGTTAGGTCCCACGACCAGGCACTGAGCTCGCATTTACGTCACTAAAATAGGGACAAATTGAAACCTGTCAAGATCGGTGATGGAGCCAAACAGGGCCCCATAGCAGAGCGACTCGCGATCCTCCTGGACGTCTTCAGCCCCTGGGAGCGTATCTCGTTGACATACAGACAGTTTGCGGCCGAAATCGGGGCGCCAGTCACGGAAGCCGCTGTCAAGAAGTGGCCTCAGCGCAAGAAGTTTCCCGCGGATGTGGCGCGTCTGATCGTGACCAAGGCGCAGCAGCGTGGCCTCGTCGGCGTGACACTCGAGTGGGTGCTATGGGGTGAGGGCGCAAGACCCCAAAAGGCTCCCAGCACGGCCCCTAAACGGCCCCCTGGGGAACGATCACTCCCCGCCGAGGGCGCGGAGGCACAGGCATCGCACCTCCCGACGGCGACGCAGGGGCGGCACGGGCGATTCGCGGCGCGCATCGGCGAGGCGCTACAGGCGGACCTGAGTCACAACGAATTCGGCCAGTGGTCCTCGGCTGAAGTGCAGCATACGGTCACGTGGGCGCTCAAGGATCTCGCCCGGCGGCTGCGGGTGCTGCGGTTCGACATGGGCAAGACGTTCGAGCTGACGGACGAGTGGGCGGGGAAGATCGGGCTCCCGGTGCGCCCGCCGGAACAGGCATCAGAAGAAGGGGGGTTGGAAGGGTCCTAAGTAGGGCCGCAGGCGGCCTTTCCGATCCGCGAGCAATCGAGCCAGTTCATTTCCGCGACTTCCCCCTGAGCTCCTCGAACCAATTCTCAACAACAATGAGCTTGTCGGGTGTGCCGGTCTCCAGCGGGCGAATCATTAAGAAACGCTGGTCGTCTGGGGCCACCGCATACTGGGGGGTAAAGCGGAAGGACGTGAATCCCGCGGCCGAGAAGAGTGCTGTGGAGCGGCCGAGCGAGAATCTCGGAGTAGTGTTTACTGCGACGGCCACGAGGTTCCCGGAGCCGTCGCGATAGAACAACTCGTTCCCGCGATGGGACCAGACCGGCTCCGTTCCCGCGCCCGTCGAAATCGCCCACTTTCCCGCGCTCGTGTTTGGAAATGGCACCACGTATATCGCGTCCTCGCCGGTCTCGTTCGAGGAGTACGCCAGCCACCGCCCGTCCGGTGAAAGGGCGGGAGACATTTCGGTGAATGTGGTCGCCACAACGGGCATCGGCGCCGTATCGATTCCGGGCCGTATCCCAAGAATGTCACCCGAACCGGGTGACGCTATGTCGGTCTGGAAGAGCAGCCATTTCCCGTCGGGAGACCAGCGCGGATTGTACAAGTTCCACTTCTCATGGAGCTGCATCACTGCCGGTGCGCCGCCATCAACCCGCTTGGTCCACAGATCGGTGGCGCCTGTCGCGAGGGTTGATGAGAACGTCACGGATCTGCCGTCTGGTGTCCACGCGGGGCCGTAATTATAGTTGCCGTCGAGCGTCAACTTGATGCTCGGGCCTCGGTCTAGCCGCTTGATCCAGATACTGAAGGACTCCTCATCAACGACCCTCGCCACGGCGAGCCACTTCCCGTCCGGTGAGAGGGCCGGGAACCCAAAATACATGCCCGGCCAATCGGGATCGACCGGCTGTGCCCTGCCATCGCGCGTGACCCACACGAGCTCCTGCTCACCCTGTCCCGTACCAGTGGCGTATACCAGCGACCCTGTCGCGGACACCGCAAGGTCCGCTGAGCCGCCCGAACCCAACCGCATACCTCCCGTGAGCGCCGTCGGCTCGCCCGTAAGTTTCATGGTATTCTGATCGAAGGGCACGACCATCAAAGTCTTGTTGGCCGTCACATAGAGGAGGTGTCCGGACGACGCATAGCGCGCGTACATCGCGTCGTTCACGATCACGCGGTGCTTCCCGGACGGGATGTCGGCCACAGCGATCGCGTGGGAGATCCTACCTTTTGCTCCGCTCTTTCCCCTGAACCTGACGGTAAGGAGCACGCCCTTTCCGTTGGGCAGCACGTCTGGCCATGCGTGATCGATCTCTCCACGTGCGGTGTCTAGCGTCGTAAACCATCTCGGCCCGGCCCCTGGCTTGGCCGCCACGCGGACGAGACCTTTTAAGTCGCTGAACGCGTCGGCGTAAATGAAATTGTCTGGTCCCCATGACGCGCCGGACACTCCTGTGAGCGAATCCAACACGGTGATCGGTGGCCCGCCGTCGAGCGAGGCGATCTGAACGATGAAGTCCCTGAGGAAGCCTACCTGACGACCGTCAGGCGAGAAAAACGGTGAAGTCGCCCCTTCTGTCCCTGGCACAGCGATGGCATGGAGCTGGTTGCGCGTTCGTATCAAGAGCCGCGAGCGGGGACCACCGAAGTAAGCCAGTCGCGATCCATCAGGGGAGATGGCAACCCGTCCCGACCAGCCCGTACTGGGAACCATCGCCTCGCTCGAGTCGATCGCCAGCGTGTACCGCACTACCTGCTTCGCCGGTGCGGGGCGCATCCAACCCCAGATCGCGGTACCAGAAACCAGAATGGCGAGCGCGATCACGGCGTACAACACCGTCCTGTCGCGACGGCTACGCTCTTTGACTTTTGGCGTCGATGCGGCGACGGACGGTGTGACCGATGGATTGTCCGGAGCCGCGGAGCGATGCCTCGGCGCTGCGGCCTCGGTGATCGCCTGACGGCTCAACGCCGCGGCGAGATCTGCGATCTCGGCATCCGGCTCCATCTCGAGCTCTTGTCGTACGAGTTCCTGGTACAGGCGAGCGTGTTTCACCGCGCCGGCGCGGTCTCCGGCGGCGGCGAGAGCGCGCATGAGTTTTTTCGTTGCGCCAGCGGAAAATGGATCGGAGTTCGCAAGTCTGCGTAACCACATTACGCTCTGCGAATGGTCGCTTGCTGCGGCCGCAAGGTAGGCAAGGGATTCGAGAGCCTTTTGATAATCGAGTCGCAGTCGCGTTCGGTTTGTGTCTATCCACGACTCGAGCTCACTGCTCTCTGCAAAATGGAATCCGTCCAGGAGCGGCCCCTTGTAGTGGCCGACTGCCGCTGCCCACTGACCGGCGCGAATCGCTTGCTCGAACTCCCATACGTCAACCCGAAACAAGTCTGAATTGAGCCGGAGCTCTCGCGCTGTCGAGAGTATCAAATCGCTTCCCAGCGCCTGTCGGATCGAGTAGACCGTCTGATCGAGCGCGTGGTGTGCCCGCGCGCCAGAGCTTTCCGGCCAGAGGTAGGCCTCGATGTGGTCGCGCGAGAGACCCGGTGTTCCCCCCAGGCCCAGGATCGCCAGCAGACCCAACGGCCGCTTTTGCTGCGCGGCTACGGGGACCGGGCGAGTCTCGTCGCGCAGGGAAAGCGTTCCCAGAAGCTCGAGGATCAACATTTTCCGGCTACGCGAGCCCTGTGAGTTTTATCTGATGTTCTGCTGAGGGGGACGGCCTATCATGGAGGGCTGTGTCAGCCCGGTCAAGCGCGAACGCGTCCCCGGTAACGAATCTCAGTTGAACGGAGGCTCAGATGATCCGCCGCAAGCTTCTCATCGCCACCGCCATCGTCGCCTGTGTCGTCACCACCGCTTGCGCGGACACGACGGCTCCGGCCGAGATGCGACCCTCGTTCGATGCGGCTGCGAGACCGTGCCCGGCCCCAGGCAGCGGGTTGCCGGGAGCTCTCAACATGTTGCATGATGCCACAATGCTCGCCATTCCGATGGCCCGCGATGCAGATCAGGGAAACGCCGGTATGTTCCACGCGGTGGACGTTTCAGGTTGTTCACTATGATCAACCGCAAACTTCTCATCGCCACCGCGATCCTCGCCTCTGCGGTCACCGCCGCCTGCTCGGACATGACGGCCCCCAAGAACCCGGGGGTTTTGACAGCAGTGGCCAGGGGCGCCACCGTGGTGGCGACCATCCACGGGGGTGGCACGGCGGAGATGCAACCCCCAGGGCTCGCAGCAGGGAGAACCGCGTTCGGGATGGAGGTCACGCTCCTAGCCGACGGCTCAGCCACGGGGCACGTCGACTGCGTTGACCAGCACGGCGACAACCTTCCGGGCAACATCTTCGGCGAGGTTACTAGCTGGCGCATGGAAGGCCAGGTCGTGGTCCTGAACGTCACGGGGAAACTCATCCGTTTTCCAGGTGGCCGTCCTGTGCCTGTGTCGTTTACACTGAAGATTCAGCAGTTCGGGGGCGCAGGGGTGGGTCACTGGACGTTGGAGGTCGGTGGGAGACTCTTCTGCATCGAGCTCCTGAC
>Ga0209160_1000025_pt1 | contig 101765 bp, 83 predicted proteins | sample GraSoiAngelo_153_FD_186167 | JGI IMG/M metagenome (GOLD analysis project Ga0209160, IMG submission 186167) | Grasslands soil microbial communities from the Angelo Coastal Reserve, California, USA - 14_1009_12_40cm (SPAdes) (version 2) | ecosystem: Environmental > Terrestrial > Soil > Grasslands...
TGGCCAGCGCCAGCGCACGCAAAACGGCTTGGGCTTTGGCTTCCGTTTCGGCGAATTCGCGCGCGGGTTCGGAGTCGGCGACGATGCCGGCGCCGGCCTGCACGACGACCCGATCGTTGAGGACGAGCGCCGATCGAATCGCGATGCAAGTATCCATCGTCGTCGCACCCCATCCGACATAGCCGACCGCTCCCGCATACGGACCACGTCGCTCCGGCTCCAGCTCGTCGATAATCTCCATCGCCCGAACCTTGGGAGCGCCGCTGACTGTCCCCGCGGGGAAACAGGCGCGGAACACGTCGAGGGCGTCATACCCGTCTTTCAGCTGACCGCGCACTTCGCTCACCAGATGCTGGACGTGTGAGTAGCGCTCGATTTGCAGCGATTCGGTGACGCGCACGGTGCCGTACTCCGCAACGCGGCCGACGTCGTTGCGTCCTAGATCCACGAGCATGCGATGCTCGGCGAGCTCCTTCGCATCGGCCCGCAGCGAGGCAGCCAGCGCGTCATCCTCCTCGGGGGTGGCCCCGCGCGGCCGAGTGCCCGCGATCGGCCGGACCGTGACTTCGTTGCCCTCGACCCGGACCAGCACTTCGGGGGAGCTGCCCACGAACGTGACGTCGCCCAGAGCCAGATAGAACAGATAGGGAGCGGGATTCAGGGCGCGCAGGTAGCGGTACAACCTCAGCGGCTCGACCGCACCGGGCACCACTTGGCGGCGGGACAGCACCGCCTGGAACACGTCGCCGGCGGCGATGTACTCGCGGATCTTCGTGACGTCGCGCTCGAATGCGGCGGGGGCGTACTGGGATTCGGGGGGGGAGGGGGAGCGCACCGACTTGCGGTCGGCGTCGAGCGCGAGCGGGGTGAGCTGGTGCGTGTCACCGAGGCGAGCGATCAGCGTGTCCAGGCGCTCCTGCGCCGCGTCGTACAAGCGCAACCGCTGCGCCGCGGAGGCCTTCGCCGGCACCTCGACGTTCGCCACGACGATCGCACGCCCGAACACGTTGTCGAGGATCACGAGCGAATCCGCGATCATCACCACGGCGTCGGGAACACCGAGGGTATCGGTCGGCGCGGTCGGCAGGTGCTCGATACTGCGCACCAGATCGTAGCCGAGGTATCCCACCGCCCCACCCCTGAAGCGCGGCAGCCCCGGCACAGAGATCGTCGGGAGCGCGCGCATCGTGTCGGCCAGGTGCGCGATCGGATCCGCGGTTTGACCGGCCGGTTCCCAGCCCGAGCCCTGCGTCCACCGCTCGATCTGTTGGCCACGATAGCGCCACGCCTCGCGCGGCTCGGTGCCGAGGAAGGTGTAGCGTGCCCACCGCTCGCCGCCGACCAGCGATTCGAGCAGAAACGCAAAGGGCGGCCGTGCAATCTTCGCAAAGGCGGCCACCGGCGTATCGGCGTCGGTGACCACTTCGCGCGTCACCGGAACGATGCCGCCGGGCTTGGCGCGCTCGAGGAATGCGTCGCGTGGGTCCATGGTCTAGATTTCGCCGCGATGCGCTGGTGTGCCGTACTTTTGCTGCTGCTGCCCGCGACGGGATCCGCCCAGGACTGGAACGGCGATTCCGCCTTGGCGCTCGCGCGGCGCGCGATCGACCGGCGCGCGCACGCCGCAGTGGATACCGCGCTGCGCGACTACAAGGCCCAGGCTCACGGGTTTCTCTTCTTCCTCGGGCAGTTCGGCGAAGGGCTCACCGAGCCGCCACGGCTGATAAAAGCGGACCAGTTGGAGCTGGAAGTGTACTGGAAGGCGCCCGCGCTCAGCAAGCAGCGCATCATCGGCTGGCGTGATCGCACCGAGCTGCCCACCGACATCAACTACCACCGCGATCACCTCGGCATCGTGCAGAACAACTTCGGCCGCGCGATCCGCCTCGGCGAAGGTGACGAGGTACGCGACGTCCCCCATCCCCTCGCACCGGGTGGGACGGAGTTGTACGACTTCGCCCTGGGTGACACGACCGCCATCGTCCTCTCCGAACGAGCGGTCCGCGTGGTCGAGTTGCGCGTGCGGCCGAAGACATTCGCCCAGGCCGCGATCGTCGGCACGCTGTTCGTCGATGTCGAATCCGCGGACCTCGTGCGCATGGCGTTCAATTTCACGCCGAAAGCCTATCTCGATCCGCAGCTGGAAGACGTCAGCATCGTGCTGGACAATGCGCTGTGGGAAGGCCGGTTCTGGCTGCCGTTTCGCCAGGAAGTCGAAATTCGACGGCGCGCGACGTGGCTCGACATCCCGACGCGCGGCATCATCCGCGGCCGCTGGGAGATCGACGGGTACCGTTTCAACCTCGGTCTCGCCGACGGCTGGTTCCGGGGCGACGAGATCACGGCGCTTCCCAAGGTTCAGCGCGACTCGTTTCCCTGGCGCACGCCACTCAGCGCGGCGATCCAGAACGTCGCCGAGCCGGTCCGCGAGAACGATCTCCAGCGGGTGCGCGCCGAAGTCAGCCGCATCGCGGGACGACGCGCGCTCACCGGCCTCAAACGCCAGCGCCTCGGCGCCCGCGCGCTGAGCGAGCTGGTCCACGTCGACCGCGTGGAAGGCCTCGCGGTCGGCGCCGGGTTCGTGTGGCGCACCCCCAACGACGGCTTCGAGCTGCGCGGCCTCGGCAGCTACGGATTTGCCGACCGGGCGGGCAAGGGCAGCGTCGCGCTCACCTCGGCTGACGGATTCGAGCTGGCCGCCTACCGGCAGGTGCGGGACATCGCGGACGTGCCGGTGATCGCGCCGCTACTCAATTCGATCGGCGCCCAGGAGTTCGGTGACGATTTTGGCGACTACTATCGGGCCACCGGCGTGCGGTTCGGCGCGCGGGCCGGGATCGGTACGCGCGGCGAGTCGCGGTTCAGCATCTCGCGGGAGCGCGTCGCATCGCTGGCCGTGCGAGCCAGCCCCGCGACGGGACGCTTTCGTCCCAATCCCCTCATGCGCGACGGCGACTACTCCACGGCCGCGCTGACGATTCGGCGTCGCAGTGAAGGCTTCGCGGTGCGGCGGGACGTCGCGGGCGAGGCGTCGCTCGAAGTCGGAGAGCGCTACACGCGCATGAGTGGGGTCGCGCACTGGCTGGTTCCCATCGGCCGCGGACAGACGCGGGTGTTGACCCGCGTGCAATTCGGCGCCGCGAGCAGCGAAGTGCCGCCGCATCGCGCCTTCGTGTTGGGCGGGCGCGGGACGCTGTTAGGCGACGCGTTCCGCGAGTGGGGTGGACGGCGCGCCGCGCTGGTGCACATCGAGTGGCGCACGCCCGTCCCATTTTTCCGGCTGCGCGCGGGGCCGGCCCGCACACCCGGTACGATCACGCTCGCGCCATATACGGCGTTGGGCTGGACCGCGGATCCCCTGCCGTTCACGCCGTGGGGGGCGACCCCCCCCGGAACCCGCGTGACCTTGGGTCTCGGCGCTGAATGGCTGGGTCTGTTCCGCCTCGAAGCAGGTTACGGCGTGCAGAGTCGTCAGCTGCATGTCGCCTTCGACGTGACACGCGATTTTTGGGACATCCTGTGATGCGGAATACTGGACTCGGGCGTCTTCGGTAATAGCTTGGAGTCAGCCTAATGCCGGTAACCGCATTCCCAGACGAATGGCTGGCCCAATCCATTGAGGGCCTGACGCCCGAGCGCCTGCTGGCGCTCCGGGGAAGGGCGGAGTCCGGCCGCACGCTGTGGGATTGCGTCGTCGCCGAGAAGATCGCGACCGATGCCCAGATTATCGAGAAGTTGTGCCACCGGTTCCGCCTGAAGGTCGCTGACCCTTCCAGGATCGATCTCACGGCGCGTGACGGCGTGCCCGAGCAGCTCGCACGCCGCTACCACGTCCTGCCCCTGCGCCTGACCGATTCGTTCCTCGAGCTGGGAACGGCGAACCCATTCGATCTCGACGCCGAAAAGGCGCTGGCCTTCGCGACCGCGCGCGAGATCCGGCTGTTCCTGCTCGCGCCTTCCAAGATCCGCGAGAAGCTCGACGAGATGTACAAGTCGGAGACCGCGATCAACAAGCTGCTGGAGGGCATGGGCGACGCCGAGGTCCTGACGACGCTTCCCGATGCGCCGCACCCCGAGGAGCTCAACGTCTCCGAGGCGGACGCCAGTCAAAAACCGGTCGTGCGGCTTGTGGACATGATCATCTCTGAAGGCATCCTGTCGCGCGCGAGCGATATCCACGTCGAACCGGAAGAGGGCGGGGTGGCGGTGCGCTATCGTATCGACGGCGTGCTGCGCCAGGTGATGAAGATCCCGCGCCAGGCCGGCCTGCCGCTGATCTCGCGCATCAAGATCATGTCCTCGCTCGATATCGCCGATCGCCTGCGGCCGCAGGATGGCCGCGCGCGCGTCGCGGTGAACGGCCAGCCGATCGACCTGCGCGTCTCGACGCTGCCAGCGCAGCTCGGCGAAAAAGTCGTGATCCGCATCCTCGATTCTCGCGGCACGGTCAAATCGCTCGACACGCTCGGCCTCAATCCGGGTGAAGCCGAAGCGATCAAGCGACTGCTCGAGAACCACGAGGGTATCCTGCTGGTTACCGGACCAACCGGTTCGGGCAAAACGACGACGCTCTACTCCGCGATCAATCAGATCAAGAGCGAAGGCGTCAACATCGTGACGGTGGAAGACCCGGTCGAATACCGGATGCAGGGAATCGTCCAGGTGCAGGTGCAGGAGAAAGCCGGACTGACATTCGCGGCGGCGCTGCGGTCGATTCTACGGCAGGACCCCAACGTCGTGCTGGTCGGCGAAATCCGGGACAAGGAAACGGCGCAGATCGCCGTGCAGGCGTCTCTCACCGGCCACCTCGTCCTGTCCACGCTCCATACGAACGACGCGGCCAACGCCGTCACTCGGCTCGTGGATATCGGGGTCGAGTCGTACAAGATCGCCGCATCGCTGCGCGGGGTCGTGGCGCAGCGTCTGATGCGCAAGCTCTGTCCGACGTGCAAAGAGGTCTGGATGGAGGCGCCGCCCGAGCGGCTGCGGCGCTGGATCCCCAAGGGGACGCCGCTCTACCGCGCGGCGGGCTGTCCCGACTGCGCGATGACCGGGTATCGGGGCCGCTTCTCGATCCTCGAGATCCTCACGATGACGCCCGAGCTCGAGCGGCTGATCGCCGCCGGGGAGCCGGCGGACCGAATCGCGGAGGCGGCGCAGCGCGGCGGGATGAAATCGCTGTGGGATTCGGGTCTGGCCCACGTGGCGCGCGGCGAGTCTACGCTCGATGAGCTGACGCGCGTGGTGGACATTCCCGCCGAGGCCGAGGCTCCGCGGTCGACGGGGGCGCCGAACACGGTTGGCGTTCCCCTCGAGCCCGCCGCGCCCGTCTCCACAATCTTCGACCTGCTCGAGGAGTCCGCACCGCCGGCGCGTCGCTCCGGTGCGCACGGCCAGCCGGCCTCCAAGGTCCTGCTCGTCGACGACGAGGACAGCCTGCGCAAAGTCATGCGTGACTTGCTCGAGCGCGACGGCTACGTCGTCACGGAAGCACGCGACGGCGTGCAGGCGCTCGATCAGGTCGATCGCGTCGGACCAGACATCATTGTGCTCGATCTGAATCTGCCCGGTCTCGACGGCTATGGCGTGCTGTCACACCTGCGGTCACGTCCCGCGACCGCGAACATTCCCGTCATCGTGCTGACGGCGAAGGGCGACGAAGACAACGAAGTGCGTGTCTTCGAGCTCGGCGCGGACGATTTTCTCACCAAGCCGTTCCGCGCCCGCGCGCTCTCCGCGCGGCTCGAAGCCGTCCTCGGCAGACGTCGCTGACTTCCATCCGAGTGTCCTTCGTGGACACGTACGCGGTGCGGGGCGCGGGGCGCACCCTCGAGATCCTCGCGCTGCGCCGCGGGTCAAACGGGCGCAATCCGGGATCGTGGGAGACGGTGCACGGGACGATCGAGCCCGGCGAAACGCCGGTGCAGGCCTCGTTGCGTGAGCTGCGCGAGGAAACGGGCCTCGTGCCGGCGAAATTCTACAATCTCAGCCGCACCGAGGCGTTTTATCAGCACAAGCGCGACGAAGTCGCTCTGATTCCGGTGTTCGCGGCCTTTGTCGCACCCGATGTGACGGTCACACTCTCCCCGGAGCACGATCGGGCCGAGTGGCTGCGGCCCCGGGACGCGGCGGAGCGGTTTGCGTGGCCGCGCGAGCGCAGAGCAGTGGATGACATTTTGTCAATAGTGGGGGGTGGGGACGCAGACTTGCTGGAAGACGTTCTGCGCGTAAGCTAGAGGTAGGGCTCCCTTGTGAATCCATTCTATCATCGGATCTACCGCGTGGTCCGTCACATCCCCAAGGGACGGGTGGCGACGTACGGCATCATCGCGCGGCTCGCGGGACGTCCCGGCGCCGCACGCACCGTCGGCTGGGCGCTCTCCGCCCTTCCCGAGGACAACGATGTGCCGTGGTGGCGCGTCATCAACGCGGCGGGCCGCATTTCTTTTTCAGGGCAGGATCACAGTGCGGTGCTGCAGCGCGCGCTGCTCTTGCGTGAAGGCGTGCGGTTCGCGCCGGGTGGTGCGGTGAGTCTCTCGACGTTCGGCTGGCCCGCAGAGGCCTACGACAGCGCCGTCGCCTCCCACAAGCGCGCCGCTTCGACGCGAAGATCCCGCAGGTTGAAAGGCTTGCGTACGTAACGCACGCCGAGACGCGCCAGCGTCTCTTCGGTCGTCGGACGAACGTCGCCCGTCGCGACGATGATGCGCTCCCGCAAGGCCGGCATTCGCGCCACCAGCTCCTCCGCCAGCAGCGTCCCGCGTTTTCCAGGCGCCATCGCGCGCGCGTCCGTGATCACCAGATCGAAGCTGCCCCGTTGCGCGAGGTCGAGCGCGTGCTGCGGATCACCGGCGACTTCCACGTCATGACCGTCCCGCGCGAACAGCGCCTTGATCGTGCGCTGCACGGCGGGATCGGCATCGACGAGCAGGATCGTGCGCTTCACGGTGGGTGAGGCGGTCACCGTGGGTGTGCCGTGCACGGGCGTCAGCGCGGGTCGCACGGCGTCGGCGGGCGCGGGCGGCAGGTCCACGCGAAACGCGGCGCCGCCGCGCGGGCCGCGCGGTTCCAGCGCGATCTGGCCGCCGTGACTTTCGACGATCGAATAGGTGATCGACAGACCGAGGCCCGTGCCTTTGCCGGGCTCTTTCGTCGTGAAGAATGGCGTGAACACGCTTTGCGCGACCTCGTCGGAAATGCCCGGTCCCGTGTCCGCCACGCGCAGGTGCACCTGCCCGTCGAACCAGGTCGAGACGGTGATCTGACGGGGGCGCTCGCGTGGGTTCTCCGCGACCGCGTGAGCGGCATTCGTCAGGAGATTGAGGACGACCTGCTGCAATCCGTGCCGGTCACCGAAGACGTCGGGGAGCGCGCCACTCAGCTCCCGCTCCACCGTGATGTCCTTGAGCTTCAGGTCGTAGGCCGTCAGGGAGAGCGTCCGGCGAATCACGTCGTTCAGGTCCACCGGCACGCGCTCCGCCGAGCCTTTGCGCGCGAACGTGAGCAGGTTGCGCACGATGCGTCCCGCCCGCTCCGCCTGTTCGTGAATGACCTGCAGATGTCCCCGGTCTTTCTTGCCGAGCTCCTTCTGCTCGAGCAGGAATTCGGAGAGTCCCACGATCGATGTCAGCGGGTTGTTCAGCTCGTGCGCGACGCCGGAGACGAGCTGGCCCACCGCCGCGAGCTTCTCGCTCTGGACGAGCTGCGTCTCGAGCGCCTGCTGCTCCGTCACGTCTTCCACCATCACGACGATGCTTTGTTCGGTCGCGGCCCCCGGTATGCGTGCCGCGTTCACCCGCACGGTGCGCCGGAGCCGGTCCGAGCGCGCGACCAGCGGTGCGGGACGCTCGCCGCGCCGCGTCGCCGCGAGCAGCTCGTGCAGCGCGTTCGGCTTGCCCAGGAGCGCCTCGCCGAGCGGCGTGCCGACCACGTTGGGGAGGGGCGCGCCGAGGAGGGCGGCGAGCGACCGGTTGGAGCGGCGAACCCGTCCCTCGTCGTCGACGACGGCGATGCCCTCGCTCAACGCGTCGAACGCCGTCTCCCACTGTTCCTTGGCACGCCGCACCATCTCGAAGAAGCGGGCGTTGGCGATCACCACGGCGGCGTGGGTGGCGAGCGTAGAGAGGAGACGGATGTCTTCCGGAACGAATACCCCTTCCCGCGGATCGGTGATGATGAGCGTGCCGATGACCGTGCCGTGCGACCGCAACGGCACGGCTGCCGCGGCGGCCGCTTGGATGCCCTTCGCGATCATGGTGGGCTCGGCGCCGGGCCCCGCCTCCCCCGCTCCCCCCGACTTCCGAATCAGCTCGAGGTGCTCTCGGCCGGTCGAGCGCGCGACGAGCCCGGTGTCGTCACCCTGAATCGTTTGGCCGCGCAGCGGTGCGAGGGTGCCCTCGGCCGCGGCGACCTGCAGCGGGTCGTTGGGCCCCTCGCCCACGAGCGCCAGCAGCGCGCCCTGAGCATCGAGAAACCGCACCGCGTACCGCACGACCTGCTCGACGATGCGATCCAGCTCGAGGGAGTCGGAGAGAACGTACGAGAGCTCCTGCAGCGAGAAGAGCTCCGACAGCCGCCGGTTCAGCTCGTCCGCCGCGCGGCGCCGCTCGTGCTCGGAGCGCATCAACCGTTGTCGCAGCCGCCACAACACGACTCCCACCCCCAGCACGATCAGGGCGAGGGCAATCGTGGCGAACAGCAGCAGATGTTGTCGCAGCGCGCTCATGGTCTTCTATATTTCAACTATCCATCTTGAGAATCAATCTTGTGCTTTGCTTGATCCTCGCGGCCTGCCGTGCCGAGGGGCATCCCGGGATCGCGCGGGCATGGCCGGAGCTGGGCACGACGATGTCGGTGGCCGCTTGGGGCGCGGACAGCGACCGCGTCCTCCGTGCCCTGGAAGCGGCGCACGATTCCGTCGATCGGATTGATTCGCTGTTGCAACGCCCTATGTCCATTCCCCCCATCGATTCCCTGCGTCGCGCGGTTCGGCAACGCACCGGCGTCGCTGTTCCGATCGACAGTATCGCGTATGGGTACGCCCTCGATCGCGCGGCCATGGCTGTCGCGAACGCGGTGGACAGCGCGCTGCTGGACGTGGGCGGGCAGTACTACTGGCTGGGCCGGCCGACCCACCGCGCCGTCGGGATTCCCGATCCGGACAACACCCTGCGGACGTTGGGCGTCGTGGACCTCCAGGGCGGATCGCTGCGAACGGCGTCGCGACGGAATGCCCCCCCCGGCAGCGCGCGTTCGGTCACCGTGCTCGCCCCCAATGCCCTTTCGGCGAACGCGTGGGCCGCGGCCTTGCTCGCGCTGGCAGGCGGCTGCGATCGAGCGCTCGCGGTCGCGCCGGAGATGGGTGTCGTCTGTGCTGATTCGGCGAGCGTGCGCTGGACTACCGGGCTCCAGAATCGCGTTTCGCTTCCAGCTGTGCGCGCGCCTTGACGCGCGCGCGCTCCTGATCGAGGAGCCGGATCGATCGGCTCCAGGCATCGCTCGAGAGCCCCTGGTAGCTCACGGTCAGCTCTTCGCGGACGCTGATACCCGGCTCGAACAGATAGATCGCGGCTGCCTGCTGGCGGGCGTTCAACTGGAACGAGCTCCACGTCGGCGAGAGCGGGACGATGCCGATGGGACGAAACAGTCGCCCGCGACTCGTGATGTTCACTTCTTCCGGGTTGAATCGCGCCTCCGGCACGATGCCGAGAAATGTGACCATCACGAGCGTGGGATGCTCCGTCCCGCCGCGTTGCGCGGCCTCCGCGATTTCGGCGGCACGGCTCGAGAGGAGCTGGTGGAGTGAGCGGTAGGTGTCGGGGGCGAGCAGCCGGATCATCTGCTCCTCGAGAGGCAGCAGCTGAATCCCGATTGTGCCGGTACTGAGCGGCACGACGATGTCGTCGCGGCGCAGCGTTCCGTAACCAGGCGGGATCGTATCCTGGGCGGTTAGGCGGTTGGGCGGCTGGGCGGTTAGAAGGCTCAGCAACGCGGCAGTTCTAACCGCCCAACCGCCAAACCGCCCAACCGACGTTTTGATCATGCCACCCCGCTCACCAGGCCATCGATCGCTTCTTTCAGCTCCGCAATTCCGTCGCCAGTTTTGGCGCTCGTCACAATCACCTGATCTTCAGGAAGTCCCAGCTCCTCGCGGAGCTCCCGTTCGCGCGCGCCCCGCTGCGCCGTTGAAAGCTTGTCGCCTTTCGTCAGGGCGGCCAGCACGTGCGTTTCGCCTTCAACCAGGACGTCCTGCATGGCCCGATCGTCAACGGACGGGGGATGGCGAATGTCCAGCAGCCAGACCACGCCGGCCAAGTGCTCCCGTCGCAGTGCGTGCGTGAGCAAGCCACGGAAGGCCCTGCGCTCCGCCTTCCCCGCGCGAGCGTATCCGTACCCCGGGAGGTCGAGATAGTAGTGCGAGCCGTCGGTGAGAAAGACGTTCAGCAACCGCGTCTTCCCGGGCGTGGCGGAGGTCTTCGCAAGGCGTTGCCCGACCAGCGCGTTGAGCAGCGACGACTTCCCGACGTTGGAGCGGCCGATGAACGCCACCTCGGGAAGCGGTGGATCGAGGGCCACGTCGGCCCGCGGAAACGAGCCGACGAATCTCAGGGCGCGCGACCGAGGACGTTCAAGTAGAAGCGCTCCACGTTGCGCGCGTACGACCTGACGTCGAACAGGACGCGCGCGCGTTGTGCCGCCGCGCCGCGCATGCGGGCGAGGCGTGCAGGATCGCTGGCAAGCTCGACCACGGCGCGGGCCAGCTCCGCGGGCGCGCGCTCCGGCACGAGGATGCCGGTCTCGGGCGTCAATGCCTCGCGGTTTCCATGAATGTTGGTCGCGATCGGCACCGCGCCGCAGGCCATCGCCTCGTGGAGCACGCGCGACATGCCCTCGGTGTCCTGATGGGAGCCGCTCATCAGGAGGTCCGTCGCCTGCATCCAACGCTCGATATGCTGTTGTTGCGGCAGAACCCGGATGTCTGAAGTCACCCCGCTCGCGACCGCTCGGCGAGTGATCTCTGCGAGGATCTCCGGTGGTTCGGGACTACCGATGACCAGCAGGAAGGGCATGCGGTCGTTCGGAAGGTCGCGACGCAGCAGGCCCAGGCTGTCCACGATGTCGAGCACTCCCTTACCGCGTTTGATCTGGCCGACGAACAGAAGGATGAAGCGGTCTTCAGGCAGCTCCAGTGCCCTCCGCGCGGCGCGGCGATCGCCACCGGCTGGTGGCGTGAACCGCCGCAGATCCGATCCCGTGTGGATCACCGCGTACTTGCCGCGCCGGCGGGCCCGGCGTGAGAAGCGGCGACCCGCGTCGTTGGAGTCGCCGATCATCCCGTCGGCCAATCGCTCGAGCAGCGGGTCGAGGCTGTAGTGCGCCGTCTGCCAGATAAACCAGACCATTTTGGTCCGCGTGCCGAGCTTCGCGAGGCCCGAGGTGAGCGCGTCGCGCGAGGCATCGGGGGCGATGATGTCGACGCGGCGCTCGAGGAGCACGCGGCGGATGGTGCGGGACGAACGCCACAGTGGGATGAGGGTGCGCGGCTTGATGTGAAACAGGGGGATGTGGACGACGGGGCAGTGCAGCGCGAGGAGGTGGTCGGTCAGCTCTCCGGGCCCCGGACAAATCGCGAGCGGCTCTACGACTTGTCGGTCGAGGTGTTCGATGAGCAGCGCCATGCTGCGTTGCCCACCCATCCGCATGTGCGACTGGTGACTGACGAACGCTACCCGGATCAGGCTTCTTTCTTCTGGCGGGGACGCTCGGTCACGAGGAGCGGCGCGCGGCCGGACGTGACGCATTCGGCGGTGATCGCCACCTCGCGCACGTCATCGCGGCTCGGCAGCTCGAACATGATCTCGGTCATCATCTCTTCGAGGATGGCGCGCAATCCTCTGGCGCCGGTGCCGCGCTTCATCGCCTTCGCCGCTATCGCCTTGAGCGCATCCTTCTCGAGCGTCAGGCGCACGTCCTCGAGGTCGAACAGTTTCTGGTACTGCTTGGCGAGCGCGTTCTTCGGCTCGGTCAGGATCCGGATCAACGCGTCTTCGTCGAGCGCGTCGAGCGGCACGGTGACCGGCAGGCGGCCGACCAGCTCGGGGATGAGGCCGTAGCGGAGCAGATCGTCGGGCTCGACGTCGACGAACGGGTTTTTCTTCAGCTTGGCGGCGACGCCTTCGGCAACCTCTTCCTTCGTAAAGCCGATCTGGCGCCGGCCGGTGCGGGATTCGATGATCTTCTCGAGCCCGTCGAACGCGCCGCCGCAGACGAAGAGGATGTCCTTGGTATTGACCTGGATGTATTCCTGCTGCGGATGCTTGCGGCCGCCCTGCGGCGGCACACTCGCGACCGTGCCTTCCAGAATCTTGAGCAGCGCCTGCTGCACACCTTCGCCCGAGACGTCACGCGTGATGCTGGGGTTCTCTGACTTGCGCGCGATCTTGTCGATCTCGTCGATATAGACGATGCCCCGCTCGGCCTCGGAGACGTTGAAGTCGGCGGCTTGCAGCAGGCGCACCAGGATGTTTTCGACGTCCTCACCGACGTAGCCGGCTTCGGTCAGCGTGGTGGCGTCGGCGATTGTGAACGGCACGTCGAGAATCCGCGCCAGCGTCTGCGCCAGCAGCGTCTTCCCGACTCCCGTCGGGCCGATCAGGAGGATGTTGCTCTTGTCGAGCTCGACTTCGTTGTCGCGGCCCGAGTGGGAGTTGATGCGCTTGTAGTGGTTGTAGACGGCAACGGCGAGAGTCTTCTTGGCGCGGTCCTGCCCGATCACGTACTGGTCTAAGACGTCCTTTATCTCCGCGGGCGTGGGGACCTGCGTGATGGCTTCCGCGACTTCGCGCTCCTCGTCCTCGGCCAGGATCTCATTGCAGAGCGCGATGCACTCATTGCAGATGTAGACCGACGGGCCGGAGATGAACTTCCGGACCGAGTCCTTGGATTTGCCGCAAAATGAGCAGCGGAGATGCTTGTCGTGCGACATCGTTCCCCTAGTATGGGAAAGGCGCCCGAGCGGCGCAAGTCATGACTTTTTCGCTTTCCCGTCTTCCTTGATTTCCTCGAAGTTCGAAATGACGTGATCGATCAATCCGTACTCTTTCGCCTCTTCCGCCGACATGAAGCGATCACGGTCCATGTCCTTCTCGATGCTCTCCACTGTCTTGCCAGTGTGCTTGGCGTAGAGCTCGTTGAGCTTGCGGCGCAGGAAGAGGATCTCTTTCGCCTGAATCTCGATGTCCGCCGCGGTGCCCTGGGTGCCGCCCGAGGGCTGGTGCATCATGATCCGCGCGTGCGGCAGCGCCGAGCGCTTCCCCTTGCGGCCGGCGGCGAGCAGGAACGATCCCATCGAGGCCGCCATTCCCATACAAATCGTGTTCACGGGCGCACGCAGGAACTGCATCGTGTCGTAAATCGCCATGCCCGAGGACACGATGCCGCCCGGGGAGTTGACATAGAGGTAGATGTCGCGCTCCGGATTGTCGGCGTCCAGGAACAGGAGCTGCGCGATGATGATGTTGGCGACATCGTCGCCGATGGAGCTGCCGAGGAAGACGATGCGATCCATCAGCAGCCGGCTGAAGATGTCATAGGTGCGCTCGCCACGGCTCGAGCGCTCGATGATATAGGGCGGATAGATGTGGCTTTCGCTCTTCGTCACGCTTGCTCCACGGTGGACTGCGACAGGAGATGGGTGAACACCTTCTCCTCGGTGATGCTCCGCGCGACATCGCGGAGCCGTTTGGCTTTCTCCAGCGACGCATACAGCTCCGCCGCCTTCATCCCACGCCGCTCGGCGAGCTCCTGGATCCTCTGGTCGAGCTCCGCCTCGGTGGCGCGCAATTTCTGCGACTCGACGACATGATCGAGCACCAGATCGCGCCGCACCTGCGCTTCGGCGACGGTCCGGAACTCCTCGGCGAACTTCTCCCAGCGCTCCTCGGGAATCTCGTATGCCTGAGCGTACATCCCCAGCACGCGCTCGACCAGCGGCCGAGGGGCGACGACGTTGTTCGCCTGCACGATCTGCTCGACCAGCTCGGCCCGCACGCGGGCATCGGCTTCCCGCTCCGCCTCCTTCTTGAGATCCTCGGCGATCGCGGTGCGCAAAGCCTCCAACGACTCGAAGTCGCCCATTTCCCGGGCGAACGCGTCATCCAGCGCCGGCAGCTCCTGACGCTTGACCTCGCGGAGCGTGAGCTGGATGTCGCGCGTCTGCCCCCGCTTGGCTTCCTCGGCGAAGTCGTCAGGGAAGCGGACCGTCGCGTCCACCGATTCGCCCGGCGTGAGGCTCAGGATGCGCTCTTCGACGTCGGGGATCGCGCGGCCCTCGCCCAGCACGAATTGGTAGGGCTGCGGATCCTTGACCTCGCCGTTCTCACGGGTCGCGATCAGCACGTCCACGAGATCCTTGAGCTTCGGCTTTTCACCGGAGACCGGCGTCCAGGGCGCGCGCTGCTCCCGCATCGCGTTGAGCTGGGCGTCCACCTGTGCGGCAGTGACCGCCGCCACCTTCCGCGTCAGCCGGAAATTGCCGAGCCGCTCGAGCTTGAGCTCTGGCTTCAGCTCGACATGAAACTCGAATGTGACGGGCGCGCCGTCTTCCCATTTCAGATTGTGAATGTGCGGGTCGGCGATCGGCTTGAGCTCTTCCTGCTTCTGCGCGACGCGCCAGCTCTCCTGTACCAGCTCGCGCAGGGTCTCCTGCCGGATGTCATCGGCAAATTTCTTGCGCACGACGGCGGCAGGCACCTTGCCTTGCCGGAAGCCCGGCAAACGGGCCCGTTGCTGATAGACTTTCGTTGCGCGCTCCTCGGCCGCCTTCACGCTGTCCGGCGGAATCGTCACTTCCAGCGACGCTTCGCCGGGCTCGGCGCGAGTCTTCTTGACGAGAATCTCTTGCATGTGGGGAATAATCTAACCCGAGAAGGAAGTGGAGGACGGTGGAGGTTGGTGGAGGATCTGAACGGGTCGGTCCTTCACAACCTCCACCGACCTTGACCAACATCCATAGCCTCCGCCGCTAGGCGGCCAGTGCGACCGGAGGGACTCGAACCCCCACGGGTTGCCCCACCAGCTCCTAAGGCTGGCGCGTCTGCCAATTCCGCCACGGTCGCGAGCTTTATGCGAAATGTATCTTTCCCGGGTCCTGTTGTCGTCCCTGTCCAGCTTCTGGAGCCACCTCATGTTCCGCATGCGCGTTTGTTCCACCGTTCTCGCGGTCGCCCTCGGTGCCACCGTCTTCACCCGTCCGGCGGCCGCGCAGGCGTCACGGGACAGGGACAAGATCTGCAGCCTGGTTCAGAACCGCACGCTCCCCGTGGGAACGTGGGCAACCTACAACTGGACCGGTGGCCGGACCAACGGCAGCACCCTGCGGATGGCGGTCGTCGGCAAGGAAACGCAGGAGGGCACGACGTATTACTGGTACGAAGTTTCGCTCGGCGATCCCAAGCGGCCCAGGGACAAGATGATCATGCAGATGTTGGTGCCGGGGCTGGGGACCGGAAGCGTGCGGAGCATGGTGATGAAGAGCGGGGGCCAACCTGCGATGAAGATGCCTGCGCAAATGATCCGGATGGTCAACTCCTCGCCCGGGATGAACATGGCGGCCGATCTCGCGCGCCAGTGTCCGGCGATGGAGGTCGTAGGGTGGGAGCGCGTCACGGTTCCCGGGGGTGAGTTCCGCGCCCTGCACATGCGGAATCCAGGGTCGCAGATGGTGTCCGAGGTCTGGGTGCAGCCGGAAATGCAATTCTCGATGGTGAAAGCGGTCCTGAAAGACGGTGCCGTGATGGAACTGACGGGTCAGGGAACCGACGCCAAATCATCCATTACCGAGACACCGCAGGAGATGCCCGGTCTTCCCGGCGGGCGGCCGCCGCGCTAAAAGATCACGCGCGCGTTGACGGGTTGCGGAGCCGTGTCTAGTTTCACGCCGTGCCGCTGGCCCTGTTTGTCGTTCTGCTCCTCCTCACCGCTTGCGGCGGCGCGCACCTTCCCCAATCGACGCTCACGCCAGCGTCCGATTTCAGCGCCGACCTCTTCGGGCTTTTCAAAACCGTCTTTTGGTGGGCCGTCGCCGTCTTCATCGTCGTCGAAGCGCTGCTCCTGATCGCGCTCGCGCGCTTTCGCGCGCGTCCCGGCGCGGCCGCGCCCAAACCGGTGCACGGCCATACCGTGCTCGAGATCGGCTGGACGCTCGCGCCCGCGCTGATTCTGGTGTTTATCGCCGTGCCCACGATGCGCACGATTTTCGCGACCGCGGGTCACGCCCCGGAAGGGGCCCTGCGGGTGGAAGTCATCGGGCACCAGTGGTGGTGGGAGTATCGCTACCCGACGCTGAACATCAGCGCCTCCAACGAGCTGCACATCCCGGTGCAGACGCCAATTCAGCTCGAAATGACGTCAGCCGACGTCATTCACAGCTTCTGGGTTCCGCGGCTCGGCGGCAAGCGCGATCTCATTCAGGGCCGCACCAATCGCATCGCCTGGCGCGCCGATTCGACGGGCGAGTACTGGGGCCAATGCGCTGAGTTCTGTGGCGCTTCGCACGCGAACATGCGGCTGCGCGTCGTGGTGCAGTCGGACTCCGTGTTCCAGCGCTGGGTCGACCAGCAACGCACCGCCCCCGCGACGCCCGCCAAGGGGTCGGCCGCCGAGGCGGGCCAGCAGGTGTACCGGCGCAGCCCGTGCATCGCCTGTCACACGATTGCAGGGCTCTCGCAGGGCAAGGTCGGGCCTGATCTGAGTCACCTCGGGAGCCGGGCGACAATCGCGGGCGCGTTGTTCCCGAACACCACGGAGATGCTCCGCCGCTGGATCATGAATGCTCCCGCGCTCAAGCCGGGCGCGCTGATGACCCCGCAGAATCTGTCGCCGCAGGACCTGGACGCGGTTGTAGCCTATCTGCAGAGCCTGAAATGAAGAGCTGGCTCACGACCACCGACCACAAGCGGATCGGCCTCCTCTACTTCTGGACGGCGTTCGCGTTTTTCCTGATCGGGGGATTGGAAGCGTTGATCATCCGCGCGCAGCTGGCGCGGCCCGATGGGGGCCTGGGCGTCAGCGCCGAGACGTTCAACCAGCTGTTCACGATGCACGGCACGACGATGGTGTTCCTGGCGCTCATGCCGCTGTCGGCGGCGTTCTTCAATTTCATCATCCCGCTGCAGATCGGCGCGCGCGACGTCGCCTTCCCGCGGCTGAACGCGTTCAGTTACTGGGCATTCCTGCTCGGCGGCCTCTTCCTGAACGCGAGCTTCATCGCGGGACCGCTGTTCGGCGCCGATCGGCTCTCTGTGGCACCGGATGCAGGGTGGTTCGGCTACGCGAATCTCACGTCCCGGCAGTTCTCGCCGGGTCCCAACGTCGACTTCTGGCTGCTGGGACTCCAGATCCTGGGCATCGCGTCGCTCGCCGCGGGCTTCAATTTCATCGTCACGATCCTCAACATGCGCGCCCCGGGGATGCGCATGCTGCGCCTGCCGCCGTTCACGTGGATGACGCTCATCACGCAGTTCCTCGTCATCACGGCGTTCCCCGTGATCACCGTCGCGCTCGTGCTGCTGATGTTCGATCGCTTCTTCGGCACGCATTTCTTCGTGCCCCAGGGCGGCGGCGATCCGATCCTCTGGCAGCACCTGTTCTGGATGTTCGGGCACCCCGAGGTCTATATCCTGATTCTGCCCGCGATGGGCATCATCTCCGAAGTACTCCCGACGTTCTCGCAGAAGCCGCTGTTCGGCTATACGGTCGTCGTGTATTCGGGGGTGGTGATCGCGTTTCTCGGCTGGAGCGTGTGGAGTCACCACATGTTCTCGACCGGGCTCGGCCCTATCGCCGACTCGGTGTTCGCCGGTACCACGATGCTCATCGCCATTCCGACCGGCGTGAAGATCTTCAACTGGATCGGGACGCTTTGGGGTGGGCAGATCCGGTTCACGACGTCACTGCTCTTTGCAGTCGGGTTCATCGCGATGTTCATCATCGGCGGCCTGTCGGGCGTCTCGCACGCCGCCGCCCCCTCCGACCTGCAACAGACCGATACGTATTATGTCGTCGCGCATCTCCACTATGTGCTGTTCGGCGGGACGATCCTCGGCCTGTTCGCCGGGATGTACTACTGGTGGCCGAAGATGACGGGTCGCATGCTCTCGGAATCGCTGGGCAAAGTGCACTTCTGGTTGACCATGATCGGCATGAATCTCGCCTTCTTCCCCATGCACTTTTCCGGATTGCTCGGCATGCCGCGCCGCATTTACACCTATTCGTCCGATCTCGGCGTGGCGGGATTCAATCTGGCGTCCACGATCGGCGCATTCCTGATCGGTCTGGCGACGCTGGTGTTCTTCTGGAACCTGCTGCGCACCCGCTGGCAGCCGATCACGGCGCCCAGCAATCCGTGGGGCGGCGCGACGCTCGAATGGGCGATTCCGTCGCCGCCACCCGTGTACAACTTCACCGTAATTCCCACGGTCGAAAGCCGCATGCCGCTGTGGCACACGGAGCGGCATGCCCCAATGCCGGCGCTGCCGGAGCGGCCGCCGGCCCCCATTCACGTGCCGGGAGGGTCGTGGTGGCCCATGATCACCGCCACCGGTCTTCCTATCCTCGCCATCGCCGCGATCTCCCGGACGCTGCCGCTCGTGTTTGTGGGAGCGGCTGTGCTGATCGTGGGCATTTATCGGTGGGCCTACGAGCCCTTTGAGATGTAAATGACGCCCGCGCACACTCAGGAAGCGCACCGCACGAGCATGGGGCTCGACAGCCGCAAGATGGCGTTCTGGGCTTTTATCGGCTCGGAGTGCCTGCTGTTCGGCTCGCTCATCTCGACGTACTTGGTCTATAAAGGAAGGAGTCTCACCGGGCCGTTTCCGCATGAGATCCTGAACATTCCGTTCACGTCGTTCAGCACGTTCGACTTGCTGATGTCGAGCCTCGCGATGGTGCTCGCGCTCGCCGCTGTCCAACGCGGCGACATGAAACAGGGGAAGCTCTGGTTGCTGGTCACCGCGCTGCTCGGCCTGGTATTCCTCGGCGGCCAGTTCTGGGAGTTCAGTCACTTCGTGCATGAGGGCCTGGGTCTCACGACGAACCTCTTCGGCTCGACATTCTACGTGCTGACGGGGACTCACGGCGCCCACGTGACGGTCGGGGTGATCTGGCTGCTGACCCTGTGGGTGCAGGCCCTCCGCGGGAAGCTCGGCCCGGCGAATGCGATGACCGTCGAGATCACGGGCTTGTACTGGCACTTCGTGGACGTCGTCTGGATCGTGATCTTTACGGTCGTCTACCTGATTCAGTGAGAGGAAGAGCATGAGCGAGCAGGCGCACGCGACGACGGGCACCTACCTGCGGGTTGCCGCGATCCTCGTGATGATCACGCTGATCGAGGTGGGCATTTTCTACGTGCCGACGTTCCAGACGGTGCTCGTGCCGGTGCTGCTGTTCCTTTCCGCGGTCAAGTTCACGCTGGTCGTGATGTTCTACATGCATCTGAAGTTCGACAATCGTTTCTTCGCGTTTCTTTTCGGTGGCCCGCTGCTGCTTGGCGTCGTGGTCGTCGTGAGCCTCCTGTTCATCTTCTATGGAGCGCTCCGGCTGCGTACGGGAAGCTGACGAATGCCCAATGTCCAATGTCCAATGTCCAATGTCGAATGATCAATGATCATTGATCATTGGACATTGATCATTGGACATTGGACGTTGGAAGTTTCCAATTGGAATCGATGGAATCTGCACCCGAGTGTCGTGGCGGGGCTCGTCCTCCTGGGCGGGCTCTACGTCTTTTTGGGTGGACTCACGTCGGCACGTCGGCAGGTCGCAAGCTTTTTCGCGGCGCTGGTCGTGCTATTTTTCGCGTTGAACGGGCCGCTGCACAACCTGTCGGATAACTATCTATTCAGCGCTCACATGGCGCAGCATCTATTGCTGACGCTGGTTTTCCCACCCCTGCTGCTCTATGGCACTCCGGCGCACCTCGTACGCCTTTTGCTGCGCCACCGCTGGGTGATGGCCGTGGCTCGCGTCGTGACTCGGCCGCTTGCGGCCGCCTCCATTTTCACCGCGCCGATCGTGATCTGGCATGTGCCGGCGCTGTACGAGGCGGCGCTCCGCCATCACAACGTCCACATCCTCCAGCATCTCGTCTTCCTGACGACGGCCGTCATCATGTGGTGGCCGGTGCTCTCGCCGGTCCCGGAGCTCCCCAGGGCGCAGCACCTGGTGCAGATGCTCTATCTGTTCCTGCTGGGCATTCCGATGTCCGTCACGGGCGCGCTGATTACGCTGTCGGGTTCAGTGCTTTATCCGTTTTATGCGACGGCGCCACGGGTTGGCGGGTTATCTCCGCTGGATGATCAGCAAATCGGCGGCTTGTTGATGTGGGTGCTGGGCGGGCTGATGCTCTGGATTGTTATGACCGTGATCTGGTTCAGATGGTCGTTCTGGGATGCCCGCGATGATGCGGAGAGAGCGGTTCCCCTGGATGCTTACGGGGTTGGGGGCTCGGGGCTGGGGACTGGGAGGAATTAGCGCCAGAAGCTCACGGGTTCGGGACGTGGCGGACGCCCCACAGCAGCGGCGCTGATACAACACGGTGCCCCCTCCGGTTCTTCGACCGGCGAGTTTCTCCGCGGTGGCCCGGGGGATGCAGGCGCTAGGCCCGCGCTGACCCGCTGCGCTGGCCGACCCGTCGAGGAGCCGCTCATGCATCGGTCGCGGTTCTTGCACACACTCGTCCCAACCCTGGCAGTGTTCGCGATCGGCACCGTTCTGCTGCACGCCTGCCGCGACGACCGCCCCACCGCGCCTTCTACTCCCCGCTCGGACGCAATCCTGGCTGAGGCAGCGTCCACCGCCGTAATCCAACCAACTGGGGACACGTATCTCAACATCGATGCCGGCAACTATGCGACGGAAACGCAGCTCAATCTGTATACCTGGCCAGATGCGAAGCCGGCCAATGCCATTCTGATGAAGTTTGATCTTGCGAGCATTCCGCCGGGATCTACCGTCTCGAGCGCAACCTTGACGCTCAATCTCGTCGCGAGTGACGCCACGACCGATCCTACCTATACCGTCACCGCGCACGCGATCGTCAACAAGAACCCCGTTCTGACGAGTACAACAGGCTACACGTACGACGGCGTCAATTCCTGGACGCCGAATACGTGTTGTTATAACAACGTCCCGTTGGCGCAGGCAGACATCGGGCCTTCGGTGGCGACGCAAGAGGTCGACAAGACACCGGGACTCAAGCAGTGGGATGTGACGTCCGTCGTCCAGCGATGGCTCACCGACCCCTCGACGAATTTCGGTCTGCTGTTGAATTCCGACCCCTCCAAGCTGCGGGATCGGTACCGCACGTTCAGCAGCAGCGAAGATCCGGTCACCAACAACCGTCCTTATCTCACGGTGGTGTATACGCCGCCGGTGGAACCGCCGCCGGGGCAAGACTCGTCGGTGGTCCATCCCGCCGCCGACACATACCTGAATATTGACGCGCAGAACAATGCGGCAGCCGCCACGCTCAATCTGTACACCTGGCCGGATGCGAAGAAGGCCAATGCCATCGTGATGAAGTTCGATCTCGCGAGCATCCCGGCGGGATCTAGCGTCTCGAGCGCGACCTTAGCTCTCGATCTGGTCGCGAGTGACGCCACGACCGATCCTACCTATACGGTCACCGCACACGCGATCGTCAACAAGAACCCCGTTCTGAGCGCTGCGACGGGCTACACCTATGATGGCGTCACTTCCTGGACTCCGAATACGTGTTGTTATAACAACGTCCCGTTGGCGCAGGCAGACATCGGGCCTTCGGTGGCGACGCAAGACGTCGATAAGACGCCGGGATTCAAGCAGTGGGATGTGACATCCATCGTTCGGGGATGGCTCACCGACCCCTCGACGAATTTCGGTCTGCTGTTGAATTCCGACCCCTCCAAGCTGCGGGATCGGTACCGCACGTTCAGCAGCAGCGAGGATCCGATCGCCAACCACCGACCCACTCTGACGGTGGTGTATGACCGACCCGGCCCCCCCCCGCCGCCCGCGCCGCCCCCGCCGCCCCCGCCGCCCCCGCCTCCGCCGCCTCCGGCCCCACCTCCGGAGGCGCTGGTCGGCCAATGGTCGACGGTGTTCCCGGCGCCCATCGTGCAGCTGCACATTCATCTACTACCGAACGGCCAGGTGCTGAGCTGGGGTCGCAACGGTGATCCGCAGGTGTGGGACCCGCTGACCGGCGGGTTCACAGCGGTGCCTGCGCCGTCGTGGTTGTTCTGCGCTGGCCACGACTTCCTCCCGGACGGCCGGCTGTTCGTGGCCGGCGGGCACATCACTAATGACCACGGACTGCCGAACGCGAACGTGTTCGATGCCGCGACCGGGTCGTGGCAGCCGGCGCCGGCCATGGCGTACGGACGATGGTATCCGACCACGACTACGCTCGCCGACGGCCAGGTGCTCGTGATGGGCGGCAGAGATCAGGCTGGGGCCGTCGTCACCACTCCGGAGGTCTGGAACGGCAGCGGCTGGCGCCCGCTCACGACAGCGAACCTGGAGACGGACTACTATCCGCGGAATTTTGTCGCGCCGGATGGGCGCGTGTTCTATGCCGGTGAGGATCAGCCGTCGCGCTGGCTCGACGTCAGCGGCACGGGCAGTTGGACCGACGGCCCGCGACGCAACTTCACCGGCGGGCGTGGCTACGGGTCCGCGGTCATGTATGCGCCCGGGAAGATCCTGTATGTGGGCGGCGGCGACCCTCCGACGAACACGGCGGAGATCATCGACCTCAATCAGCCGAATCCGGCGTGGAGGTACACGGGGTCGATGGCGTCCCCCCGGCGGCAGATGAACGCCACCCTGCTTCCGACCGGCGACGTCCTGGTCACCGGCGGCACCAGCGGCGGCGGCTTCAACAACCCCGTCGGCGCCGTGCACGCGGCGGAGCTGTGGAGCCCCGTGACCGGCACGTGGACCACGCTCGCGAGCAACGCGGTCACGCGCATCTACCATTCGACGGCGTTGCTGCTGCCGGATGGACGCGTGCTGCACACCGGCAGCGGCGATGGTGGCGGGGGCGCGGACGAACGGAACTACGAGCTCTACTCGCCCCCGTATCTGTTCCAGGGTCCGCGCCCGGCCATCACCGGCGTGACACCCAGCACCGTCGGCTACGGGCAAATCGTGTTCGTGGGGACGCCCGATGGCGGCAGCATCGCGAAAGTGACGTTCATCCGGCTGGGTTCGGTGACGCATGCATTCGACATGGGTCAGCGTATGGTTCCACTGAGCTTCCAGCAGGTGACCGGCGGCCTCTCGGTTGCCATTCCGGAGAGCCGGACCTCCGCCCCCCCGGGTCCCTACATGCTCTTCCTGGTGAGCGGAAACGGCGTGCCTTCCGAAGCGCGGATCATGCTCCTGCAGTGACGGGGCAGCGGACTACTCCCCGTCTTCCGTCTCGCCCAGCGGATGCTTCCGCAGCTCCTCGCCGATCTTGGGGTGCTCGCGCCACAGGAAGTAGCCCATCGCGAGCGCCGCCAACCCGTTCCCAATGGCCACGTTCCACCACGCGAGATATCCGAGGAGCGGCTTGGCCAGCAGCGCGACAAGGATGTAGAACCCCACCTCGAAAAAGCAAAACCCCACCACCACCAGAAACAGGGTTGACGGCGCGTACTCGACTTCCGCCGCTAACGCTGCGGCGATGCAGCCGACGACCACGAACGCACTGACGTGAATCATGGTGTAGCCAAAGATGCGGGCGGGCTCCATCACGACACTCCCCGTTCCCGACGCGCCCCAGAACACGGCGCTGCCGAGCATCGCGGGGGTGAAGAACGGATGTCCATTGATCGAGTCGATAATCAGAAACCAGACTGCTACGGTGGCGGCGCCGATGCACCCGGCGATGAAACCTTCGCGAAGAATGCGATTCAAGTCCATTTCGGGCTGAATATATCGCCGGGCCGAGTGCGTGCTAGATTAGGCCCTCATGACGCGCCGTCCGCTGTTCTATGGTCTCTGTTTGCTCGTCGGCAGTTTGCTCTTCGGGATCGCGGGCCTCAATCATCCACTCCTCTCCGGTGAAGGCGCCGCCCAGCTCGCGACCGTGGCGCGAACCAGTGCGTGGCGCCTGATTCACTGGTCGCTCCTCTTCGGCCTGGCATTCATGTACACCGGCCTGGTCGGCGTCGCGCTACGCCACACTGATACTGCCGGTGCGACGCCCGCTCGCGCGGGAGTCGCGGTGGGCGCGTTCGCCTTCTCCGTGTGGTCGATCAATATCCTGTTCATGGTGGGCGCCGGCTGGCAGCTCGCGCAGGCCTATACGGCGTCCGATGCGGGGTTGACCGGCACCCACGCCGTGTTCGTCTACGACATGCTCCACCCCATGGGCCTCGCGGCCGAGCGCCTCGCGACGTTCATGCTGGGACTCGTGGCCTACATGTTCGGCTGGACGATCCGCAACGGCGCGATCTGGCCGAAGTGGCTCGCGTGGATGGCGTGGGGAGTGGCGGTGGCGGATGGGGCCGTGGCCGTAGTGTTCAGCGAGTTCTCACCCAATCTGTACTACGGCCAGGCCCTGTTCGTCATCTGGCTGGCGGCGACCGCCGTGGTGATGCTGGCAAACAGGGGATTAGGGGCTAGGGGCTAGGGAGTCGGTTGTCCCGAGCCCCCAACCCCCAACGCCCAGCCCCCAGATCAGTTCGCGCGGAGCCGCACGATCCGCTGCTGCCAGCCGTCGGGTGTGCTCGACAAGACGGTCAGCGTGACAATGTCGCCGCGCTTCAGACCGGCCAACGCCTGACGCAACTCGGCGCGCGATCCCGTCTGGACTCCGTTCACCTTCAGGATGACGTCCGGGTAACCCTGACTCGCGTCAAAGAGGCGCTGGTATGCCGGCCCGTCCGGTGACACCTGCGAGACGATCAGGCCGCCGCCGGACCGCATGACCTGACGGAGATCCTGATCCCGCGCGGCATTATCCTGCGACAGCGGCTCGACCGAGATGCCTAGCGTCTTGTCCATCGGTGCCGATTCGCGCGAGCTTGCGCCATCATCATTGCTGGAGATTTCTTCGGGCTGACTCGCGGGAGCGGCCGTGAGCCGCACCGGGATCGTCTTCCGAATGCCACCCTTCCGAACCACGGTGACCTGCACGACCTCGCCCGGCTTCTTGAAGCCGACGCGCTGTTGGAGCTGCGGGACGGACTCGATCGACTGCCCGTCCACAGCCACGATGACGTCGCCCTCCTGAAGGCCCGCCCGTTTCGCCGGTGAATCGGCAGGCGGATTGAACGCGTTCACAACCACGCCGCGGATTTCCGGCAGCTTCGCGTCGTCGGCGTCTTCTGGCGTGATCGGGCGGATCTCAACACCGATGACTGCCCGCTCCACATGACCCGTCGAGATCAATTGCGTCATCACGGTGCGGGCGAGGTTGATCGGGATGGCAAACCCATAGCCCGCATAGAATCCTGTCTCACTGGCGATGGCCGAATTGATGCCGATGACCTCGCCACGCACATTGACCAGCGGTCCTCCCGAATTACCCGGGTTGATCGCAGCGTCGGTCTGAATGAAGTCCTGAATGGCGTACCGGCTCGAGTTCAAACCCTGAAGCAGCCGGCCTTTCGCGCTGACGATCCCCGCCGTCACGGTGAACGTGAAGGCTTCTCCGAGCGGATTGCCGATCGCGAGCACCCAGTTGCCGATCTTCGTCGAGTCGGCGTCGCCGAGGTGCACGGTGGGCAATCCCGTTGTCTGGATCTTGATGACCGCGACGTCCGTGCTCGGGTCCGTACCGACCGTCTTGGCGGTGAATTCACGATTGTCGAGCAGCCGGACCGTCACGCGGTCCGCACCCTGGACGACGTGGTTGTTCGTGAGGATGTAGCCGTCCTGCGAAACGATGAAGCCCGACCCCGAGCCCTGCTCGATCTGGGGGCGGCGCGGGATCTGGAAGAAATCCTCGAAGCCCGGAGGCAAGCGACGATTGGTGACCCGCTCCCGCCGCTCGGACTTGATGAATACGACCGCCGGCTTCACATGCTCGGCGACATTGGCGAACGCTTCGCCCAGGTCGACTGCCGCCTTCGCCTGCGGCAGCGGCCGGCTCGTGTCCTGCAACACCGACCGCACCGCCGCTTCACCGCGCGACGGGAGCCGAAACGCCGAGGCGAAGGCCAGGCCCAGCGCAAACGCCAGAGTCACCAACGTACCGAACTTCAACCAGTCCCGCGTCTTCACCGACATCAGCGCCCCCTTTTAAGACTTCTTGGATTTATCATCGTCCATGATTTCGTAATCGGCATCGACGACCTTCTCGTCCTTCTTCGCCTCGCCGCCAGGCTGACCGTCAGCGCCGCTCGATGGGCCTGCCCCTGCTTCGGCTCCCGCTCCCCGGGCAGCATACAGCGAGGCACCTGCCGCTGAATATGCCTGCTGCAGCTCCTCGAGCGCTTTGCTGATTTCGTCAGCGTTGCCGCTGCGCAGCGCCGCCTGCGCCGACTGGATGGCGGCATCGAGCCGCGACTTGAGACCGGGCTCGAGCTTCTCGACCCAGTCTTTGGACTCCTTTTGCACCTGGTACACCATGTTATCGAGCCGGTTACGCTGCTCGATGACATCGCGCCGCTTCTTGTCCTCCGCCGCGTGCGCTTCGGCGTCCTTCACCATCTTGTCGATGTCCTTGTCGGCGAGCCCGGATGACGCTTCGATCCGGATCTTCTGCTCCTTGCCCGTCGCCTTGTCCTTGGCGGAGACGTGGAGGATGCCGTTGGCATCGATATCGAACGTCACTTCGACTTGCGGCACGCCGCGCGGAGCCGGCGGAATCCCGGTGAGCTGGAATTTCCCGATGGTGCGGTTGTCCTGCGCCATCTGCCGCTCGCCCTGCAACACGTGAATCTCGACCGTCGTCTGAGTGTCCTCGGCCGTCGAGAAGACTTCCGACTTCTTCGTCGGAATGGTCGTGTTCCTCGGGATGAGCACCGTTGTGACGCCGCCGAGTGTCTCGATACCGAGTGACAATGGCGTTACGTCCAGCAACAGCACGTCCTTCACCTCGCCCGCGAGCACGCCACCCTGAATCGCGGCCCCGATCGCCACCACCTCGTCGGGGTTCACGCCCTTGTGCGGCTCCTTGCCGAAGAAGCTCTTGACTATCTCTTGGACCTTCGGCATCCGCGTTTGGCCACCGACCAGGATCACTTCATCGATGTCGCCAGGCTTGAGGCCGGCGTCGGTCAGCGCCTGCTGCATCGGCGGAAGGGTCCGCTTGACCAGATCGTCGACCAGCTGCTCGAGCTTGGCGCGCGTGAGCGTGAGGTTTAGGTGCTTTGGACCTGACTGATCGGCCGTGATGAAGGGGAGATTGATCTCCGTCTGCATGACGGTCGACAGCTCCATCTTGGCCTTCTCCGCGGCTTCCTTCAGCCGCTGCAGCGCCATCGGGTCCTTCGAAAGATCGATCCCCTGATCGCGCTTGAACTCGCCCACCAACCATTCCATGACTCGGGCGTCGAAATCGTCGCCGCCCAGGTGGGTGTCCCCGTTCGTGCTCTTGACCTCGAAGACGCCTTCCGCGAGCTCGAGGACCGAGATGTCGTAGGTACCGCCGCCCAGGTCGTAGACCGCGATCTTCTCTTCCTTCTTCTTATCGAGTCCGTACGCGAGCGCCGAAGCCGTCGGCTCATTGATGATGCGGACCACGTCGAGGCCCGCGATCTTGCCGGCGTCTTTCGTCGCCTGCCGCTGCGAATCGTTGAAGTACGCGGGGACGGTGATGACTGCCTTCTCGACCTTGTGGCCGAGGTAGTCTTCCGCCGTCTGCCGCATCTTCTGAAGGATCATCGCCGAGATCTCGGGCGGCGAGTACTGCTTGCCGCTGACCTCGACGACGGCGAGGCCGTTTTGGCCTCGAATGACTTTATACGGGACGCGCTTGATCTCCTCGCTTACCTCTTCGTACCGCCGTCCCATAAACCGCTTGATCGAGAAGATCGTGTTCTGCGGATTGGTCACTGCTTGCCGTTTCGCCACCTGCCCAACGAGCCGCTCGCCGTCCTTCGTGAAGGCCACCACGGAAGGGGTTGTGCGTCCGCCTTCCGCGTTGGGGATGACGACGGGATCGCCACCTTCCATGACCGCGACCACGGAGTTGGTCGTCCCGAGGTCAATACCGATGATCTTCTCAGCCATGACTTTCAGCTCCTGATAGGGATTTGATGCCGGCCAGATGCCGCGGGTCGCAGAAGGCAAGCATCGTGCCCTGATTCGCTGCCAAAGAGGCAGGAACGACGACACAATTTATACCGAAACCGGGAACGGGTCGTAAGCGTTTGTCTGTCAATTCCATGAGCACAGCTCTGCGTTTTACTCGCGCCGCGTTCGGGGCGGTTCAGCGTGCATCGCCGGGGCTCGCGGCGCGGTGGGCGGAACGGCTGTTCTGCTCGCCGCCCCGCCGCGCGATCAGCGAGCGTATGGCGGCCTGGCTGGCGGGCGGGCGCCGGTTCGACCTGATGGTAGGCGGCCGACGCGTGGCGGCCTGGTCCTGGGGCGACCGCGGGCCAGGTGTGCTGCTCGTCCACGGATGGGGCAGCCGCGGCGCGCGGTTCGTCGATCTCGGCGGGGCGCTGCTCGCCAGCGGGTTCCGCGTGATCACGTTCGACGCCCCGGGACACGGAGCCTCCTCCGGCCGTCTCAGCTCAGGCCCGGAATTCGCCCGCGCGACGCTCGCGGTCGCCACAGCCGTCGGTCCCGTGAGTGCCGTCGTAGGTCATTCGCTCGGCGGCTTCGCATCCGCGCTCGCGATCGAGCGTGGGCTTGCCGCACGCCGGGCGGTGTTCATTGCACCGTCTGCGAACGTGAATACCTACAGCGTCCAGTTCGCGTCGCTGCTCGGGGTCCGAGATCCCGTGATGGCATCCATGCGAGAGCGGCTGGAGCGCCGCCTGGGCTTCGAATGGAGGCGAATGGATGTCCCGCGATTTGCGCCCGCAATGCAGATTCCGCTGCTGGTGATTCACGACCGTGATGACCGGGAAGTGCGCTGGGACGACGGCGCGGCGATTGCCGGTGCGTGGCCTGGCGCGCAGCTCGTGACGACGATGGGACTGGGGCATCACCGGATCGTCAGTGACGGCGGTGTCATCCAGCAGGTGCTCGCTTTTCTGAAGTAGTCCCGACCATGGAGACACGATGACTCGAACACCCAAGCGGGCGCCCGACTTCCAGCTGCCGAGCGCGCCTGATAAACAGCTGTCGCTGGCCGCACTGCGCGGTCGCCCGGTGATTCTGGCGTTCTATCCGGCCGATTGGAGTCCGGTCTGCGGCGATCAGTTGGCGTTGTACAACGAGGTTCTGCCCGAATTCGAGAAGTACGGCGCGCAGTTGGTTGGTATTTCCGTGGACGGTCCGTGGTGTCACGCGGCCTACCGCGACTCCCGCAAGTTGCGGTTTCCTCTCCTCGCGGATTTCGAGCCGAAGGGTGAAGTCGCGCGGCGCTATGGGGTCTACGATCGGCAGTCCGGAACCACCCAGCGCGCGCTGTTCGTCCTCGATAAGGATGGCGACATCCGGTGGCACTACGTTTCTGATCCGCGAGTGAATCCGGGCGCCGACGGGATTCTCGCGGCTCTCGAGCAGCTCAACCCAAAGGGAGCAGCGCATGAGCCGGCGTGACGATCGAGCGCAGCTGACACCCTCGGTCGGATCGCGCGACCACGCGTCCGGTCCCAAAGACGCGCCGCTGACATTGGTTGAATACGGTGACTTCCAGTGCCCGCACTGTGGCAAGGCGTACCCGATCGTCAAGGATGTGCAGCGGGCGCTCGGCTCCGAGCTGCGATTTGTGTTTCGCAATTTTCCTCTGACCAAGATCCATCCCGAAGCGGAGCACGCCGCGGAGGCGGCGGAGGCGGCTGGTGCGCAAGGCGCCTTCTGGCAGATGCATGATCGCCTTTTCGAGCGCCAATTCGCCCTGGACGACGACCATCTGCTCGAGTACGCCACCGAATTGGGCCTGGACGCCGACCGGATCCGCGGCGACCTCGAAGCCGGAACGTATGCTGCACGGGTACGCGAGGACTTCATTAGCGGGGTGAAGAGTGGCGTGAACGGCACCCCGACGTTCTTCATCAACGGCGTCCGGTACGACGGGAGCTGGGATCGCGACTCGCTGCTGGCGGCGTTGCAGACTCTCGTTCCCTAGATTGTCGGCATGTTTCCGTACCGCGACGAGAACCCCACCGAGCGACCCGCGATCATCACGGTCGCGATCATCATCGCCAACGTACTCGTCTTCCTTCTGCTGCAGGGCGCCGGTGCACAAGGGCCCCTCGCGCGATCCGTCTGCGAGCTCGGCCTCATCCCCGGCGAAATCCTGCAGAGTGTGAAGCCCGGCAGCGGCGTCGCACTCGCCCCGGGCATCGTCTGCATGGTCGGGACCGCGCCGAAGTACTTCACCATCATCACGTCGATGTTCACGCACGGCGGCTGGTTTCACTTGTTCGGCAACATGCTGTTTCTGTGGGTGTTTGGAAACAACATCGAAGACGCGACGGGCCACGGGAAGTTTCTGATTTTCTATCTCTTGTGCGGGATTGCCGCCGCGGCGACGCAGACGCTCATCAGCCCGCATTCGATCGTGCCGATGGTGGGGGCCTCGGGGGCGATCAGCGGGGTGTTGGGAGCGTACCTGCTGCTGTATCCCCAGGTGCGCGTTCACACGCTGATCATCCTGCCCATCTATATCACCACCGTCGCTCTCCCCGCGTGGGTCATGCTCGGCTACTGGGCGCTGCTGCAGCTCCTCAGCGGGTTGGGAAGCCTCACGCAGGTCGAGCAGGGTGGGGTGGCGTTCTTCGCGCACGTTGGCGGGTTCGCCGCGGGACTGCTCCTGGTGCGCGTGTTCGCCTCCGATGACGTGCTCCGGCGCCGGCCGACGCAGCCGGCGTCGTACTATCGCTATCGCACCGACTAGCCTTCCGCGTGGTGTTTGATCGACTTCCCCTCGACCAGGAAGACGACGTCCTCGGCAATGTTCGTCGCGAGGTCCGCGACCCGCTCGAGGTTCCGGCTCACCAGAAATAGCTCCATCGCCGTCCCGATGATGTGCGGGTCCTCCATCATGTGCGTCAGCAAGATCCTGAACATCGACTGGTGCAGTGCGTCGACGCTGTCGTCGCGGCGGCAAATAGCGCGACCGGCCTGGGCGTCGCCGCGGACGAACGCGTCCAGCGCGTCGGCCAGCATCGTGCGTGCCTGACGCGCCATCTCGAGGAGTTCCGGCTCGGGCACGATCGGCCGGGCCGCCAGCAGGCGCTCCGCCGATTGCGCGATGTTGACCGCGTGATCGCCCACCCGCTCCAGATCGTTGGAGATCTTCATCGCCGCGGTGAGGAAGCGGAGGTCGCGGGCCATGGGCTGCTGGGTCGCCAGGAGGCGAATGACCGTTTCCTCGACCTCGAGCTCGAGATGATCGATCTCGTTGTCGCCCGCGATCACCGTGCGCGCCTTGTCGCCGTCGCGCTGCAACACTGCTTCGACCGATGCCGCGAGCGCCGCCTGCGCTTCGCCCGACATGTTGAGCAGGGCGACTTTGAGCTCGGAGAGCTCGTCGTGGAAATGGCGATGACTCGTCGCTTGCGCGTTCATCCGAACCTTCCTGTGATATAGGCCTCGGTCCGATCGTCGATCGGCCGAGTGAAGACCTGCTCTGTTTCGCCGAATTCGACCAGATGGCCCACGTAGAAAAAGCCCGTGTAGTCCGAGACACGTGCCGCTTGCTGCATGTTATGTGTCACGATGACGATTGTGTAGGTCTTTTTCAGCTCGACGAGCAGCTCTTCGATCCGCTGCGTCGCGATCGGATCGAGCGCCGAGCAGGGCTCGTCCAGCAGCAACACTTCCGGTTCGTTCGCGAGCGCGCGCGCGATGCAGAGGCGCTGCTGCTGACCTCCGGAGAGCGCGGTTCCCGGCTCTCGCAACCGACTGGACACCTCGTCCCAGAGAGCCGCCTGGCGCAGCGCGCGCTCCACGCGGTCCGGAAGCTCGCGCGGCGCCGCCATGGCGTTCAGGCGCGGGCCATAGGCGACGTTATCGTAGACCGATTTGGGGAAGGGATTGGGTCGCTGGAAAACCATGCCGATCCGGCGGCGCAGGGAAACGACGTCCGTGCCCGGCGCGAAGATCGATCCGCCGTCGAGCAGGATATCGCCTGCATGGCGCGCCCCCGGCGTCAAGTCATGCATGCGATTGATCGACCGCAAAAACGTCGTCTTGCCGCAGCCCGATGGCCCGATCAACGCGGTGATGGCATGCGGCGGAATGGCGATCGTCACGTCGTGCAGCGCGTGGTTGGCGCCGTACCAAAAATTGTAGGCGCGGGACTCGACGACAGGCGTCGGACTGTCGGACTGTCGGACGGTCGGACTGACAGACGCAGTACGGCCCGACCGCCCAACGCTCCGTCCGTCCGACGCCATCGCTTTCAACCGAACCGTCCGGTGATATACGCTTCAGTCTGCTCGACCTTCGGCTTCGTGAAGAGCTCGTTCGTCTTGCCGACCTCGATCAAGCTGCCGAGATACATGAACGCGGTGTAATCGGACACGCGCGCGGCCTGCTGCATGTTGTGCGTCACGATCACGATCGTGTACAGGCGCTTCAGCGCGTGACAGAGCTCCTCGATGCGCTGCGTCCCCGCCGGATCGAGCGACGCCGTCGGCTCGTCGAGCAGCAGGATCTCGGGTTGCGGAGCCACCGCTCGGGCAATGCACAGCCGCTGCTGCTGGCCGCCCGAAAGCGCCAAGGCGCTGGTGTGCAGCCGGTCCTTCACTTCGTCCCAGAGCGCAGCTTGCTGCAACGCTCGCGCAACCGCGTCGTCGACGTCCGAGCTCTTCTGACGGCCATTCACGCGCAGGCCCGCCGCGACATTGTCGGAGATCGACATGGTGGGAAACGGCGTAGGGCGCTGGAACACCATCCCGATGCGTCGGCGCAGCTCGATCGGACTCACGTCGTCCGCATAGATGTTCACGTTGTCCAGCAGCACGTCACCCTGGACGCTCGCCCCGGGGGTCAGCTCGTGCATCCGATTCAGGCAACGGAGCAGGGTACTCTTGCCGCATCCCGACGGACCGATGATCGCCGTGACGACATGGGCGGGAAACAAGAGTGAGACGTCGCGCACCGCGCGGTGCTGGCCGAACAGCGCGGTGAGATGCGCGGCCTCGAGGCGCAGCCGGGTATTAGCGGATGCGACCATAGCGTTGCCGCGTGACCCACCGGGCGGTGATGGAAATGATCAGCACGAGTCCCATGAGCACGAGCGCGGACGCCCACGCCAGACGATGCCATTCCTCGAACGGGCCCGTCGCATATACGTAGATCTGCAGTGACAGGGACTGCATCGGCTGCGTGATGTCCACGGAGAAGTTCAGATTGCCCAGGGCGGTGAACAGGAGCGGGGCGGTCTCGCCGGCAATTCGTGCGATGCCCACGAGGCACCCCGTGACGATTCCGCCGAGCGCCGTGCGGGCCACGATCTTGAGCGACGTGCGCCAGCGCGGGTACCCGAGTGCGAGCGCCGCCTCACGCAACGAATGCGGCACCAGGCGCACCATCTCCTCCGTCGTACGCGCGAGCATCGGAATCATCAGAATCGCCAGCGCGACGCTGCCCGCGAGCGCCGAATACCCGTGGGTCGGCCGGACGATGAACGTCCACGCCACGATGCCGACTACGATCGACGGGGTGCCGTTGAGCACATCCGCAATGAACCGCACCACGAAACCGAGCCGCCCGGACCCATACTCGGCCAGGTACAGCCCGGCTGCTACGCCGATCGGTACGCCGATCAACGCGGCGAGACCGACGATGATGCCGGTACCGACGATCGCGTTGGCGACACCGCCTCCCGACTGCCCGGCCGGCACGGGACTCTTCGTAAAGAAGGCCCAATCGATGGAAGACGCGCCCTTCAGCACGAGATCGCCGAGAATGAGCAGCAGCGCGAGCACGGCGGTGAACGACAGCACCACCACCACGGCGGTCATCGCGCGGCTGGCGAGATGACGGCGGAGCGCGCGGCCGCTCACAGCGCCCGGCTCCCCACCGCCTGGCCGCGCGCCACACGCCAGATCAGAACCCGCGCGATGGCGTTGACCGTGACCGTGAGCACGAAGAGGATCAATCCGACTTCGAACAGGGCCGACTGGTACAGGTTGGTGGTGGCTTCACTGAACTCGTTGGCGATCGCCGCCGCCATCGTGTACGCCGGTTGCAGGAGCGAGACGCCGATGTCGTGCCGGTTTCCGATGAGCATCGTGACGGCCATCGTTTCACCGAGCGCGCGACCGAGGCCGAGGATGACGGCGCCGATCAAGCCGGCGCGACCGTAGGGTAGCACGGCGGACCGCACAGCCTCCCAGCGCGTCGCGCCCATCGCGAGTGCCGCCTCGCGCTGGCTCGCCGGCACCGCGAGCAGAACCTCGCGGGAGACGGCCGCGATGTACGGGACGATCATGATGGCGAGAATGACGCCGCCGGCGAGCAGCGAGTTGCCATAGAACACGCCCTGCAGGAACGGCGTCCAGCCAAGCACCGCCTTGAGCGGCGGCACGACGTGAGCCCGCAAGAAAGGAATCAGAACGAAGATCCCCCAGGTGCCGTACACGACGCTCGGAATGGCGGCAAGCAGCTCCACGAGGAATGCGACCGGCTGGCGCAGCCAGCCGGGCGAAAACTCGGTGAGAAAAACCGCCACGCTCAGCGCGAGCGGGACGGCGATCAGCAGCGCGAGCAGCGACGACGCCAGCGTCCCGAAGATCATCGGTGCCGCGCCGTAGACCTCGGCGACCGGGTCCCAGGTCGAGGTCCACAGGAAGGTCGGACCGAATCGCTTCAAAGCGGGCAGTGCGCCGGTAAACAGGACGCCGAGAATGATGAGGATGAGAAGCGGCAGGCCGAGCGCGAAACCAGTCAGGACGGATCGATAAATCCGGTCACTGCGATCTGTGGCGTGTAGCGACTGCGGGCGGGGACGGGTGAGGCGCGGGGGGCGGGGGGGGCTTTCGATCGGGAGGCTGGTCATCGCGCGGGGAAACCTACCGGCGGTGCATCCGGTGTCCGTCACAACGGTGTAACGGAATTGTCACCGTGAAACCGAAGCACCCCCCGGCGCCCCCAACTACACACCGGGAGGTGCTCCGTTATGTCAGGACTTATTACTCAGCGGCTTTCCAGACTGCCCGCCCGCCGGCGGTGACGCTTTTCAACCGTGCTTGAATCCACGGGTGCAAGTCCCTGGGAAGCGGGGCATAGCCGAGCTGTGGGGCCTTGGCTTGCCCTTCGCTCTCGGCCCACCAAATGAACTGGATGAGCGCCCGAGCCTTTGCCGTGTCCGCGTAAGACTTGTGAACCAGGAACCAGGTAAAGCTGGCGATCGGATAAGCCTGGGGTCCCGTCGAGTTGGTGATGGAGACGCGGAAATCGGTGTTCGGGCCCATGTCCTTCATCGCGCCCGCCGCGGCGGCCGTAACCGACTCGAGGGACGGCGTGATCCAGTTTCCGGAGCTGTTGCGCACTGTCCCGAACGGGATCTTGTTGGCGGTCGCGTAGCCAAGCTCGATATAGCCGATCGCGCCGGGCGTCTGATTCACAGTCGACGAGACTCCCTCGTTCCCGCGCCCACCCAGGCCCACCGGCCAATTGACGGACGTGCCTTTCCCGACCTTCTGCTGCCACTCGGAGCTGACCTTGGAGAGATAGTCCGTGAAGACGAAGGACGTGCCCGACCCGTCGGCGCGATGCACGACGACGATGTCCGTCGCGGGGAGGGACAGACCGGCGTTGATGCTCGTCAGCCGCGCATCGTTCCACTTGGTGATCTTCCCGAGGAAGATGTCGGCGATGACGTCGGGCGTGAACTTCACCGGCTGCGCAAGCCCGGGCAAGTTGTACGCCACGACGACGGCGCCCAGCACCGTCGGAATGTGGAGCACGTTGCCACCGATCGCCGCGATCGCCGAATCGGTCATCGGCGCGTCCGACGCACCGAAGTCGACCGTGCCGTCGGAGAACTGACGAATGCCGCCGCCCGAGCCGATCGACTGGTAGTTCAGCTTCGCGTCGGGATGCGTCTGGTTATAGGTCAGGATCCAGTCCTGATAGATGATGTTCGGAAACGTCGCCCCGGCGCCGTTCAGCTGGACTTGCGCGAGAGCTGCCGCTGGTAACGCGGCAAGCAGGAGCAGAAGAGACTTCATGAGTTTGTGTTCTCCGTGTGCGTTAGAACGTGAACTGCGCCTGGAAGTAAGCCTGCGACCGCGTTGCCTCGAGCGCCGGTGTCGGCGTGCCGCCCTGGTACGTCAGCAAGTCGACATCGGCGAGCAGCCGAAGGTTCGGCGAGAGCTGATACGAGGCGCCGCCGATGACGCGGGTCAGCCGGTTGTTGCCGACGTTGGTGTTCGGGTCCGTCAGGTCTACGCGGGCCAACACCGCCGCCTTCGAGTTCGTGAAGCGATAGACACCGAAGAAGCTGGCGACTGAGCCGGAGGCCTTGGCGACCACCGGTGGCCCCGCGGTGCTGTCCTTCGTCACTGCGTATTCGCCTGCCAGGGTGATCAGCCTCGTCCGGTACGACACCATGCCGAGCAGCCGGCTGCGTTCGCCGCCGGTTGTCGGCTTGCCGTATTGGCCATACGCGGTGATGCGCAGTCCACCAACGCGGCTGGCGTCATCGGTCGGCTTGACGCGTACGGAGACGCGACCCATCAGGTCCTTGCGCTTGTCGCCGGTCCCGCCGCTGTAGCTCTCCCCGTTGTAGATGCCCACCTGCATGTTGACGCGGTCGGCGTTCCAGTTACCGTCCACGCCGAGACCGAAGTCCGACGATGAGAGGTAGCCGCCACGCTCCATCGCCATCTGCCCCTGCATGCGGTAATCCCACAGCGCCTCTTCCCAATCGATGAAGGGTGTATGGATTTGGCCGAGTTTGTACGTGAGCGAGCTGCCCTGCGGTGTGTAAGCGACAAACGCATACTTCAGGCGATAGCGCAAAGAGTTGTCACCGGCGGGCCGGTTGACGTCGGCCGTGATGCGCGTGCTGACGCCACCCGAGAACCGGCCAATCACGTTGATGTAGGCCCGGGTCACGTCGAAGTTGTTGTTGTGGTTGGCAGTGTCTTTGAGCTGATAGAGGTATTGCAGATACGAAACGCCGCTGACGGTGACCTGTGGTGCCTGTGGGGCCTGAGCCTGGGCGCTAAGGCCGGTCGCCGACATCGTGCTAAGGGCGCCTGCCGCAGCGAGGCTCAACAGTGGTCGTACGTGCACGGTGTGAGCTCCTCGAAAGGGGTGATGTAACCAGGTAACGAAGACTCGCTTGCCCGCATCACCAAACGCCTTTTCTAGTGTCACGAGCTTGTAACAACGAGCCTCCGCTACCTGGGCACCCGAACGGACGGCCGTGCAATCCGCCGCCGGGCACCTATTCGCGCGACTAACGCAGTATGAGAAGCGCGGCGCCGATGGCGCCGATCAGGCCGAGCAGGGCTCCGCCGACCACGTCGCCGAGGTGATGGACCCGCAGGCTCACGCGTGACCCAGCGATCAGCGCCGCCAGCGGCAACAGCACCGGGGCGAGCGCTGGATGCGCGATCGCGATCGTGCCGCCCACCGCGCTCGCCGCGGCGGCGTGCCCCGATGGGAAGGAGAACGGATCGGGCAGATCGATGAGCGCGAGCGGGCGGCCGGTGGCATCGCACGGCCGCGGACGCGCCACCGCACGCTTGAGCACTTGGACGGCCAAGTGCGATGTCGTCAGCGCGAACAACGCCGCCAGTCCGAGCAGCTGCTCGCCGACGGCGATCAGGCCGAGGCCGATCCCGATCGTCACCCGCGCGCCGCCCAGGTGTGTGAGCCAGCGCATCAAACCCCCGCCTCGACCGGCTGCGCCGTCCGCGTGAAGGCTCCCGCGGCGGTGTGGCCCGCCGCAGCCGCATACTGTTGCAGCAGCGCGAGGTTCTCGGGCGCGACGTCGCGCGCCAGCGCCGCGGCGCGCGCAGCCGTCGCGATTTCGGCGCGACGCTGGGGCGCGATCACAAGCGAAAGTATCTCCGCGGCAAATCCGGTCGCATCGTCCGGGGCGACGAGGACGCCGCTACGTCCATGGGTAATGCTCTCGCGGAAGCCGCCGGCATCCGCCGCCACGACCGCAAGGCCAGAGGCCATCGCTTCGAGCGCCACGAGACCACACGTCTCGGTCTTCGAGGGCAGGACGCAGATGTCGGCGCTCGCGTAGACATCCGCGAGGCGGCCCCGGTCGAGAAACCCGAGCTGCCGCACCCACGGCAGCCGGGTCACGAGCCGCCGCGTTTCCGGGCCCTCGCCCGCCACCACGAAGGTGGCGCGCGGGCCCACGCGTTCGTGCGCCGCCGTCCACGCCTCCATGAGGACATCGATGTTCTTCTCGCGAGCCAGACGGCCGACGTGCAGGACGACTGCGGTATCATCCCCACCGGCGAGCCAGCGGCGCCAGCCGGCGCTGCGCCGTCCCGGATTGAAGTGCGCCGTGTCGACGCCGCGACCCCAGACGATCGGGTTGCCGATGCCGCGGCTCTTGAGCTCAGCGGCGACGGCCTCTCCCGGCGTCTGCGTGAGAACCGCGGGCCGGTGGAACCAGCGCAGCCATTTCCACACGAGTGGCTCCAGCGCCCCGGCACCGTAATGCCGCGCGTACTGGGGGAAATTCGTGTGATACGACGTCATCAGCGGGATGCCGCGCCGCTTGGCGTAGCGGCGGCCCATCAGTCCCAACGGGCCTTCCGTCGCGACGTGCACGAGCTCGGGCTCGAACGGATCGAGAAAGCGAGCGACGGCGCCGAACTGCGGCAGCGAGAGCCGGATCGCGGGATATGGCGGAAAAGCCGCCGATGGAATGCGCAACTCACCGGGCGCTTCAGCGGCGCGGCCGGGATAGCGCGGCGCAACGACGGCGACCTGGTGGCCGAATTCGCGCAGTACATTCGCGATCCGGGCGACCACTGTCGTCACGCCGTTGACCTGCGGCATGTAAGTGTCTGTTACAAGTGCAATTCGCACGAACGAACGATACCCGCCCAAGGTCAACCGGTGATGACGGCTGCGTTACGGCCGTGTAACGGGACCTAAGTCGGGAAGTACAAACGGATTGTGGTTCCCCGCCCAAGCTCGCTGTCGGCTTCCACACGCCCGCCGTGCGCCTCGACGAGGTGCTTCACGATCGCCAGGCCAAGTCCGGTGCCGCCTTCCTGGCGCGACCGGCTGGGGTCTACGCGGTAGAACCGCTCGAAAATCCTGGGAAGGTGCTCGCTTGGAATACCCGATCCCGTGTCGCTTACACGAACGACCGTTTCATCGCCGGCACGATCGGCGGTGACACGGATGCCCCCGCCCGCGGGGGTGTGCCGGAGCGCGTTGTCGAACAGGTTCGTGAAGATCTGACGCAGCGCTTCGGGATCGCTGTTCACGGCTGCCGAGTCGGTGGCGGTTTCGAGCTCGATCTTGCGGCTGGACGCCCGCTCCGCAAACGGGCGCCACGCCTCGCGGGCGGCGGCATCGACGCCCAGCATGCGCGGCTCAGGCCGCCAGCCACCCGACTCGATGCGTGACAGATCGAGCAGATCATCGACCAGATGCTGCATCCGGCGGGCGTTGTCCACGATCGTCTGCGCGAAGCCGACGGCCTGCGAGTCGAGGGCTTCGGCTGCGAGGGTTTCGGCGTATCCCGCGATCGCCGTCAGCGGGGTCTTGAGCTCATGCGAGACGTTGGCGACGAAGTCGCGCCGGATCGTTTCCAGCCGCCGCAGCCCAGTGACGTCATTCAACACGAGCAGGGTCCCGCCGTCCGCGAGCGGTCGCGCGGATACGAGGACGGTTCGGTCCCCGAGATCGAGCTCACGTCGCTCGAGGACAGCGCCGGTCAACACCTCACGCATCAGCGTCCGGTGCGCGCGATCGTGGAATAGCTCGCCGAGTGGCGGCAGCGGCTCGGTTGCGCCATAGCCGAGCAGGCGTCGCGCGGCCGCGTTCGTCGAGATGACCGTGCCGCGGTTGTCGGCGGCAAGTACGCCGTCGGACAGCGCTTCGACGAGGGTGCGCGACTCCTCGCGCTCACGCCGCAGGTCCTCGAAGCGGCGTTCGAGCTCGTGATGCATGGCGCGGAGCGCGTCGACGTGGTGCGCGAGCTCGGGGACATGGACGTCGGGGAACTCCGCTACGCGGCCAGCGGCGATGTCACGGGCGGCGTCGGCGATCCGGAGCAAGGGACGGGCGAGCGCGCGAGCGAGCAGCCATGCGACGAGCCAGGCCGCCAGCAACAACAGCAGCCCCGCGGCGGCCACTGCGCGCTGTACGGCGTGGACCTGCGCATCGACGACGACCAGAGTCGTGGATACGCGGACCACGGCAAGCCCGGGGGGGCCGTCCTTGATGGCGACGTACAGCTGCGGTTCGTTGGTGGACGCGCTCACCCGCTCGTTCATTCCGACGGCCCGGGCCGAGTCCAGCACGGCTCGGACCTCTGGCCGCGTGCGATGGTTCTCGAGCCGTGCCAGCGATGCGCGATCGAACTCGGTGTCGCCGCGGACGTGGCCGTCGGCATCGATCAAGGTCACGCGGCGTCCCAGGCGCGCGCCGGCGAGCACCGCGAACTCCGGCCAGCGAGAGGAGTCGGCCGGCGTGAAGGCGGCGACCAGCCGCGCCTCGCGCTCCAGCTCGCCGGCGATTTGCTGCTCGAGATGCCGGCGGAGTAACACGTCCGCGGCGATGATCGATCCGATAACCGCCGCGGCCACGAGCAGCCCCATGCTCGCCAAAAGCCGCGTGACGAGCTTCATGTGCGGCGGCGGCGAGTGCCCGTGGAAGACCGCGCTGGCGCTGCCGGCTCCCGGAACCGGTATCCCACGGCGCGCACCGTTTCGATCCAGTCACCAGAGGCGCCGAGCTTGGTGCGGAGGCGCTGCACGTGCATGTCCACCGTGCGCGTCTGGATGTCGGGCTGCGCCTGCCACACCGATTCCAGGAGTTGCGAGCGCGATTGCACGCGGTCGCGGCGTTCGATCAAGCGCTCCAGCAGCTTGAACTCCGTGGCCGTCAGATCGACCTCTTTGCCGTCGGCGGTGATGCGGTGCGCGGTGCGGTCGAGCACGATCGGACCGCCGACCAGGCGACCGCCGGCCGCCACCGGCGGTGCGGCGAGGCGACGGAGAATAGCGCCCACGCGCAGCACGAGCTCTTTCGGGGAAAACGGCTTGGCCAGGTAGTCATCCGCACCGAGGGAGAGACCCTTGATGCGATCGGGCTCGTCTTTGCGCGCGGTCAGCAGCAGCACGCCGACGTCGCGCGTCTCATCGCGCCGCCGGAGCTCGGCGAGCACCTCGAATCCTGAGTGGCCGGGCAGCATGAGATCGAGCACGACCATGTCGGGCCGCTCTTCCCGTGCCGAGCGCAGCGCATCGGCGCCGGTGCCCGCCGTGGTGACGCGATAGCCCTCTTTCGCGAGGTGGTATGCGACGAGCGCCGTGATATCAGGCTCATCGTCGACGACGAGGATACGTTGTGGGACGGCTGGGTTGATCGAGTCAGGCATGCGCAGGCCGGAAGGTAGCGCGGGCGGCGCTCATTTCGCAATTTTGTGCGCACTATGCGGCTCCTCTGCACCCTGCTGCTCGCGCTTCAAAACCCGGCTGGTTCGCTCCCCGATACGGCGCACATCGTCATCGTCGCGACGACCGACATTCACGGCCGAGTCCTGGGCTGGGATTATGTGCGCGATGCTGCCGCTCCGGGGGGCCTGTCGCGCGCCGCAACGGCGCTCGAGACCCTCCGCGCCCGATATCCCGGCAACCTGGTGCTGTTCGACGCCGGCGATCTGCTGCAGGGCAACCCCTTCGCCACATTCTTTGGCCGCTACGACAAGCGCCAGCCCCAACCGATCGTCGACGCGCTGAATGCGCTGCAGTACGACGCCGTCACGCCAGGCAATCATGATTTCGATTTCGGCGTCGATTTCCTGCGGCGCGCCGCGACCGAGGCGACCTACCGCTACGTCGCGGCGAACGTGGTCGACGACAGCGGGAAGGCCCTGTTCGCGCCGACGGCCGTGATATCGCGCGGGGCCATCAAGATCGGTGTCACCGGGCTGACCACCCCCGGCGTGATGCTGTGGGATCGGGCCCAGCTCACGGGCCGGGTCAGAGTCGGCCGCATTGCCGAAGCGGGGCCAGCTGCGTTGGCCGCCCTCGATCGCGCCGGCGTCGATCTGAAGGTGGTGCTCATTCACAGCGGCTTTGGCGAATCGAGCTATGACACGTCGGGCGTCGGCCCGGAGAATGACGCGGCGGCGCTCGCGGCGATGACCCCGAAGCCCGATCTCGTCATCGTCGGTCACACGCATCGGGAGATCCGCGATACGGTGATCAAGGGCGTCCACTTCGTGCAGCCCAAGAACTGGGTGCAGAGTCTCGCCGTGGTGCATGTGTCGCTCGCGAAGGACACCGCACGCGCGGGGCGATACCGCGTCACCGCAGTGCGCTCGGACCTGATCCCCCTCGCGAATGTCGCCGAGTCACCGCGGTTCACGCAGCGGGTCCGGGCGACGCACGAGGCGGCGCGACTGTGGGCTGGCACCCCGATCGGCAGCGCGTCGGCGGGATTCGACGCCCGCTACGCGCGCGCACAGGACACGCCGCTGCTCGACTTCATCAATGAAGTCCAGCGCCGCCGCGCCGGGACGCAGTTGTCGGCCGCCGCGGTCTTCGATGTGCAGACGGGAATACCCGAGGGCGATGTGCACCAGCGGGACCTCGTGGGGATCTATCCGTACGAAAACACGCTGCGGGCGGTGAAGATCTCGGGCCAGCAGCTGCGCGAGTATCTCGAGCACTCCGCGCGGTACTTCAACAGCTATGAACCCGGCCGGCCCGTGATCAATGACAGCATCGCGGGCTTCAACTACGACGTCGTGAGCGGCGTCGTGTACAACATCGATCTGTCGCGACCCGCGGGACTGCGCATCCGTGGCCTCGCCTATAACGGCAAGATCGTGCAAGCGGGCGACAGCTTCACCATGGCGGTGAACAGTTACCGGCAGGCGGGTGGCGGCGCGTACGCGATGATCGCCCGCGCGCGAGTGATCTACGACAAGGGCGAAGACATTCGCGAGCTGCTGGTGGACGAGGTCCGCCGCGCGCGCACCATCCAGGCCGCGACCTATCTGCATCCGAGCTGGGCGATCATTCCCGATGCCGCCCGCGCCGCCGCGCGTGCGGCCTTCGGCCCGCCCCCAGCGGCGGCCGCGGTCGTGCGCGACAGCACGCTGCTGCGCGTGCTCGCGACCAGCGACCTCCACGGCCAGCTCGAGTCGCGCGTGTGGGACTGGTCGCAGGGACGGCCGGTCGGCGGCGTGGCGGCGCTCAGGCCCTGGCTCGACAGCCTGGCGCGCACCTGCGGATGCGCGTCGGTGCGCCTGGACGCGGGTGACGAGATGCAGGGCACTGCGCTCTCGAACGCGACGTACGGGCGCGGGACGATCGACGCGATGAACCGCCTCGGCATCGACGCCGCAGCGATCGGCAATCACGAGTTCGACTGGTCGCTCGACACGCTGCGCGCCCGCATCGGCGAAGCGAAGTACCCGTTCCTCTCCGCCAACATCACGAATGCCGGGGGGACTGCTCGACCCGATTGGGCGACGCCCTGGAAGCTCATCACGAAGAGCGGCGTGAAGATCGCCGTCATCGGGTTGACGACCACCGAGACGCCGACCAGCACCGCGACGCGCAACGTCCAGGGCCTCGCGTTCGGGGACGGCGCACAGGCGATCAAGCGCTATCTGCCCGAGGCGCGCGCCGCAGCCGACTTCGTGATCGTGGTCGCGCACGCGGGCGCCGTGTGCGACTCCAGCACGGGTGGCGGCAACATGCCGGTCTGTCACGGCGAGATCATCGACCTCGCGCAGCAGCTCGACTCAGGAGCGGTCGATCTCATCGTGGCGGGCCATACGCACCTGCGCGTCAATACGGTAGTGCACGGTATCCCGATCATCGAGGCACAATCGAGCGCCCGCTCGATCGGCATCGTGGACTTCGTGCGCGTTGGAGGCCGGCGCGAGGTGCGCACCCAGCTCGTGACGCCGTACGCCGACCAGGTGAGGCCCGATACCGCGCTGACCGCGGCGCTAGGACGCCAGCAGCAAGCGGTCCGCAACATCACCGAGCGTGTGGTGGCGCGGCTCAAAGTGCCGCTCAAGCGCGAGGGTGACGAGTATGGTCTCGGGCGCCTGATCGCCGACGCGCAACGTGCCGCGGGGCGCGCCGATGTCGCGATCATGAACAACGGTGGTATCCGCACCGACCTTCCGGAGGGCGTGATCACGTGGGGTCAGGCCTACCAGGTACAGCCGTTCCAAAATCGGCTACTGCGACTCACGGTCAAAGGGGACGTCCTGCTCGCCGCGCTGGAGCAATGCGTCGCCGGTCGCGATCACCTGCCCGATTGCCACGTGGCCGGGGTGGAAGTCTGGTTTGACGCCAGCAAGGCGCCGGGCCAACGGGTCACGCGGACGCGACTCGCGACCGGAAAGGACATCGACAAGGGCGCCACCTACACCCTGGTCGTCAGCGACTTCATGGCGACAGGTGGCTCGGGATTCAAGATGCTGGTGGGCGCGCCGAAGGAAGATTTGGACGTGCTCGATATTGATGCCTTGACCCGCTATCTCGGTGTGCTGCGGTCTCCCGTGGAAGCGCCCAACGACGTGCGCTTCCATCGGACCGATCGCTGATGCGGGTTTTCATCAACGACAAGGCGGTCGAAGTCCCGCGGGGTGCGCGCGTGCGCGACGCCGTCGCGCAGGCGGATGACGGCCTGGCGCGGTTGCTCGACAGCGCGGCCTACGTTACGGACGCCGCCGGCCGTACCATCGACGCCGGCGATGCGGTGGGCGAGGCGGGCTCCGTCTATCGCGTGGTCGTCTCGGCGCGGCGCGAGGGCAAACCGCGGCTCACAAAAGACGCCTTGCGCCGCTGGCCCAAGGTGGAGCTGCACGTGCATCTCGACGGCGCGCTCCGGCCCGCGACGATGCTGGAGCTGGCGCGTGCACAGGGCATCCGCCTCCCGGCCGACACACCGGACGCGCTGGCCAAAGCGATGCTGGTGCGCGACGCCAAGAACCTCGAGGAATATCTCCAGAAGTACGAAGTCACGCTGTCCGTCCTGCAGACCGCCCAGGCGCTTGAGCGCGTGGCGTATGAATTCATCATCGACAAGGCCGCCGAGAATGTCCGCTATGTCGAGGTGCGGTATTCGCCGCTGCTGCATCGTCCCGCGTTGACGCTGGCGCAGGCGATCGAAGCGCCGCTGGCCGGAATCCGCCGGGCCGTGGCCGAGACGGGGACGCGCGTGGGACTCATCGTCTGCGCGATGCGGACCAAGCCGCCGGCCGAATCGCTCGAGTTGGCGCGTGTCGCGGCCGAGTATCGCTCGGCGGGCGTGACGGCGTTCGATCTCGCCGGTGCCGAGCGCGGCTTCCCCGCGCGAGACCACCGCGCGGCGTTCGAGTACGCGGCCGCGCACGGCATGGCTTGCACGTGTCATGCGGGTGAAGGAGACGGACCCCATTCGATCCAGCAGGCACTCCACGACGTGGGTGCCCAGCGGATCGGGCATGGGACGAGGCTCGCCGAAGACCCGGCGCTCCTCGAAGAAGTGGTGGCGCGGAAGATTCCACTGGAGATGTGTCTGACGAGCAACGTGCATACGCACGTCGTTGCGTCGGTGGCGGAGCATCCCTTTAAGCGCTATTTCCAGCAGGGCGTCGTCGTCACGCTGAATACCGATGGCCCGCTGACCGACGGCATCACCCTGACCGACGAGTATTTCCTGGCGCACGCCGTCCTGGGTCTCTCGCCTGACGATCTGGCGCAGGTCGTCCTGAACGGGTGCGAGAGCGCGTTTCTGCCGGAGTACGAGAAGGTCGCGCTGGTGTCCCGCGTGCAAAGTGAACTCGATCGAGAAGGGGGAACTCCGTGATGCCCTGGCGCCGGGTCGTCTTCGCGTTCGCGATTACGTTCGTCAGTGCGCTCCTGGTTTTTACGCTGCCCCGCTTCGTCTTCAACACGCTGCGCGGCGCGACCGTCCAGACGCCCGCGCAGGACACCGCCAAACCCCAGCCACAGCAACCCACGACCCCTCCCCCCGTCACGGCAGCCCCGCGCTCGCTCGGCTCGCGGCTGACGGGAATCTTCGGCTTGGTCCTGATCCTCGGCATCGGCATCGCCCTCTCGCGCAATCGGCGGGCGATCAGCTGGCGGGTGGTCGCGTGGGGCGTCGGCCTGCAGCTCGCGTTCGCGATCTTCGTGCTGCGGGTCCCGATCGGGCAGACCATCTTCGGCTGGCTCGGAGCTGTCGTCACGAGGATCCTGAGCTTCTCCTACGCCGGCTCGGAATTCGTGTTCGGCGAGATCGGCAAGCAGCACTCGAGCCTGGGCGTCGTATTCGCGTTCCAGATCATGCCCGCGATCATCTTCGTCTCCGCGCTGTTCGCTATCCTCTACTACCTCGGCATCATGCAGATCGTGGTGAAGGCGTTCGCCGTGGTGATGAACAAGATCATGGGCGCGAGCGGGGCGGAGAGCCTCAACGTCGCCGCGTCGATCTTCATGGGGCAAACCGAAGCGCCGCTGACGATCCGGCCGTTTCTCCCACGCATGACTCGCTCGGAGCTCATGACCGTGATGACGGCGGGGATGGCGCACGTCTCCGGGTCGATCATGGCGGCCTACATCGCGTTTGGCATCGAGGCGCGCCACCTGCTCACGGCGGTCATCATGACCGCACCGGGCACGATCATGATGGCGAAGATCCTGGAGCCGGAGACGGAAGTCCCCGAGACGCTCGGCGGCGTCAAAGTGGATATCCCGCGCACCGATGTGAACGTCCTCGATGCCGCGGCGCGCGGCACGAGCGACGGCCTGTATTTGATGCTCAACGTGATCGCGATGCTCGTCTCGTTCATTGCGCTCATCGCTTTGATCAACGGACTGTTCGGCTGGATCCACGGAGGTGTAGCCTGGTTCCCCGCCACCCTGCAGACGGTGCTCGGCTGGATCTTCCGTCCCATCGCCTGGGTGATGGGCGTGCCGTGGCATGACAGCGGCGCGGTCGGCGCCCTGCTGGGCGAACGGATGGTCATCAACGAATTCATCGCCTACGCGCACCTCGGCCCGCTCAAAGGCAGCCTCGATCCGGTGTCGTTCACGATCGCGACCTTCGCCCTCTGCGGTTTCGCGAATCTGAGTTCGGTAGGCATTCAGATCGGCGGCATCGGTGCCCTCGCGCCGGAGCGCAAACACGACTTGGCGCGGCTCGGATTCCGCGCTATGATCGCCGGCACGCTCGCCAACTTTCTCTCGGCGACGCTCGCAGGCATCCTGTTGTAATGGGGAAGGGGGATGAGGGAGGGGGGACGGGTGGGGTAGCTGCGGCAACCAACGCCGTGAAGCAGCGCCTCGGAACGCTCAACCCCCGGGTCGCGATCGTCCTCGGCTCTGGCCTCGGATTCCTGGCGGACGAGGTCGTGACGCCCATTCGCATTCCATACAACACCATCCCCGGCTTTCCCGAGCCCGGCGTCGCCGGACACAAGGGAGTGCTGGTCGGTGGAACGCTTGAAGGCGTTCCGGTCATCGTGCAGGCTGGGCGCTTTCATCTTTATGAGGGTCATCCCGCGCGGGTCGCCGGGCTGCCGGCGCGTGTGTTTGCGGAGCTGGGCGTGGAAATCCTCATCGTCACCAATGCTGCCGGCGGCGTGCGGCGCACGTTTCCGGGCGGCACGCTGATGCTGATCGCCAACCACATCAACCTGATGTGGCGCAACCCCCTGATCGGGCAGCCCGAGCCCGGCGAGCAACGTTTTCCCATCATGCACGAACCGTACGACGCGGAGTTGCGCACGCTGGCCCGGGGCGTGGCCCGGGACATGGGCATCCGGCTGGAGGAAGGCGTGTACGTGGGTTTGCTCGGCCCTTCCTACGAGACCCCCGCCGAAGTCCGAATGCTCGAGCGGCTTGGCGCCGATGCGGTCGGGATGTCTACGGTTCCCGAAGTGCTTGTCGCACGCTCGCGCGGCATTCGCTGCCTCGGCTTTTCCATTATTACCAACCCTGGGGCCGGGATTACCGGGGAGGCGCTCTCGCATGAGGATGTGCTCGCGGTGAGCGAGCGGGTCGCCCGGCGGTTATCCGTCGTCCTGAAAGGAGTGCTCCAGCGTCTCAACTTGGCCTGATCCTGACGTTCGTTTTGCAACCCTTTTCCCACCCGCTCTGTCTTATGAACCGATAACCGCCGCGCGCTGGCCGTCAGCGTTCGCGACCGGGGTCCACCCTTCACCTCAGCACCCGGACGCATATGCCGACCATGCTCCAGCTGCTCCTCGCTCTGGCGGGAAGTCATCCGCCGCTTGTTGCGGTCGATTCGCCACCTCCCGCGCCCGCGCCTCCCGCGTCGCAGCAGCTGCGCGCGGTTCGGCTCGCCGGCGGCCAAGCCGTCAGCATCGACGGCACGCTCGATGAACCGCTCTGGCGGACAGCGGAACGGGTCACGGGCTTTACCCAGCGTGACCCGACGCAGGGGGCGGTGCCAACGGAGAGTACCGTCGTCTACATCGCGTACGACGACGCGGCGCTGTACATCGGCGCACGGCTGTACGACGCGCATCCCGATTCGATCGTGGCGCGTCTGGCCCGTCGCGATCAGGGCACAAACTCCGACCGCTTCCAGGTCTACATCGACTCCTATCACGACAAGCGCAGCGGCTTCTATTTCGGAATCAACGCCGCCGGAACGCTCTACGACGGCACGCTCTTTAACGACGACTGGGACGACGACACTTGGGACGGCGTGTGGGAAGGGAAGGTGACGCGGGACTCGCAGGGGTGGACCGCGGAGCTGCGGATTCCCTACTCGCAGCTGCGGTTCGTCCGACAAAGCCAGTACGTGTGGGGCATCAATTTCCGGCGTGATATCGCGCGCAAAAACGAGTTCGATTACATCGTCTACACGCCGCGGGATGGCCGCGGCTTCGTGTCGCGATTCCCCGATCTCGTGGGGATCGAGCGGATCGAGCCGCCACGGCGACTCGAAATCCTGCCGTATGCGACGAGCCGCGCCGCATTTACCCGCCAGCCTGTTGGCAATCCGTTCAACGACGGCTCGAAATTCGACCCCGGGTTCGGCGCCGATGCGAAGATCGGCCTCGGCTCGAATCTCACGCTCAACGCCACAGCCAATCCGGACTTCGGGCAGGTCGAAGTCGATCCCGCCGTCGTGAACCTGAGCGACCGCGAGACCTTCTTCAACGAGAAGCGGCCGTTCTTCGTGGAAGGCGCGTCGATTTTCGAGTTCGGGTTCGGCGGCCAGAGCAACTTCTGGGGATTCAACTGGTCCGGCCCGAGCTTCTTTTACAGTCGGCGCATCGGTCGGTCACTGTCGGTGCCCGGTGCCCCTGCCAACGGATACGTCGACGGACCCGACGGCGCGCACATCCTCGGTGCGCTGAAGTTGACCGGTAAGGTCGCGGGCAGCTGGAACGTGGGTGGCCTGACCGCCGTGACGGCTCGTGAGCGCGCGACGCTGCAGGACAGCCTCGGCGTCCGCTGGGGTCAGGAGATGGAGCCGCTCGCGGCGTACGGGGTCTACCGCGCCCAGAAGGAGTTCGACAAGGGGCGTCAGGGGCTCGGCTTCATTTCGACAATCGCGGGCCGGTCGTTCGACGATCCCGTCCTGCGCGATGTCCGCAACAGCAATTCGATGACGCTAGGAACGGACGGCTGGGTCTTTCTCGACTCGTCCAAAACGTGGGTGACGACCGCCTGGGTCGCGGGCTCGCGCATCGCCGGATCGCCGGCGCGCATGACGACCGTACAGCGGAACTCGGTGCATTATTTCCAGCGACCGGACGCGCCGAGTGTGCGGGTCGATTCGAACGCCACCTCGCTCACGGGTACGGCGGCGCGCTTCACGCTCGCCAAGCAGCGTGGCAACACGTTTGTGAACTCCGCGTTCGGAATCATCTCACCCGGATTCGACGTGAACGATCTCGGCTTCCTGTCGCGCACCGGGTACATCAACATGCATCTGGGTGGAGGGCGAACCTGGAGCAAACCCGGCAAACATTTCCGCTATGCGGAAACCGGCGGCGCGTTGTTCAGGAACTACGATTGGGACGGCAACATCAACTGGTCGGGTGCGTTCAACTTCGGCTACGTGCAGTTCAACAACTACTACTGGGTCAACTGGAACGTCGCCTACAATCCCTGGACGGTCGACAATCGCCGCACCCGCGGCGGGCCGCTGATACTCCTGCCGCCGGGCTATCAGTTCGGGCTCGACATGGGCTCCGATAGCCGCAAATCATTGACGCTGGGCATGGGGGCGTTCACCTACTTCCGCTCGTCGCAGGACGTCGAGTGGTCCACCTACGTCAACGTGCAGTATCGTCCGGCTGCGAATGTGTTGTTGAGCGTGGGGCCGAACCTATACAAGCAGACTCAGCCGTACCAGTACATCACCGCGATCGCCGACACGACGGGGGGTGCGCCGAACACGTACAACAGTCACTACGTCTTCGGCGGGCTCAATCAGACGGAGCTGTCGGCGGCCATCCGCCTCAACTGGACCTATAGTCCGACGCTGTCCCTGCAGCTGTACGCTCAGCCGCTCATCTCGGCGGGCCGGTACGACTACTACCGCGAGCTCGCGCGCGGTCGTAGCGCCGCATTCATCCGGTACGGCCGCGACAACGGCTCGACGATCACCTACGTCGATTCGACCAAGTCATACAACGTCGATCCCGACGGCGCAGGTCCGGCGCAGCCGTTCTCCTTCGGCAAGCCCGATTTCAATTTCAAATCGCTGCGCGGCAACGCCGTGCTCCGCTGGGAGTATATGCCGGGTTCGACCCTCTACTTTGTATGGACGCAGAGCCGGTCGATCGCCGACGATAACGGAGATTTCAGGTTCGGTTCCTCGATGGGGAGTATGCTGCGCGCGCCGGCGGAGAACATCTTCATGATCAAGGCGACGTACTGGTGGAATCCGTAAGCTAGAGACCTTCGGTCGGTGGTCTGGGGGGCGCGGGCACGAAATGGTTCAATGGCCCGTGCCCCCCGCTGCTTCCAAGCCCCGGCGCAGCGGCAATCGCGCGATGCACGAAATCGAGTGCGTCCTCCACGGCCCGCTCGAGCGGACGGCCGAGCGCCAGGCCTGCCGTGATGGCGGCGGAGAGTGTGCAGCCCGTCCCGTGGGTGGATGTGGTGTCGATGCGCGCGTGTGTGAAGCGGCGCGTCGCGCCGTGCTGGACCAGCACGTCCATCAGCGTGTCGGTATCCGCGAGGTGGCCGCCTTTGACGAGCGCGGCGCGCGCGCCCATCGCGAGTAGCGCGCGACCCGCTCGCTCCATTTGATCCGGCGTCCGCACCGCTTCCTCGACGAGGATCTCGGCTTCGTTGAGGTTGGGCGTGATGAGCAGCGCCAGCGGTGCCAGCCGGCGCCCGATCAGCTGCTCGGCGGCGCGATCGAGCAGCCGGTCGCCCGACGTGGCAACCATCACGGGATCGAGCACGTAGGTGGTGAGCCGATGCTCGGCGATGCGTCGGGCAACGGTCTCCACGATCTCGGGAGATCCCAGCATCCCGCTCTTGAGGGCGGCGGGTCGCAAGTCGGCCACGAGGGCGTCGATCTGCTGCGCGACGAGCGCCGCCGGGAGCGCCTGCCAGGCGAGCACGCCGAGCGTATTCTGCGCCGTCACCGCGGTGAGCGCGGTGGTTCCGAACACCCCGAATTGATGAAATGTCTTGAGGTCGGCCTGAATCCCCGCCGCGCCACCGGAGTCCGAGCCCGCGATCGTGAGCGCGATTCTCATGTGTTTGGCGGGCGTGGCTTGGCGAAAGCAACGGCACAGGCAATTTTACTGGCACCTGTGACCGGCACGAGGACGCACATCCGCAATAATCTGCAGTCGACCGTCCGCGATCTCCAACGTCGCAAGGCGCGAGGCCGTCGCGGTCTGGCGGTCCTGGAAGGCGTGCGGCTGGTGGAGGAAGCACTGGCCGCCGGTCTCGAGTTCAAAGGCGCACTCGTTTCTCCCGACCTCGCGCGCACGACCCGCGGGCAAGCGCTCACGGCCGAGCTGGCCAGCCATGCGATCGCGGTGGAGGAGGTCGGGTCCCGGACGTTCGGGGATCTCGCGGGGACGGACACCCCGCAGGGGATCCTCGCGATCGTGCAGCCCCGCCTGTGGGCGCTGACCGATATCGCCGGCGGACCGATGCTGGTGGTCGACGGTGTCCAGGATCCGGGCAACGTCGGGACGCTCATCCGGACGGCGCATGCGCTCGGGGCTTCGGCGAGCCTCCTGCTGCGCGGCAGTGCGGATCCGATGAATCCGAAGGCGCTGCGCGCGGCGATGGGAGCGACGTTCCGGCATCCGGTCGTGCAGCTCGACGATGGACCGTTCATCACGTGGGCGCGCGAGCGCGGCATCGAGTTGTGGGCGGCGGCCGCGGACGGCGTTCCGCTGAATCGGGCGATCGATGCCCGGACCTCACGAAAGGAAGAGGGGCTGATTGCCGTGATCGTCGGGAACGAAGGCGCAGGGATCAGACCGCAGCTCAATAGCATCGCGGCGCAGCGCGTCGCGATTCCCCTGGCGCGCGGCGCGGAATCGCTCAATGTCGCGGTGGCCGCCGGCATCCTGCTCTACGAGGTGGTGCGTGGGCGCTAACGTCGTCATCATCATCGGCGCCGTGCTGCTCGGCCTGTGCTTCGGCAGCTTCCTCAACGTCTGCATCCTGCGGCTGCCGCGCGACCAGTCGCTGCTCAAGCCGCGCTCGACGTGCCCGAACTGCAAACAGCCGATCGCGTGGCGTGATAACATCCCGCTGTTTTCGTGGCTCTGGCTCCGCGGCAAGTGCCGCTGGTGCCAAAAGCCGATCTCCAAGCAGTACCCGCTCATCGAAGCCCTCGTCGGGCTGCTGTTCGGAGCGTCGGTCCTGGCGTACGGTCCCACCTTGCATGCAGTCGCCGCCGCGCTGTTTGGAACGATCCTGCTCGGCATCGCGATCACAGACGCGCGCCATTACCTCATCCCCGATGAATTCACGTGGGGAGGTCTCGTGATCGGCCTGCTGCTCGCGCTCGGGGGCGGCGTCCAGGGATTCGTCCAGGCGCTGCTGGGCGCGGCGGTAGGGTTCGTACTGCTGTGGCTCGTGGGACTGGCGGGGACGTGGGTGTTCAAAGAGGACGCGATGGGCGGGGGCGACGTAAAGATGATGGCAATGGTCGGCAGCTTCGTCGGGTGGCGCGGCGTGTTGCTCACGGTGTTCGCCGGCGCGGCACTCGGCTCGCTGATCTTTGTCCCGCTGTCCATCAAGAAGAAGCGACTGGTACCGTTCGGGGTATTCCTGGCTGTCGGCGCGGTGGTGGCCTTCGTCTTCGGTGACGCCATCATCGCCTGGTACGGGCATTTTCTCAAAGGCGACTGACGAGCGATGGGCAATCCCTTCGAGGGACTCTTCGATTCCGGTGACGTGCTCGAGCGCGTCGGCATCGACATCACGGCGCAGGCGCGCCGCGGCGATCTCGAGCCGGTGCGCTGCCGCGACGCCGAGGTCGCCCGCGTCGTGGATATCCTGCTCAGGCAAGGGAAGAACAATGCGGCGCTCGTCGGGAAGGCCGGCGTCGGCAAAACCGCGATCGTGGAAGGTCTCGCCCAACGCATTGCCACTGGAGACGTCCCGCCCGCGCTCAAGGACGCCCGGATTCTGGGACTCGATCATGTCTCGATGCTGGCGGGCACCTCGTTCCGGGGTCAGTACGAGGACCGCATGCGCCGTCTCGTCCAGGCACTCCAGGCCGACCGCAATCTCATTCTCTTCGTGGACGAGCTGCACAACCTCATCGGGCAAGGCACGGCGATGGGTGCGGCGATGGACGCCGGCAACATGCTGAAGCCCGCGCTCGTCCGCGGCGACATCCGCGTCATCGGCGCGACCACCGGAGAAGAGTACGCCAAGTGGATCAAGACCGATCCCGCGCTCGAACGCCGGTTCCAGCCGGTAACCATCGAAGAGTTGGACGCGATTCAGACCTGGGAAGTGCTCGTCGCCCGCCGGCCGCGGCTCGAGCGGCATCACGCGGTCGCGATTTCGGACGATGCCCTGAAGGCCGCGATCGTGCTTACGGATCGCTTTGTGCAGGACCGCGCGCGACCCGACAAGGCGATCGACGTGCTCGATGAAGCCTGCGCTCATGCCCAGGCGACTGCGCACGTCTCACCGGAGCTCGACAAGCTGATACGTGACCGCAAGAAGGTCGAAGCACTGATGCGGCGCGGGCTGACCGAGGAGACGGTGCCCGAAGAGCCGATGCCGGATCTCGCGACGGTGCTGCAACGGTTCGGCGAGGAGCTTGAGCAGCTGCTTGGTGGCGGCGAAGGACGCCGGAAGACGCCGCCTGCGGAACCTCCGGCGTCCTCCGGCGACGTCCGGCGTCCTTCGTCACTCGAAGAGCAGCGGGTCGATCTCGACGGACGCTTACGCGCCGAGCTCGAGCGCCAGGGCATCGTTGTGACAGGGAAGGAGGTCGCGCGCGTGGTTGGTTTCGCGGTGGGGAAGGGGATTGAGTGGGCCGGCTGACGCGATCCGCGGGCTGGGTCGCGATCCTCATCCCCTTCGTAGCGTGCCGCGAGCGCGCGCAGGCGATCCAGAGCGAAGCGGAGCTGAAGGACATGGTGCATCACATGATGCCCATCGTCGCGCAGACCACAGGACTGTCCTTCAAGCGCGAACCGCTCGTACTGCGCCGGACACGCACGCAGGTTCGGGACTACCTCATTCACAAGATCGATCAGGATCTGCCACCCGCCGAGCTCGGCGGACTGCAAGCGGCGCTCCGCTTGTTCGGGCTGATTCCCGATACGCTCGAGCTGCGGCCGACGATGATCGACGTGCTCACCGAACAGGTTGCCGGCTATTACGATCCCGATTCGAACGCGCTCTACATTCCGGAAGACGTCGAGCCGCTGCAGCTCCGCGTGGTCGTGTCCCACGAGCTCGTGCATGCGCTGCAGGATCAGTACGTCCACCTCGATTCGATCATCGAGCAGCGCCACGCGAACGACCGGCGGTCGGCGGCGCAGGCGATTCTCGAGGGCCAAGCGGTTGTCGCGCAAATTCCGGTGCTCATGCCGGAACAGAAGCCCGACACATTCCCGCTTGGCTGGTTCTGGCAGCAGCGCGCCGCGATGGCGGCGCAACAGGCCGGCATGAAGCAATTCGCGCGCGCGCCGCTCTGGCTCCGCGAAGGCCTCATCTTTCCGTATCTCGGCGGCGCCGACTTCATCGTCTGGTTCCGCCACAAGTACTTCGGCCGGTCCGTGCTCAACGCCATGCCGCACTCGACGGAGCAGATCCTCCATCCCGAGCGCTACGCGGCACACGACGAGCCGACCGAGGTGAGGTATGCCTCCGGCGAAGCGGACACCGTGCAGTGGGAAGACAATCTGGGCGAGTACGAGACGCGGTTGCTCTTTCAACAATTGCTCGGCAATGAAGCGGAAGCGACGAGTCTCGCAACCGGATGGGACGGCGACCGCTACCAAGTGCTTGGTCCCAGGAGCGATGCCCTGGTGTGGTACAGCGTCTGGGATGACGCTCCGGCCGCGGGACGGTTTGCCCTCGGGTTGCAGCGCGCCTGGGCAAGGCGAAAGGCGGGCGCGTCGACAGCGGGGGGCCGGCGGTCCGAGGTGAAACAGTTGACGATCGACAACAGACCCGCGGTGCGACTCGTCGACGCGCCGGCGGACTGGAAGGGGTGGCGCGCGCTCCCGACCGTGCACCTCAGCGGAGGAAACGAGTAATCGTGTAGATCAGCAGCCCCACGAGCCCGCCGACCAGTGTGCCGTTGATGCGCACAAACTGCAGATCCCTCCCCACCGCCAGCTCGAAGCGCCGTGACGTCGCGGCCGGATCCCAGCTCGCCACGGTCTGCGCGATTAGGTCACCAATCTCGTGGCGATACTTCTCGACGACGCTGGCCGTGAGGTCGATCAGCAGATCGTCGATCTCGACGAGCAACGTCGGATTGGAGAGGAGCGCGACGCCGAACTCGCTCAGGCCGCTGTCGAGCGGGCTCGGGTTGCCGTCCTTCCCGCTCCCGTAGTTCGCGATCGCTTCTCGAATGCCCTCCCACAGCCGGCGCGACATGTCGTCGCTCGCCGCGCCCATGAGCCACTCTTCTTTCAACGCCTCCGCGCGCGCGATGACCTCGGGCGAATGCTGCAGCCGATCGATGAAGTCCCGAATCGCGGAGTCGAACGCGCCACGCAGCGGATGAGCCGGATCATTCACCATGTCGTGCAGCAGCCGCTCCACCGCCACGATGATCTTCTGGTAGATCTTGTCATCCAGCACCGGCGGCACCCACCACGGCGTTTCGGCGCGCACGCGCTCGCGAATCAGCTCGCGGTTGTTACGCACCGCGTCCGCCGCGAGCCGGACCGCCGCGTTGAGCAGCTCCTCCTGGCGGTTGTCGCCAAGCGCCAACGCCAGCGTCTTGCCGAGCGCCGGCGCGACGCGGAACGACATGACGCGATTGCGCACGACCTGCGTGATCAGATCCTGCAGCTCGTTGGGGGGGAGGGAGTCGAGGGTCTTCACGAGACCGCTCGCGAACTGCCGTGAGATCTGGCGCGCGTGCTCGCGGTCGGCGAGCCATTGCGCGCCCCGCTCGGCGGGGTGGACCCGGCGCAGATTCGCGGCGATGACCTCGCGCGACAAAAAGTGGTTCTGTACGAAGTTGCCGAGGATCTGACCGATACGCTCCTTGCGCGTGGCGACAATCGCGGTGTGCGGGATCGGCAGGCCGAGCGGATGGCGGAACAGCGCGGTCACGGCAAACCAGTCGGCCAGGCCGCCGACGAGCGACGCTTCGGCGGTCGCGCGCACGTAGCCGAGCCAGGGGTACAGCGGCTCGTACATGCTTGCCGCCACGAATACCAGTAGCGCGACCCCGAGTAACGCGGTCGCGCGCCGCTTCATAGCGTCCAGGCGGGCTTGCCGCTCGGCGTCGTCCGGCCGCGACCACTGCGGTGTGATGGGCGGTGTCATCTGTGCCACAGTAGCCAAAATAAGACCCCCACTTGGTTTGCGGGTACTCGCCATTTAGCTTGCTACGCTTATGTTTACGGCCCTTTCCGAGCAGCTGACCGGGGTACTGAACCGGCTCACAGGTCGCGGGGTGCTCTCGGAAAGCGACGTCACCGACGCGCTGCGCGAGATCCGCCGCCACCTGCTCGAGGCGGACGTGAGCTTCGAGGTCACGCGCGGATTCGTCGAGCGAGTGCGCGAGCGGGCCGTCGGCGCGCTGCAGGTCAAGGCGGTCAGCCCCGGCCAGCAAGTCGTCAAGCTGGTGCGCGACGAAATCGCGACGCTGCTCGGCGGCACCAGGTCCGGCCTCGAGTTTGCCTCCGTAGGTCCGACGGTCATTCTCCTCGTCGGGTTACAGGGATCGGGGAAGACAACGACGGCAGCCAAGCTCGCGCGGCGGCTGAAGCTCGAGCAGAAGGCGCCGGCGCTGGTGGCGGCCGACATCTACCGGCCCGCGGCAGCTGAGCAACTGCGGCAGCTGGGGCAGCAGATCGACGTACCGGTGCTGGGGACGGGGGAACAGGGAAGGGGGAAGGGTGTGCCGGCGCTGGTCCGGGATGCTCTTCGCGAAGCCGAATCGGCGCGCGCCCGGACGGTGATCGTCGATACCGCCGGCCGGCTGCAGATCGATGCCGAGATGATGGACGAGCTGAAGGTGCTGAAGGCGGCCGTCCCCCCGAAGGAAGTGCTGCTGGTCGTGGACGGGATGACTGGGCAGGACGCGGTGAAGATCGCGCGCGGGTTTCACGAGGGCGTCGGGCTCACCGGGGTGATCCTGACGAAGCTCGATGGCGACACCCGCGGCGGCGCGGCGCTGTCGATTCACGGCGTGACCGGCGTGCCGATCAAGTACATCGGCGTCGGCGAGAAGACCGAGGCGCTCGAGCCGTTCGATCCCGGCCGGATGGCTGGACGGATTCTGGGGCAGGGTGACGTGGTGGCGCTGGTCGAGAAGGCGGCGGCGACGGTCGATGCCGAAGCCGCCAAGCGCCTCGAGAAAAAGGTCCTGTCCAAGAAGGGCATGGACCTGCAGGATTTTCTGGTCGCGTTGAAGCAGATGCAGAACATGGGTCCCTTGAAGCAAGTGCTCGGGTTATTGCCGGGGATCGATGCGAAGGCGCTGCAGGGTGTATCGATGGACGACAAACGTCTCAAACATGTCGAGGCAATCGTACTCTCGATGACCCCGCAGGAGCGCGCCGATCCGAGCGTGCTGAATGGCCAGCGCAAGTTGCGGATCGCCAAGGGCGCCGGGCGGCCCGTGCAGGAAGTGAATCGCCTGCTGGAACAGTTCCAGCAGATGCGCAAGATGGGCAAGTTCTTAAAAAGGATGTAGGGAACGCTATGGCAACTCGAATTCGGCTGCGCCGCGTGGGACGCAAGGGACAGTCCTATTTCCGGATCGTCGTCGCGGACTCCAAGTCGCCGCGCGACGGCCGCTTTGTGGCCTTGATCGGCAACTACAACCCGCGCGCCAATCCAGCGGTGATCGAGGTGAACGCGGAGCAGGCGCGGGCCTGGCTCGAGAAGGGCGCGCTGCCGACCGATACGGTGCGCTCGCTCCTCAAGAAGGCCGGCGTACTAGGCAAATCAGCACCGCCCGCGAAACCCACCGCGTAGTCGGGCGGCTGCGCAAGCCGCACGGACAGCACGGGGAGGTGGCGGTGGTCCCCCTCGTGGAGCATCCGGGGACGGTGTTCGTGCCAAAGGCACGCGTGTACGTCCTGAACGACGCACGAGAGGTGCTGGCGGGTCCCTTGGTCGTAACGCGCCGCCGGGCGTATCACCGCGAATGGCTGCTCGGCTTTGAAGGCGTGACGTCCCGCGCCGCGGTCGAAGAGTGGCGCGACCAATTGGTCGCGGTGGACGAGTAGCGATGCTCAGGATCAACGTGGTGACGCTGTTTCCGGAATGGTTCGCGGCGCCGCTCTCGTCGAGCATCCTGGGGCGCGCGGCAAAAGCAGGGCTGGTGCAATATCGCGTGGTGCAGCTGCGCGATTACACGCACGACAAGCATCAGACGGTGGACGACGCGCCGTACGGCGGGGGCGCGGGCATGGTGCTCAAGCCCGAGCCGTTCTTCGAGGCGGTCGAGGACCTGAACGCGAAGCCACCGATCGTGTTGCTGTCGGCGCGGGGGCGACCCTTCAGGCATGACACGGCGGTGCGGTTCGCGGTGGGCGGTGAGCTGACGTTGCTGTGCGGGCATTACAAGGACGTCGATCAGCGGGTGGCAGAAGGCCTGGGCGCGGAAGAAGTGTCGATCGGCGATTTTGTGCTGTCGGGCGGAGAGCCGGCGGCGCTGTGTGTGGTCGACGCGGTGGTGCGGCTACTGCCCCGCGCGCTGGGAGATCATGAGTCGGCCTCGAGCGACTCGCACTATGACGGTTTGCTGGCGCCCCCCAGCTACACGCGGCCGCCCAGCTATCGCGGGCTCGACGTCCCGGACGTATTGTTGAGTGGCGATCACGACGAAATTGCGGCATGGCGTGCGGCGCAGGCCGAGCGCCTCACGCGCGAACGCAGACCAGATATTTGGTTGAAACACGGGGAATAGCTTATGGAAAAGCTCAGAGCGGTCGAGCGCGAAGGCCTGAAGACGGATATCCCGGCTTTCGCTCCCGGCGATACGCTGCGCGTCATGGTGCGGGTGCGCGAAGGTGAGAAGGAACGCCTGCAGGCGTTCGAGGGCATTTGCATCGCCCGGCGCGGCGGCGGCATCAACGAGACCTTTACCGTTCGCAAGATTTCGGCCGGCGTGGGCGTCGAGCGGATCTTTCCGCTGCACGCGCCCTTGATTGCCGAAATCGGGTTGCTGCGGAAAGGCCGCGTGCGGCGCGCCAAGCTGTACTTCCTGCGCCGGCTCGCCGGCAAGGCCGCGCGCATCCGTGAGAAGCGCGGCGCGGGGCAGGGGCTCACCGTCCCCAGCACGCCGGAACCGGAGCAACCGCAGACGTGAGACACCGCCGCCCGTCGCTGAAACGCGAGGCGGCGTTGTGGAGCGAAGGCTGCAGCATCGTCGCCGGTATCGATGAAGTCGGCCGCGGTCCCCTGGCTGGTCCAGTGGTCGCCGCGGCCGTCGTCTTTCCGATCGGTGTGAAGCCGATCCGTGGGCTCGATGACTCGAAGGTGCTCAGCGCCGCGCAGCGCGAGAAGTTCGCGGTCAAGATCCGCGAGCGCGCCTTCGCCCTGGCGGTCGGCGCCGCGAGCGTCCGGGAGATCGACCGGCTCAACATCCGGCGCGCGTCGATTCTCGCCATGGCGCGCGCGCTGCGGCGCCTGCGCCTTGCGCCGTCGCATGTGCTCATCGACGGGTTGCCCTGTCCCGAGCTCGGCTGCGCGCACGAGGCGATCGTGGATGGCGATGCCCGGTGCCATTCGATCGCGGCGGCGTCGGTGATCGCCAAGGTGCTGCGGGATGCGCTGATGGACCGTCTCGCCGCCCGGTATCCGGGCTATTTCTGGGAGACGAACAAAGGCTACGCGACCCCTGAGCACCTCGACGCGATTCAACGGCTCGGCCCCACGCGGCATCACCGCTACAGCTTCGAGCCCGTCGCGCAGATCGAGCTGCTAGCGGTTTCGACCGCGACGTAACCCTTTCAAGAAGTCCGGGAGCGGCCGCGTATTGAGGATGTCGGACGCCGTCAGCCAGGCCCGCCGGGCCACGGCGACCGCGAACCGCATGAACCGCAGCTCGCGCGTGTTGTGGGCGTCCGTCGAGAGCACGAACCGCGCGCCGTGCGATTTGGCGGCGGCTGCCAGCGTGTCCGGCAGGTCCATCCGCTCGCTGCCGTTGATCTCCAGCAGGCATCCCGCCTTGGCCGCGGCTGTCGCGACGACGTCGAAATCGAGCGGATATGAGGGACGCACCGGCACGATGCGGCCGGTGGGATGGCCGATCGCATCCACCCAGGGGTTGTCGATCGCGGCGAGCAGGCGGTCGGTGAGCTGCCGCTCGCTCTGCTTCAGACCGTAGTGGATGGTCGCCACGACGTAATCCGCTTCCGCGAGCACGTCGTCCGGCAGGTCGAGTTTGCCGCTTTCCAGAATGTCCATCTCGACGCTCTTCAGGACTCTAAGCCCTCGCATTCCTTTATTAAGCCGGTCGATCTCTTTCCACTGCGCGCGCAGCTCGGCGGGAGTCTGCCCGGCCATCGAGGTGCGGGGGGAGTGGTCGGTGATGGCGACGTATCCATAGCCGAGCGCGCGCGCCGCTTCGATCATCTCCGGAAGCGTGGCTTTGCCGTCGCTCGCGTCGGTGTGCATCTGCAGGTCGCCGCGCATCTCCTCCAACGTCACGAGCTTGGGAAGCTTGTGCTCTTTGGCGAGCGGGATCTCACCGCGATTCTCGCGCATTTCCGGCGGGATCCAGTCGAGGTCGAGCGCCCCGTAGACCGCTTCCTCCGTTCGTCCGGAGATGCATTTCGAGCCGCGGAAGACGCCGTACTCGTTCAGCTTCAGCTTCTTGCCCTGCGCAATCTTGCGCAGCTCGATGTTGTGCGCTTGCGAGCCCGTGAAGTACTGCATCGCGGCTCCGAAGCACGAGGGCTCGACGACGCGCAAGTCGACTTGCAGTCCGCTCGAGAGTCGCACGGTCGATCGCGTGTCTCCCTGCGAGGCGACCTGAGTGACGTCGCCGAATTTTCCAAAGCGAGCGATCACGTCGGGCGCGTTGACGCAGCTGACGACGATATCGAGGTCGCCGATGGTCTCCTTGCGCCGTCGAAAGCTGCCCGCCACGTCGATGGCATCGATCCCGCCGCCCGCCTTGAGATACTCCACGATCGCGCGGGCATACTGCTCGGCCTCGTGCAGCACGATGCGCTGTGGCCCGGTGTCGGCACCCGCGACGCCTTCGCGGATCTTTTCGAGCAGCTTGGGTCCGAAGCCGCCGAGCTTCGCGATCTTGCCCTTCTCGAGCGCGTCTTTGAGATCGGCAACGCTGTTTACTTTCAATTGGTCGTGGAAGAGCTTGACGCGCTTCGGGCCCAGGCCCGGAATGCGCAGCAGATCGAGGAGACCGGGTGGGACCGTCGCGACGAGTTGTTGACGCTGTGGCATGCTGCCGGTCTGTACGAGCGCCGTGATCTCCTTCGCAATGCCGCCGCCGATTCCGGGAAGCTCGGTGAGGTCGAATTCGCCACCCGCGACGAGCTCGGCGATGGGGTCGGGGTGATCGGCGACCGTGCGCGCCGCGTTGCGATACGCCCGCACCTTGAACGGATTGCCCGCGGAGATTTCCAGGAGATCGGCGACTTCGCCGAGGGCGCGCGCGATTTCCGTGTTCTGCATGGCGTGAAAACTAAGGCTTGCGGAGCCTTGTCAGGGGTGATAGGCTAGCCGCTCCGAAGATATCTTTCCCACCCAGTCGGAGGCCGAAGCAATGGTGCGCAAGCTCCTCGGACCGGCCGCATTCGCTTTCGTATTCCCCGTTCTCCTCGCCGCGCAGTCGCAAGCGACAACCGGAATCATCCGCGGCACCGTCACCGATCCCGCGGGGGCGCCCGTCGCGGCAGCGACGGTCACACTGCGCGAAACCCAAACCGGGTTCCAACGCCAGATCACGGCCAACGAGCGCGGCATCTTTATCGCCTCCCTCATGCCGCTGGGCACGTACGACGTGACCGCGCGCGGGGTGGGCTTCAGTGAGACGCGGGCCACCGGCGTGCGGCTCGGGGTGGGCGAAACGGTCGACCTGACACTGGCGCTCGCCGCGGTGCAGCTGCAGGCGGTCGTCATCGAGACGACGCCCTCGGTCGTCGAAGCCACCAAGACGGAGAACTCGACCCGCCTGCCGACTGCCGCCGTCTCCGGCCTGCCGAACAATGGCCGGAACTACCTGAATCTGACGCTGCTCACGCCGCAGGTCGCGCTCGTGCAGGGACCGGACGGCGACGAGCTGACGATCGCCGGGCAAAAAGGCATTCACAACAACGTCGCGGTCGACGGCGCCGACTTCAACAATCCGTTCTTCGGTGAGCAGCGCGGCGGGCAGCGTCCGGCCTTCACGTTCAATCTCGACGCCGTGCAGGAGATCGTGGTGCTCCCGGGCGGCGCCAACCCGGAGTTCGGCCGGTCCTCCGGCGGGTTCGTCAACGTGATCACCAAATCGGGCACCAACCAGCTGCGCGGCTCGCTGCACTATTTCGGGAAGAACGACGCCCTCTCGGGTACGCCGGTGCACGCGGGCGTGACGTACCAGCCAGACTTCAGGCAGCACCAGTTTGGCTTCACGCTCGGCGGGCCGCTGAAGCGCGACAAAGCGTTCTTCTTCCTGGCCTACGACCAGCAGATCTACGATGAGGTGAAGCAGCAGTCGCGGCCGCAAAGCGCCGCCTTCGATTCCCTGCGAAACTGGATGAACACGGCGTATGGCGGTGCGCTGGCGGGCGACTTTGGCCCGATCTCTCGGACTAATGATGCGCGTGCCGCACTCGCCAAGTTCGATTTCCACTTGTCCGACCGGCACACCTTGTCGCTCAAATACAACTACACATGGTCCGAGCAGGTGAACGGCACGTTCGACGTGGATTCCTGGGCGCGCAGCGCGAATGGGTTGGAGCGTGATCACTCGAATGCCGTGAACGGCAGCCTGGTGTCGTACCTGTCGTCCAGCACGTCGAACGAATTCCGCTTCCAGTACTCGCGCGAGGATCGGCCGCGTCCATACGACGGCGCCCGCTCAGCGTTGCTCGGTGCGAATCGCGCCGATCCGCCGGCCGCCCGGCCGTTCCCGGATGTCGCGATGGACTTCGCGAACCATTTCCGGTTCGGCATGCCGTTCTTCCTGCCGATCGATTATTACGACACGCGGGTGCAAGTGCTCGACAATATTTCGCTCAGCAAGGGCAACCACTTCTTCAAGCTGGGCGGCGAATACAACCGGGTGAACTCGGTCCAGACGTTCATCGGCTTCGCGAACAGCCGATACATCTTTGGCTCGGTCCATGGCTTCCTGAGCTATCTCGCCGATTCTACCTTCGTCGAGTGCTCGGGAGGAGGGATGGGAACCAACCGCACCTGTCCGGCCGGCCAATCGATCACCGGGCCGGTCCAGCTGTACCTGCAGCAGGCGGGCGTCGGTCAGTCCGTGCGGGCCTCGGGCACGCAGCAGATTCCGCAGAACGAGCTGGCGGTCTACATCCAGGACACGTGGAAGCCCGATCCACGCTGGACGCTCAACTACGGCCTCCGCTGGGAGGCGCAGGTCGAGCCTGATCCGATCACGCCGCCGAGTCAGGTGTTCTTCGCGCCGTTCATCGGGAAGACCGTGACCAACTCGACGGGCACGTACGCCTTCCCGTCGAACGGCACGATTCCGTCCGACAAGAAGATGTGGCAGCCGCGGTTGGGAATCGCCTTCGATCCTCAAGGGAACGGCCGTCAGGTCTTCCGCGCCAACGCCGGGCTGTACTACGCGCGCATTCCCGGCCTCAACCTGGCGTCGACGCGCAGCACCAACGGATCGAATGGACTGACCTATTTCCGCAACAGCGCGCTCACTGGGGTGCTGGGTCCCGTTCCGGGGTTCGGCAACCTGCTGCCCGACGCGGTGCCGGCGAGCTCGGTGTTCTTCCCCGACGTCTTCGTGTTCGACAAGAATTTCCAGAACCCGCGCACGCTCAACGTGACGCTGGCGTACGAGCGGCAGCTCGCGGCCGACCTCGGCCTGCTGCTCAGCTACACCTACGCGCGCACCGACCATCTCACGCGGTTCATCAACCGCAATGACGCCGTCTTCGGGAGTCCCTGGTCCACCGGGTTGCCGCCCGCCGGATCGAACGGGATTGGAACCCTGACCACGGTCGAATCATCGGCATTTTCACGCTACAACGGATACACGATCGGCTTGAAGCGCGTGCTCGATCCCAACTTCCAGTTTCAGCTCAACTACACGCTGTCGTTCGACAAGTCGGACGACGACAACGAGCGCGACCCGTTCACCTTCCGCTACGCAAAGGCGAACAATCTCGCGCCCGAGTACAACTGGAGCGACCGTGACCAGCGGCATCGCTTCAACGGCTGGGCCTTGGTGAAGCTCCCGGCCGACATTTTCATGGACAACCGCGTGAGCTACTACTCGGCGCAGCCGATCTCGGCAAGCTGCGGTCCCTGGTCCGGAAATCCGTTCGCTCCGCCCGCGGGCCAGCGGGCCACTGGTCCGGCGGACCGGATCTGCGGCCCCAGCGGTGCGACCGTCGTGACGCGCAACACGCTGCGCAAGGACAACGCCTACTTCTCGTGGGACGTGCGCTTCTCGCGCCCGTTCCCAATCGGCGCGCGGAGCCAGGTCGAGGCGCTGGTCGAGATCTTCAACCTGACCGGGAAAGACAACTTCCGCGATCCGTCCTACGGCAATCTGGTCTTCAACTTTGACGGTACGATTCGCAGCGGGCTCGGCGATCCGCGCCAGGTGCAGGCGGGGGTGCGCTGGTTGTTCTGAAACGAGGGTAAAAGACGGTAACGGAAGGTAAGGGACGGTAGGGGACGGTAAGAGTTACCGTCCCTTATTGTTTTCGAGTAGCACAATCCCGGAGAATCGTTTGAACTGCGCGCGCCGCTTTTTGGACGCGAACAGTCCGAGGAATCTCCAGAGCCACGCCATTTTCGGTGCGCGCTGCAGCCGCAGCGCCTCGTCGAGCATGGGGCGGTACTCCGCCTCGCGCCATCCGGACGGCGCAAAGAAGGCCGTGCCCTCCTCGGGTGCGAACCGCATCGGCGCGTTCCCTGAGCGGAGCTGATTGCCCCACGTCCGGCTCAGGAACTGCAGCAGCGCCGGCGAGCCGAGGTCGATCAGCCACCAACGGAACGCGGGCTGCGCCGAGAGATCCCGGGCGAGGGACGTGACGTCCTCAGGCGTCAGATACACGAGCAACCCTTCCGCGATGACGAGCGCGCGCCCGGCCGTGGCGGCCACGTGCTGGAACAGCGCGCGCCGCGCCGCGTGATCGATGAGGTCGGCCCGGACGAACTCGACGCGGCAGCGCGGTCGCTCACCCGCGAGTGCGCTTTCCTTATACGAGAGGATTCCCTCGAGGTCGACATCGACCCAATGCAACCGCGACGGGAGATCGAGACGGTAGGGGCGCGCGTCGAGACCGGCCGCGAGGTTGAGGACGGTATCGACGCCTTGCTCGGCGACCAGGCGGATGATGATTTCATCCATCACCGCGGTCCGCACGATCATCGGCCACGCCCACCTTCGGCCTTGAGGCATGCTAGAAAGGATCTGCTGGCCGGTTTCTCCAGCTAGACGGCGTGCATAGGGATCATGGAAGAGAGCGTCGGGACGCTCGCTCTCCATCGCTCTGTACATAGCGACCCATCTGGCGGTATCGGAAACACTGGTAATCGGGGAGGGCATGGGCTGGAAGGTAAAGACGTCGAACGAGAGGCGTCAAATGAGAGGCGTCAATTGGAAAGGCGTCAATGGAAAGACGTCGCAAGAGACGTCGCATCAAAGACATGTGAACGGCGTAATCATTTGTCGGGTGGGGGGTGATCGTAGAGGCGATTCAGCATCTTGAGTACGAGCACGGTCCGGCTCTGCAGAGTGCTCACTTTCGCACGTTCTTCGTTCGTCGTCACATTGACCCTGCGAAGCTGCGACAGCGTTTCCTGAGCTGAGCCCCGAGCCTGAAGCAGAAAACGCCGGAAGTCCGCAACGCTGCCCGCGACCACAGCCTTCGACGATGTTCGACGCAATTGATGACGACGCGCGCACCAATTGATCGGCCTGCGCTCTCGATCCCGGACCGAAGAAGCCTTTAGCAAGGGTCGCGCACGTACGAGCGAGGCTCTCAGCAACCTGTACCACCCGGAGCGTGCCGGGATTCGCACGGAGCACCATGTGCCATCATGCTCCGTCCCATCTGGATAGTGTCACCGTTTTCCTGCCTTAACGGTCTTTTTTGACGCCTGTTGCGACGATTTCCCAATTGACGTCGTTATTTTGACCCCGTCTTTCGACGGTTTACCTTTGACGCAGTAAATGGGAGGCGGTAGCTCAGTTGGTAGAGCAACGGACTTTTAATCCGTAGGTCCTGGGTTCGATCCCCAGCCGCCTCACTGTTTCGTCGCCCCCGGTTGTCATGCCGGTACTTAGGAGGCAGATTCCTCCGATGCCCTCCATCGTGTGGATCGATGGGACGTGGTACGACCGCGGCAGCGCGGTCGTTTCTGTATTCGACCACGGCCTCCTGTATGGCGACGGCGTATTCGAGGGCATCCGTGCCTACGGCGGCCGCGTCTTCCGCCTCGATGCCCACATCGATCGCCTGTACGGATCCGCCAAGGCAATCTGGCTCGAGATCCCCATGACTCGAGAGGCCATGACCCGCATGGTCGAAGAAGGGGTCGAGCGCAGCGGGATCAAGGACAACTACATCCGGCTGGTGGTCACGCGTGGCGTGGGCGATCTGGGGCTGGATCCCCGGAAATGCGCCAAGCCGACCGTGTTCTGCATCTTCGATACGATCAAGCTGTGGCCGCAGGACCGGTACGAGAAAGGGCTGACGGCGCTGACCGCCGCCACGCCCATTCATCACCGCGAAGCCCTCTCGCCCCGTGTCAAATCCCTGAATTACCTCTCCCACATCCTCGCGAAGGTCGAAGGGATCGCCGGTGGCGTGGACGAGGTGATCATGCTCGACTCCGCGGGTTATGTCGCGGAGGCGAGCGGCATGAATCTCTTCGCCGTGTCCAACAGCACACTGCGCACACCCCCGCCGTACACGGGCATCCTGCGCGGCGTCACGCGCGACACCGTCATCGAGCTGGGCCGCGAGGCGGGATACGGCGTGGAAGAGCTGCCGATGAACCGCTACGATCTCTACACGGCCGATGAAGTGTTTCTCACCGGCACCGCTGCTGAAATCGTGGGAATCTCCAAACTCGACGGCCGCGCGATCGGTAAAGGCGTGGCCGGACCCGTCACGCGAGACTTAGCGACCCGCTTCCGCGCCTACGTCACTCGCGACGACTAAAAACAGCCTAAACTATTGACCGGGAAGCATCTAAGCCTCATATTGGGGGCCCTTTGCGCCCTTTTCCGGGCTCGAGGTGAGCCATGTCATGGCGAGTAATTGCGCACGGGGACCAGGTTTGGCACGTGGATGCGGTCGCCGAGCGTCACGCGAATACCGCCGCCTGGCAGCTCGTGCTGTCGTTTCGCGTCGCCGCGTCTGAACCACTGGCGGGTCGGCGCTCGTTCTGGACGCCGTATCCGCTGGAGGCCACCTCGAAGTCGTCGCTGTTCATCCAGGCCGAGCGCATTTCCGACGCTGCGCTCTCGCAGCTGCTCGCGGAGCGTCTGGCGTGAGCACTGTCGATCTGCAGGATCTGCGTCGCGTGGTCGGAGCGGTGACGCGGCTCCGCGGCGAGACGGTCAAACATGTCACGGTGCGGTCGGACGTGCGGCACATAAAGGTGGAGTTCGATAGCGGGCTGATCCTGCTCATTTCGGCGGAGCGCGACGCGCAGGGGCGCCCGCGCCTCGAGGTCGACGTGGTCGAAGCCATGCGGGACACCAGTGTGAAGCAGCAGATCGAAGTACGCTTCGACTGAGGTCCCCGGACGTGCCTGACGAGCGGCTGCGGTTTCAGGAGTTTGGGTTTCAGCGACTGGCGAACGGCCGGTGCCGCGCCAAGGTCGTGTTGACGTGGTCCGATGGCCGGCGGTTCGAAGGTTCATCCGACGGCGTGTCGTCGCAAACCGGCGAGCTGCGCTGTTGTGCTGTTGCTGCCGTGAACGCGCTGGAGCAAGCGGTACAACCGCGACTCACGTTCGAGCTGTTGGGCGTGAAAGCGGTGCGAGCGTTCGATGCGACGGTGGTGATCGTTTCGTTGTCGGCGCGCGCAGAAGAAGCGACGCGGCTGGTGGGATCGTGCTTGACGGAGGTCGATCCTCCCCGTGGCGCGGCGCTTGCAGTCTTGAATGCGACAAACCGTCTACTTGGGAATTACTTGGCGACACGATGAAACGCTGGACCGTCTTTGGGCTCTCGATGATGAGCGCAGCCGCGATCGCCGGCTGCGCCGGGCACGCCATTGTTCGAGCGGCCGCTCCACCAGTGCCCCCTCCCATGCCGACACAGCTTGCCGCGCGTGACAGCTCGGCGGTCCAGCTCGGCACAGCACTGGCCAGGGTGGAGCAGGACTCCGCCGCCGATCAGACCGCGCTGGACAGCCTCCACGAGCGCTCCCCCGACACCCTCACCCCCCCTCGCACGAACGTGTCGGTGCGCGGCGAAGACGTCCGGCAGGAGGCGGAGAATCTGTTCGGGGCCGACGCCAACGCGACGTTCGACATCGACGTCACGAAGTTCGTGGGCAACCGCCGCGTGCTCGAGTACCTCGAGTTCTTCCAGCTCGACGCCCGCGACCGTTTCGAGATCTGGCTCTCTCGTCTGGGACGCTATGAAGGGATGATCCGCGAGCGGCTGCGCACGCGTGGCCTGCCCGAGGACCTCGTGTACCTCACGCTCATCGAAAGCGGGTTGTCGAACACCGCCGTCAGTCGCGCGCGCGCGGTCGGAATGTGGCAGTTCATGTCGACGACGGGACGCGGCTACGGTCTGCAAATCGACCCGTGGGTCGATGAGCGGCGCGATCCGTTCAAGGCAACAGACGCTGCCGTCAATCACTTGCAGGATCTCGTACAGCGTCTGGGAAGCGTCTATCTCGCGGCGGCTGCCTATAACGCGGGCGCCGGCCGCATCGAGCGGGCGATCCGCCGGCTGCCGGGCGTGCCCGATTCCGTAGACGACCAGACGTTCTTCGAGATCGCGGGCCGCCGCAACCTGCGCCGCGAAACGCGGGACTACGTGCCAAAACTCATCGCCGCGGCGCTGATCGCCAAGCAGCCCTCGCGGTATGGCTTCACCGACATCCAGCGTCTGCCGCCGCTCGTGTTTGATGAAGTATCGGTGCCGGACGCGACCGGCCTCGACGTGCTGGCGCGCCTCGCGGACACGAGCGTCGCCGCCCTGCTCGAGCTCAACCCGCAGTTCGTGCGCGGGATCACGCCGCCCGGGCGCGGTGTCGTCGTGCGCGTGCCGCGGGGCAGGGGCGCCGGCGTGGCAGAGCGTTATGCCGATCTCCCCGTCACCGAGCGCATCACGTTCGTGGACCACTACGTCACCTACGGTCAGACGCTCTCGACCATCGCACAGCGCTACAAAGTGACCGTGACGATGCTGCAGGCCGCGAATCCCCGCCTGCGGGCGCACGCCCTGCGCGTGGGCCAGCGGGTGATCGTGCCGATGAGTGGGCGCGTGGTCCCGCGCGGCGCCTGGAGCAATCCACCGGAGCCCAGGGTCCGCCGCGCGTGGAGGCGCTACAGTTCGGTCAGCGCTGCTCCCGACTCCGACGGCAACACACGCCATCGCGTCGCGCCTGGCGAAACCGCCAGTGGAATCGCCCACCAGCACGGGATCGGGCTGACGGCGCTCCTGGAAGCGAATGATCTGACGATGCGGAGTGTGATCCGGCCCGGCGACGTCCTGCTGATTCCAAGCCGGTAAGTCAAGCCGGCACCCGAGGTTAGTGGTGCCGGAATCCCTTCATAACTTCAGCTTCATACCCGTTCGCAGGGTTGCGACCGGCGCCCAGCAGCTGTTCGACCTTCGCCGGGCCGCGATTATAGGCAAGCAGCGCCAGCGACATGTTCGCGGGATAGCGATCCAGCAGGTCCCGCAGATACCGGAACCCGATCCGCAAGTTCGTATCACGGTCATACAGCTGCTGAGTCGTCAGCCCCGGCTCGTAGAGACGAGCGGTGCTCGGCAGCACCTGCGTGAGGCCGATGGCGCCGACGTGACTGACGGCCCGCGGGTTGAACCCGGACTCGACCTTCACGAGACGGAACGCGAGGCCAGGATCGATCCCTTCGCTCAGGGCAACGTCGTAGACCGCCGTCGCCATGTCGGCCGGCAGCCGGTAGTGCGTCGAATACTGCATGATCGCGTTGACGCGGTCGAGCTGCAGCCGGGCGACCTCGAGCTCGCCCTGCTTGGCATCGAGCTGCTGCCGGAGCGACCGGAGTTCGCCGAGGAGCTCTGACCCGGAGGCTGGAGCCCGGTCGGCATCAGTCGTCGTGCCGCCGGCCCATCCGCCCACGGTACTAACGAGCAGAGCGGCCAACACGATGATTCCGCCGCGCACAACCAGACGTTGAGTTTTCGTTTGCATACTCCTCCCTGTTGCACTTTCTGTGAGTCAAGCTGTAGCCACTACGTCAAGCGTCCGTCAATCATCACGTGGAACCTTTTGCTTCTCCACGAGCCGTATGTCGCCGATCACCATCTCTGCGTCGACCGCTTTCGCCATGTCGTAGACCGTCAGCAGCGCAACGGCGACCGCGGTCAGCGCTTCCATCTCTACGCCGGTGCGACCAACCGCCCGCACGCTCGCCCGGACCCGCACACCCGGCAGCGATTCTGCCAGGCTGGCCTCCACCTCGACATGATCGAGGCCCAGAGGATGGCAGAGCGGGATCAGCTCCGCCGTCCGTTTCGCCGCCAGCGTTCCGGCGACCTCGCTCACCGCCAGGACATCGCCCTTGGCGATCGCCTGCTCGGCAACCTGCCGATACGCGTCGGGCGACATGCGAATCGTTCCCGTCGCGACCGCCGTGCGATCCATCAACGGTTTGTTGCCGACATCCACCATCCGGGCGCGGCCGGCCTGGTCCAAGTGTGACAGTTTCACGACAGCCGTATCTGGTGCAGGTCCTCCGCCAATACGGCAGCGAGGAGCTGCGGGTTCACATTGCCTTGCGCCATGTCGCGTGCGTCCAAGACCAGCGCGATTGCCTCGACCAGCTTCCCCGTATCGCCGCCACGCTGGGCTTCGCTACGCAACCGACTCGCCAGCGAATCGAGCATGTCGGTGAAGCCCCCACGCGCCTGAAACGGTACCTGACCGAGCGCGAACAACCAGGGAGCTTCCAGAAAGCGGGCTGCTTGATCTCCTCCAGGCCCCCCCGGCAATCCGGAACGCACGGGTATCGTTGCAAAGAGCTTGCCAATGCACCCTTCAGCTGCTGTAACTCGTTGTGCAAGTTCAGCTTGGTCCGTAATCCCGAGCCTTTGCTGCGCGAAAACTGTCACGTCACTGTCGCTGATTCGTGCCAGACGAACCAGCACAACACGCGACAAAATCGTCGGAAGCAGGGCGTTGGGATCGGCCGCCGTGGTAATGATGATCGAATCAGCCGGCGGTTCCTCCAGCGCCTTCAAGAGCGCGTTCGCGGCGACTTCCGTTCCCAGCTGCGGTATGAGCCGCTCCGCATCGCCAAGGATGAAGACTTTGCGCGTCCCCGTCGCGGGGGTCATCGCCAGGCGCCTCAACAGGAGGCGCACAGCCGCGACCGGATGACTCGCCAATCCGGCCGGCGGTCCATAGAACGGTTGCTCGCGCCGGGCCGCCATCTCTTCGGCAAGCGCCTCGGCAACGAGTTCGACTTGCTTGTCCGCGTCGATCCCGCCACCGCGTTTTCCCAGCTCCAGCGGCACAAACCAGTGCACGTCTGGATGCTGCAGCGACAGCACGAGCCGGCAGGAGCGGCATTGGCCGCACGGCTCCTGGGTAGAGCCCGGTGCCTCGCAGTGGATCAGCTGGGCGAGCCAAAGCGCGAGACGCTGCTTTCCGACGCCTCGGGGGCCGGCAAGCAGCAGCGCTTGTGGCAGTTTTCCGGAGGCGTGGGCGCCCGCCAGTCTGGTCTTAACCCTTTCGTGCCCGATGAGGGGCGGTAAAGGCATGGCGCAATCTAGCTGGGGGGTCAGTGCGCGGCGCCACGTACGGCTGGAAGTCCTTATAAGGCAAGCAAGTACAATTGTACAAACGGGCTTGCGCCAACTTAACACGAAGTCACCAAGTGACTTATACTGTTAAGTGAGCACGCACTCGCTAGATAATATCGATATTATCGATTTTTTTCGGGACTTGTTCGGGGCTCTGCGAGCGGCTCTGTAGGACGTCCCGCACTTTGCGACGCAGGGCGGTTGGGCGAAAGGGTTTTTCGAGGTACGCGAGACCGGGCTCGAGCATCCCGTGCCGGACGACGGCATCATCGTATAGCCCGACATGAAGAGCACGCGCAGGGGCTCGGAGGTCACGAATTATTGCGGCGGGTGGTTGAGCAACAGCCAGTACAGGCCGACGTCCGAGACCGCCCGAGCGAATGCCTCGAAGTCCACAGGTTTCACGATATAGCTGTTGGCGCCGAGCGCATAGGCCCGTTCGATATCGGGCTCCTCGCGGGAGGACGTCAGGACCACCACGGGAATGGTCTTCGTGCGCGCGTCCTGCTTGAGTCGCCGCAGGACGTCGAGACCGTCCACTTTGGGCAGTTTGAGGTCGAGCAGCACGACTTTGGGAACGGGGCTGGCGCCGTTGGAGAAAAAGTCCAGCGCTTCGGCGCCGTCGCGACAGAGGAACACTTGATTCGCCAGATTGCGCTGTTTGAGCGCCCGCAGCGTGAGCTCCGCATCGTTCGCGTTGTCTTCGACGAGCAGGATTTCGACGCCGGTTGGCATCAGCGCGCTGCGCTTGGAAGGGTGAAATAGAAGGCTGCGCCGTGATCCACTTTGCCCTCCGCCCAGACCCGACCGCCGTGGCGTTGGACGATGCGCTTGACGATCGCGAGCCCCACCCCCGTTCCGTCGAACTGCTCCGTGCTGTGCAGCCGTTGGAATACTCCGAACAGTTTGTCTGCGTACCGCGCGTCGAATCCGGCGCCGTTGTCCTTTACGAAGTACACCGTCTGATCGCCGTTCGGCTGTGACCCGACTTCCACGTGGGCGTCAGCGCGATCGCGGGTAAACTTCGCGGCGTTCTGCAACAGGTTGTTCATCACCTGGCGCAACAACGGCCGATCGCCGTGCGCGGGTGGGAGCGGATCGATCTGAATCACGAGCGAGCCCTTTCTCCCCGCATCGGTGCGCCGGACCTCGTCGGCGACGGTACGGGTCAGCTCCTCCATGTCCACGAGACCGGTCGCGATCTCCTTGCGGCCGAGCCGGGAGAACGCGAGCAGGTCGTCGATGAGCTGGCCCATGCGGCGGGTGTTCTGGTCAATGACGCCGAGTAACCGCTGCGCCTCGGGATCGAGCTGGGCCTGGTGGTCCTCGAGCAGGATGCGCGCGAAACCATGGATCGCCCGTAGCGGGGCCCGCAAATCGTGGGATACGGAGTAGGAGAACGACTCCAACTCCGCATTGGTCCCTTCGAGCGCCTGGGTGCGCTGCGCAACCTGCGCCTCGAGATGGTGGTGTGAGCGAGCCACCTGCTCCGCCATGGTGTTGAACGACCGCGCCAACCGGCCCAGCTCGTCGTCGCGCCCGGCCGGGACCCGGGGCTCGAGATTGCCGGCGGCGATGGCTTCAGCGGCCCGCGTCACGCCCACCAGGGGCTTGGTGAGCCGGCGGCTTGCCCACCAGGCGATCAGGACCCCGGCGATGACAATCAGGAACGCGAGCGGCGCCACGGTTTTCAGGTACGCGCGCGCGGGCGCGACAATCACCCGGCTGGGCAGCTCGGCGACGACCATCCAGGGTGTGCCTGGCACGGGCGCCGCGCTCGCGCGTCTCACCTCGCCTCGTTCGTAGCGGACCGGCGTGCGGCTCGTGAGCACGCTGGGCGGTGGCGCGGGAACGATCGTCGCGAAATCCGTCCACGGGTCACCCGCCGCGTTGCCCAGCAGCAACGTGACATCGCCGCCGGCGAGACCGGTCAACGTCGCACGGGTGCGCTCGCTCAGGCTCAGCCGCGCGACTTGCTGCACGATCCCGCCGCCGGCGCGTTCCGCGTCGCCACTCGCGGCCGCGACCGCAATGAAGAGCGTCGTATCGCGGCGCAGCAACGGGCCGTACCGTGCCGAGTCCTTCCCGGGTGAGACGAGCACGCTATCGGCGATCGAGAATCGGCCGGTGCGGAGCAGCAGCTTGCCGCTGAAGTTCCGCAGCTCGAGGCCGGCGTTGCTGGCCGTGTCCGTGGTAATGCGGTGCATCGCCGCGAGCGCCGCTTCGCGGCCGCTGCGTCCGCCGGAGCGCAGGAACGCGACGATCGCGGGATCCTTCGCCAATGCCGTGATCCGTACGCGTCCTTGCCCTGTCTGAAACAGATCGGCGAGGACCTTGGTCGCGAGCGGAAGTCGTTTGTCCGCGAGCGCCAGGGACGCCTGCCGAACCTCACCGTATCCGATCGTCAGCTGCGCGATCGCCACCGCCACCAACAGGATCGTCGCGAACAGCGGCAACTTATGCTCGATGGACCACCGCATCAGGCCGCCCCCGCGTTCAGGACCTCGCGGACTTTACGCGCAACCGCGTCGGTTGTGAACGGTTTGGCGAGATAGGCGACGCCCGCCTCCAGCATGCCGTGATTGACGATCGCGCTGTCGGGGTACCCGGACATGAACAGCACTCGCAATCCGGGGCGCGCGGCGCGCAACGCGTCGGCCAGCTTGCGGCCGTTGATGTCGGGCATCACGAGGTCAGTCAACAACAAGTCGATCGGCCCGTTGTGCCGCCGGGCGATGTCGAGTGCCAAGCGGCCGCGGTCGGCTTCCAGCACGACGTATCCCTGCGTCGCGAGCGCGCGGTGCGTCAAGCGGCGGAGCTGCTCGTCGTCCTCCACCAGCAGCACTGTGCCGCTTCCCTGGCGCGCCGCCTCGATCGGAGCGGTCTTCCCGATTTCCTCCGGCAAGGCGTCCAGCGCCGGTAAGTAGATCTTGAAGGTGGTCCCCTTGTCGGGCTCGCTGTACAGCCAGATGTTCCCGGCGCTCTGCTTGACGATGCCGTAGACCGTGGACAGGCCCAGTCCGGTGCCGCGCCCGGCCGGCTTGGTTGTGAAAAACGGCTCGAAGATACGCGTTTGCGTCGCTTCGCTCATGCCACAGCCGGTATCGGTCACGGCGAGCATCACGTAATCCCCGGGAATCACGGAGACGTGCGTGGCGGCATAGTTCTCATCGAGGGTCGCGTTGGCGGTTTCGATGGTGAGCGTGCCGCCGTCCGGCATCGCATCCCGGGCATTGATGGCGAGATTCATGATGACCTGCTCGAGCTGATTCGGGTCGACGCGCGCCGCGTCCAGATCGTCCGCGAGCTGGATCTTGAGCGCGATATTCTCGGAAATCAGCGATCGCAGCATTTTGTCCAGGTTCATGACCACGCCATTGACGTCGACGATCCGCGGCTCGAGCACCTGCTTGCGGGAAAATGAGAGCAGTTGGCGGGTGAGCGCGGCGGCACGGCGCGCCGCCTTGCGAATCTCTTCGAGGTCCTCGAGCTGCCGGGAGTTCGCACCCAATTCCGCGGTGAGCAGGTCGGTGTAGCCCACGATGGCGGTCAGAATGTTGTTGAAGTCGTGAGCGATGCCGCCGGCGAGCTGACCGACGGCTTCCATCTTCTGTGATTGCAGCAACTGCTCTTCCAGCTGCTTGCGGTCCGTGATCTCGGTGGCGATGCCGAGCAGGGTCGGCGTTTCGTCGCCGGGCATGTGGAGCGGGATCTTGATGGTTTGAAACCAGCGGGTTTCGCTCGTGTGGGGATTGGTGACGGGCTCTTCGGCAATGAACTTGGGTTGGCCGGACGACAACACTTCGCGGTCGTCGCGCAGAGAATGCGCGACTTCGTCCGCATTGGCATTGAAATCGGCGTCGGTCTTGCCGAGCAGCCCTTCGACTGTGGTGCCGTAGGTCTCGGCCGTGGCCTGGTTCACGAGCACGAAGCGACCGTCCCAGTTCTTGACAAAAATGAGACTGGGATTCGCATCGATGATCTGATAGAGGAGACGTTCGTGACGGCGCAGTGCCTCTCGCTCTTGTGCCCGTTCTAGGGCCTCGAGCACGGCAGGCCCGAGACGAACCAGCCGGTCCTTCAGGATGTAGTCGGTGGCTCCCGCTTTCAGATAGGAGACGGCCGTCTCTTCGTTAAGCGATCCCGTGACGAGAATAAAGGGCGTATCGGGCTGCAGGTGCCGCGTTTTTTCCAGCGCCATGCGGCCGTCGAACGTGGGGATATTGTGATCGCACAAAATGACGTGCGGCGCAAAATCGTTCAGCGCGGCAACAAACGCGGTTTCGCTGGTGACGTGAAGGATGGTGGGCGCGGGTGTGAGCCGTCCGAGCTCGCGGCGAATGAGCTCGAGATCGTTCGGGTCGTCCTCCAGCATAAGGACCCGCATCTCTTGCATGCACACAGTTTTGATGATGCAGGAAAGCGTGTCTGTCGGCGGTGGGCAACTCTACTGGTAGGGCTTTGCCTACGAGAGATTTACGAGAGCGACCGCAGTGCTGCGGGACTGACGAGCCCGTGCTGCGTCGCGTAAAACGTGAGCTCGGCGTTGGACCGCATCCGAAGTTTGTGCAGCAACCGGGCGCGATAGGTGGTGACGGTCTTGGGAGAAAGGCCCAGCTGCCGGCTGATCGCGGTAATGGGCCGACCGGCTGCAAGCAGCCGCAGCACCTCCAGCTCTCGGTCGGACAGCTGCTCGTGCGGCGCGGGGGGTGGGCCGCCGAGGCCGTCCGCAACGGCTTGCGCCATCGCCGGGCTCAAGTACTTGTGCCCCGCCATGACGCGCTCCAGGGCCCGCAGCAGCTCTTCCGGCGCCGATTCCTTGGTCAGGTAGCCTGATGCGCCCAGCTCCAGCATCCGCAGCGCGAGCTGGTCTTCCGGGAACATCGTCAGAATCAGCACCGGCAGCTGTGGTCGCGTGGCGTGGAGCTCGCGGAGGACCTCGAGTCCGTGTCGGTCCGGCAAGCCGAGGTCGAGCAGCACGACGTCCCAGCGGTCGCTCGCCGCTAGCGACATCGCTTCCGCGGCGGTGCCGGCCTCTCCGAACTCCACGCCGTCCGGAAGTGCCCGCAGGATCTGGATCAGCCCGCGCCGAACCAGGGCATGGTCGTCGACGACGAGGATCCGAATCATTGGCGGGCTCCTGACCCCGCGGGCGGAAACCAGGCGGCGACCCGCGTCCCGCCCTCCTGGCGGGGCACGACCTCCAGGACGCCCCCGTGCGCGGCGGCGCGCTCGCGCATCCCCAGGATGCCGAGTGAGTCGGGTCCCATCGTGCCCGCTTCGGTAATGCCGGTGCCATCGTCGTTGATCTCGAGCGTCAGGCATCCGCTCTTCGTGCCCAGCTCGATGTCCACTCGCGTGGCCCCCGCGTGGCGCAGGGCATTTGTGAGGGCTTCCTGAACGATTCGGAACAACGCCGTCCCGAGCTCCCCATTGATCTCGTCATTCGCTGCGTCGATCGTTGCCTTGCAACGGATTGCAGTACGCTTGGAAAAATCTTGCGCCAGCCACTCCAGCGCAGCCGGAAGGCCCAATTGGTCGAGGATGGGCGGCCGCAAGTCGGTCGCGATACGGCGCACGCTCTTCACCAGGTCGTCGACCATAACCGCGGTCTCATGCAGGCGGGTGCCGAGACCAGGCGCCTCCTTCGACGCGGCGTCCTGAGCGGCGGAGAGCTGTAGCTTTAGTGCTGTCAGCGCCTGCCCGAGGCTGTCGTGAATCTCGCGCGCGATCCGGGTGCGCTCGTCTTCGCGGATGTCTTGTTGCCGAGTCGCGAGGCTGCGGAGCGCCGCGCGGGAGGCGCGCAGCTGCTCCTCGGCGCGCTTGGCTTCCGTGATGTCGCGAAATGTCCCGAGCGTGCACTCCTGGCCGCCGAGCACGATGCGGACGACCGAGAGCAGGCCAGTGCGCGGCGGACCACCGGCAGACCGCACCTCCAGCTCGACATCCGTCACCGCACCCGTTTTGGTGAGGAGGTCCATCAGCGTCGCCCGGCGGGCGGCGTCGATGACACCCAGCTCCACAGTCGTGCTGCCGACAATTTCGTCGCGCGGGCGATTCACCAGCCGGCTGAAGGCTTCATTCGCATCCAGGATCAGGCCGTCCGACAACCGCGTAATCAGCAGCGGCAGGGCATTCGCGTAGAACGCCTTACAGAAGCGTTCTTCCGATTCGACCAATGCTCGCTCGGCGATCTTGCGGCGCGAGATGTCGCGCGTGATTCCCAGCGCCGCTTGGACGGAGCCGGTTGCGTCGCGCAGTGGCACCGCGTTGGTCGAGAGCCAGCTTCGTTTTCCCTTCAACCCGATGATTTCAAACTCGAGCGTAGCGGATTCGCCGGCAAAGACGCGGCGGTGCAATTCGGTAAATGCGGCGCGGTGCCCGGGAGCAATGACGTCCACGATCGGACGGCCGCGCACGGCGTCGAGGCTGTCGGCCTGGACCATCGCCAGCCCCGCGGGATTCATGTCCAGCAATCGGCCCTGGGCGTCGAGGAGCTTCACACATTCGGGCTCGCTCTCGATGATCGTGCGGAGCCGAGCTTCGCTCTCCCGGAGCGCGTCTTCCGCGCGACGGCGCTCCGTGATATCGAATGCGAAGCCGACCACTCCCACGATGGGCCCGCTGCCGTCACGGAGCGGTTCGACACGCGCGCTGAAGATCCGGCCCTGGAAGCGCGTTTCGTAGGATGCGGACTCGCCCCGGAGCGCGGCGCGATGGGCCGCGAGGACGATCTCCCGGTCCGGCGAGTCGACAAACGTGCCGATCGCGATGCCATCGACGGTCGCCGGCAGACCAAACTGCGCAACGACGCCGCCGCACCGCCACGTGAGCAGGAGGTCCGCGTCGGTCGACCACATGACGGCAGGCATCTGGTTCACGAGCCTGACCAGGTGCTCGGTCGCGATCTGTGTCGCGGCGTGTGTCACGATGCTACGGTACCCCTTTCAGCCTCACGCGTCCAGCACGTCGCGCACCTTACGCGCCAGGGTGTCGGCCGAGAACGGCTTCTGCAGGAAGGCGCTTCCCGGGGGCAGGCCGCCGTGTTGGACGACGGCGTCGCCCGGATAACCGGACATGTACAGCACACGGATTCCCGGCCGTTGCGCTGCCAGCTTGTCGGCGAGCTCTGGGCCGGACAGGCCCGGCATGACTACATCGGTCACGAGCATGTGGATCGTGCCGCCGTGGCGCTCGACGACGCGCAGCGCGGCGGCGGCGTCGGAAGCGCCCAGCACGACGTACCCCTGCGCCTCGAGCGCGCGCCGGCTCAGACTGAGCACGGCAGGCTCGTCTTCGACGACGAGCAGGGTCTCCGTGCCGCGGGCGGGACGTCCCCGTTGCGGACTCGCCGGCGCGTCGGCCGGCTTCTCGATCCGGGGCAGGTAGATCTTGAAGCTCGACCCGCGTCCCACCTCGGAGTACACCGAGACGTACCCGCCGCTCTGTTTGACGATGCCGTACACCGTGGCGAGGCCGAGCCCCGTCCCGCGACCGACCTCTTTGGTCGTAAAGAACGGCTCGAACACATGGGCGCGGACGCTGGGGTCCATCCCCACGCCGGTATCCGTGACGGCGACCATCGCGTAAGGGCCGGGAACCGACCCGAGATGGGTCTGCGCGAAGGCATCGTCGAGATCGACGTTGGCGGTTTCGATCGTGAGCTTGCCGCCGTCCGGCATCGCGTCGCGCGCGTTGACCACGAGATTCACGATCACCTGCTCGATTTGATTGGGATCGGCCCGCACGTGCCCCAGATCGGGTGCCAGGACCGTAACGAGCGCGATGTGCTCGCCAATGAGCCGGCGCAACATCTTGTCCATCTCCGCGACGACGACGTTGAGGTCGAGCACCTCCGGCTGGAGCATCTGCCGCCGGCTGTAGGCGAGCAGCTGGCGCGTCAGCGAGGCCGCGCGTTCGGAGGCCTTGCGGATCTCCTCGACATCGCCGCGGTTGGCGTCCCCCGGCGGCAAATCCCGCAGGAGGAGCTGGGTGTTGCCCAGGATCGCCGTCAGCAGGTTGTTGAAGTCGTGGGCGATGCCGCCCGCGAGCTGGCCGACGGCCTCCATCTTCTGCGACTGGCGGAACTGCTCTTCGAGATGCCGCTGGTCGGTGACATCGCGCTGCGTGCCCCACACCCGCACCAGATGGCCGTCTTCGATGAAGCCGACGACGTTATTAAGGAAGACGCGGACTCGTCCTTCCCGATCGTGCTCGCGCGTTTCAGAGTCGGACACGCGATAACCGGCGCGGAGGAAGGCGCGGATCTGTTCGCGGTTGGCGGGATCGGTCACGTTGTGCAAGTCGGCAAGGCGCGTCCCCACGAGCTCACGGGCTTCGCCGTAGCCGTACATGCGCGCCATGGCGTCGTTGCATTCCGCGATGCGCGCGCCCGCGTACAAGCGATCGATCTGCTCCTCTTCCGACAGCGTGATCGGGACGGGGGGATCGATTTCCAGCCGCGACACCCCTTCTGAGCTCTGAGCAATGAACGAGCGATAGCGCTCCTCCGCGCGACGGCGGTCCGACACGTCCATCCCGATCGCGAGCCAGGCGCCGCCCGCGAGCGGCGCGTTGGCCCAGATCGTATCGAGGACCGCGCCGCGTCTGGTGCGCGTGCGAAAGTCTGTCCACTGGCCAACCGGTGCCCCGATGGAATCGCGCAGCCGCTGGCGCTCCGCAGGGTCGGGATACAACTCGGCGAAAATGTCGCGCTCGCGCGCCTCAGCGATTTCGTAGCCGAGCGTCCGGGTCCATTCGCGATTGCCCCACTGGAGGCGACCCTGATCGTCCAGGAAGACCAGCATCACGGGGATATTGTCGACGATCCGCTGCAGCAGCTCGCTCTGCTCGCGCCAGGCGTCCTCGACGCGCTTGCGCTCGATCGCCATGGCCATCTGCGAGGAGACGAACGTGAGGATGTCGCGCTCGCTCTCCCCGTAGCGCACGCCCTGGGAATAGGTCTGCGTCACCACCACACCGATGGTCCGGTCCTTGACCTTGAGCGGCACGCCGAGCCAGTCGATCGAGGGGGCACCGATCAGCTCCGCTTCACCGGCGGCCACAAGCCGTTCGTACACTTCGGGAGTGGCGAGCAGCGGTTGCCCGGTGCGCAACACGTACTCCGTGAGTCCCTTGCGCAGCTTGCGCGGCGGGATGTCGCGAGCGGTATCGTATTCATCCACGAAATAGGGGAACTCGAGCCGGTCCTTCTCCGCGTCGTAGAGCGACACGTAGAAGTTCTTGGCGGGCATCAGCTCGCCCACGATCTCGTGAATTGCGCGGAGCAGCTCCTGCAGGTTGTCGGCCGTGTGGGCCGTGTGCGAGATACGGTAGACCGCTTCCTGAACGCATTCTGCGCGGCGGCGCGCGGTCACATCGCGGAAGCTCCACACCCGACCCACCGAGCGGCCGTTCAACCGCAGCGGAATCGAGTACCGCTCGAGGATCCGGCCGTCCTTGAAGGTCAGCATGTCGAAGCTGTCAGACTCAGGCTCGGCGTAGCGCTCCTGGATTCCATCCACGAACAACTGCGGATTGATGAGCTGGTCCTGGACATGCTGGATCAAACGGCGGCGACCGGCGGCGTCGTTGTTGGCGGCGATGAACGTCGCAGGCAGCTTCCAGATCTCCTCGAAGCGGCGGTTGTGAGAAACGATCTTCCCGTCGAGGTCGACGACCAAAATGCCGTCGGCGGTAGACTCCAGCGTCGCCTTCAGGACGGAGACCGTCAGCGAATCGACGACCCTACGGGGTTTCTTCGCCCTCTGGTTTGCCTTCGGACGGCGGTCTGGCATGGGGCGAATTTACGGGTGTCAGCCCCGGTGACCAACCTCACGGGCGCCCGGGCGTATCGTGTCTAGCTTTGGCACCCTTCCTTCCAGCACGGAGCGGGGTTGCGCCCCAAGCGGTTTCAGTGGCTCGGCGTCGCGGAATCGAGCCGCGCGGAGCAGCAACTGCGCGCGGCGGCGCGGCAGCAGGAGGCGGTGGCGCACCTCGGCCAGCAGGCGCTCGCCGGCGCGCTGCGTGCCGACTTGTTCGACACCGCCGCCAAGCTCCTCGCCCGCGGCCTCGACGTCGAATTCAGTGAAATCCTCGAGCTGAAGCCCGAGCACCGCAGCCTGTTGCTGCGCGCCGGGGAAGGATGGCAGGACGGCCGCACCGGGAGAACGCTCGTCACCGCGGACCCCGGAGCACTCCCAGGCTACGCGCTCCACGCGGCGGGGCCGCTCGTCGTTCAGGATGTCTCCGCCGAAATCCGCTTCAACATCCCTCGGCATCTCGAAGAGCATGACGTTGCCAGCGGTGTCTGCGTCGTCGTCCAGGGCCGCGAGCGTCCCTGGGGTGTGGTGGGCGCCTACAGCGCGCAGCCGCGAGAGTTCAGCGGCCCTGACGTCCTGTTCGTCCAGGCGCTCGCCCACGTGCTCGCGACCGCGCTCGAGCGCGCCCGCGTCGAGGACGCGCTGCGCAAGAGCGAGGAGCACTTCCGCTCGCTGACGGAGAATGCCTCCGACATCGTCACCATTCTGGGGGACGACGGAATCCTGCGGTATGTGAGCCCGTCGGTGCAGCGGTTGCTCGGCTATGGCGCCAACGAGCTGCTGGGGCGCAACGCGTTCGAGTTCATGCACCCCGACGACCTCGGGCCGGTGATGGAAGCGCTCGCGGACGCGATTCAGCGCCCGGGCTCGCCCCAGACCGCCACGTTCCGGTTCAAGCATGCCGATGGCTCGTGGCGGATCCTGGAGTCGATCGGTCAGGCCAAGCTCGACCAGCCGAACGCGTACAGCGTTATCGTGAACTCCCGTGACGTCACCGAGCGCGTCCGCCAGGACGAGATCCTGCAAACCAGCAAGCAGCGGCTCCGCACCGTGGTCGCCGGCGCGCCGGTCATTTTCTTCTCGCTCGATCCCAAGGGTGTGTTCACGCTCGCCGAAGGGAAGGGGCTCCACTCGCTCGGGGTCCGGCCGGGAATGCTGCTCGGCAAGTCGTTTTTCGAGCTGCTCGGCGACGTGCCGCAGGCAGTCGCCGATGTGCGACGGGCACTCGCGGGGGAGTCGGTCACGGCGCGGGTCGAGCTGTTCGGCTTCGAGTTCGAAGCGCAGTACTCGCCGGTGCGCGAGCGCGACGGCAGCATCACCGGCGTGGTGGGGGTGGCGACGGACATCACGGAGCGCCGCCGTGCCGAGCAGGCAGCGCGCCGCGCCGACGCCGCCAGCCGCACGCTGGTCCAGCAGGCGCCGTTCGGCATTTTCCGCGCGACTCCTGAAGGCGCGCTCCTGTCCGTGAACCCGGCGCTCGTGGAAATGCTCGCATACGAAACGGAAGCCGAGCTGCTGAGCCGGCACCTGGACCGAGACGTCTTCAAGGAGCCGGCGGCGCGCGCGCGCTATTTGTCGGAGATGAATGACGTCCAGGGCGCGGTCGAGGCCCAGGCGGTATGGCGGCGCAAGGACGGTGAGGCGATCACGGTCCGCATGTACGGCCGCGCGGTGCGCTTTGAAGATGGCCGCGTGGAGTGTCACGAAGTCTTCGCCGAAGACGTGAGTGAGCGGCGCGGCCTGGAGGAGCAGCTCCGGCAGGCGCAGAAGATGGAGGCGATCGGCCAGCTCACCGGCGGCATCGCGCACGACTTCAACAACCTGCTGACGATCATTCTCGCGAACGCGGAGTTGTTGTCTCGCGGTCCCGATGAAGCCAGCCTGCGCGACATCATTTCTGCCGCGGTCAGCGGCCGGCTGATGGTGAATCAGCTGCTGGGATTCGCCCGGCGCTCGACCCTGACACTCGAGCCGCTGCACCTGGGGCACCTGCTGAACGATCTCGCCGCCGTGCTGCGGCGCGTGCTGCCGGCAGACATCGAGCTGCTGGTGTTCGCCGACGAAGACCTCCCCGAGGTATCGGCCGACGGCCACGCGATCGAACAGATCCTGCTCAACCTCGTCAACAACGCCCGCGATGCGATGCCGGACGGCGGTGTCCTGCGGCTGGAGACGAGCTGCACGTGGATCAGCGACGCGCAGCGCGCGGTCGTGGGCCCGGGAGCGGCGTCGGAATACGTGTGTCTGGCCGTGGACGACACCGGTATGGGAATGGACGAAGCGACGCGGCAACGCGCCTTCGAGCCGTTTTTCACCACCAAACCGGTGGGAAAGGGGACGGGCCTCGGATTAGCGACGGTCTACGGATTGGTGAAGCAGCACGGCGGTTTCGTGCAGATCGACAGCGCGCCCGGAGCCGGGACGCGGCTGCGCATCTACTTCCCCGTGGCGGACGAGACGAGCCGTCGCCGGGCTTCCGGTTCACATGAGCAGTTGACTGTTCCGACGGAGAGTGGGAAGGAGACGGTGCTCGTCGTCGAAGACCAGGCACAACTCCGCCGCGCGACAGTCTACACGCTGGAGCACGCTGGGTACAACGTGCTGGCTGCCGCTGACGGGATCGAAGCGCTGCATTTGCTCCGCCACCACCCCGCGCCGATCCACCTCGTCTTCAGCGACCTGGTGATGACCCGGCTGGGCGGTCGCGGCCTCTATCAGACCGATCGCCGCGAGGGGCGCGAGACGCCTTTCCTCTTTACCAGTGGTTACGCCGGGCGGGGGGAAGACCCGCTCGATCCCGCGTTGCCGTTCCTGGCGAAGCCGTGGACGAGCGCCGATCTGTTGGCGCGGGTGCGGAAGGTCCTGGATGGAGTGAAACGCACTTAGGCTCCCAGCGTCGCTAGACCGGTGTCGCGAGCGCAGCGACCGCGACGAAATAGCGTAGGTGGCGTTAATTCCATTGCGCTTTGCTCATCTTTGATATACACTGATATGCACGACCACACAAGACCGATCCACGTCAGACCTGCTCGATATTCGCGAGGCCGCGGAGTTTCTCCGCGTGAGCGAAACGTCATTGCGCCGCTGGACCAATGCGGGACGGTTGCCATGTCTGCGCATCGGCGGGCGGCGGGAGCGACGGTTCCGGCGCGCCGACTTGCTGGCGTTCATGGGCGACGCGGGCGCCACGGCCCCGGCACTCCGCAATCACTTTTGCGACCTGTATACCAGCGATCTCATCCGAGCGCGAGCGGCGGCGGCCTTTCTCCGCGTGGGTTTGCAATCCGACGCGCTCTGCCTGCTGGCCGCTGAAAGACCGGTGCAGCGCGCGGTCATCGCGCAGCTCGAGCACGATCGTCCCTCGATCCGGACCGAGCTGAAAGCCGGGCGGCTCGTCGCCGCGGAGTATCACGCCTCGGGGGCGGCGCAGCTCGCGTACTGGCGCGCGCGTATGCGTGCGGCCCTCAAGAGCGGCGTTGCGGCTGTGTATGTCGTCGGAGACCTGTCGGCCGGGTTCAAGCGGCTGCCCTTTGCCGCGACGTTGGCGTACGAGGCCGATTATGGCCGCTCCATTACGCTGGCCTTTCCGGTGACGACCCTCTGTCAGTACGACGCGCGCAAGATTTCGGGACTCGCCGCCGCGGGGCTGCTCCAATGCCACGATGGTCCGCTCATTGAGCGCTATCGCTCGCAGCGCTGGCTCGGTGAGCAACAAAGTATTTGACGGCGCGCGCGCGCGCCTGGCGCGTGCGTGAACGTATTCGCGGGCTGTAGCGAGTTGCCGACTACCGGGACTGCGGTGCGAGGAGGAGGTTCACAACGTGGCGCGCATCCTCGTGATCGATGACCAAGAGCCGATTCGCCGCGTCGTGCGACGGGCACTGGAACAGGACGGACACGAGGTGTTCGACGCGAGTGACGGCGAAATTGGGATGGAAATCCTCGAGAGTCAGTCCTTCGACATCGTCATCACGGATATCTTCATGCCGGGCCAGGATGGGATCGTCACGCTGCGGCAGATCCGGAAACGGTTCCCCGCGGTGAAGGTGATCGTGATCTCGGGCGGGGATTCGAGCGGCTTGCTGGACCTGCGGCAGGATGCCGAGCTTCTCGGCGCCATCAAGAGTCTGCAGAAGCCGTTCAACGCCCGGGAAATCATGGATGTGGTACGGGATGTCTTGAAACGAAAGGAAAGCGGAGACCGCGGCGGCTGACGAAGCTCCCGACGCAGGACTCGAACCTGCGACCCGTAGCCTGAGCGAGCCGGGCGCGCCTCCCGCAGACAGTGCAACTGAGGTGAAAACAGGGGCGGAGTCTCCACCAGTGGCGCGGCCGAGAGGCGAAAAGTCGGCCCCGAAACCGTCACCGAAACCGTCACCGCGCAAGCCGCGCTCGTGAGCTGTGGCGTCGGCGATCGGTCCGCGACGCGGAGCGTAGAGCGGGGGTCTCCAAAGACGGCGGGTCCATGCGGGCCCGCTGTTTTTCTGCTCAGGCCGCGCCCTCCAGGATCCCAAATCCCTCCACGTCCGTCTGGGACCGGCAAACACGACGGCAAACAACTCAGCTACAGGTATAGGGTTCAGGAGGTCGCGGGTTCAAATCCCGCCGTCCCGACTGCTTGAAGATCAAGCCCTGCGGCGACTTTCGCTGCGGGGCTTGTTCTTCGGTTGCGCCCCGTGTTGCAGCACATCGGAAGGCGCGGTAAAGAACCGAGGACGGCTACCGTTGACTATTGCGTCAAGAGCCTGGTGAACGAGAGCGAGCCCAACTTCCACTTCCCGTTTTGCTGCACATAGACCTCCGTCACCAAGAATGGATTGGTGACCTCATTGCCGCCGACCACGGCATCCAGGCGAATCCTGTTCAGCAAAATGGCGGTCGTCCCGATGAACCGCACCGAGGTTTCGAAGATCTCCGCGTGCTTGTAGTGGATCCCTCCACTTCTGATGATCTCGAGCTCGCGATCTGTTCCCCAGGATCCGCCCATATGGACAAAGATGGCCTGGTCATCGAAAAGCGCAGCCAGTGAATCGACGTTGCGGTCTGCCATCCAGCGCCATTTCGTCTTCGAGAGATTCAGTACTTCCTGTTCCGCATTCGTCTGCACCGTCGCGGGCGCAGGGGGATTCTGCGCTCCGGCGGGCGCAAGCGGATACGGTACGACAACGGCTCTAGTGAGCTCGACGAGCACGAGGGCGGTGTTTCCGACCACGGTCACACCGGACGCGCGCGTGAGCCCGTCCTGCACCACACGCACCTCCGCGCGATCGCCACTGATCGTGAGCTCGGCGACACGTCCCTGTTGCTCGGCCTGTATCAACGTCCGTGGACCCGCGCTCCGCAGTCCGTCGGGGCGAACCAGCGGCAGTGACGTCTCGATCGGCACGATCGGGCCTGCGCTGCCGTCCGGTTTCACCGGAATGCGAAAGAGCCTGCCGGTGTCGAAGGTGTTCACGTACAGCGAGCCATCGGCGAGGAAGGCAAGACCGTCGATGACGTTTAACTGCTCATCGCTCGCCCACACTTCAAGTGCGGTCGCACCGGGCTTCAGTCGGTGCACGCGGCCGCGAAACGACTCGGATACGTAGGCCGTACCGTCGGCCGACAGCGCGATGTCGTTGCACACGCCGCTGTTGGGGGGGAATGGGTAGGTGCCTTTGGCGGCCCCGCTCGTCAGGTCGAAAGATCGGAGCGCAGTCTGTCCGGCCACCGGCGTCCCGTCACGGCCGCCTGTGGAATTCTGGCAGACCCACAGCGTGCGGGTTTTGTCGTCCGCGAGCACGCCGAGCACCCTCGTCAGGCCGGCGGTCGATGCGAGAATCCACGGCTCAGCTTGAGCAGCGCCCGGTGCGGCGCGATAGATCGTCCCTTTCGCCATACTGCCGAAATACACCATGCCGTCTCTGCTCGATGTGAGATTCTCCGCCACGACGCCGGTGTCGTTGATCGTCACCTGCGTGCGGTTCTGCGCTCGCGCGCGCGGTGCGAACGACGTGAGCGTGACGACTGCGCCGATCAGGCTACAGGCGATTCCGTGAGTGTTCCGCACTTGGGACCCCGTTTGAATTCGGTGTGAGGAGAAACCCGCACCCAGGTTTGCTTTCTGCTACCGAGCGTAGCTGACACGGAGGAGGCGATTGCCAGTGTCGTCGCTTATCAAAACAGAGCCGTCCGGCATCCGCAGCACATCGACCGGCCGGCCGAGTGCCGCCGTGGTGGCTCCCCAGCCGCCTGGCGCGCTCGCTCTGTTGGGCAGGAAACCGTCGAGGAACGTTTCGTAGCTGGTCACACGGCGTCCATCCGTGCGCGCCACCATGACGCGATAGCCGCTCGGAACCGACCGGTTCCACGAGCCATGCTCTGCGATGATCACAGCGTTCTTGTAGGTCGCGGGGAACATGTTGCCTGTGTAGAACGTGATGCCGAGCGCCGCCACGTGGGCGCCGAGCTTCAGCACCGGTGGCTCCCTCGTGGAACAGGCCCGCTGCGCGCCGAACTGCGGGTCGGACACGTCACCCTGATGGCAGAACGGGAAGCCGAAGTGCAGGCCGGGTTTCCAGGCAACATTGAGCTCGTCGCTCGGCACGTCGTCGCCGAGCATGTCGCGACCATTATCGGTGAACCACAGTTCCCCTGAGACCGGGTGCCAATCGAATCCGACGGTGTTGCGCACGCCCTCGGCGAAGACCTTGAGGTCCGATCCGTCGGGCTTCATCTGCAGAATCGTCGCTACCAGGGGCGGCGGGATGCACACGTTGCATGGAGCGCCGACCGACATGTACAGCAAGCTGTCGGGTCCGAACGCGATGAACTTCCACGTGTGTCCGAGCGTCGAATTCGGCAAGCTATCACGGACTACGACCGGGGCAGGAGGGGAGTCGAGGTGCCGCTCGATATCATCGAACCGCAGGAGCTTGCTCGCAGTCGCCACATAGAGCGCGCCGTTGTGTATCGCGACGCCATTGGGCTCATCGAGGCCGCTGGCGATCAGCACCACCCGGTCGGCCTTGTGATCGCCGTTGCGATCGATGACTGCGTGCACCTTGCCGGCCCTCATCGATCCGACGAACACGGTGCCTTGCGGACCCAACGCCATCTCGCGCGCGTTCTCGACGCTGTCCGCGAACACGGTGACGTGGAATCCCGCGGGGACCACCCACTGCGGCTGCTGTGCCAGACCTGCAGCGATGATAAAGAGCGTCAGCGTAGTCATGATCTTCCCCTCACCCATTGGTGAACTTCAGCACAGCCTCCGGCAGCCGCTCTCCCGTCACGTGGATCCTGGACGTGCCCTCCTCGATGTCGCGCAGGTCGCCAGGCGTCAGCGGCGCGTTCACGGCGCCAAGGTTCTCCTCGAGGCGCGACAGTTTCTTCGTCCCCGGAATCGGGACAATCCAAGGCTTCTGCGCGAGCAGCCACGCGAGCGCGATCTGCGCCGGCGTCGCGCCTTTCCGCTCCGCGATCCGCTTCACGAGGTCGACCATTACCATGTTTGCCGCACGGGCGTCCGGGGCGAAGCGCGGCGATATGCTGCGAAAGTCTTTCGGGTCGAGCGTCGTCGTCGTGTCGATCGTTCCGGTGAGAAAGCCAGCGCCCAACGGACTGAAAGGAACGAAGCCGATGCCAAGCTCCTCGCACGTCGCCAGCACGCCGTTGCGCTCCGGGTCGCGCGTCCACAGCGAGTATTCGCTCTGCACGGCGGCCACTGGTTGCACCGCGTGAGCGCGGCGGATGGTTTGCGCGCTTGCCTCCGAGAGACCGAAGTACCGCACTTTGCCCTGCGTGATCAGCTCCTTCACCGTGCCGGCGACGTCCTCGATGGGGACCTTCCGATCAACGCGGTGCTGGTAGAGCAGGTCGATCGTCTCGACCTTGAGTCGACGGAGCGAAGCCTCGGTCACGTCACGGATGTGCTCGGCCCTCGAGTCGAGGCCGTAGCGCGTGCCGTCCGGGTTGATGCCGAAGCCGAACTTGGTGGCGATGACCACCCGGTCGCGCACTGGGCGCAGCGCCTCGCCGACGAGCTCTTCGTTCGTGAACGGGCCGTACGCTTCGGCGGTGTCGAAGAGCGTCACGCCCCGCTCGACGGCCGCGCGAATGATCGTCATGCCTTCCTGCCGACCGGCCCCCGGCCCGTAGACACCTTCGAGGCCCATGCAGCCGTAGCCGACGGCAGAAACGACGAGGTTGCTGGTACCGAGTGTCCGTGTCTGCACCCCAAGACTCTACCGAGCTGAGGCGACAACTGATATGACGATCGTGCTCAGTCATTGTACAATTCTGCAAGCCTCGCTCGTCGATTGTGCGAGGGGGTGATAGAATTCCGGAGACTCTGGATGTCGAACCAGGCGACCGGAGGATCATCGGTGGAGACGAAGCCTCAACGTCAGCACGGCGTCGAACGCATGCGAATGAGCAGAGACGAGCTCGCTGAACGGATCGCGCGCCATGTCGCGGAGGACAGAAGCGTCGAGGCGGCTCCTGGTCTCTTCCTGTACCGCTTCTCTTCACCAACCGGGCCGCGCTACGGCGTCACCGAGCCGTCCTTCTGCGTCATCGCCCAGGGAAGTAAGGAGGTGCTCCTCGGCAAGGAGCGGTACCGCTATGACGCTTCCCACTACCTGCTCGTCTCGGCCGAGCTGCCCGTGGCGGGCCACATCGTCGACGCGTCGAAGGAGCAGCCGTACCTCGCCGTGCGCCTTGTGCTCGACCCCGCCGTCGTTACGGAGGTCCTGATCGAGGCTGGGCTCCACACCTCGGGGATGGATGACGCGCTCAAGGTGATGGCCGTGAGCCGGCTCGACGCAAGCCTGCTCGATGCGGTGGTCCGGGTAGTCCGCCTCCTCGATTCGCCGGGCGACTACGGCGTGCTTGCGCCGCTCGTCGCCCGCGAGATCATCTATCGGCTTTGTCTCGGAGAGCAGGGCGGTCGGCTTCGTCAGATCGCCGTCAGCGGCGGCCGCGCGCATCGGATCGCCAAGGCGATCGAGCTCCTCCGCACGAATCACAACAAGCCGCTCCGCCTCGCCGGCCTCGCCCGGCAGCTAGGGATGAGCGTTTCAGGCTTGCACCACCACTTCAAGGCAGCCACCGGGATGAGCCCGTTGCAGTTTCAGAAGCAGTTCCGGTTGCAGGAGGCCCGGCGGCTCCTCCTCGCCGGCGATGTCGACGCCGCGACCGCCGGATACCGGGTGGGCTACGATGATGCGTCGCACTTCAGCCGGGAGTACAGGAGGCTCTTCGGCGAGCCGCCCTTGCGCGACGCCGAGCGGCTGCGCGGCTCAGCTGCGAGCCGGCGCGAACCCGCGGCGGTGTGATGCTCGACCGGGCCGTGGGCCGTCCCGACCCCCGAAAGGCAACCCGAAACCGTCACCAGCGCCGGGGGGCGAAAACTGGGCGTCTGAAAGCGATTGGAGCGCTGAGGGTTGGGAAGCTCCCGAGGCAGGACTCGAACCTGCGACCCGCCGGTTAACAGCCGGCTGCTCTACCAACTGAGCTACTCGGGAAGAGCGGCGAAATATAGGGGTGCGGCAAGTTAGGGAGAAGCTTTAGGGATGCTGGTGCCGCCCCCCAATCCCGCGCCGCTCATTTCGTGTCCAGCACCTCGCGGACCTTACGCGCGAGGGCTGTGGGCGTGAAGGGCTTCTGGAGGAAATTCAGGCCGGGCTCGAGCATGCCGTGGTGAACAATGGCGTCATCGGTATAGCCCGAAACGTAGAGGACCTTGATTTGCGGGCGGGGGTTCTCGAGCTGCCGGGCGAGCTCGCGTCCGCTCGCGCCGGGCATGACGACGTCCGTGAGGAGCAGGTGGATCACCTCGGGGTACTGTCGCGCCGCCTCGAGCGCCTCCTCGGCATCTGCGGCGTCGAGGACCGTGTAGCCGAGTTTCTCGAGCAACCCCCTGGCTAGCGGACGCAGCACCGCGTCGTCTTCCGCCAGCAGGATCGTCTCCGTGCCCGCGACGGTGGAAGGCTCGCGGGCAGGCAGCAGTGTATCCGGGGCGGCGTCGACGCGGGGGAGGTAGATCTTGAACGTGGTGCCCCGCCCGAGTTCGCTGTAGACCCAGACGTAGCCGCCCGACTGCTTGACGATTCCATACACGGTGGACAAGCCGAGCCCCGTGCCCTTGCCTTTCTCTTTGGTCGTGAAAAACGGCTCGAAGATGCGCGCCCTCGTTTCCGGCGTCATGCCCGTTCCAGTGTCGCTCACCGCGAGCATGACGTACCGGCCCGGCACGACCGGCTGGTGCAGCTCGGCGTACTGCTCGCCGAGCTCGGCATTCGCAGTTTCGAGAATGAGCTTCCCGCCGGTCGGCATCGCGTCGCGGGCATTGACCACGAGGTTCATGAGCACCTGCTGCAGCTGACCGGGGTCGGCTAGCACATTCCCGGCGTCCCCCGCAAGCGAGAGCCGCAGCTCCACATCCTCGCCGATCAGGCGGTGCAGCATCTTCTCGAAGTCTTCGACCAGCGCGTTGGGGTCCAAGACCACTGGTTCGAGCACCTGCTGGCGGCTGAACGCCAGGAGCTGCTTCGTGAGCGATGCCGCTCGCTCCGAAGCCTTCCGCACCTCGGCGAGATCCCGCTGTGCCGTGCTGTCCGCCGGCATCTCTTCGCGCAAAATGTCGACGTAGCCAAAAATCGCTGTGAGCACGTTGTTGAAATCGTGCGCCACGCCACCCGCGAGCCGGCCGATCGCCTCCATCTTTTGCGCCTGCCGCAGCTGACCCTCGAGCTGCTTGCGCTCCGTGACGTCCTGGAAGTGGAGCAGAAAATGGGGCTCACCGGCGAACGCGATCACCTCAGCGGACAGGAGGCCGGTGCGGGTCTCGCGCGAGCGGGTCAGCCACTCCACCTCGACATCGCGGAAGACACCCCCGGCCCTGAGCTGCGCCAGCATTTGCTGCCGCAGCTCGTCGCGCCGCCAGATGCCCAGATCGTGTCCGCTCCGCCCGACTGTCTCGGCCCGATTCATGCCGAAGAGACGCAGCAGGCTTTCGTTCACGTCGACCCAGCGGGCGTCGGCCAGCCTCGCGATAGCCATCGGAGAAGGGTGTGCCTGGAAGGCGCTGCCGAACTTTTGTTCGGACACGCGCAACGCCTCGTCCGCCGCCCGCCGGGCGGTGATATCCCGCACGAATGCGCTGAACAGCCATGTCATCCCGATTCGCACAGGGGCTACGGCGAGCTCCACCGGAAACTCGCTGCCGTCGCGCCGCAGCGCGGTCAGCTCGATGCGCTGGTTGAGAATGGGTCCCTCGCCAGTGGCGAGGAAGTGGCGCAAGCCGGCCGCATGGGCCTCGCGATGGGCGAGCGGCACGATGATGTCGGCGAGGCGCTGGCCCAGGACGTCTCGCTCGGCCCATCCGAACATCGATTCGGCTTGCTGGTTCCAGCTCGTGACCCGACCGGCGTCATCCATGGCGACGTGGGCGTCGAGCGCCGAGTGGAGGACGGCTTTGAGCTGGGCCTCCGAGGCGCGCAACGCCTGCTCGGCGCGGGTGCGCTCGATTGCCGCCTCGACCTGCGTCGAGACGAATTGGAGCATGTCCTTGTGGTGCTCCTCGTAGCGAACGCCCGCGGTGTAGGTCTGCACGGCAAGCACACCGACGGTGCGGTCTCCCTGTTTGAGGGGCACGCCCAGCCAGTCGACTGACGCGGTGCCAACCGCTTCGACCGCGCCGAGGTAATCGAGGTCAAGCTGAGACTCTGGCTTCACCAGCAGGGGTCGGCCCGTGCGCAGCACGTACTCGGTGATGCCGCGACCGGGATGGCGGGGCGCGGGCGGGGGATCGACCTCGTCGACGAAGTATGGAAAGGTGAGCAGGTCGGTCGCTTCGTCGTACAGCGCAATGTAGAAGTTCTTCGCCGGCATCAGCTCGCTCACGATCTGGTGGACCGTGGGCAGCAATTCCTCGAGTCGCGGCGCGCTCATCGCCACCTGGGCGATGCGATAGGTCGCGGCCTGAAGTTGCCGCGCACGCGTCTGCGCCTCCCGGCTGCGCTTGATGTCGAGCGCGCGAAGTACGGCGGGACCGAGGCGATGCAGGTGATCCTTCACAACGTAATCCGCCGCACCGGCCTGCAGGTATTGCACGGCTGGCTCATCTCCCAACCGTCCGGTCACGACGATGATCGGCGTGTCCGGCGAGAGCTGCTGCCCGAGCTCGAGCGCGTCCTGCGCCGCGAACGTGGGCAGCGAATGGTCGGTCAGGATGACGTCGGGGACGAAATCGTGCAGCGCTGCGACCATTCCCTCGCGCGTGTCGACCCGCAGGAACGTGCACGCGGCCTCGACCCGGCGGATCTCGCGCTCCTCAAGCTCGGCGTCCTGCGGATTGTCCTCGATTAGGAGGATGCGAGTCGTCGCGGCCACGGTGCTCAGGGACCTCGGGGGGGCGGCGGGGTCCGATTCATCAGCAGCCAGTACAGGCCGAGTTGTTGCGCCGCCTTGGTGAACTCCACGAAGTCGACCGGTTTACGGACGTAGCTGTTCGCGCCCAGGCTGTACCCGTCGATGATGTCGCGCTCCTCGTCCGAGGAGGTCAGGATCACGACCGGTAAGAGCCGGGTGCGCTCGTCCGCGCGGATGCGCTGCAGGACCTCCATGCCATTGATCTTGGGGAGCTTGAGGTCGAGCAGCACGACAGCCGGCAGATCGGTCGGCGCGGGGCGGCCCTTCGTGCCAAAGAGGTAGTCGATGGCCTCGACGCCGTCCTGCGCGACGATCACGTCGTTCGTGATGTTGTGACTCTTGAGCGCCCGCATCGTCAAGGCTACATCGTCGGGATTGTCCTCCACGAGCAGAATCTTTCCGGCGTTCACTCGAGCCTCCCATCACAGCGTGAAGTAGAATGTCGCGCCCTGATCGACCACGCCCTCGGCCCAGATTCGGCCGCCGTGCCGGTCGATGATGCGGCGCACTGTGGCGAGCCCCACCCCGGTGCCCTCAAATTCGGCCGCCGAATGGAGACGCTGGAACACGCCGAACAGCTTGTCGGCGTACCGCATGTCGAAGCCAGCGCCATTGTCCTTGACCACGAACACGCGCTCGCCGTTTTCCTCGAGCGCGTTGAACTCCACTCGCGCTTGCGGCCGTTTCGAGCTGTACTTCCAGCCATTCCGCAGGAGATTGTCGAGCACGACCCGGAGGAGCCGGGAATCGCCCTGGGCCTCAAGGCCGGGAGTGATTGCGAATTCCACCGGGCGGTCCGGTGCCGCGCGCTGGATATCGACTACGATGTCCCGGGCCATCGCGCTTAAATCCACGGGCTCCGTCCGCATTTCCGCCCGGGTGACGCGGGCCAGCTTCAACAGATCGTCGATCAGCGTAGCCATCCGCTGGCTCGCGGCGCGTACACGTTGCAGGGAATCCCGCCCCCCGTCCCCTAACTGGGTCGCGTAATCTTCCAGCAGCACCTGGCTGAAGCCGTCGATGCTGCGGAGCGGCGCGCGCAAGTCGTGCGAGACGGAGTAGGCAAAGGCGTCCAGCTCGTTGTTCGCGGCGAGCAGCTCGGCGGCATTGCGCCGGAGCGCCTCGTTCCGGTGCTCCAGTTCCTTGGTGCGGTCCGCGACCCGCTGTTCCAGCCTCGTCGCGTGCTGTTGCAGCTCCTGCTTCTGGTCCTCGATCCGGCCGAGCATCTGGTTGAAGGCGTCGGTCAGCGTGCCCAATTCGTCCTCGCCAAACTTGGGCGCGCGCAGGGAATAATCCTGACGGGTCGAGGCCGCCGTCGCGGTTTCCGCAAGCGCGAGGATCGGGGCTGAAATCCGTCCCTGCAGCGCGGCGGCCAGCGCATAGGCGGCCAGCAGCGCGATCGCAAGGACGACAATGGCGATGATGCCGGAGAGCCGGATGGCGTCCGATACCGCCTTCGTGTCCGACGCGATGTAGAGAGTGCCCAACCGCTGGTTTGCTCCCTGCGCTACGGGCGTAAACGCCACAAGACGGCCGCCCTCGAAGCGGTAGCCGTCCGGCTCTGGCGCTCCGGGGATCAGATCGGCGGCGGCACGGGCCGGATAGGTCGCGAGGACTCGCCCGTTCCGGTCATACAAGGCCCCGGCAACCGTGTGCGGGTCGTACCTCAGGGCAGCGAGGATTTCTGTGGCGTCCGCCTCGTTCGCAAACGCCAGGGCGGCGGTGCTGTTGGCGGCAAGAATGCGGGACCGTGTCGCGAGATGAGTCTGGATCGTTTGGCGAAACGTCACGACCTCATAGGTTACGAACGCGACCGACGTCAACACCAACACCAATCCGCTGATCAGGAGAAGGATCGCCGTCAACTTCCGCTTGATCGGCCAGTCGCGGATCGACATGCTCACGGTCGTGGCGTTCGGACGATTTCCGCGACCCGCAGCAGCTTCGAGCTGATCGTGACATTGGCGGCTTGCGCCGCCTCCAGGTTGATCCTCAGGCGGATACGATTCTTGTCATTGACGAACTGAATCATCCCGCCGCGCTTCGCGAAATCGTCGCCGTCGCTCACCGTCAGGATGGGCCGCTTCCCGAGCGCCGCGAGAATCTCTGCAACGCGCTCGCTCTCCGAGCGGCTGATGAAAAGAATGTTACACGCCGTTATGTCCGTCAGCTCGCGATACCGGCGGATCTCGAATGGCCGGAGCCCGAGGCGTTCACCCCGTACGGTCTCATCGAGGAAGGTGCCGAGCGGGTCCTCCCCGAGGATGCCGATGATCACCGGCATCTGCGGGTCAGGCGCGGCCACCGCCGGCCACTCGACAAACTGCGCGAAATTGAACAGAAACACGGCCTTCACCTGATACTCGGAAGCCCGCGGGGTCTGCACGAGGAGCAGCGCGGATGTCAGGACGGTGAACGCCGCCTTCAATAGTGCCATTGCGCCATTCCATACACGCCGCGCTCAATGTCTCGGCGCGCGGCGGGCGTCCCGAACTCCGCATGGTGCTCGTGCAAGAGATTTCGGCCGGCGACTGACAGCTCCAGAGCGGCGACCGGTCGCCAGCTGAGTCGGGCATCGAGCTCGGCGTACGCGGGCAGCTGTTGGTTGGCGATCTCAGCGAGATAACGGAACCCGCCGTCCACACTCCACTGAGCGCCCAGGCGCAGCGACGAGCGCAGGCTCAGCTGTCGATTGGGAGTATGCGACTCTGCTGTGCCTCGGCTCGTGTCGGTGCTGCCGGGATTGGGCCAGATGTGGATCCGTAACTCGGTGTAACCGGCATGCACTTGCCAATCATCTGTGATGCGATAGCTCGCGGTGGCCTCGCCGCCGTACGACTCGCCATCCTGACCGTTGGCGATAACGATCGGGGTAGGCTTGGGGGGATTGACCTGCTCCAAGCTGCGGAGGCCGCGGTAGCGGCTGTAGAAGCCCGCAAATGCGAGCACCAACGCGCCCTCCTGATGGCGATATCCCAGCTCGTACGCCAGCTCTGTCTCGGAGCGAAAGCCCGGGCCGCCGGCAAGGAAGTAGGGAGGTTGGCCGGGCGCGTACAATTCCCGGTCGATGCGCGACGGCGTGCGCACCGCGCGCGAAATCCCCGCCCACAGCGTGCGGGACGGGCTGAATGTCCAATTCACGCGACCGCTGGGCTGGATCTCAAATCCGGTGTAGTCGTTGTGCTCGATCTTTGTGCCGAGCGTGACGTGAAGCCGATCGGACGCCAGAGCGATCTCATCCTGGGCGAACGCGCTGAACCACTGTCGCGCGACGTGAGGCGGCAAGAAGGCCAACGCCGCGGTATTGACGACGCGATCGTTGATGAGTCGGTAACCGAATCCCCAAACAACGTCGTGGCGGGTCCCCACCACGGTGCGATGCTGCAGGTCGATGTCGTAGATGTCGAGATCTTCACCAAAGGTGCCCGGAATGTCCCGGTGCGTGCGGTCGTAGTAGGCCTGCACCGTGAGATTGGACCTGGCGGAGAATGGATGCGCCCATTTTGCCATCACATTCCCACCGCTCACGCCGATGTGGCCAGGGCTCGCTTGGGCGATGCGGCCATCGTACCAATCGCCATGGAGGCTGAGACGGTTGCTGTCGGGCGCATCCCAGTCCAGACGAAATCCACCCTGTCCCATGTGCCAGCCATCGGGAGCGGCTTGCCCATTAGAGAGCAACGTGGGATCACGACTGAAGGCCTTGCCGTAGATCCGATAGTTGCCGTGCGCGCCGAGCCCGCCGCCGTAGCGGGCGGATCCCAGGCCGCGCAGCTCGGTGCCGCCACCGCCCGTAACCAGGAGTCCCCCCGTGTCTTTCGCGTCCTTCGTGATCACGTTGATCACGCCATTGACCGCGTTGGCGCCCCACAGTGTTGCCCCTGGTCCGCTGATCACCTCGATCCGGTCCACGTCCGAGAGAAGGACGTCTTGCACATCCCAAAAGACGCCCGAAAAGAGCGGTGTGTAGACAGTCCTCCCATCGATGAGCACGAGGAGTTTGTTGGCGGTGGTACCGTTGAACCCGCGGGCGCTAATGGCCCATTGCCGCGCATCGACTTGCGCAACCTGCAGATTCGAAGCGAGGCGCAACGCTTCTGGAAGGCTCGTGGCGCCTGACGCGCGAATGTCGTCTTGCGTGATGACCTGGATCGCTGATGGCGTTTCGAACAGGCGTTGCGGGCGGAGGGAGACGGACATGACGTCGATGTTCATCAACTGATCGAGGGTGAGGTGCTTCAAAGCCTCGATGGAATCGCGTTGTTGAGCTCGGGCGGGGGGTGCCGAGACGGCCAGAACCACAAGCAGGAAGAGCGTGCGCCTAGGGCTCATGCACTGTCCTTCCTAGTGGGCGGGGGCGGAACTTGATAAGGTGCCCCCACAATAGGCGAACTCGGGCCTTAGGACCTGTCGGCCTTTGTCCCGACGCCGCCTAGGACTTTGCCTACAGGCCAGGGCCTCACCGCGCGTCGAGGACTTCGCGCACCTTGCGGACGAGCGATCTTGGCGTGAACGGCTTTTGCAGGTACGCGATGCCTTCCTCCAGGATGCCGTGGCGCACCACGGCATCGTCCGTGTACCCGGACATAAACAGCACTCGCAGGCGCGGATGCAGTTTCTGGAATTGGGTCGCCAGATCACGGCCGTTGGCATCCGGCATCACGACGTCTGTGAGGAGCAGATCGATCGGCTGGGCGAGCGCCTGCGCGAGCTGGAGCGCCGTCGTCCCATCAGCCGCGTCGTGAACCGTGAAGCCAAATCGTCGCAGCATTTCGCATGTCACGGCTCGAACCGCCGCCATGTCTTCGACCACGAGCACGGTCTCCGTCCCACGCAGGAGGTCCCCAGCCACAGCTTCGGCCTTCGACGGGGGCGCATCGACGCGCGGCAAGTAGACCTTAAAGCATGTGCCGTGGTTGGGCTCAGAGTAGACCCAGATAAACCCGCCGGACTGCTGGACGATGCCCTGCACGGTGGCGAGACCGAGTCCGGTGCCTTTCCCGACTTCCTTCGTCGTGAAAAACGGCTCGAAAATCCGGGCCTGCGTTGCGGCGTCCATGCCCATGCCTGTGTCCGTAACCGCGAGCATCACGTAGCGGCCAGGCGCCGCCAAGGCATGCGCCTGCACATAGGTCTCGTCGATGTCGACGTTCGCCGTCTCGATCGTCACGCGACCGCCGTTCGGCATGGCGTCGCGCGCGTTGACCGCGAGGTTCATGATCACCTGCTCCAGCTGGCCAGGATCCACTTTCACCGTCCCGGCATCCGGAGCGAGGCTGCACTCGAGATGAATGTCTTCCCGCAAGACGCGGCCGAGTAACCGTTCGATGCCGCTGACAGCCGCATTGAGATCGACGACCTTCGGCTGCAAGACCTGTTGGCGGCTGAACGCAAGCAGCTGCCGTGTGAGCTCACTCGCGCCGTTGGCGGCCTTGCGGATCTGCTCGATGTCGTCCCGCGTCGGTGCATCCGATGGCATGTCTTGGAGCAGCAGCTCGCTGTAGCTCAGGATGACCGTGAGCAGATTGTTGAAGTCGTGCGCCACCCCACCGGCAAGCCGGCCGATGGCCTCCATCTTCTGGGCCTGGGCGAGCTGCGCCTCCAGCTGACGCTGACCGGTGATGTCGCGCACGAACGCTTCGTAGTACTCGACTTGTCCGTGGGCGTCGCGGCTGGCGCGGACGCTCAGCTGCACCAGAATGCGCGTCCCGTCTTTCTTTTTCCACGTGGCTTCCAGCTCGTCGTACACGCGGTCGGTATAGGTATCCTGCTCGATCAGGCGCCGTCTCTCATCTGGATCGGCATAGACGTCGCGCGCCATGTCGAGGGTCAACACGTCGGCGGGCGACGCGTAGCCGAGAATGCGAGCGAGTGCGTCGTTGGCGGCAACGAATCGGCCCGCCGGCGTCGACCGGTAGATGCCCAGCGGGGCTTTTTCGACCAGCGTGGCATGGCTGGCCTCAGACGCGCGCAGCGCGGCCTCGGTGTCACGGTGAGCGCGTCGCTCCTCGGCCTCGCGTAGCTCGCGTTTAATGACAGGGATCAGGCGCCGCAGATTGCCCTTGGGCAGCGCGTCCCCGGCACCCGCCTCGAGCGCGCGCGCGGCAAGATCCTCGCCCATCGTGCCGGACACAAAGATGAAGGGAATGTCCAGGCCGCGAGCTCGAACCAGCGCGAGCGCTTCGCTCCCGCTGAATCCCGGCATGCTGTTGTCGCCGACGATGATGTCCCAGCGGCCGCGATCGAGCGCTGTCTCGAGGCCCGCCCCGGACTGCACGCGCTCCCAGGTGACGTCAAAGCCGGCGCGCTTCAGCTCGCGCGCCAGCAGCTCCGCGTCGGCTTCGGAGTCTTCGACCTGCAGAACTCGCAGCGGGCTATTCATCGGGGGTCCTACACTAAACAACTGCCTGTCTCGATGCACGTCGGTGATGCTTGTGACACGCGTAGGGCTTGCCCTACAACGCG
>Ga0209160_1000026_pt1 | contig 98174 bp, 116 predicted proteins | sample GraSoiAngelo_153_FD_186167 | JGI IMG/M metagenome (GOLD analysis project Ga0209160, IMG submission 186167) | Grasslands soil microbial communities from the Angelo Coastal Reserve, California, USA - 14_1009_12_40cm (SPAdes) (version 2) | ecosystem: Environmental > Terrestrial > Soil > Grasslands...
ATCGCTCGGGAGGACGGTCTTGTACAGGGTGCTGTCCACGAACCACTGAATCGCGTTCGGCTGCCACTCCATCGCAAACACGTGAAAGTCGTCGGCGAACGCGCCAGTGCTCAGGCTATAGGCGCTGCTGATGCCGTTGGCACCGGAGTAGTTGGGGCCGTGCACCGTGCCGTGCACGCGCCCGGGCTCTTTCCCGATGTTCTCCATGATGTCGATCTCCCCGCACGTGGGCCAGCCGACTTGCGGGATATTGTCGCCCAGCATCCAGAACGCGGGCCACAGCCCTTGCCCGCGCGTGATCTGAATGCGTGCCTCGATGCGGCCGTACTTCCACACGCCCAGGCCCTGGGTCTTGAGGCGCGCGGAGGTGTACGCCTGGTTACCGAGCGCCTCGCGACGCGCCTCGATCACCAGGTAGCCGTTTTCGACTCGGGCGTTCTCGACCCGATTGGTATAGAACTCGAGCTCGCCGTTCCCCCAGCCATTGCCCCCCGTCTCGCGCACCCATTTCGTGGTGTCGAGCGCAGTGCCGTCGAACTCGTCGTGCCACACGAGCCGCCACGGCGGCAGCGGTGGGGGGGGACCGGCTGTGCTCCCGGCGGGGGCCTGGTCGGCGCGGCACGCGAGCGTGGGGCACACCGCGACCAGGGCGATGGCCAGCACCAGACGCACACCTGCAAGTGGCGCGCGGGTTGCCGTCGCAGAAAACGGGTGGTTGCCGCTCGGGTCCAAGATGGTGGTGCGCTCGGGCCGGCTGATCGGTTGGAAGGTAACGACCGGCACGGCGGGGTCAACGCCGTGGCGCATCCCGCCGTGCGGGGTTGACGCCCAGCAGTGCAGCGCGTCTTTTCGAGCCCGAGCTGCTGCAACATCCCAAGCGGGGAGAGCCTATGCGGCGTTGCATTTGGAGTCTGGTGGGACTCACCGTCGCGGCCACGTCGCTCGGCGCGCAGGGGCTGCGCGACAAGATCTCCGAGCTGTTCATCTTCACGGCCGGCAAGGACCCACTCTTCCTCGGCGGGACTGCCGACCCGAGCAACCCGGCCACGATCCAGCTGCACGCCAACCATTTCATCCCCTCCGCCCGAGCCGAGAACGGCAGCCTGATCTCGTTCATCGGGAACGCGATCAGCGGCAACGTCGCGAACATCCCTGTGAGCGCGACGAGCGGCGGCTCCACCTTTCGGTTCGAAGGCGGCGTTCCGGTCCGGACGTCCACCTCGCCCGGCCCCGTGTTCGCCGAGCGCGCCCAGACGCTGGGCCGCGGTCGGGTCTTCGTCGGTGCCAACGTCAATCGCTTGCACTTTGAGACGCTGCGCGGCGTGAGCCTGAAGGATATCGAAATGACCTTCACGCACGAGAACGTCACGGGCCCCGTGTGCGACAGCATTGTCGGCGCGAGCTGCACCCCGTACGGCGTCCCCACGCTGGAAAACGACGTGATCGCCGTCCGGCTGGCGCTCGACCTCGACATGACGGTCACGTCGTTCTTCCTGAGCTTCGGGCTGCTCGATCGGGTGGACATCGGCGTCGTACTGCCGATCGTATCCACGTCGCTGACCGGCACGAGCGACGCGCAGATCCGTCCGTTCGGCGGGACGACCGCGGCGCACTTCTGGGGCGGCACTCCGAGCAATCCCCAACTCTCCACATCCCGCTTGGTGCAGGGATCCGCGACCGGGATTGGCGACATCGCAGCCCGGGTGAAAGTGACCGTCACCGAGTCGGAACGCACCGCGTTCTCGATCCTCGGCGACCTACGCTTTCCTACCGGCAGCGAGAACGACCTGCTCGGATCCGGTCACCTCGCGGCCCGCGGCCTCGGCATCCTGTCCGCGAAGTTCCGGGATTTTGCGCCCCACGCCAACGTCGGATTCCTCTTTCGGAGCGGTGATCTGCAGAACAATGCCGTCCTCGCCACCGTGGGATTCGATCACTTGATGGCGCCGTGGGCCACCATGGCGGTGGATCTTGCCTCGGAGTTCGAGGTTGGCGACAGCAAGCTGCGACTCCCCGGCACGGTGACGTACGACGCACCCTTCCGCCGTACCGTCGAGCCGACGAACATCCCCACCGAGCGCGACGATCAGATCAACGCGTCGTTCGGGTTCAAGTTCGTCACCGGCTCGGGAGTCACGCTGGTCGCCAACACGCTGTGGCCGCTCAACCGCGGGGGGCTCCGGCCCAACGTGCTGTGGACCGCCGGGCTGGAGTACAACTTCTAAAAGCAGGGCTAGCGCAGGGAGTGGATGGACGTGAGGTGCCAGCCGGTGGAGTCCTGCACGACGGTCGCGCGGAACGTGGTCGTGTCGCGCCTGCTCCGGCCCGTCTTCGCGTCCACGTACTCGTACACCCCGTTCACGAGCACGTCGGCGGAAGCGCCCGCGATGACCAGTCGGTTGATGGTCAACCCCGCCTTGAGCTCAGGGACCGACGCGAAGAACTGTCGCAACGTCTCCTGTTCCGGACTCGTCAGTCCCGGATACACCCGCCGCACCTCGTTCACGTCGCGCGATTCGAGCGCGCGCGCATAGTCGGCAATCAGCGCCTTGATCTCCACGCGCGGATCCGCAGGCGGATGCGTGACAGGCGCGGGAGCCGGTGGCTCCGCGGGAGGCTGTCGTGCGACGTCGCGCGCCGCGCGGGCGCGCGACGCCCGCTCGGCCTCCGTCCAGAGCGACGCGGCCGACGCGAACTGAACCATCGCCTCCGCGGGCAGCCCCCGTGGGGCGAGCGATTCCGCGGCCCGAAACACCGTGTCGCCCTTGGCGATCTCCGCGGGCGTGGCGCCCGCGTCGAGCGCCCGACGCATCGCCGCGAGCGCCGTCGCCCGCATCGAGCCCAGCAGGGTGTCCTCCGGACGCGCCGCCGCGCGCGTCGTGGAGTCGGCGGCCGCGGCGAGCGGCGGTCGCACACCCGGCGACTCTCCTGGCACGCGGGCGGGGGGACGGGCGGGCGACCGCCGCGCTGGAGCAACTGTCTTGGCTGTCTGCGCCGCCGGACGGAGCGGACCCGTGTCCGCCGCCGCAACGTTCCGGCCCGACACGGCCACGCTGTCCGCCGCCGCCGGAGGCGGCGCGGCAGACCTCCGCCACGGCGCGGTGAACCACAGCGCGGCGGCGATTCCGGCCGCGCCGAGTCCCCACCAGAGCCACGATCTCCGAACGGCCTCCGCAGCCGTGGTGGCGGTCGCGCGGGTGCGCGGCTTCGCCAGCGGGATCGGGCTGGTCGGCGTCCTCATCCGGGCGAGCAGCTGGGCACCGCTGCCGGCTCGCGCCAGGGTCACCATCTGGCTGCGAACAGGATCGTCCTGCCGCAGGGACGGCCGGCCGCACACGGCAACCACATCTTCCATCCCGGGCCAGCGCGCGCGCGGATCCTTCTCCAGCATCCGCATGACGGCCGCGTCGAGGTTGGCGGGGCATTCGGGACGGAGCGCGCTCACCGGGCGCGGCCGCCGGTTGAAATGCGCGTACATGACCGACATGATCGAGTCGCCCTCGAACAGCGGCTTCCCGGTCAGCATTTCGTAAGCGACGACACCAAGCGAATACTGATCCGACGCCCCCGTCACCTCCTCCATCGCGCACTGCTCGGGGCTCATGTAGGTCGGCGTACCCACGGTGACGCCGGTCAGGGTGAGCCCTTGCGACTGGAGCACCTTCGCGATCCCGAAGTCGGTGACGACCGCCCAACCCTCCTCGTCCAGCATGATGTTCGCGGACTTGATGTCACGGTGAACCACGCCGTGACGATGGGCGTAGCTGAGCGCGTCGCTCACCTGAGCGAGGATCAGCTGAACCATTGGGATGGCGAGGGGGCCGACGTCGCGGATCACCGCATCGAGCGGCCGGCCCTGCACGTACTTCATGACGAAGTACAGGACCTCGTCGCTTTCCTTGACGGCATAGATCGGGATGATGTGCGGGTGGCTGAGCGCGGCGGCGGTGCGCGCCTCGCGCTTGAACCGCTCCACCATCCCCTCTCCCATGGCCAGGAGGGCGGGTGCGAGGACCTTGATCGCCACGCTGCGGTCGAGGGCGAGGTCGTGCGCCAGATACACCGTCGCCATGCCGCCGTGGCCCAGCTCGCCCAGCACATCGTACTCGCCCAGCGTGGCCCGGCGCAGGGCGTCGAGCTGCCCGATGCGCTGGCCGGCCGGAGGCCCGCTGGCCGGGGTCGCCACGGTCGCTGCCGCTTCGTCGGTCACGACCGGTATGCTCGTGCCGCACCGGGGACAGAAAAACGCCCCGGAGCCGACGCTCGTACCGCAGCGCGTACAGAACGTGCGACCCGCGACCGTCATCGAAACGATCCCGCCCAGTCACTGGAGACCTGCCCCTAACTGCTCAAATATCGCGTTGGGGGACGGCGAGGCAACTGTCCATCGCCCGGATGCGGCTTTCCGGACTCAGCCGAACACCGCGGTCAGTGGCGGGTCGCCCGCGAGCACCGCCTGCACATTGGCCAGCGCGATGGCGGCCATCTGGCGCCGGGCTTCGAGCGTGGCGCTGCCCAGGTGCGGCAGCAGCACCGTGCGGGGCGCCGCCACGAGTCGCGGGTGGATGCGCGGCTCCTCGAGGTAGACATCGAGGCCCGCGGCGCCGAGCCGGCCCTGTTCCAGCGCCAGGGCCAGCGCCTCTTCGCGAATCAGGTCGCCGCGCGCGGTGTTGATGAGGATGGCGCCCGGCTTCATGTGTCGCAGCGTGTCCGCGTTCATGATGCCCTTCGTCTCCGGGACCGAAGGCACGTGCAGCGACAGCACGTCGCTCTCCCGCAGCAGGCGCGAGAGCTCCACCCGCACTGCGGCGGTGTGTTGCTCGAAGGCCGGCCGCGGGTGGCGGGCGGTGTAGAGGATGCGCATTCCGAACGCCACCGCCCGGCGCCCCACCGCCTGGCCGATCCGGCCCGCCCCGAACAAGCCCAGGGTGCGGCCCCGCAGCTCGATGCCGAGCAGCAGCTCCGGATGCCACCCGGTCCATGAGCCGCTCCGCACCAGCGCCGTGCCCTCGACCACGCGACGGGCGCACGCGAGAATCAGCGCCCAGGTGAGATCGGCGGTCGCATCGGTGAGCACGTCCGGCGTGTTGGTCACGCGGACGCCGCGCAGCTCCGCCGCCACGACGTCCACGTTGTCGTGTCCGACGGCGCAGTTCGCGACGATCTTGAGCTGCGGGAGGTGTTTGAGCTCGGTGCCGCCCACCCAACGGGAGAGCAGCGGCACGATCGCCACGTAGTCGCCCGGCGGCGTGGGCTGCGGGGCGGAGAGCCAGGTAACGTCGAGCCCGACCAGTTGGTCGGGCTCGAGGAGGCCCTGCAGCTCGGCGGCGATGAGGACGCGGTGACCCAAGGAGGCGAGCCGGTCAGCTGGGCGGAATCCCCGCGTCCATCAGGATGCGCCATGTGCCGTCGGCCTGCTGGCGCCACACGACGACGTACTTGCCCGCGATGTTGACGGCGGGATCCGTGGCGTGCGGCGGGTAGTGATAGGCGTAGTGGCCGTACTCGACGGCGGTGGCGCCGTCCAGCAGCACCTCATCGGATTGCACGACCACCTCGTCCGCCCGACGGCCGTCGGCGAAATCCGCACGAAAGCGCTGCTCGATGGCGGACCGACCCTTCCAGATCTTCCCCACCCGCATCCCCACCTGCACCCCACTGTCGGCGAAGATGCGCGCGAGCGCGGCCGCGTCGCCCTGCTTGACCGCCGCGGCCCACGCGGCGTTCTGCCCGTCGATCGCGCGGCGCACCGCGGTGAGGTCGGCGCGCTGCGCCGCGGCGGTGACCGCGCCGGCGAGCAGCAGGGCGGCGCCCGCCAGCGGGACCCCGGTGACGCGCGTCATGGCCCGGCCTCCCTCCTACTTCCGCCCCAAGTGCGACCGGCGAATCGAATCGTCCAGCGCGAGCGCCCGCTCAGGGCTCCACTTGTAGTAGAGCTGCAGGCACGCGCCCGGCTGCATGCCCCTGCGCATCGCGCAGGCTTGGAGCTCCTGACGGTGCTGCGACGCGTTGGCGCGCCACAAGGAGTCGTCCGTTGCCTTGGCCCGCGCCGGAGCCCAGGCGAAGCCCAGCAGACAGCGGGCCACGTCGCCCGACGGGTCGGCGGCGCACTGCTGGACCTCCTTGCGATGCCGCGGCGCGTCGGCCCGCCAGCCGGAATCCGCGCTGAACTGCGCCGTGCTGTCCTGCTGGTGTTGGAACCGCGCAGCCGCGGCGTCCGCCTCCTTCCGGCTCCATTTGTACTGCAGCACGAGACACTGCGCCTCACCTTTGGCGTCCATGGTGATCTTGCTGCAACTGCGGATCTCCCTGAGCTTCCTCGCCTCCGACTTGCCGCAGCTCGCAGCGGCGAGCGCGCAGAGCACGGCAAGACCAAGCTTCGTCCGGCGCATCGGTCCCTCCGGGTAGGAGACACCACGATCGGGCGGGCGCGCTCCCGTGACGTCCTACGGACAGGGTGGGATTCGAACCCACGGTACCCTTGCGGGCACACCGGTTTTCGAGACCGGCCGTTTCAACCGCTCACGCACCTGTCCTTGCAACAGTTGCACGTTGCCTGTTGCACGTCCCCGCGAGCACGGCTCCGACCCGCGTGCAACGTGTGACGTGGAACCTGCAACGTGTAAAGAACGGATAGGGTGGGATTCGAACCCACGAAACGGTTACCCGTTTACACGCTCTCCAGGCGTGTGCCTTCAGCCACTCGGCCACCTATCCACGCGGCTAGACGCGCCGGCCCTCAGGGACCCGGCCGCGCAGGACGTCCAAGAAAGACGCGGGGAAATATAAGTGCCGGCCGCCCGCCCAAGCGATATGTTTGTAGGCATGAGCGATCGGGGTGTGTGGCCGAGAGCGTGGCTGGCCGGGTGGACGGTCGTGGTGCTCGGTGTGCCGGCCGGCGCCCAGACGAGCGCGCCGGCGCCGCCGGCCTTGTTCGATTCCGCCGAGCCCCTCGAGTTCACGTTGACGACCAACCTGAAGGCGGTGGACAAGGATCGGGGAACCGACCGCCACTACCATCCGGCGGTCCTGTCCTTCTCGGGCCCCGACCACGCGCCGGCCACGCTGAACATTCGCGTGATCACCCGCGGCATCTTCCGCCTCAAGCCGACGACCTGCTGGTTCCCTCCGCTGCTGCTCGTTCTCCCGAAGAAGGCGGCCGCGGCCACCGTGTTCGGGCACCGGAACAAACTGAAGCTCGTGACCTACTGCCGGAATAAGGACGACTACGAGCAGTACGTGGTGCAGGAGTACCTGATCTACCGCATGTACAACCTCCTGACCCCCCGCAGCTTTCGCGTGCGCTTGGCCCGGGTCACGTACGCCGACTCGGCGGGAAAAGAGACTGCGGTGACGCGATACGGCTTCCTGATCGAGGACGACCGCGAGCTGGCGGAGCGCAATCGCGCGAAGGTCGTCGCGACGAAGGGGATGCTGCAGGACGAGATCGACTCCACCAACATGGCAATGGTGGCGGTATTCCAGTACATGATCGCGAACACGGACTGGTCGGTCTGGGGACTGCACAACATCAAGCTGCTGGCGGATTCGATTGGCGTGGTGTACGCTGTCCCCTGGGACTTCGACTGGTCGGGTGTGATCGCGCCCCCTTACGCGAAGCCGGACGCGCGGCTGCCGATTCAGTCGGTGCGCCAGCGCTTGTTCCGCGGTTCCTGCCGCACGGCGGACGAGCTGGCGGCGGTGTTCGCCCCGTTCCAGGCCAAGAAGGACTCGATCTACAGCCTGTACCAGAACGAACCGGCGCTGACGCCCAAGAGCCGCGAGCAGACGCTCCGCTACTACGACGAGTTCTACAAGACGATCAGCGACCCGCGCGCCGTCAAGCGGGAGTTCCTGCAGGTGTGCGGCAACCGCACCTAGGGCTGGGGCCGCAGGGCGGTGAACCCTACGCCTCCTCGACACCGTATCATGCGAAGTCTCCCTACGAGGTAGGTGCCATGAACACGCTGCCGAGCAAACGCAAGCCGGTGGAGCCGACCGACGCGGAAGCCACGCCCACCTGGCGCGAGCTGGCCGAGCGGTTCCGCGACGTGATGAAGGATTTCCTGCGGGAAGGCAAGGAGCTGGAGCGCGAGCTCGAGCCCAAGCTGCTGCCGGCGCTGAAGCGGATGCGGGCCGAGATCGAGCGCTTGATCGCGAAGCTCGAGGAGCGGGCTAAGAAGCAGGGTTAGGCAGGCTCGAACCGCGCGGTGAAGTGGCGCAGCCACGGCGCCTGCTCCACGATGTGGTACCCCCGCAGCTCGCCTTTGCGCTGCGCCACGGCGGCGATCACTTCGCCAACATAATCGATGTGGCTCTGCGTGTAGGTACGCCGCGGCACGGCCAACCGCACCAGCTCCATCGGCGCCGGCGTCTCGCTTCCGTCCGGGCGGCGCTTGCCGAACATCACCGAGCCGATCTCCACGGCGCGTACGCCACCGACGCGGTACAGCTCGACGGCGAGCGCCTGCGCCGGATACTCGGCCGGCGGGATGTGCGGCAGCAGCGCCTTGGCGTCGAGATACACGGCGTGCCCGCCCGGGGGCTGCACCACGGGCACGCCCGCCCGCTCCGCTTGCTCGGCGAGATAGGCCGTGGAGCGCAGCCGGTACTTCAAGTAGTTCTCGTCGAGCGCTTCATCGAGACCGGTCGCCACCGCCTCCAGGTCGTAGCCCGCGAGGCCGCCGTAGGTGGGGAAGCCCTCAGTGAGGATCAGCAGATTGCGGCACTCGCGCGCGACGTCGGGATCGTTCATCGCCAGGAACCCCCCGATGTTCGCGAGCCCGTCCTTCTTGGCGGACATGGTGCATCCGTCGGCCAGCGCGAACATCTCCCCGGCGATCGCGCGGGCGGTTTTGCCCGCGAACCCCTCCTCGCGCAGCTTGATGAAATAGGCGTTTTCCGCGAAGCGACAGGCGTCCAGGTAGAGCGGCAGGCGGTGCCTGTCGCACACGGCGCGCACCGCCTTGAGGTTCGCGAGACTGACCGGCTGGCCGCCGCCCGAATTGTTCGTCACCGTGACCATGACGAGGGGGATCCGCTCCCGCCCCACCTCGTGGATCGTCGCTTCGAGCGCGGCGACGTCCATGTTGCCCTTGAACGGATGCCGCGCCGCCGGCACGCGGCCTTCGGGAATGACCAAGTCGCGCGCCTCGGCGCCACAGTACTCGATGTTGGCGCGCGTGGTGTCGAAATGGGTGTTGTTGGGCACCACGTGCCCCGGCTTGACGACCACCGAGAAAAGAATCCGCTCCGCCGCCCGGCCCTGGTGGGTGGGGATCACCTCCTTGAGCCCGGTGATCTCGCGCACCACGTCCTGAAACCGGTAGAACGATCGACTGCCGGCGTAGGACTCGTCCGCGTCCATCATCGCCGCCCACTGGCGCGACGACATGGCACCCGTGCCCGAGTCCGTCAGCAGATCGATGAGGACATCGTCGCCCTGCAGGCCGAACAGGTTGTAGCCCGCCCTCACCAACGCCGCCTCGCGCTCCTGCGGCGTCGTGGCGGTGATGGCCTGGGTGGAGTGGATCCGGAACGGCTCGATGATGGTGCGGAAGGGCATGGGCAATTCCTGGTGCCGGGTTTAGGACGGGCTACGGCTGAGCGCACAGACGCGCGACGGTGCACAGCTTGCAGGCAACTGGAACACCCGCATGCTCAAACCTATACGCAGCGACGGTAAACGACCGGCGCGGTTGCCGCGTCTCACTATCGCGCGACGCCACTCCGGAGACCGGTTGAGCGATACCAGGCAGCTGGACGACGCAGTGGCCCCGCTGGTACCGCGCGCGCTGGCCGGTGACGCTACGGCTCGGGACGCGCTGCTTCGCGCGTGCCACGCCACCGTGTACCGGTGGGCGTTGGTACACATGGGTGACCCCGATGACGCCGATGATGTCGCTCAAGAGGTGCTGGTCCGGCTGGCTACGCGGCTCGACCGCTACGCGGGCCGGTCACGCTTCACGACCTGGCTATATCAGGTGACGCGCAATACGGCGCTCGGGTTCGGTCGACGGTTGGCGAGCGGACTACGGCTCGCGCACAAGGCGGCTTGGCACACGGAGTCCGTAGTGCGGGAGGATCCGGCGGGGCGAGTGCAGGAATCTCAAGTGCGAGCGATCGTGATGGAGCTGTTTCGGGAGCTGCCGGGTCGCCAGCGGGAGGTGTTTCACCTCACCGAAGTGGAGGGGCTCGCCGCGACCGAGGTCGCCGAGCGGCTCGGGATGAATCCCGTCACGGTGCGCGCGCATCTGTTCCGCGCCCGTCGGGCTCTGCGGGCCCGGATCCTGGCGCGCCACCCCGAGCTGGCGGAGGACTGTTGACCTGCTCTACCGCACGCGAGCTGATGCTCGAGGCCGACCCCCTCGACCTGCTGGGGGCGACGCAGACCGAGCTGAGCCTGCACGTGGACGGCTGTACGCGCTGCCGCACGGCCGCGCAGCGGATGCTCGAGGTCGAACGGGAGCTCCGCGACGCGCTGGGCGCCGCCACGCCGCGGCGCTCGGTGAACGACGCCGTACGAGTGGCCAGGCGACGCGCCTGGCGCCGGAGCTGGCTATGGCGCGCGTCGCCGCTCGCCGCCGCGGCGGTTCTGGCGATCGTGTGGCTGGGACGTCGCGCACCGCTGCAGCAGCCAGCGTCGCCGCCCATCCGGCCAGCGGGCGGTTCCGGCGTCGCGGTCGCAGCCCCTCCGGGCAAGAGCGTCGCGGTGTTTCGGACCGACAATCCCGATATCGTGGTCATCTGGTTCTTCTAGGGAGCTGCCATGAAGACACGTACGTCGTGCGCCATCACCGTCGCCGCCCTGCTCGCCGCTTGCTCCCCGCGCGGCCCCAACCTCGACACGCGCACGTTCGCGCTCAAGTACCTGCGCGGGTCGGACGCCATCCCGATCGTCGTGCCGTACGTCTATACCGACCGGCCCAACGCCAAGGGCGTGTTCAGCGTGTCCGACAATGCGATCACGGTGCGCGAGACGCCGGACAACCTCGACAAGATCGCCCGCGTGCTGGCGCAATATGATCGGCCCCGGCCGTTCGTCCGGCTCACGTTTCATCTGATCGAAGCGGACGGAGCGGCGACGACCGATCCGGTCATCCGAGACGTGGAGGCGACGCTGCGCCAGCTGTTCCGGTTCCGCGGCTACCGGCTCGTGGCGGAAGGCGTGGTGAGCGCGACGGAGAAGGGCGAAGTTACACAGGTGCTCGGGTCGGAGACCGAGCACTACGCGTTGGAGTCGAGCGTCCAACGCCTCGCTGGCTCGGCGGACAGCGCGACCGTAGAGCTGAGCGTGCATTTGTTCTTGTTCGGCGGGCCCGGAGGGAGCTTCCGCACGACCGTCACCATCCCCGTCGGCAAGACCGCCGTGCTCGGCAACGTGCAGCCGCTCCCGCGGGGTCGCACCCTGATCCTGACGGTGCGCCCGGAGGTGCTGCCTGCTTCGCCTTGAGCGGCCTACCTCGGCAAACGCTCGCCGATGTAACGAACCCTGCACGTAAGCGACGCCGAGAGTTCCGCCACGTCACTCACGCGAAACAGATAGGTGCCTGTGTCGGTGAAGACCGGGACCTCGGGGTACCCCGGGGGCGCGGCCTGCAACACGCGTCCGCTGGCCGTAACCGTGGGCAAAGCGAAGCGTGCGCGATATTCGAAGCGCGCGCTGGGAGGAGCGGTCTGCGGCGCGAAGTCGACGATGTACAGAAAGCCTGTCACCGGCGTGAAGACGCCAAGCTCACCGCCGTGGTGACCGGCGAAATGGAGCGTCACCGTGTCGCCCCGGACCGCGGTTTCCGGGGTGCAGCGCAGCGGCGCCGGCATGCTCGGGAACGCCCACGACCCCGGATATAGCAGCGCGAGCGCCAAGAACGCCCCTGCCCCGACGGGCGGGACGACGAGCAACAGCCGGTAGAGCACCCGCCAGTACCCGCCCAACCACCCCAGCAACTCGGCGCCCACGCCGTCCGCCGCCGCGTCGGAGCCGGGATCGGTCTCGACGGCGCGGAGCGCTCCCCACCCCTCCCAGCCCATGACGTAGATCAGCAGCGGGAGCGCGAACCAGCCGAGTGAGGCGCGGAGGTCGTAGTCCACATAGGCCAGCAGGAACGCGAGACAGGATGCATCGGCCACCGCTTGACCGATGATCGGCAAGGCTTGCCGCCCGCCGTGCCACGCGCTGAGAATGACCGCGAGCGCCACGATGGCGCGCAGCGTGGCGTAGACGATCGTGCCGGACGCACCCGGCATCAGCGCTTTGCGCGGAAGAAGCCCTGCAACAGCTCACCGCACGCTGCGGCTTCCACCCCGGACACGACCTCGACGCGGTGATTGAGCCGCGGGTGACGCACCAGGTCCCCGATACTGCCGCACATCCCGACTTTGGGGTCGTACGCCCCGAACACCAGCCGGCCGACCTTGGCGAGCACGATCGCGCCGGCGCACTGGGCGCACGGCTCGAGCGTCACATAGAGGGTGCAGTCGTCCAGCCGGTCGGCGCCGAGCGCGGCGAGGGCCCGCTGGATAGCGAGCAGCTCGGCGTGGGCGGTGGGATCGCGACGGGCGACGGTCTCGTTGTGGGCACGGCCCACGATGGCCCCGTCACGCACCACCGCGGCGCCAACGGGCACTTCCTCGACCGCAGCGGCCGCGCGAGCCTCCACGAGCGCCGCCTGCATGCCCGCGAGATCCTCAACGGCCACGGGGCGCGCGCGACCCTTCCCGCCCTCGCGCCCTCCCCCCTCCTTGTGGCCCGCCTTACGCACGCGCCGGCTCGGGAGCCGCCGCCGGGATGCGTTCGAACGTCAGGCGTGTGCCGTCTTTTGCCCGGTCCACCCGCACGCGATCACCCTCGGTGAACTGGCCTTCGAGCACCGCGAGCGCCAGCGGGTTCTGCAGCAGCCGCTGGATGGAGCGCTTGAGCGGCCGGGCGCCGTACACCGGGTCGTAGCCCTCCGCCACGAGCAGATGCTTCGCCGCCGGCGTCACCTCCAAGGTGAGCTTGCGCTCCGCTACGAGCCGCTCGAACCGCTGGATCTGCAGATCCACGATGCGAGCGATGTCCTCGTTCGAGAGCGGGCGGAAGATGATCACGTCGTCCACGCGATTCAGGAACTCGGGCTTGAACGTCTGGCGCAGCAGCTCCAGCACTTTGGTCTCCACCTGCTCCCAGTTCCCCGTGCCCATCTCGAGGATGTACTGGGAGCCGATGTTCGAGGTCATGATGAGCACGGTGTTCCGGAAGTCCACCGTGCGGCCTTGGGAGTCCGTGAGCCGCCCGTCGTCCAGGATCTGCAGCAGGACGTTGAACACATCGGGGTGCGCCTTCTCGATCTCATCGAACAGCACGACCGCGTAGGGGCGGCGGCGCACCGCCTCGGTGAGCTGGCCGCCTTCTTCGTAGCCGACGTAGCCCGGCGGGGCACCGATCATCCGCGCAACGGCGTGCTTCTCCATGTACTCGGACATATCGAGCCGCACCATGGCCTTCTCGTCGTCGAACAGGAATTCCGCCAGGGCGCGCGCGGTCTCGGTCTTGCCGACCCCGGTGGGGCCGAGGAAGATGAATGATCCAGTCGGGCGGTTCGGGTCCTGCAGCCCGGCGCGGGCCCGGCGCACGGCGTTCGCCACCGCCGCCAGGGCCTCGGGCTGACCCACCACCCGCTTGCCGAGCTCCGCTTCGAGCCGAGTGAGCCGCTCGCGCTCCGACTCGAGCATCTTGGTCACCGGGATTCCCGTCCACTTGGCGACGATCTCGGCGATGTCTTCAGCGTCGACCTCTTCCTTCAGGTACTTGCCTTTCTTCTGTATGTCGGCGAGGCGCTTCTCGAGGGCGGTGATCTCCTTCTCGAGCGCCGGAATGCGGCCGTAGCTGATCTCCGCGGCCTTCTGAAGGTCGCCGCGTCGCGTCGCCTGGTCCGCCTCGGTTCGCAGCTGCTCGAGCTCAGCCTTCTTGGCCTGCAGCTTCGTGATCGTGTCCTTCTCGGCCTGCCATTGGGCTTTCATGGCGTGGGAGCGGTCGCGCAGCTCCTTCAGCTCCTGCTCTACGCGCTCGCGACGCTCCTTCGAGGCCTTGTCCTTCTCCTTCGCCAGGGCGGCGAGCTCGATCTCGTGCTGTACGATCTTCCGCTCGACCTCGTCGATCTCCTGCGGGAGCGAGTCGATCTCGATCCGCAGCCGGCTCGCCGCTTCGTCGACCAGGTCGATCGCCTTGTCGGGGAGGAAGCGATCGCCGATGTAGCGATGCGACAGTGTGGCGGCCGCGACGAGGGCGTTGTCCGTTATCCGTACGCCGTGGTGGACCTCATAGCGCTCTTTGAGTCCGCGCAGGATCGCGATCGTGTCCTCGAGCGAGGGCTCGCCCACGAACACGGGCTGAAAGCGCCGCTCGAGCGCCGCGTCCTTCTCGATGTGCTTGCGGTACTCGTCGAGGGTCGTCGCCCCTACCACGTGGAGCTCGCCGCGCGCCAGCGCCGGCTTCAACATGTTGGACGCGTCCACCGCGCCCTCGGCGGCACCCGCGCCCACCAGCGTGTGCAGCTCGTCGATGAAGACGATATAGCGCCCCTCCGCGCTCGTGATTTCCTTGAGCACGGCCTTGAGCCGCTCTTCGAACTCGCCCCGGTACTTCGTGCCCGCGATCAGCGCGCCGAGATCAAGCGCGACGAGGTGCTTGTTCTTGAGCGAATCGGGCACGTCTCCGTTCACGATCCGCTGCGCCAGCCCCTCCACGATCGCGGTCTTGCCGACGCCGGGCTCTCCGATCAGCACGGGATTGTTCTTGGTCCGCCGCGACAGCACCTGCATCACGCGGCGGATCTCCTCGTCGCGCCCGATCACCGGGTCGAGTTTGCCCTTGCGCGCTTGCTCCGTGAGGTCCCGCGTGAACCGCTCGAGCGCCTGGTACTTCTGTTCCGGCTCTTGATCGGTGACTCGCTGCGGACCACGCACGCCCTCCAGCGCCGCCATTACATCGCCGCGATCGATGCCGGCGGCGGAGAGCAGCTGCTTCGCCGTCGTGCCCTTCTCCTCGAGCAGCGCGAGCAGCATATGCTCGGTGGAGACGTACGCGTCGCCCAGCGCCTTCGCCTCCTCGTCGGCACGGTCGAGTGCCCGGCTCACTTCACGCGACAGCGTGGGCTCCGCCTGAGTCCCGGATTGCTTCGGGAACCGCTCGATCTCGCGCGCCGTCTCGGCTTTCAATTGGGTGACGTTGAGCCCTGCCTTCTGAAGCAGCGGGACGACGATGCCGTCGTCCTGCGACAGCAGGGCGTGGAAGAGATGAGCGTCGTTGATGACGGGGTTGCCACGCTCGCGAGCCAGGGCGCTCGCTTGCTGCAACGCCTCGGCGGCCTTCACCGTCAGTCGGTCAGGTCTGATCATGGCGCCGGCTTCCCGGGCAACCTTTGTGCCCGTTGAAAGATGCCGAATCGGCAGCGCACAAGTCAAAATGCCCCCGACGGGCTGTCGGGGGTGCGTCAAGCACGCAGAAAGTGAAACGGGGGCCTGCGCCCCCGCTCACTTCATGATGATCATCTTCTTGGTGACTCGTCGCTCGTCTACGACCAGTTGGTAGAGGTACACGCCCGACGCGGCCTGCTGACCAGTATTGCGGATGTTGCCGTCCCAGTAGGCACTGTAGGAGCAGCCGTCCGGGCTCGAGCAGCTCAGCTCCAGGTTGTCGAGCGCCTGCCCCGTCCCCTGCAGGATCGGCACCGCGACGAGCTGCGCCAGCACGTTGTAGACCTTCAGCGAAACCCTCGGCCGGTGACCGTTAGCAAACAGATCGCCGCTCAGCGTGAACGGGATCGTGGTCGCCGGGTTGAACGGGTTCGGGTAGTTCTGCTTGAGCTCCACCGCGGGTCTGGGATCCTGCGCCCACGCGCATCCCACCCCCACCCCCACCCCCACCCCTGACCCCGCCGCCCACAGCCCGAGCCGCAGCACCGCCCAGGCGTGCTGCTTCATCCACCGCTCCTGTGCGAACGAGAAAAGAACCTTGGGACCGGACTCCTTGTCACGGGTGAACCATGCTACGACGCTTCCTGGAATACTACGGGCCGCCTTTCCTCGCTGTCAATCGGGCGAGCACCCGGGCATCCCCGGCGCGGCGGGTGATACCGTGGCGGTCCGCCCACTCGAGCAAGGGAATCAAGTACTTGCGGGTCAGGCCGAAGCGGTCGCGCAGCTCGGCGGGCGTCGCCTGCCCCAGCTCGGAAAGGGCGGATTCGAGGCTCGTGCGGAACGACTCCAGCGCCTGGCGCGGCGCGTAGCGGTCCTGGTCTATCTGCTCGGCTTCGCCCGCGCGGGCGAGATGCGCGAGCATGGCGCGGATCGGTGCGCCGGGAAATTCCCGCTCGAGCTCCGCCAGGGTCGGCACCTCCCAGCGGGCATCCGCCAGGCGGCGGGTCAACCTCTCCCGCAAGTCGCTGGTGCGGGTGTCGAAGGCGGGTCGCCATCCCGCGAGCCGGGCCACGCTCCCGGCGATCTCGAGCTGCCGCTCCCGCGTGCCGAGGTCGAGCACCGCGTCCACGACCGCCGGCGGAGGTGCCGGCGCTCCCACCGCTGCTCGGAGGGCCTGCAGCGACATCCCTGGATCGAGCGGATGCTCCTCGTGGTAGCGCCGGAGAACCTCTGCGAGGCGCGTCGCCTCAGCCGCCACGGCTCCCCGCGCGACGACTGCGTCGGCCAAGCTTACGAGGTCCTCGCGCGCCTCGGCGATGACGCCGGTCACACGCGCCGGGGGCAGACCGAGCCGTACGGGAAGGCTCGCCACCGCGAGCCCAGCGAGCCCGGCCTCGCGCGCCAGCTGGCGCAGCCGCTCTACCGGTGGCTGCTCCGCCGCGAGCCGCCGCTGGCGCAGCCGCGGCCGCTGCGCCGGGAAGGGGTCGAGCACGACGCCGCCGCCGATCGTCGTCACGGGCGAAAACGACCGCAGCACAAACCGGTCACCGCCGCGGGCGACGAGCGGTGTCTCGAGCATCAGGCGCGCGAGACCCTGTTCGCCCGGTGCGATAGATCGCACCTGGACCACGCGTGCCAGCACCTCGGCTGTGCCGAGGTGCACGCGGAGCCGGGTACGGGAGGCGATCGCCTTGTGCGCGGTGGGGAGCAGCTCGACGGCCGCGTCCAGCATGGTCGTGGCGCGCCACCCCGCCCCGGTTACGGCCACGTGGCCGCGCGCCAACTCGCTCTTGTCCACTCCGACCAACGCCAGCGCCGTACGGCGGCCCGGCCCGGCGCGCTCCGCTGTCTGGCCGTGCACCTCGATCGAGCGCACCCGCGCCTCACGCTCGAGCGGCAGCAGCCGCACAGAGTCTCCCACGGTGACGCTGCCGGTCCACGTCGACCCCGTGACGACCGTACCCGCGCCGGCCACGGCGAAGACACGATCGATCGGCAGCCGGAACAAGTCGTCCGCCGGCCGTTCGACGAGCTCTTCCGCGACCTGCCGCAGCGCCGATCGCAGCTGATCCAACCCCTCTCCCGTCACCGCGGAGGTGGGGACCGGTGGGGACCAGCGGACCCGGCTCCGCTCGAGCCGCTCGACGACCTCCGCCTGCACCAGGTCGAGCCACTCCGGCTCGGCTAGGTCCCGCTTGGTGATGACCGGGATGCCACGCCGCACCCCCAGCAGCTCGACGATCGCGAGGTGCTCCTCGGTCTGCGGCATGATCCCTTCGTCGGCCGCCACCACCAGCAGGGCGACGTCGATGCCAGTCGCGCCGGCGAGCATGTTGCGAACGAAGCCCTCATGGCCCGGGACGTCCACAACACTGGCCTGGAGCTGGTCGCCGAGCGGCAGCGGGGCAAACCCCAGATCGATCGTGATTCCGCGGCGCTTCTCCTCCTCCCACCGGTCGGTGTCGACACCGGTGAGGGCCTTCACGAGCGCCGTCTTACCGTGGTCGATGTGGCCGGCGGTGCCGACTACGAAGCGGCGGAGGGAGCCGGAGTGGAGGGCGTGGGGGTCCAGGCGTGACGCTCCCAGAAGTCGAGGGCGGAGAGGGCACCGGTCTCGGCGAAGTGGTGACGGACGAACCGAGCGACGAGGCGGCGGTGGGCGGCGGCATGCGGCGCGTCGAGCCGTGGCAGGTCCGCTCGAGCGTCGTTCAGAGCGAGGAGGTCCCGGTAGGCCTGCCGCGGCAGCCGGGAGAGAGGTGGGCTCGGTGTGCAGTTCGAGCAGGCGACGCCCCCGTCGGCCACGCTGAACGCCACGGGGTCGGTGCCGTCAACGATGGCGGCGCCGTCCCGCACGCAGGTCGCGAGTGACGGCTCGAAGCCGAGCACCCCCAGCAACAGCCACATCCCCCGCACGCCGGCGGCATCGATCGCATCCGGCGGCGCGACGGCTAGCGCGTCCAGCGCCCCCGTCAGCGTGTCGTACGCCAGCGGGAGCGGGGCCGGTGGCGCCATCTTGAGCATCACCTCGGCGAGCGCCGTCGCCCCGGCGAACCGTCCCACGTCGGCCGCCAGATCGCGTCGCAAGTCGAGCACATCGAAGGCGCCGAGCGTGTGCAGCTCCCGCGTCTCCCGGAAGTACAGCTGCGCCATCCCTTCGCTCAACAGCTCCAGTCCCGCCCCGAACGGACTCTTGGGGCGAAGCACCCCCTTGGCCATGGCGCTCTGCACGCCCAGCTCGCGTGTCGCGAGCCGCACCACCTTGGAGGTTTCGCTGTAGCGGTAAGTCTGGAGGACGACCGCGGGGGTGGTGACGAGCGCCATAGGACCAAAGGTAACGGCGCGGCGCGTCCTACGGCACGACCGCGAGCGCCGTTGCTGACGGGCAGACGCCGACAGCGACGGCCTGCAACTCGCCGTAGTCGGGCGGCGCGGAAAGCACGTGGACGACCCCCGCGCTGGTGCAGGCGCCGGCATCGAGCGCGTACAGCCGGGCCGCCTGATCGATCGCCAGCCCGCTCACGCCCCTCCCTCCCGGTTTCAGGCCTTGCCCCGGCCCACGGGTCAGTGAACGCGTCAGCGTGTTCACCTCGAGGATCCCGTCACTCGCGGAGGCGATCAGGACCCGCCCCGAGGGATGAAACGCCGCAGCCCCCGGAGACTCGCCCAGTCCGTTGATCACCACGAGCTCCGCTCGGGCCACTGGATCCACGATCGACAGCTTGCCGTCGCCGCGCGTCGCGTGGCCGGCGTTCACCACATAGAGCAGGCTGTCGTCTCCTACGGCGAGGAAGCGTGCGTTCGTTCCCGAGAGCGGAATCGAGTCGGCCGGTGAGGCGCCGCAGCAGGCGAACGCGGTGAGCCAGCTCGGGCCGGCGGGGGTGCCATTCACGAGATTGCCGTTCGCGACGAACACGCGACCCTTCACGAACGCCACGGCTTGGGGGTACACGCCTACAGGAAAGTTGGTGGTAGCACCCGAGAAGAAATTGAGTCGTGTAACGGTGTTGAGCTTCGGGTTCGCCACCCAGGCGATCGAGTCGTCCTGAATCGCCACGCCGGTGGCGCCGGACCCCGTGGCGAGGGGGAAGACCACCACCGGGCGCACGCACAGGCCCGCGGAGCACAGGCCGGCGTTGTTGATCACGGCCACGGAGTCCGCGGGGCCGAGCGGCACGACCACCGTTCTGCCGCGGCCGGCAGCCGTCGTCCCCCGCCCGGCCGGCGTTTGCAGATCCACGGTCCGGACCGACAGGTCTTTCGCCGACACGAACGACACCGAGTTGTCGGCCGAGTTCACGATGGCGATCACCTGGCCGGCCGAGCTGGTCTGCTCCAGCGCGTCACTGCAGGCCGCGGCGAGGGCCAGTCCCAACAGACAGAGTCGTCTCATGACGTGGGGATCTCCTCGAGATCACAATACACAAACCGGTCCTCCCGCACCACGATCGCGCCGCGGCGATGGGGCACCGGCGCGTGCAGGATCGGCCCCGCGTACACGAACGTGTGGAACTCGCCGTTCTCGCCGCAGGGGTCGATCCCGGGTGGGAGGTCGCCCAGCAGCGCGGTGTCGAACTCCCGCCCCGCGAACGCCGCCGGGAGCGCACGCGAATCCACGCACGCAAGCACGGCCTTGTACCCTTGCCGCACGCAGTCGGCCGCCAGCTCCCGCGTGTCCCGGAGCCACAGGGGGAACAGCCCGCGCATCCCGATCCGCGCGAGCATGCGCTCCCGGTACGCCCGGATGTCCGCGAGAAACAGGTCGCCGAACACCACGGCGTCGAGGCCGGCGCAGCGCGCCCGGGCGGCGGTGAGCGTCGCCGCCATTTGCCGCTCGTACTCCTCGTTCGAGGCGTGGGGCGAGATCAGGACCTCGTCGAGCCGCAGGCCCAGCGCCCGGGCTTGCCGGTGCAGCAGAGTGCGGCGCACGCCGTGCATGCTGATCCGCTCGTATCCGGTCGTAACCGTGGTCACCAGCGCGACCACGCGATAGCGCTGGTCGCGCAACACTTCCTGCAGGGCCAGGGCGCTATCCTTCCCGCCGCTCCAGGCCATGAGCACCGGCTCGGCCATCTCAGGCTCCGGGCGACGCGGTACGACTCACCAACCCCAGTCGAGGCGACCGCCCAGCAGGAGCGTGCGACCGCGGGCGGGGAAGTTTTTCACGTCTTCGTAGCGAGCGCCCAGCAGGTCCTCGAGACGCGCCGTGATCGCCAAGCCGGGCAGCGTGCCGCGAGCTCGACTCAGCTCGTAGGTGCTCGACGCGTCCACGCGGGTGTGAGGCGGCAGGGTAACCCGCCGTGCCGGAAAAGTCGAATAATCGTAGTCGTCGCGATCGCCCGTGTAGACGGCCACGAGGGATGCGGTTCCGCGCGCCCCCACGCCATAGCCGAGCCCCAGGCTGGCCGTGTGCGAGGGGCGGCGCTGCAGCCGCAGGTTGGTCGCAAAGTCGCGCGAGTCGAGGTACGTATAGCTGGCATCGAACGCCAGCCCCCCCGCGAGTGCGCCCTGGACGCCGAGTTCCGCCCCTTGCGCCGCCGCGTCGGCGACGTTGCTGTAGTTGACCGAATCCGGGCCCACCGGCGTGCCACTGTACTGGATCAAGTCCCGGAACCGCTGGTGGAAGTATGTAGCGCGGGCGGTCAGGGTTTTCCCCAGTCCTCTGTACTCGAGCCCTGTTTCCCAGTTGAGGGCGTGCTCGGGTCTCAGATTCGGATTCCCGCGCACGAAGCCGGTCGCAAAGTTCTCGTAGAAACTCGGCTCCTTGAAGCCCGTGCCGACAGAACCGATCGCCCGCGTGCCTCCCGCGATCCGGAGAGACATGCCGATGCGATACGTCGCGTAGGTGCCGAAGCGTTGATTGTCCTCGAGCCGTGCGCCGACGGCGAGGCCGACCAACCGCTCCAGCGGGGAGGCAACCTGTAGGTAGACGGCTCCGTTATTGCGCGAGCGCGGCATAGCGAGCGTGGTTCCGTTCATCGCCTGCCGCTCGAGCGCGCCCCCCACGGTGATCACGTCGCGTGGCGCGAGCGTGAGGTTGAGCCGGGCGTCCAGCCCGCTGCGCGTGACCCAATCAGAGCTGCTATAGGGGAAAGTAGTGGTGTCGGCGGAGCTGTTCGGCCCGATGGCATACTGATTGTTGTCGCGACGCCAATCGGCCGTGAGGCGGCTCTCCACACGGCCCGAGAAGCGGTGCCCCAGATCCAGCCCGATCGACGGACCACGGTCGAGCTGATGTTGGTTATTGCTCACCACGGTCCCGCCCCCATCCGTGGGGAAATGGTACAGGGCGTCCCCATATCGGAGCGACAGCGCCGCGTCGGTACGCTCGTCTGGGCGGACGCGCACCCGTCCGCTCAAGACCTCGTTGCGGTATTGGTTGTTGATCGAGTAGACGCCGTCGCTGGAGAAGCGCGACATGCCAACCGAGTAGCCGGCGCGCCCGCCCCCTCCAGCGAAGGTCGCATCGACCGCGTTGCTGCCGTAGGTGCCGCCGCTGACGGCTACGCTCCCGTGTGCCGCGCCGCGACCGTCGCGGGTGAAGATCTGTACCACGCCCGTCATCGCGTCGGACCCGTACAGCACGCTGGTCGGTCCTCGCACTACCTCGATTCGCTCCACGTTGTCGGTGGTCAGGTTGGCGAAGTCGTACGCCCCGCCAGGCGCGTTCTGCGGCACGCCATCGATCAAGACCTTCACGTAGTCGCTCTCCCCGCCGCGCAGAAACAGTGAGGTTTGGCTCCCGTAGGCGTTGGTCGTCACGACGCTCGCGCCGGGAACGGTTCGCAATGCCTCGGCCACGGTGCGGATCCCTTGCTGCCGCAGCTGCACGCCGCTGATCACCGTCACCGCGACTGGTAAGTCCGCGGCGGGGGTCGGAATCCGGGTAGCGGTGACCACCACCGGGTTGAGCTTCACCGTGTCGGTCGGGGTCTGGCCGGCGAGTGACAGGGGGAAGACGAGGAGCCAGAACGCGCGCAGGGCCAGTCTCATGGAGCATCCTTTCGCGGTCGTAAGGGGATCATCTGGGGCCGGCCCTCGAACGGGGCGATCGATACCGGCCAGGCGAACACACGCTCGGCGGTCTCGCGAGTGAGCACTTCACCGGGCGCGCCGGCCCCAGCGGACCGCCCCTCGGCCAGCAGGAGAACGCGATCGGCGAAACGCGCCGCCAGATTCACGTGGTGCGTGATCATGAGGACGGCGAGCCCCTGGGCGTCCACCAGCGCGCGCACCAGCTCGAACAGCTCCATCTCGTGCCGCAGGTCGAGCGACGCGGTCGGCTCGTCGAGCACGAGAAGCCGGGGTTCCTGGGCGAGGGCCCGCGCCAGCCGAATCCGCTGGTACTCTCCGCCGGACAGCGTCCAGAGCCAGCGGTCGGCCAGGTCTCGGGCGTCGCACGCGACGAGTGCCCGCTCGACGGCCGCTCGGTCTGTCGCCCGCATCCCCCCCAGGAGCGAGAGGTGCGGGTATCGGCCGAGCAGCACCGTTTCTCGCACGCGCTGCGGGAACAGGTTGTCCTCGCGCTGCGGGAGGACCCCGACCACCCTCGCCAGCTCGCGGCGGGACCAGGCGCTCGCCGGGCGCCCCAGGATGTCCGCGTGGCCTTCGACCGGTCGGACGAGGCCGAGCGCCGTGCGCACCAGCGTCGTCTTGCCGCTGCCGTTGGGCCCGAGCACGGCGTGGAACTCGCCCGCGCGCACCTCGAGCGAGACGCCCTGCAGAATGTCGCGCGGGGCGCCCGGGTAGCGGCACGTGACGCCGCTCAAGGCGAGGATCAGCTCACGGTCCATCGGCGCAGCAAGAAGGCGAACACGGGGACGCCGAGCAGGGCGGTCACGATGCCCACCGGCAGCTCGCGCGGGGCCACCACGGTGCGAGCCAGCGTGTCGGCCGCCACGAGCAGAATCCCACCGGCGAGGAAGGCTGTTGGGAAGAGGGTGCGGTGGAGCCGGCCCCACACGAGGCGGCAGACGTGCGGCACGACGAGCCCGACGAACCCGATCACGCCCGCGACCGCGACTGCGGCGGCGGTCAAGAGCGACGCGGCGAGATAGACGAGCCGCTTGAGCCGTCGCACGTCCGCGCCGAGGTATTGCGCGGGCTCCTCGCCGAGGGCCAGCAGGTCGAGGGGCCGGGCGGCCGCGGCGAGGACGGCGAGCGGCAGCGGCGCGTACACGACCATCACGAGCACCGTGGTCCACGAGGCGCCGGAGAACCCGCCCCAGAGCCAGAGGAACGCGTTGCGCAGCTCGGTAGCTTGGGCGAGCGAGACGATCGCGGTGGTGATCGCCCCGGCGAACGCGCCCACAGCCACGCCCCCGAGCAGCAGGATCCGCGGGTCGAGCTCGGCGCCACCCATGAGCCCAAGGCGGTACACCAACGCCATCGCGCCCACCGCCCCGACGAACGCCGCGAGTGGAAGGGCCCACGGGCCCGGGAGGTCGAAGGCGATCGCGACCACCGCCCCGAGCCCGGCCCCGCCCGAGAGGCCGAGCAGGAACGGGTCCGCCAGTGGGTTTCTCACGAGCGCCTGAAGGCCCACGCCCGACACGCCGAGTGCGCCGCCCACCAGAAACGCGAGCACCGCGCGGGGAAGGCGGAGCTGCCAGACGATGGGCGAGGCAACCATATCGCGGAGCGGCACCTCCGCGGCCCCGAGCAGCACCGCGCCGGCGAGCGTCACGACCGCTACAGCCGCGAGCAGGACGTACTTCATGGCGTGGCGTCGAGGCGGTGGCGGAGCTCGCGCACCGCTTCTGCGACGCGCGGTCCGGGCCGCCCAAACAGCTGACCCGGAAGGAACAGGAACCGCCCCGCCCGCACCGCGCGGACCACCCGCCACTCGGGGCGCCCAGCGTAGCGCGGTGGCACGACGCTGTCCGAGAGGACGGCGACGAAATCCGGGTCGCGGGCGGCGATCGTCTCGATCGAAACCTGCGCCGAGGGCGCAGCGATGTCGTGAAACACGTTGCGCGCCCCTGCGAGCGAGGCGAGCCGGTCGAGGTAGCTCCCCGCCCCGATCACGATTGGTGGGTTGTCCCAGACGATGAAAACCAGGGACTGGGGGCCGGGGGTTAGGGGTTGGGGAGGGGCTGCGGCCAGGCTGTCCATGGCACGCGCCAACGAATCGGCCGACGCTACGCGACCTGTGAGCACGCCGAGGCGGCGGGCGGCCGGCCCAAGCTCCTCGAGCCGATTGAGATCGAGCAGCACCGTCTTGATGCCGAGGCGCTCCAACTGCTCGGCCGCCGTGACGTTCGGGCCGGATCGATATAGGACGGCGAGGTCGGGGTGTCGTGCCGCGACGGCTTCCACGTTGGGGGGCATGCCGTCGCCGACGCTCGGCACGCGGAGCGCCTCTGGCGGGTAGTCGCACCATGCGGTCCGACCCACGAGGCGGTCGCCCGCGCCGATCGCGAACAGCAATTCGGTGAAGGACGGCAGGAGGGATACGACCCGCTGGGCCGGCGCGGCGAGCCCCACGCGCCGGCCGGCGTCGTCGGTGACGACGACCCCCTGGTGCGACGGCGACCGCTCCGCCTGCCGGCACGCGAGGAGCACGGCCGACAGGAGGAGGCCCGCGAGGTGGGTGCGATGTGCCCAGCGGCGCATAGCAACAGAGCCCACCCCCGACGGAAGCGGAGATGGGCTAGCGTCTGCGCCGGATGCGCAGCGCCACCATCCCTCCCGCGAGGGATCTACAGGTGGCGCGAACGGAGACGTCTCCTGGCTTCGGGCGGTCGGCTCGCCTTCCCGGGTGAAGACACCCAGTGGCGTAGAGCCGTTACCACTTGCCCGTTACAGTGGCGGGGCCGCGCCGGACTCGCACCGGCTTCCGTGATTCCCCGTTCGCTTTGTACGACGAGCGCTAGTCTATGCGAGGAACCTTCGGAGCGCAAGACATCAGACGTCTGACGTCTTCTTCCGCAGCGCCACCACGAAACCCACGGCGAGCGCCGCCGCCGCTGCGACCACCACGAATGGCACCAGTGACTCGGCCTGGAACGCGTGACCGACCGCAAAAGCGATGGTGACCGCTGCCCCGGCCGGCACGACACGGATGCGGTAGCGGGCGAAGCGCCGACGCTCGAGCTCCTGCACGCCCAGTGTGTCGAGCGCTGGGGCCGTCACGGTCGCCGTCGTGTCTTCGACCAGCAGATCCACCTCCGCGATCGGCTGATCGATGGGAATCGCAAGCCGCGCGACGCTCCCGGGAAGGACGTACGCGTAGCTCAATTGCTTCGCCTCGCCCGGCGGAATCGGCCCGAACACCGCCACGCGGGTGCCCTGCAGCGCGACCGCTTGCGGCGAGAGGTCGCCCTGGGCGACTTGGAACTGGACCGCCTCGGACGGGATGGCGCCGGCCCACGTGGGTTGGAGCGTGTCCGCTGCGATGCGCGTCTTGGTGCCGGGATTCACCAGCTCGACCAGCTCGAGCACGTCCCGCGCCCCATCCGGCTTCCGGCGCGCCACCGTGAGGAGGCGCCGGGCCACCTGCACGCCCGGTCCCGCCGAGGTCGTGTCGTACACCAGCAGCGGCCGCAGCTCGGTGCGCTGCCGGAAGGCCCTCACCGGCTCGGAGAAATACGCGATGCCGTCGTACCAGCTGGACACGACGTAGATCGCGGCGGTGTCGGGGCGGCCCATCGACAGGGTGAAGGCGCCGCGTGCATCAGTGCGAGTCGAGTCGACGGGCCCGCCGGCCCCGCCCAGCGTCACTCGATGCAGCACCACCCAGGCGTGGGCCAGCGGAGTGCCGTGTGGCCCACCGTGGAGGACCCGGCCCGAAGCCACCGCACGCTGCGCGACGAGATCGCCGCCCCCACCAGCCAGCAGGCAGGCGAGGGCGAGTGTGCTACGGAGTGAACTTCCCGAAGTCTTCAGGATCGAGATTCTGAAGGTAGGTCTTCAACTCGTCGGGGCCGAGCGGAGTGGGGCCCGGCTCGGCGCCGGGCTCGCCCGTCTCGACCGAGGTGAGCGCGAGCAAGTTCTCCGTGGTGAAAATCGGCGCCTTGAGCCGCAGCGCCACGGCAATCGAGTCGGAAGGCCGCGCGTCGACTTGAATCACCGCGTCGCCGCGATAGATATGCAGCTCGGCGTAGTAGGTGTTGTCCTTCACCTGCGTGATGATCACCTTGCGGAGGTCCGCGCCCAGGCCGAGGATGATCTGCTTCAAGAGGTCGTGCGTCAGCGGCCGCGCGAACTTGACGCCGGCCAGCTCCATCGCGATCGCGCTCGCCTCCGCGGGCCCGATCCAGATCGGGAGCACCCGCTCTCCCTCCTGCTCCTGAAGGATCACCACCGGCGTATTGGTGGTGCGGTCGAGTCCGAGGTGCGCGACGCGGACCTGGATCACTTTGGCCGTCAGGTGCCCATCTCCCAGGATGCGAGGTATTTCTGCTGCTCGGGCGTCAGCGTGTCGACCGTGACGCCCATGGCCTGCAGCTTGAGGCGCGCGATCTCGGCGTCCAGCTCGCGCGGGATGCGGTGCACGTCCTTCGCGAGCTGCTTGGCCTGCTGCACGACGAACTCGGCGGCGAGCGCCTGGTTCGCGAACGACATGTCCATGACGCTCGCCGGGTGACCCTCCGCCGCCGCCAGGTTGATCAGCCGGCCGTCGGCAAGCACAAAGATCCGCTTGCCGTCCAGCCGCCACTCCTCCACGAACTCGCGCACCCGGGTCGGGCCCTGCCCCGCTTGCTTCAGGCCCTCGAGGTCGATTTCCACGTTGAAATGGCCCGAGTTGGCGAGCACCGCGCCGTCCTTCATCGCCCGCATGTGCTCGAGCCGGATCACGTTGATGTTTCCCGTGAGCGTCACGAACACGTCCCCGACGCGGGCGGCCTCGGCCATCGGCGCCACGCGGTAGCCGTCCATCTGGGCCTCGAGCGCCTTGAGCGGATCGATCTCCGTGACCACCACGGTCGCGCCGGCGCCGCGCGCCCGCAACGCAAACCCGCGGCCGCACCATCCATACCCCGCCACCACGACCGTGCTCCCCGCGATCAGCAGGTTCGTCGCCCGCAGGATGCCGTCGAGGGTCGACTGGCCGGTGCCGTAGCGGTTGTCGAACAGGTGCTTGGTGTCCGAGTCGTTCACCGCGACGACCGGGAACTGCAGCACGCCGTCTCGCGCCATCGCTTTCAGGCGGATCACGCCGGTCGTGGTTTCCTCAGTGGAGCCGATCACGCCCGCGACCAGCGCCTTGCGCTCCGCGGCCGGCAGCGTTTCCACCCACTGCCGCACGGGCGGGGCGAGATCGTCGAGCCGGTTCAGGGCGATCATGTGCAGCGCCCCGACCAGGTCGGCACCGTCATCCATCGTCACGTCGGGCCGGTGCGCCAGCGCCGCGCGGAGGTGCTCGTAGTAGGTGACGTGGTCTTCACCCTTGATCGCGAACACCTTGATGCCGTGATCCCGCACCAGGTGGGCCGCGACGTCGTCCTGGGTCGAGAGCGGGTTGGACGCGCACAGCGCCACGTCCGCCCCGCCCGCCTGGAGCGTGACCGCGAGGTTCGCGGTCTCGGTCGTCACGTGCAGGCACGCCGAGAGGCGGCGGCCGGCGAGTGGGCGCTCGCGGGCAAAGCGGTCCCGGATTTGCCTCAGCACCGGCATCGAGCGCTCCGCCCACTCGGTGCGGCGGCGCCCTTCGGCGGCGAGATTCGCGTCCTTGATGTCGGAAATCGGGGCCGTTCGAGCCGCGGTCGTCATGCCGTCACCCGGTTCGCGTCGTAATGCTTGGAGCGCTGCACGGCGAGCCGGAGATCTTCCACACGGTTCAAGGTCTCCCAGGTGAAGACGTCGACTTCCTTGTCCACGTCCTTGTCGACGTAGCGCCGCTTCTCCGGCGCGCGCCCGAAGTGGCCGTACGCGGCGGTGGCGCGGTAGATCGGGTTCCGCAGGTTGAGCGCCTTGATGATGCCGAGCGGGGTGAGATCGAACACCTCGCGGACCGCGTCCTCGATCGCCTCGTCGGGGACGACGCCGGTACGGAACGTGTCGATCATCACCGAGACCGGCTGGGCGACGCCGATGGCGTAGGCGACTTGGGCTTCGCAGCGCGACGCGAGTTTCGCCGCCACGATGTTCTTCGCCACCCAGCGCATCGCGTAGCAGGCCGAGCGGTCGACTTTCGAGGGGTCCTTGCCGCTGAACGCGCCGCCGCCGTGGCGCGCCATCCCGCCGTAGGTGTCCACGATGATCTTGCGGCCGGTGAGCCCCGCGTCGCCCTGCGGGCCGCCGACCACGAAGCGGCCGGTGGGGTTGATCAGCGTGTCCCGGTCCTTGACGTCGAAGCCCGTGTCCGCCAGCACGGGCCGCACGACCAGCGCGATCACGCCCTCGCGCAGCTCGGCGTTGTCGATCTTGTCGGAGTGCTGGGTCGAGACGACCACCTTGCTCACCCCGACCGGGCGCGCCCCTTCGTAGATCACGCTCACCTGGGTCTTGCCGTCGGGCCGGAGCCAGGCGAGGTCACCGGCCTTCCGCACCGTGGCGAGCCGCTCGGCGAGCCGGTGCGCGAGCACGATCGGGAGCGGCATCAGCGACGCGGTCTCGTCGGACGCATAGCCGAACATCATGCCCTGATCGCCCGCCCCACCCCGGTCCACACCCAGCGCGATGTCGCCGGACTGCCGGTCGATGGTGGTCAGGATGGCGCAGGTCTGGGCGTCGAATCCGAAGCTCGCGTCGGTGTAGCCGATGGCGCTGATGGCGCCCCGCACGATGTCGGGGATGTGCACGTAGGTCGTGGTGGTGATCTCCCCGGCCACGACCGCCATGCCGGTGGTGACGAGGGTCTCGCACGCGACGCGCGCCGTCGCATCCTTGGCGATGATGGCGTCGAGCACGGCATCCGAGATCTGGTCGGCGATCTTGTCGGGGTGGCCTTCCGTGACCGACTCGGACGTAAACACGTGGCGTTGTGCGGGCATCTCCTGATCCGACGAGGGTTTAGACGTTCAAGCTAGCGGCGCGCCGCCCCGCGGGCAACCGGGCGTCGGGGTCGAGCAGCTTCAGATCCACCGCTTCGGCGAGCGCGAGGCGGAGCAGATCGAGCACTTCGTCGGCGGTGCGGGCGGCGAGCGCCTGCTCCGCCGCCGCGCGCGCGCGCGCCGCGCCCACCTGCCGTACCGTCCACTTCACGAGCGGCAGCGCCGGCGGCGCGACCGACAGCGTTTCGTAGCCGAGCCCGATGAGCAGGAACGCCAGGAGCGGTTCCGACGCCATTTCGCCGCACACGCTCGCCGGTTTGCCGGCCGCGCGCGCTGCGTCGGCCACGAGCTTGAGCAGGCGCAGCACGCTCGGGTCGTGCGGGTTGAAGCGATCGGCCAGCCGCGCGTTGCCACGATCCACGACGAGCGTGTACTGCGTGAGATCGTTGGTGCCGACGCTCAGAAAATCGCTGACCGCCGCCAGCCGATCCGCCATCACCGCTGCCGCCGGCGTCTCCACCATCACACCCACGGGGAGCGACGCCTTCGCCTCCACGCCGTCGCGCGCGAGATTGGCCGCCTCCTCGCTCACCAGCGCGCGCGTGCGGTCCACCTCGTCGAGCCGGGTGACGAGCGGGATCATGACGTGGATGTCGGCGTGCACGGCCGCGCGCAGCGCGGCGCGCAGCTGCGTGCGGAAGATTTCCGGGCGGTCGAGGCACACCCGGATCGCCCGCCAGCCGAGCTGTGGGTTCCCCTCGGCCTGGACGCGGAACGGGCCGGGCAGCTTGTCGCCGCCCAGGTCGTACGTGCGGACGACGACCGGGTGCCCCGCGAACGCCTCGCCCACGCGGCGGAAGTACTCGGCCTGCTCGTCCTCGGTCGGGAGCGCCGTGTGACTGGTGATGAGGAATTCGGTGCGCAGCAGGCCGACTCCTTCCGCCCGGTGTTCCTGGGCGGCGCGGATTTCGTCGGGGAGGTCGACGTTGCCGCGCAGCCGGATGCGGACGCCGTCGGTGGTGACGGCCGGCTGCTCGACCACCTCCTCGAGCTGGGACGCGAGCTCGCGCCGCCGGCGCTCGCGTGCCCGCGCCTCGGCGATCTCCGGCGCGGTCGGGTTGAGGAGTACGGTGCCGCGCGTGCCGTCCATCACCAGTGTGGTGCCTTGCTCGATCCGTTGCATCGCGCCCGCCACGCCGAACACGGCGGGAATCCCGATCGAGTGCGCCAGGATCGCGGCGTGCGAGGTGCGCGTGCCCTCCTCGCTCACCAGCCCGACGACGTGCTCGCGATCGAGCTGCACCGTGAGCCCGGGGCCCAGCTCCTTCGCCACCACCACCGAGGGCTGCGTGATGCCCTCCCACAGCTCGTCCGCGCCGCGGTGCATGAGGTGCTCGATCACGCGAATCGCCACGCCCGAAAAGTCGGCGAGCCGGTCCTTCAAACGCGGGCTGCCGGTCGCGGTCCACATGTCGCGCACCTCGAGCGCCTTGAACTCGAACGCCTTCTCGGCCGTGAGGCGGTTCTCGCGGATCAGGTCGGCGACGCCGGAGAGGAACTGTTTGTCCTCGAGCATGAGGAGCTGAGCGTCGAAGATGCGGGCCTCGTCGACGCCGGCGCGATCCTCGGCCTTGGTCTTCAGCTCCTGGAGGTAGCGCTTCACGTCGCGCACCGCGGCGCGCAGCCGACGGACTTCCTTCTCCACCTGCGAGCGGGGCACGACGCGGTGCGGGACCTCGGGCATCGTCCAACGCACCACCACCGCGGGACCCACCGCGATCCCCGCGGACACGCCGATTCCCTTGAGGAGCCGCTCGCTCATACGCCCTCTTCCGCTGCTTTGTCCTCCGCGTCGCGCAACTCCGCCTCCCGCAGCTCCGCCGTGAGGTGCATCTCGTGAAAGCCGTCGGCCACCAACGCGAGCAACGCCGTCATGGCCGCTTCCGCATCGTCGCCGTCCGTCATGATGATGAGCGACGAGCCGCATTCGGCGGCGAGCATCATCACCCCCAGGATGCTCTTGCCGTTCACCGCGAGATCGTCCTTGCGCACTTCGACGGCCGATTTGAAGCGGCTCGCTACCTTGACGAACTCCGCCGCCGGCCGGGCGTGCATCCCCAGCGGGTTGACGATCTTGGCCTCCCGCTCGATCACCGCCATAGCCACCCCACCAGCGCGGCGACGGCGAGCAGGGCCAGGCCGTAGCGCAGCCCCGTCAGCCTCCCCCGTCCCCACCACAGGAGCGCACAGCCGGCGGCGGTCGCCACGGCGAGCACCTCCCGCGCCCAGCCGGTGAACGCCCCACCCAAGTAGCCGGCCGACAGCGGCAGCGCCATGCCCACGGCCAGCGCCATCGCCGGGCCGCTCCACGCCGCGGCCCGCTGCAGCAGCGGCTGATGCAAGGCGACCGCGACGCGCACGCCGTGCGTCCAGCCCGCCCACAGCGCCCACCAGCGCAGCCCGACGTGCCCGACGTTGTACACGACCAGGAAGCCGATCACCGCGTCCAGCCCGAGCCCCAGCGCCACGCCGATGAGCGCGAGCGCCGACGTGACGGGGAGCCACCCCGCCCAGACCAGGCGGTCGCCGAGCGACCCGAGCGGGCCGCACAGGGCGCTGCGCAGCCGCTCCACTTGCTCCGGGGTCGCACCCTCGTGCTCGGCCCGCGCCGCCGCTCCCACCGCGAGTCCGCACAGGTAGGGGTGCGCGTTGAAGAAGTGCGCGCCCCGCGCCACGGCCGCTCGATAAGCGGCGCCATTCTCCCCCGCCCGCAGGTCTCGCAGCAACGGCTCCTCCGCCACCCCGACCCCGATCCCCTGCAGGCGCTCGTAGTTCCACGAGCCCTGCACGGTGAACAGCCGCAGCAAGGAGCGGCCGAGCGGCGGGCGGCGGGCGCGCGTCACCGCAGCCAGACCAGCACGGTACCGCCGAGCACCCCGGCAACGAACCACGCCAGGCTCGCCCCGCGACCCACCACGCGGAGTGTCCCCGCCGTCGCGGCTGCGAGCGCGGCGGCGACGGCAGCGATGCCCAGCAGCGTGACACCCCGCAGCGGCAGCGTCCCGGCCAGGAACAGCCGCACCAGGTGGGCGAACCCGAGTCCCGCGGCGGTCACCGCGGCGGCGCGGAGCGCGTCGCGCGCGATCGCCGAGACGTGCAGCCGCACCAGCAGGCGCGCATCCCCGGCCTCGAGCCGGTCGGTGACCGCGTGCACCGCGCGGGCGGTGGCGCGGCGCACGATGTACATGCTCAAGCCGCCCAGCATGGCCGTGACGAGACCCACCAGCGCTCCCAACCCGAGACCGAGCGCCCCCGCGGCGCCGTGGGCCGCGCTCACCGCGGCGACGGTGGCCGGGCCGTACTCCGGGTAGCGCGTCGCGCCCATCGGCAACACGTCGTACTGGAACAGCTCGAACAGGACGCCCAACTGGAGTCCCGCCCCGAGGTCGCCGAGCATCGCGCCGGCGATGGGCCCCGCCACGATGGGACGCGCGATCATCATCTGGGGCACGCTCACGAGATCGAGGCCGACGAGCGTGCCCCACAGCAGCAGGACGAGCTGGAGCTCGAGGCTCACGCGAACTCCTCGAGTGGGACGGGGCGCGCGGTGGGCACGTCCTGGGCCGTGATCTCGATCCCCTGTCCGGCGAGCTCCTTCAGCTTGACGGCCTCGCTGTCGCTCAGGTACACGTAGCGCAGCCGCTGCGAGCGGCCCGGCTGGTGATGGATCCCGCCCAAGTTGATCCGCTTCACGCGATGGCTGTTGGCGGACAGGGCGGCGAGCGTGTCGATGCTGCCCGCGAGCAGGATACCGGGTCGCGGATCCGCCTCCCATTCGGGGAGCCGCTGAGCCGCTTCGGCGATGGAGGCGAAGCTCACCTCGATATGCGGGGGCACCCCCATGCGATACAGGTCCTGCTCCCAGTCGCTCGCGCGCACCGCGTCGTCGACGAGCACGATGAAGCCCACGTGGAACGGCTGCCCCCAACCCACGATCACCTGGCCGTGAATCAAACGGTCGTCTACTCGGTAGAGCACGATGCTCATGCCGCCGGCGTGCGGATGGCTTTGCTTCCCGCCTCCCCGGCTCGGCGCGCAGCCTCGAGGGGTGGCAGGTCGCGGTGGAACACGAAGTCGAGCAGCATCGCCAGGTTGACCCCGGTGACCACCGCGACGTCGGTCCTGCCCTTCGCGAGCCGGATGGCACTCGTGAGGCACGAGCCCCCCGGCAGGTCCACGAACAGGACCGCCGGCTTCCCACCGATCGCCGCGGCGAGGCGCTCCGAGAGCGCGCCCGAGTCACAGCCGTCATTGCTCACCGGGATGAGGGCGTCCTCGACACCGGTGATCGTCCCGACGGCCGATTTGAGCGCCTGCGCGACCGCCGCGTGCGACACAATCACGCCGCGCAACGGCTCACTCATAGTCCTCCTCCAGGTACTGCTGCAGCTCGCGCCGCTCCGCCATCCGCTGGATCAATCTTTGGTTGAAGCGCTTCGCCGAATCGACGCCGCCGTAACGCTGCAGGTGGTTCATCGCCACCACCTCGCAGATCACCGTGAGGTTCTTCCCCGGGTTCAACGGGACGGTCACGAGCGGCAAGGCGACGTCCAGGACCTGGGTCGTCTGGCCATCGAGCCCGGTGCGGTCGTACTCACGCGACGCATCCCAGTCGTCCAGCTGCACCACCACCTCGATGCGCTTCTGCTGGCGCACCGCGCGCACGCCGAACAGCTCACGGATGTCGATCAACCCCACGCCGCGAATCTCCATGTAGTGCCGCGCCAGCTCGTGACCGCGCCCGATGAGCACGTCGTTTCCGCTGCGCGTGATGTGCACGAGGTCGTCGGCGACGAGCCGGTGGCCGCGCTCGACCAGGTCGAGCACGCACTCGCTCTTGCCGATCCCCGAGCGGCCGAGGAACAGCAGGCCCACACCGAACACGTCCGCGAGCGACGCGTGCATCGTCGTGGTCGGGGCAAACGCGTCGTCGAGGAACGGCTTCAGCCGGCGATAGAACTCCGCCGTCTTCAGCTTCGTGCGGATCACCGGCACGCCTTTCGCCCGCGCCAGCTCGAGCAGCTCGGCAGGCGGCTCCTGTCCCTTCGAGATCACGACGCAGGGCAGGTCGAAACCAAAAAACGTCTCGAGGGATTTCCGGCGCTCGGCCGGGGCGAGTGACGCGAGGTAGGTGATCTCGGTCTCGCCCAAAATGTGGATACGGTGCGCCGCGAACCGTTGGGTATAACCGGCCAGCACGAGGCCGGGGCTCGATGCCTCGGGCGTCGGGATGAGGCGGTCGAGCCCCACGTCTCCGGTGAGGGTCTCGAGCTGCAGCGGGTCCCCCTTCCGCTCGAGCAGGTCGCGCACACGGGGACCGGTCACCGGGACTCCCGCTCGACGGCGCGGCGCGCGGCGGCCACGCGGCGCCGCTTGGGCGCGGCCTTCCCGAGCTGCCGGCGCACGCGGGCCACGGCGAGGTCGAGCGCCGAGCGGTGATCCTCCCCGTCAGCCGTCGCGACGTGCATCACCCCGCGCGCGGCGTGCACGCGTACTTCGACCGTGGGCGTGCCGTGGTCCTCACCGAACAGCACCTGCGCGTCGTGCGGCCGGGTCGCGACCCGGCCGAGCCGCTCGACCAGCGTGCGTGCCCGGGCCCGCAGCTCGTCGGGTATGTCGCAATGCCGCGCGGTGATCGTGATGCGCATGGTCAGCCCCCTCCCCCATGAGCGAGAACGCGCTGGAGCTGCGCTTCCGTGGCCCGGGCGGCGCGCTCCCACGACAGCTGCTCGGCGAACGCGCGGGCGCCGCGTCCCAACCGGGCCACGAGGGCCGGATCGGCGGCGAGCGCGAGCATGCAGTCGGCTAACGCCCGCGCGTCGCGATGCGGCACGAGGAAGCCGGTCTCGCCGTGGCGCACCGACTCTCGCAGACCGGGACTGTCCGAGGCGATCGCCGGCGTGCCGCACGCCGCCGCCTCGACGTTCGAGATGCCCCATCCCTCTTTCGGGCTGGGGAACACCACCGCCCACGCTCGGCGCAGCAAGCGGCGCTTCTCCTCCTCCGGCACGAACCCCAGGAACCGAACCGCGGCCCCCAAGCCGAGCGCGCGCACCAGTCGCTCCAGCCGCGCGCGGTCGTCCCCCTGCCCGGCGATCTCGAGCGTCACGTCGGGGCGCGCCTGCCGCGCCAGACCCAGCGCCTGCACCGCAGTCTCCACTCCTTTATAACGCTTGAGGCGCCCCACGTACAAGAACGTCGGGTCGTCCGCCCGCGGCGTCGCGGGGTCGGGGGAGTACCACGCGGCATCGACGCCTGGATAAATGACTTCGATGCGCTCCCGCGGGATGCCGCGTCGCACCAGATCGTCGCGCGTGCTGTCGGAGATCGCGTGAAACGCCGCCCGCCGGTACACTCGGGGAATCAGCCGCTCCGCCGCCCAGACGACCGTGGCGATCGGCCAACTCGCTTCGGCGAAGGCGGTCGTGCCGAACAGGTGCGGCACGATCACGCAGAACGGCAGGTCGGTCAACTGCGTCAGGTAGAGCGGCAGCTTGTTGATGTCCTCCACCACGACGTCGTAGCGCGAGGCGGCCAGTAGCCGCCGTACGGCGCCGCGTGCCCGCAGCGCGAACGTGTGACGCCCGCCGACCCGGTGCACCCGCAGCCCGTCGAGCACGGTCTGCGCCGCGCCCCCGGGCCAGCCGCTGGTCACCAGGTCGATCGCGTGCCCCCCCCCCACCAGACGGCCGAAGATCTCGTGCAGATGAATCTCCGCCCCGCCCGCATGGGGATTCTCGCGGTCGTTCCAATTGACCAGCAGGATCTTCACAGCGCGCCGTAGTCCCGCGCCACCGCGTCCAGCACGCCGTTCACGAAGGCGGGGGCCTTCGCGCCCGCGAACCAATGTGCCAGCTTCACGGCTTCGTCGATCACCACGCGCGGCGGCGTGGCCCCCTCGGCGAGCTCGGCGAGCGCCAGGCGAAGGATGCTCTTTTCCACGACGCCCACACGATCGAAGCGCCAGTGCTCGGCCGCGTCGGCGACGCGCCGGTCGAAATCGGGGAGGCCGGCGATCGCCTTGGCGGCGAGGTCCGCGCCGCGGTCGAAGCCTTCGGGCACGTGCCCGAACGCCCCGCCCAGCCGGCCGACCACGCTGGCGATCGACGGCCGGCCCGACAACTCCCATGCGTAAAGCAGCTGGAGCGCGCGGGCCCGCGCCTTAGTCTCGGGCCGCTGCACGGGTCAGCTCGGACAGGACGTCGGCGGTCGTGAGCGCCGCTTCCGCCGCTTCGTAGCCCTTGTTGCCCGCTGCCCCGCCGGCCCGCGCCATCGCCTGCTCGAGCGACTCCGTCGTCAGTACGCCGAACCCGACAGGGAGCCGGTGCGCCAGCGCCACGTTGCCGAGCCCGCGCGCCGCCTCACCCGCCACGTACTCGAAATGCGGCGTCTCCCCGCGGATGACGCAACCGAGCGCGACGATCGCGGCGTAGCGTCCGCTCGCCGCCGCCGCCTCCGCGGCGACCGGGAGTTCGAAGGCGCCGGGCACCCAGACCACGTCCACCCGGGCATCCGGCACGCCTTTCTCCCGGAAGCACTGGCGTGCTCCATCCAGCAAGCGGGCGGTGACGATCTCGTTGTAGCGGGCGACGAGCACGGCCACGCGGACCTGACGCGGCGCGCGGGGCGCACCCCCGATCTCGGCCACGATCAGTGGTTCAGCAGGTGGCCGAGCTTGTCCCGCTTGGCGTCGAGGTAGGCGCGGTTCTCGTCCGAGGGGGCCATGACGATCGGGACGCGCTCGACGATCTCCAACCCGTAGCCCTCGAGGCCGACGAGCTTCATCGGGTTGTTGGTGAGCACCCGGATAGCGGAGAGCCCGAGGTCGAGCAGGATCTGCGCCCCGATGCCGTAGTTGCGAAGGTCGGGCTTGAAGCCCAGCTCGCGGTTCGCGTCCACCGTGTCGTGACCCGCGTCCTGGAGCTCGTAGGCCTTGAGCTTGTTGAGGAGGCCGATCCCCCGGCCCTCCTGATCCAGGTAGACGACCACGCCGCGTCCCTCGGCCGCGATCATGCGCATGGCGCTGTGCAACTGCCAGCCGCAGTCGCACCGAGCCGATCGGAAGACGTCCCCCGTGAGGCACTTCGAGTGCATGCGCACCAGCACGCGCGGCTGCTGCGCCACATCGCCGTACACCAGCGCCACGTGCTCCGCGGCGTCCACGTCGTTGCGGTAGGCGATGATCGTGAACTCGCCGTACGGCGTCGGGAGCCGGGCGTGCGCCACGCGGTGCACCAGTCGCTCGTGCGCGAGCCGGTAGGCGACGAGCTGGGCGACGGTGATGAGTGTGAGGCCGTGCTGCGCGGCGAACCGCTCCAGGTCCGGGCGCCGCGCCATCGTCCCGTCGGGGTTGAGGATCTCGCAGATCACACCCGCGGGGTAGAGCCCCGCGAGCCGGGCGAGGTCGACACTCGCCTCGGTCTGACCCACGCGCTGCAGCACGCCACCCGGACGCGCGCGCAGCGGGAAGACGTGCCCGGGCCGGCGCAGGTCACCCGGCACGCTGGCCGGATCGATCGCGACGCGGATCGTCGTGGCCCGGTCACGCGCTGAAATCCCGGTCGTGACACCGAAGCGGGTGGCCGCGTCGATCGAGACCGTGAACGCGGTCTCGTGCGCCTCGGTGTTGTGCTCGGTCATCTGGCTCAGCCCCAGGGCCTGGCAGCGCTCCGGCATGAGCGTCAAACAGATCAAGCCCCGGGCGTGCATCGCCAGGAAGTTGATCATCTCGGGGGTCACCCGCTCGGCCGCGCCGACCAGGTCGCCCTCGTTCTCGCGGCTTTCGTCGTCGGCAACGATGACGAGCTTCCCCGCGCCGATGTCCGCGATCGCCTGCTCTATGGTGTGGTGCGACATAGTTGCCTCACATACTTTCCCAGCACATCACCCTCCACGTGAACGCGTGCGCCCACGCGCAGCGCTCCGAGCGTCGTGTGCTCGCGTGTGAACGGGATCAACGCGATCTGGACCAGATCAGGCCCCGGCAGCGCGTTGATCGTCAGGCTCACCCCGTCCAGCGTGATCGAGCCGTGCGGGATCGCGATCTCGCGCACCTCGGCCGGCACGCGCAGATCGTACACCCAGGCGTCGCCCCGCCGCTCGGTGCGCACCACCTCGGCGACCCCGTCCACGTGCCCCTGCACGAGGTGGCCGCCCAGACGGTCCGCCGCGCGCAGCGCGCGCTCGAGGTTCACCCTGCGGCCGGTCGCATACTCGCCGAACAGCGTGCGGCCCGCGGTGGTGTCGATCACGTGCACTTGAAACCCGCCTTTCACCACGCGCGCAACGGTCAGACATGCGCCGCTCACGGCGATGCTCTCACCCCGCTTCAGACCCTTGTAGGGCGCGCGGATCGTGAGAGCGAGCCCGTCCTCGCGTTCCCCCTTCCCCCTGCCCCGGCCCGTTCCCCCGTTGCGCGAAACGACCTCGACCCGCCCGATGGCGCTCACAATTCCGGTAAACATAGCCGCCTATCCAATACCAATAATGTATCCGGGCCCATGGCGCGCCGCTCCACCGGGATCCAGCGCGGCGCTTCGGGGAGTGGCGCCGCCGGCACGCCCGGAAAGGCCGGTACGGCGCCCTCTCCCAGCCACACGGGGGCCTGGATCCAGTACAGCCGATCGACCAGCCCCTCCGCGAGCAGTTTCGCGCCCAACGCCCCTCCCCCCTCGCACAGCAGGGAGTGGATCCCGGCCGCGCGCAGCATGCGCAGGCCGTCGGCGAGCGAGGTCGGTCGCGAGACGCGCACTCCGCTGCCCTCCAGCTGCGTGACGCTCGCCACCGGGGCGTCGGGCGACGCCATGACCCAGGTCGGCACCGTGCGGGCCGTGCTCACGAGGTTGACGGTCTCGTTCAGCATCGCCCGCCGGTCGAACACGACGCGCACCGGCGCGCGGCGCGGCGTGATGGGGCCGCGCACGGTGAGCTGCGGATCGTCCTTCAAAGCCGTCGTCCCGCCCACCGCGATCGCGTCGAATCCGGCGCGCAGCCAGTGCACGTACTCGCGCGCGGCCTCTCCCGACACCCAACGCGAGCTTCCCCGCGCGTCGGCGATCCGGCCGTCAATCGAGGTGGCGAGCTTGAGCGCCACGAACGGCCGCTCCGCCTGCTGGTGCGCGAACAGGAACGGTGCGTTGAGCGCCGCAGCCGCCTCGGCGAGCACACCGAACGCCACGGCGACGCCTTGGGCGCGCAGCACGTCCGCCCCACCGCGCGCCTCGGGGTCCGGATCGCGGATCGCGGCGACCACGCGCGCCACGCCGGCGGCGACGATCGCATCGGTGCAGGGCGGTGTCTTGCCGTAGTGGGCGCAGGGCTCGAGCGTCACGATCAGCGTCGCGCCGCGCGCCCGCGCGCCCGCGGCCGCGAGCGCTGCGACTTCCGCGTGGGGCCCGCCGTACTCGGCGTGAAAGCCCTCGCCGACCACGGTGTCGCCCTGGAGGATGACCGCCCCGACCAGGGGATTCGGGGCGACGCGCCCCCAACCCCGCCACGCGAGGTCGAGGGCGCGCCGCATTGCCGACCGTTCGGCCGGACGCTCAGAATCCGAAGCGGAAGCCGATGCCTCCGAAGACATGCCCCGCCTTGGGATCGAAGTCCCGGAACGTGGTGGCGAAGCCCTGGTCCTTCCCGGTCTGGAACCCCAGCTCGGCCACGAGCTTCACCGCGGCGAGGCTGAGCCCCGCGTCGGCGAACAATACTTCGCGGGTGTTGGTCGGATTGATGACGATCGTCCTAGCGCTGGTCGGCAGAACGGCATCGTAGAAGCGGATCGTCGTCTGGCTCGAGCTGTAGTGATCGATGCCGAGCCCGGCCGCGAGATCCACGAGCACGAACTTCCAGCTCGCGACCGCGCGATAGTTGTCCGCCTTCAAGTCCATGCTGAACTCGAACTGGTCGCCGGTACCGAACGCGGGACCCAGGCTGCCGTACTGGATGCGCGGCAGCGTGCGATGCATCCAGCTCACCGATACCGCCGGGATCGGAAAGCTTCCGCCGAGCAGGCCCACCCGCGCACCATAGCCGATGCCGAGCGCGGCGCCGCCGATGTGCGCCGCGTTCGGATCCACGGACAGCCCCGACACGCGGCCGGTCGGCAGCACGACCGCGGAGCCGAGCGCGTCGACGGCAAGCAGGCCGCCGCGCCCACGGACCAGCCCGACCGCCGCTTCGACGAGCGGAGCCGGGAGCGCGCCGTGGAAGCTCGATGGCACCCGGCTCTGGCTCGCTGAGTCGGGGTTCGGCAGCGACGCCCCGATCGCGTTCACGCGTGCCGTCACGGTGAGGTGCCCGATGCCACCGAGCGATCCCGACGTGCCGAGCACCGGGTTGCCGCCGCTCACGATCATCCCGGCGAGCGGGTGGAACGCCCGGATGGCGTCGACCGCGGTGTTGCACGCGGCCGTGGCGTTGGGGTTGGCCATGCTGCACTGGGGCTCCTGAGCGGCGAGGGAGCGCGACACCAATGCAATAAGGGCGACTGCGACGGTCGTTCTGCTCTTGAGTGAATGCATGCGTCCTCCTCAACGCTCCGCGAAGCGCACGCCCTTCGTTCCGGCGCGCACCTCGCCGATCAGCCACGTCTCGATCGACTCGCGGCGGGCCGCCGCCGTGATCGTTTCCACGTCATCACGGCCCACGATCGCGATCATGCCGATCCCGAGGTTGAAGACGCGGCGCATTTCGCTGAGCGACACCCGGCCCGCGCGCATTAGTACCCGGAAGACGACCGGCCAGCGCCACCCGCTGGCGTCGACGAGCGCCTCGCAGCCCTCGGGCAGCACGCGCACCAGGTTGCCCGCGATGCCCCCGCCGGTGATGTGGGCGAGGGCGTGCACCCGTGAGAAGACTGGAGTTACCGCCGGCGCGTAGCTGCGGTGCACGTCGAGCAACACCTGTGCCACGGACCGCCCCGTCTCCGGAAACTCGTCGCCCACTTCGAGCCCCAAGGTCTCGAACACGACGCGCCGCGCCAGGGTGTACCCGTTGGTGTGCAGTCCGTTCGACGCGTAGCCGATCAACACGTCGCCCGGGCGCACGCGGTCGCCGTGCAGCGCCGCCCCCTCCTCCACGACGCCCACAATCGTGCCCGCGAGGTCGTAGTGCCCCGGCTGAAACAGCTCGGGCAGTTGTGCCGTCTCGCCTCCCGCCAGCGTCATCTCGTGGGCGCGGCAGCCGCGCGCCAGGCCGGTCACGAGCGCGGCGGCGACGTCGGGCTCGAGCCGACCGGTGGCGATGTAGTCGAGCAATGCGAGCGGCCGTGCTCCGTGGACCAGGATGTCGTTGACACAGTGGTTGACGAGGTCCTCCCCCACGGTGTCGTGGATTCCGGCGCGCGCGGCGACGAGCACCTTGGTGCCCACGCCGTCGGTCGAGAGCACGAGCACCGGGCGCTCGTACCCCGGCGGGAGGCGCACCATCCCGCCGAACGCTCCGATGTCGCCGAGCGCGAGCGCGGTGCGCGTGGTGCGCACCAGCTCGGCGATGCGACGCTTCGCTTCGTCCGCGGCGTCCAGATGCACGCCGGCGGCGGCGTAGCGGTTAGTCAAGCGGCTCCCCCCGCATCCCCCGAGGCCGGGTCCACGTCGAAGTGCACCAGCTGCTTGAAGGCGCACACCCGCGCGTACACGTCCGCTTGGGTGACGCCGGCGAGGCCCTGCACGCCGAACGCTTCCACCGCGAACGAGCCCAGCGCCGCGCCGTACACCATGGCGCGCCGCAGATTCGCCGGGCCGAGGTCGCCGGTGGCCGCCAAGTGAGCCATGAAGCCGCCGGCGAACGCGTCGCCCGCGCCCGTCGGGTCGAACACCTCTTGCAGCGGGTAGGCAGGGACTTTGAACGTCGTGTCGCGATCGACCAGCAGGGCGCCGTGCTCCCCCTGCTTGATCACGGTCCGTTTGGGACCCCGCTCGAGGATCCACTGGGCGGCGCGGTAGATGTTCCAGTCGCCCGAGAGCTCCCGCGCCTCCGAGTCGTTCACCATGAGGATGTCGATGTGGCGTAACAGCTCGAGCAGCAGGTCCTGCTTGGAGTGAATCCAGTAGTTCATCGTGTCGCAGGCGACGAGCGCCGGGCTCTTCACCTGATCGAGCACGCCGAGCTGGAGCTCGGGATCGATGTTGCCCAGGAACACGTAGCGAGCGTCGCGGAACTTGGGCGGCAGCTTGGGGCGGAACTGGGCGAACACGCCCAGCCGCGTGTCGAGCGTCTCGCGGCTGGAGAGGTCGTAGGAGTACTTCGCCTTCCAGCGGAACGACTCACCGGGCATCTGCTCGACGCCGGACAGATCCACGCCGCGCGCCTCGAGCGCCTTGAGGGCGCCGAGCGGGTAGTCGCTCCCGACCACACCCACCACCTGGACGGGATGCAGAATCGCGCCCGCGGCGCTGAAGAACACCGCCGAGCCGCCGGGCGCGTCGGCCGTCTCACCGAACGGCGTCGCGACCGAATCCAACGCGATCGAGCCCACCACGAGGAGACCCATCGTCACATCCGCTCCGGCGCCGTGATCCCGAGCAAACCAAGTCCGTTGGCGAGCACCCGGCGCACCGCCGCCGCGAGCGCGAGCCGCTCCCGCTCTTCGGGCTCGCCCAGCACCCGGTACTTGTGATACCACGCGTGGGCGATCCGGGCGAGCCCCTCGAGGTAGCCCGTGATGCGGTGCGGCTCGAGCGTTTCGGCGGCCCGTGCCACGACGCCGGGGAACGCCGCGAGCTCCTTCAGCAGGTCGAGCTCCTCGGGCTGCGTCAGGACGCTCCCGTCCACCGGCGCGGGTGGGAGAGAGGCGGGGTCGCGCGCCGCCACACGGAAGATGCCGCTCATGCGCGCGTGCGCCATCTGCACGTAGAACACCGGGTTCTCCTCTGTCTGGCTCTTCGCCAGGTCGACGTCGAACACGAACTGCGAGTCCGCCCGACGCATCAGGAAGAAGAAGCGCGCCGCGTCCACCCCCGTCTCCTGGAGCAGGTCGCGCAGCGTGACGAACTCACCCGTGCGCTTGGAGAACCGCACCTCTTCCCCACCCCGCATCACCCGCACGAGCTGCACGATCTCCGCGTGAAAGAAATCATCGGGGTAGCCGAGCGCCAGCATCGCGGCCTGGACGCGCGCGACGTACCCGTGGTGATCCGCGCCCCAGATGTCGATCGCCTTGGCGAAACCGCGCGCGCGCTTGTGGCGGTGGTAGGCGATGTCCGGCAAGAGATAGGTGTAGCTGCCGTCCGACTTGCGCAGCACGCGATCCTTGTCGTCTCCGAACGCGGTGGACCTGAGCCACAGGGCGCCGTCCCGCTCGTAGGTGTGGCCCCGCTGAGCCAGATCGGCCAGGGTCTGTTCGATGAGCCGTTCCTGGTAGAGCTGGGACTCGAAGAAGATCACGTCGAACCGGACTCCGAACTCCCGCAGGTCCTCCTCCTGTTCGGCGCGCTGCGATTGGACGCCGATCGTGCGGCAGCGGCGCAGGCCTTCCGGCTCGGGGAGGTCGGCGAACGCCCGGCCCTCGCGCGCCAGAATCCGCTCGGCCAGCTCGACGAGATACTCCCCGTGATAGCCGCCGTCGGGAACCTCGGCCGCCCGACCCACCGCCTGCTGGACCCGCGCCCACAGCGAGCGGGCCAGCTTGTCGATTTGGGTTCCTGCGTCGTTGACGTAGAACTCGCGGGTCACCCCGTAGCCGGTCCAGTCGAGCAGCGCTGCAATCGCATCCCCCAGGGCCGCCCCCCGGCCGTGGCCCACGTGCAGCGGGCCCGTGGGATTGGCGGAGACGAACTCGACGTTGACCTTCGCGCCGCGTCCTGTGTCGCCGCGGCCGAACCGCTCGCCCAAGGCGTGAACGGTCGCCAGCACGGCGGCGAGCTGATCCTCGGCGAGGAAGAAATTGATGAAGCCGGGACCCGCGATCTCGATCTTCTTGACGATGCCCTGGGGAAGCGTGAGGGCCCTCACCAGGTCCTCCGCGACGGCGCGTGGCGGCTTACCCAGCCCCTTGGCAATGACCAGCGCCAGGTTGGTGGCGCCGTCGCCGTGCGAGGGATCGCGCGGGGTTTCGTACTTGAACTCCGGAAGCGAAGACACGCCGATCTTGTGGGCCGCGTCCCGCAGACCGCGGACGATCTCGTCGTGCGCCTTCACTTGTCGCCGGAGTCTTTTTTCTTCTTGGCACTCTCGCCGGACTTCGACTCGGCGGGCTTCGACTCCGCGGCGGGCTTGGACTCGTCCTTTTGCTTCTGCTCCTGCTGCCCCTGCTTCTCACCCGCTCGCTTGTAGTCGGTGGTGTAGAACCCGGAGCCCTTGAAGACGAGACCCGCCCCGCCGGAGATCTGCCGCTCGGCCGGTTTGCCGCACGTGGGACACTTCTCCCGCCGCTTGTAGTTCATCGTCGGGTAGAACTTCTCGAACACGTGCCCGGCCGGGCACTTGTACTCGTAGGTCGGCATCAGGCAAGAACTTAAGCGCCGAGACCGGGACCGGTCAATCGGCCCGCGACTCGCTCAGCGCACGTCGTAGAAATAGCTGCTCAAGTGCTTGAGCGTGGCCTCCTGCTCGGCGAACTGAAACGCCAACACGTCGCCGCTCGTGACCACGCCGCACAGGCCCTCCGGACCCACCACCGGGAGGTGGCGGATGCGCCGCTCGGTCATCACGGCCGCGCACTGCTCCAGCGGCGTGTCGGGCTGGCAGCTGATCAAGGAGGTGGTCATCACGTCGCGCACCGGGGTCGTGACCGGATTGCGCTGCTCCGCAACGACGCGCCGCAGCACGTCCCGCTCGGTGAAGATCCCTACCGGTTTCTTGCCTTCGAGAACCAGGACGCTGCCTGTGCCGCGGGTGTTCATGAGTTGCGCCGCCTCGAGCACCGTCGCCCCCGGCGGAACGGCCACGATGTCCCTGCCCTTGCGCGCCAGAATGTCGCGCACCGTGTCCACTGGCACCCTCCTAGAACTCCCGCTTCTTCATCTCCGAAAAGAAGTCGCGCACGTCCACGTCGTCCTCCTGCTCGGGAGGAAGCGTGCGGTCGTATTGGCGTCGCTTGTTCGGCTTGGCCTTGGCCGCCTTGGCGGCATTCTTCTTCGCCAGGGCGGCAATTTTCTGGTCGTCGCTCTTCGACATCGCTGCTGCTCCGGTCAAGAAGTCCCGCTCTCCACCCAGCGGTCGGGGGGGGCGTCACAGCCAATGCATAAGGTGGGTTGTTCAGGCGCCCTCAGGCAAGTGCGGGCGCGCCCCCCCCCCGCCGTGGCGGCCAGGATCAAGGCGTCACTGACCCGCCCCTGCGCCTCCCGCGTTGAGAAAGGCCGCGAGCGCCGCGATCTCGAGCGGCTTGAGATGCAGATTCGGCATCTGCCCCGTGGGGCTCGCCAGAAACGGCTTGAGAAACTCAGGCGGATAACGTCTGAGGGTGAGATCCGGCCCAACCGCAACGCTGGTCTCGCCAACGTCGCGGTGGACATGGCAACTGACGCAGCCCTTCGCCACGAAGAGCCTGCGTCCTCGCTCCGACTCGGCGAGGGGAGGCGGCGGCGCCGCGCCTGAATCGATCGCGGTCACCGGAAGCAGCGTGACGCGGCTATTCCCGAAGCCGCTGTGGATCGTGATGGTCCATTGACCGGCCTGTGGCAGCGTCAGCGTGGCGGTGTACTGACCGGTTTCTCGTCCAGCAGTCGCCGCCGCGCTCGCTTCCAGGCTGCCCGCCGTGGCGGCGACCTTGGCCTTGAGCCCGTCGAGCGGTTTGACGCCGTGCTGGCGCACGGTAAAGGCGAGCGTGACGGGCTGGCGTGCCACCACTTGGTCCGGCAAATCCTCGACCGTGATCGCGGCCCACCCGCCGACGTTGGCTGCGATCACCGGGAGCACCAGCACACCAGGCAGCAGTAGTCGAAAGGCTCGTGTGGTCATCGCTTCCTCCTTGGGACCTGATGCCCAGAGGATTTCTCGGGGCTATCGGTAGTTCGATGCCACACAATGCCTATAGGGTTTATGCCCTCCTTCTACCAGCGTCCCCCCCCCGGCGCCGCCTATCGCGGCCACAGCCAGCCGAACGTGGCCGCCGTGAGGAGCGCGTAGATCAACCCATCCACCGTCGCCTTGATCGTGGTGCTCCAGGCGCGGCGATACCAGATGGACATCTGCCACAACGCTACGGAGTACCCGATGAATGCGGTGACTCCCGTGAACCGGAAGACGCTCGCGACGCTCGCCCCGGCGGGGAGGGCACGTCCCGCGACGTAGGCCGCGAACAGACCGACCACCGCCGCGTACAGGAACCAGAGCGTGAGGTTCTTCCCCATCTGAAAGGGGCCGCTCGGCAACACGGTGAGGATCAGGTTCGGGCCTCGCTTCACCTTGTCGGCGAACTCCGGTGATCGCATCTCCTCCCTGGTCTTCGGACGCGGCACCATGTAGTCCCCCGGCGGGATGGCGAGCGGCCGGAGCGCATCTCTCAGCTTGTCTTCGTCGGGCACCCTGGGGTAATCACTCTTATGCCAGGGCGACACCATGTGGATGGCGGAGCTCACGACGAAAACGAGCACCGCCGACAGTAGGATGGGGAGCCACAGCGCGGTTAGTCCCGTCATCGCGATCTCCTGTGATGGTGTGGCCATGCAATCGTGAAAACTGTGATCATGGTGGCGGCGCGGGTCGCCAGGCGCTGCCGTGTAGCGTCACGTACAGGGCCGCCGCCGCGTACACCAGAAACTCCGCCGGGAATTGGCCCCGCACGGCGTGCACCAAAACGGCTGTCAGAAAGATCACGACCAGGGCGACCCCGCCGACGCGCATCGTGCGAGGCCACAGAAAGAGGAGTGCCGCGACGGTCTCGACCGCGGCGACCACTGCCAGATGGCCGTGGTGGGCCGCACCCAAGGCGTGGATCAGCGCGCGCACGCCCTCGAACGCGATCACCAGGCCGAGCGTCAGGTGCAGCGCGATGAACGAGCGGCGCAGGTTCAGGTCGGTCACGGTAAGGTCGGTTGAGCCCGAGTGCCCGGAGTGCCCAGAGCGAATGATCCGCTGGGTGACAGACCGGGCTCAAGCTACGCGCTGGCGGCCACCGCGCAACGCGCCCTTGAGGACGCGCGGACGGCAGGCAAATTACGCTCCCATGCCGAACGCCGCGCTCGCCGCCTGTCTCGTGCTGCTGCAGCAACCGGCGGTCTCCCGCCCTTCCTTGACGACCCGGTGGACTGCTGAGGTAACGCCCGAGCACGTCCTGCCTGAGTACCCCCGCCCCGACCTCGTGCGGCCCACTTGGCAAACCCTCAACGGGACGTGGCAGTACGCCGTGCGCGATTCGGGCAGCACCTCTTCGCCGCGCGCGTGGGACGGCACGATCCTTGTTCCCTTCCCGATCGAATCGCAGCTCTCCGGCGTGCGGCGGACGGTGACGGACCGGCAGCGGCTGTGGTATCGCCGGACGTTCCGGATACCCTCGACGGCGGCCGGCACGCGCTGGCTGCTGCACTTCGGCGCGGTGGACTGGGAGGCGATCGTTTCCGTGAACGGGCGGCGCGTCGGCGCTCACCGTGGCGGCTATGACCCCTTCACGCTCGACATCACCGGCGCACTGCGTCCCGCCCCCGGCGACCAGGAGCTGGTCGTGCGCGTGTGGGATCCGACCGACCGCGGGGACCAGCCCCGCGGCAAGCAGGTCCTCAAGCCGCAGAGCATCTGGTACACGGCCGTGACGGGGATCTGGCAGACGGTGTGGCTCGAGCCGGTGCCGCGCGCGTATATCACGGGACTCGACGTCCGGCCCGACGTGGACGCCGGGACGGTGAGCGTGCGGGTCGCCGCGAGCGGCACCACGCCCGCCGCCCGCGTGCAGGTCGCCGCGCTCGACGGAGACAGCACCGTCGCTCGGGGGACCGGGCCGCCCGGCCAACCGCTGACGCTCCACATCCCGGCCCCGAAGTTGTGGGGACCGGGGCACCCTTTCCTGTACGGCCTGCGGGTGCGGCTGGGTGACGACACGGTGACCGGCTACTTCGGGATGCGGAAGATCGCCGTGGCGCGGGACGGCGTCGGGAGATTGCGTCTGTTTCTCAACAACCATCCGCTCTTCGAGTATGGCACGCTGGATCAGGGGTGGTGGCCCGACGGCTTGTATACCGCGCCCACCGACGCGGCACTGCGCTCGGATATCGAGACGCTGCAGCATCTCGGATTCAATCTGATCCGCAAGCACGTGAAGGTGGAGCCGGCGCGCTGGTACTACCACTGCGACCAGCTGGGGATGCTCGTGTGGCAGGATATGCCCAGCGGCGACAACAAGACTCCGGCCGCGCGGCAGGAGTTCGCCGACGAGCTGGATCGTGTGGTGGCCGCGCTCCGCAATCATCCCGCCATCGTCATGTGGGTGCCGTTCAACGAGGGTTGGGGCCAGCACGACACGCGGCGCATCGTGGCGCGGCTGAAGCAACGCGACGCCACGCGCCTGGTGGACAATGCCAGCGGCTGGACCGACGCACACGTCGGCGACGTGCTCGACATCCACGACTACCCCGGGCCCGCCCTTCCCCCGCCGGACTCGACCCGCGCCTCGGTGCTGGGCGAGTTTGGTGGGCTCGGCTTGCCGATCGAGGGTCATACCTGGCAGGCGAAGGACAACTGGGGCTACCGGCGCTACGCCAACCAGGACGAACTTTCGGCCGCCTACCGCGCCCTGCTCGACCGGCTCCGGTCGCTCGAGAGCGAGGGGCTCGCCGCGGCGGTGTACACGCAGACGTCGGACGTGGAGATCGAGGTCAACGGCGTCATGACGTACGACCGTGAGATCGTGAAGCTCGCGGGCGACATGGCGGCGGTGAACCGGCGGCTGCAGGATCCGCAAGGAGCGACCGTGACGCGAGCGCCGTTCGGCCGGACGGCCGAGGGAATCGCCGTGGAGGCGTACACCCTCACCAACCCCCAGGGGATGCAGGTGCGGGTCATCACCTACGGTGCCATCCTCCAGGCGATCCGGGTGCCCGATCGCGCCGGCCGTGTGGACGATGTCGCCCTCGGCCACGACGACTTGCAAGGGTATCTCACCAACGCACCCTATTTCGGCGCGATCGTAGGACGCTACGCCAACCGGATCGCCCAGGGGAGGTTCACGCTCGACGGCACGACGTATCGGCTCGCGACCAACAACGGCCCCAACCATCTGCACGGCGGGACGAAAGGCTTCGACAAGGCCGTGTGGCAGGCCGAGCCGTTCCAGCAGGGGGACACCGTCGGCGTCCGGCTGAGCCATACGAGCCCAGCGGGCGACGAAGGGTATCCGGGCACCCTCGCCGCCCGCGTCACCTACTCGCTCACGCCGGCGAGCGAGCTGGTCGTGGACTACATGGCGACGACCGACCAGGCGACACCGGTGAACCTCTCACAACACACCTACTTCAACCTGGGCGGTGTAGGTGGCGGTGACATCCTCCGCCACATTCTCTCGATTGACGCCGACAGGTACACGCCGGTGGACTCGACCCTCATTCCCACGGGCGAGCTGGCGAGCGTCGCCGGCACGCCGCTCGACTTCCGCGCAGCCACGGCGATCGGCGCGCGCATCGAGCAGCCGGACCCCCAGCTCGGGCGGGGTCGCGGCTACGATCACAACTTCGTGCTGAACCGAACCGGATCCGGCCTGGCGCACGCGGCACACGTGCTCGAGCCGACGAACGGCCGCACGCTCGACATCTTCACCACCGAGCCGGGGTTGCAGTTCTACTCGGGGAACTTCCTCGACGGCACGATCACCGGGAAGGGAGGGCACGCTTACCAGCACAGGTCCGGCTTCTGCCTCGAGACCCAGCACTTCCCCGACTCGCCGAACCACCTGTCTTTTCCGTCCACGATCCTACGGCCGGGAGCGGAATACCGGTCGCGCACCGTCTTCGCGTTCGGCGTGAGTCGCTAGCCCGCGTACACCCCGATCGCGAGCGGCCGCGGAGCCACCACCGCGTCCTCCACCACGACACGTAGCCGGCGAACGGACGCCGGCGCGAACCGGTCCAGTTTGCGGTATCCGATCGTCTCTCCTCGCACCAGCTCGGTCCACGCGCCGCTCTCTCCGGCCCCGAGCACAGCGTAGCGAGCGACCCTCTGGCCGTGCGCGATGTCCTCTTCGAGTCGGACGAGCCCGGCTGTGACACGCCGCCCGAGGTCCACCTCGACCACGGCGCTGCGCGGGCTGGTGATGTGCTGCGTGGGGCGCCGGCCCGCGGCGAAATCCTCGGCAAACAGCGCGGCGAGGCGATCGTGCCAGCTCGCGAGCCGCGCGACGTCGTTGTCGTGCAGCACGCCATCGCGCGTGGGCGGGACGTTGAGCAACAGCTTCGAGTTGCGTCCGACGGAGTTGAAGTAGATCTCCGTAAGCGCAGCCACGCTCTTCACTTTGTCGTCCTCAGCGGGATGATGAAACCACCCGGGGCGGATCGACGTGTCGGTCTCTCCCGGTCGCCACACGGAGCCCGCGGGGTCCCCGTGCTGGAGGGCCCGGCCGATCGCCTCGCTCCACACGCCGGGCGCGGGGACGACGGCGGGATCCATCGTGGACCAGTTCGGATCGCCCGCCGAGCCGGTCTCGTTCCCGATCCAGCGGACGTCGGGGCCGGCGTCGGAGAAGATGACCGCGTCGGGCTGGAGCCGGCGCACCGTGGCGAAGATGCGGGGCCAATCGTACGCCTGGCGGCGCCCGTTCGGCCCTTCGCCGTTGGCGCCGTCGAACCACACTTCGGTGATGCGCCCGTACCGGGTGAGCAGCTCGGCGAGCTGATCGCAGTAGAAGTCGTTGTAGCGGGGCGTTCCGTAGACGGCCGCGTTGCGATCCCACGGCGAGAGATACAACCCCGCGCGCAGCCCCTCGGCGCGACAGGCGTCGGTGAACTCGCCCACCACGTCCCCCGCCCCGCTGCGCCAGGAACTCTTCGCCACGCTGTGGTCGGTGACCCCGCTGGGCCAAAGGCAGAACCCATCGTGGTGCTTGGCCGTGAGGATCATGGCGCGGAAGCCGGCCGCGCGCGCCGCCCGGGCCCACTGCCGGGCGTCGAGTCGCCCGGGAGCGAAGCTGCGCGCCGCTTCCGTCCCGTCGCCCCACTCGCGGTCGGTGAAGCTGTTCACGCCGAAGTGCAGGAAACAGCTGAGCTCCTCGCGCTGCCAGGCCAGTTGCGCCGGCGACGGAGCGGGGCGCGCCCGCGGCGTCCTCGCCCAAGCCACGCCAGCGGCGAGGGTGGCGCCGGCGAGCGTCGCGGCGAACTCGCGACGCGTGAGCGGAGTGAGACGGAGCGAGCTCAGGCTTGCGGGCGCGCGGGAGTCGGGTCCCGCCGCATCAGTGAGACCGGCTGATGGTGCGTGCCAGCACGTATAGCATGCCCGGGCCGGGGGAGATCGCCAGCGGGGCCGCCGCCGACAGGAACAGAGTGAAATGAACGGTATCAGGCATCGCTGCAAATCCACCGCTAACGGCGCGCCACCCGTAGCTCTGCCCATTCCACCTCACGAGCCTCGACAACATCTCGGACCTGGCGCTCCCGGTTGGTCAAGTCCGACGCCCCGGTCTTGACCTCGAGGAACACGATGCGACGCAGCTGACCGTCGGCCAGGCCGTCGAACACGACGAGGTCCACCGGCGTGCCAAGAAAGCGAGCGTCCTTCGGGTTATAGCGGAACTCGGGGAGGTACGGGACCACTTGCTCGTGGACCTTCCCGACCGTAACGGCCTGGCTGCGCTGCACCGCATCCTCGCGTATGGTGGCCGTGTAACGCGCTTTCCAGATCAGGACGTACACCCAGGCGAGCAGCAGCCCGATCGCGATGCCCACGCACAGCGCGAACAGGTCGGGTGGCACGGCGGACGCGCGCAACGCGCCGCTACGTCGGCTGCTGCACCGTGCGCAGATAGGGCTTCTGCGTCTTGAAGCCCTGCGGGTACTTCTTTCGGGCGTCCTCGTCCGAGACGGAGGTCGGGATGATCACGTCCTGGCCGGGCTTCCAGTTCACCGGCGTCGCCACGGTGTGTTTCGCGGTGAGCTGCACCGAGTCGAGCAGCCGCAGTACCTCGTCGAAGTTGCGGCCGGTGCTCATGGGATAGACGATCATCGCTTTGACCTTCTTGTCCGGGCCGATCACGAACACCGAGCGGACCGTCGCATTCTCCACCGCCGTGCGCTTGCCGCCGCTCGCGTTCGGATGGATCATGTCGTACAGCTTGGCCACGTTCAGGTCGGCGTCGCCGATCAGCGGATAGTTCACCGCGTGGCCCTGCGTCTCCTTGATGTCGCTGACCCACCGGGCGTGGTCACTCACCGGGTCGGCGCTGAGGCCGACGATCTTGGTGTTGCGCCGCTCGAACTCGGGCTTGAGACGCGCCATGTAGCCCAGCTCCGTGGTGCACACCGGGGTGAAGTCCTTGGGGTGCGAGAACAGGATCGCCCATTTGTCGCCGATCCACTCGTGAAAGTGGATGGTGCCCTCGGTCGTTTCGGCGGTGAAGTCGGGGGCCTCGTCGCCAATGCGGATCGCCATCGTCAACCTCCTTCGCCTGGTGTTACGCGGGTCGATACTCGCTTGTAAGCTGCGGGCCGGGGCGACCGCCTTCAAGGTCGGCCCCCGCCCCGGCCTTATCTCCGTCGATCGTACTCGTGTGGACGGCCCGCCGCGAAACCGTTCGCGCGCTACCGCTCGGTGAGCACGGCTTCGATGCGACGGTCCGGGATGAGCCACATGACCGCGACCACGGTGTATAGCCCACAGGCGAACCACCGGTTCACGAAGGAAAGCGGAATGGCGACCGCATACAGCGCGAGCGACGCCTTCCCCTTGAAGTCGGCGCCCAACGCCGCGGCGAGCGCGGAGTCCGTGCCGTCGTGAGCGATCAGCACGCGGCTGAGGATGAAATACGCGCACCCCGCGAGCAGCATCACCGCCCCGTACAGCGCCACGGGCCACGCCGCGAAGTGGCTCTCGCCCATCCAGCTCGTGACGAAGGGGACGAGCGACAACCAGAACAGCAGATGCAGGTTCGCCCACAGGATCCGACCGTTGACGTGCCGGACTGCCTGTAGCAGGTGATGGTGGTTGCTCCAATAGATCCCGAGAAACACGAAGCTGAGCACGTAGCTCAGAAACACCGGGATCAGCGGCTGCAGCGCCGCCCGGTCGGCTCCGTGTGGCACCCGCATTTCCAGCACCATGACCGTGATAATGATGGCAATCACACCGTCGCTGAACGCCTCGAGCCGCTGCTTACCCACCCCTTACCCCTTCGCCCGTCCTGGCCACCAGCGCCGCACGGTCCGACGGTACGCCTCGTACGCGCTACTCACGTCGCATCGAACCCGGCGTAGTCCCCCCGCTGGTACACGTTTCCCTTGTACTCCTGGTCGGCGTGGATCCCGACCTTGGAGGTGTAGTACGCTCGCACCGTCCACCCCTTGAGATCCTGGAAGAAATGCTCGGCGGGAGTCTTGGGGTCGTGCTCCCCCGCCGCCATCCGCGTGAGCACCGCGACCCGTTGATCGGCGGAAGCTTGCAGGAACGCCTGCCCGTTGTTGAGCTCCTTCGACAGCGCCTCCACCGCCGCGAGCCCCGAGCGCCACTTGGTCTGCTGCTCGGGCTCGGCCGAGTCGGACAAACGGAAATCGATGTAGGCGGCCACGCCGGCGGCGCGCGCGCCGGGGGAATGGGCGTCCGCCGGGATGATCAGCTCCGCCAGCTCATCGAGCAGGGCGAGCTCTGCCGCGGTGAAAAACTTGGAGACGGCCTGGAGCGCCGGCGGCGCCGCCGCGGGGCCCAGCTTGACCAGCGGAGCGGCGAGTGCCGCTGCGGTCACCTCGAGCATCTCGCGGCGCGAGAGCGACTCGCCCTCCGGATGGGTCGCGTCGGTCATACGTTCCCTTTCTTGAATTCGTCCGCCAGATACTCACAAGAGCGCCACGCCAGAGCCATGATGGTCCAGGTGGGATTCTGACACGACGCGCTCACATGACTCGACCCGTCCACGACGAACAGGTTCTTCACGTCGTGGGACTGCTGGAACTGGTTGAGCACCGACGTCTTGGGGTCGCTGCCCATCCGCGCCGTGCCCAGCTCGTGAATGGACCACCCCTCGGTGAGCATCTTCTCGTCGGTCCCTATGACCTCGATCCCCGCCGCCTCGAGCATCTCGCGGCCCGCGACGACCATGTCCTCGCACATCTTGCGCTCGTTGTCGCCGAACTGATAATGGAAGCGCAGCGTGGGGATGCCCCACGCGTCTTTCGTGTCGGGATCGAGATCGACATAATTCTCGTAGCGCGACAGCACCTCGCCGAAGCCACCCATCCCGATGAACGCCCCGGCGTGGTCACGCACCTCTTTCTTGAATTGCGCGCCGAATCCCGGGGTCCCAAACGCATTCCCGGGGAAAATTGAAAAGCCACCGCCCCCCTCGAAGCCGTAGCCGCGGACGAACCCCGGTTGCCGGTCCTTCAGGTTCCGGAACCGGGGGATGTAGAACCCCCCGGGGCGGCCGTCGTCGAGCGTGGACGGCTTGCCGACCAAGTCTTTCACGAGCCCCGTGACCCCGGGGCCCATCACGTGTTCGCAGAAGTTGTGACCCACGTGCCCGCTCGAGTTGCCGATCCCGTTGGGATGCTGCGGCGAGCGCGACAGGAGCAGCAGGCGGGCGGATTCGAGCGTGGACGCAGCCACGATCACGACCTTGGCCTTGGCTTCGTAGCTCTTGCGCGTCGCGCTGTCGAGGAAGGCGACCCCACGCGCCCGCCCCGTGTTCTTGTCGACCAGGACCTCGTGAGCGATGGAGTTGGGCCGCACCGTGAGGTTCCCGGTGTCCATGGCGGGGTAGATGAGCCCGGTGGGCGAGTCGAACGCGGCGTGGATGTCGCATCCGCCGGGCCGCCGGTCGCAGGCGCCGCGGCCATAGCACTTGCTGCGGTAGCGGTTGTGCTTCAAACCGTCGGTGGTGACGCCGGCGCGGTACGGCGTCAGGACGCGCCCCATTTTCTTCAGGCCCTCGCGCAGCTTCACCTCGCTGGACGTGAGCTTGTTGGGACGCTGGAACAGGCTGTCCGGCAGGTGCGGCAGGTTTTCCTTCACACCGGAGATGCCAAGGTAGAGATCGACCTTGTCGTAGTAGGGCTGGAGGTCCGCGTACGAAATCGGCCAGTCGTCGCCGTACCCGTCGTGCGTCTTCGCCTTGAAATCGTAGTCGGACAGACGCAGCGCCAGGCGGCCCCAGATGTTCGTCTTCCCCCCGAGCGCGCGAGCGCGCACCCAGGCGTACTTCGTGCCGGTGTAGGGGTGATCCTTCTCGTCGACCAGAATGTTCTTGACGTAGTCGGACCCGCCCCACCCGCCGACATAGGACATGACGTGCTTGGCCGTGCTGTTCTTCGCGTACGGTGGGGTCCGGATGGTGTACTCGTTGAACGAGAGAGAATGGTATCCCGGCGGCGCGTCCCCCCGGCGGGGGTGATCGTACGGCCACTGCATCGAGCGCAGCTCTTGCTCGATGGGCAGCTTCTTCCCCGCCTCGAGCATGAGCACCTTCAGACCGCGCGTCGTCAGGACGTGGGCGGCCATGCCGCCGGCCGCGCCCGAGCCCACGACCACCGCGTCGTAGGTCTTGGATAGATCGACGTCCTGCTCGAGATGTGGGGCAACCCGAACCAGAGTCATTGGGCCGTTCCTCGCTCCGTGGTACCGTGCCGGTGGGAATCGCGCTTAAGCTGCGGGCCGAACCTCCAGGACGCAACGGCTCCCGTCGGGGGGGGCGGTCAGGCTGCGATGTGGAACAGTCGCAGCAGCCAGTCGAGGAAGGCCAGCGGTATCGGCAGCAGTGTGAGCCCGACCGAGAAGACGAACCCGTTGTACACGGGGCGCCTCAAGAGCCGCGGCGCTCCCTAGCCCGGAATCCAGATCGACCTGGCGTCGATGAGCTGGGCCCGCCCCGGCAGCGGCAACGGATCGGGCGACATGGTAAAGAAGGCGAGCCCCTTGTAGGTCGTGAGATAGCGCCAGTGGATCCGGAAAAAGCCGCCCCGCGCGCACACCACGATCGGTTCGTCTTGCTGGTTCAGGATCCTCTGGAAGTTCGCGGGCTCGACCCGGACAACCACGCCCGAGGCCTTGATGGCCTGCGCGATTGCTGCAGCGTGCACAGCGGCGGACTCGGCCATGGCTCAGCCTCCTGCGGCTACGTCAGCGCGTGCGGCGCGCGCGATGGTGAGGCCCGCTAACCCGAGCCACAGAAACGCCGGTACGTTGGCGAAGAGGAGTGGCTCTTGGCTACCGCGTGGTGTGCGGATCCCAGACCGCCACGCTGACCCGGGAGTCCGCGGTTCCGTAATACAGATACCAGCGCCCGTTGAATGGAACCAGCCCCTCCACGAACGTCGTTCCCTCCACGTACTGCCCGGTCCGCTCGTAGGCCTCGGTGGGCCTGATGAAGGGCTCGTCCGAGCGGGCAAGCAGCTTGACCGGATTTCGCGGGTCGTACAGCGCCTGCCCGCCCGTGTAGATCCGGTGCGGCAGACGGGGATCACCGTACCGCTCGCTGTTTCCCGCATTGTACAGCACCAGGATTCCATGTTCGGTCATGAGGGCCGGCGGGCCAGCCTCGACCAGCCAGGAGTCGAAGTACCCCGGCCGGGGAGAGAGCACCTTCACCAGCGTCCCATTGGTGTCCTCGAGGGGCGTCCAGTCAGCGAGGTTGTCGGATGTCGCGATGAGAATATCGGGCACGTTGAAATACATCCAGTACTTCCCGTCCAGCCTCGTCGCGATCACGCGATTCCCGTCGACCCGGCTGAGGATCGCCCCGGACTTGGATTCCAGGTTGCGGTACTTCCCGTCGATCATCCTGGCGAACGCGGGACCGTGCTTATCCCAATGAATGAGATCGCGCGAGGTTGCAATCGCGAGCCGGGGGACGTCGCGGTTCCACTGCGTGTAGGTGAGCACGTACGTGCTGTCCTCCGCCTCGACGATGCGCGGATCCTCGACTCCCCCGGGCCACTCGAAGCTCGCCTGCGCGTCGTTGTCTGGGTACAAGACGGGCGCGCTGCGGCGAGTGAAGCGCAGCCCATCCGCACTTTCCGCCAGCCCGATGCGCGAAGTGTGATGGCCGATTTTCATCTCACCGGTCGCATCTTCGGCGCGGTACAATACGGACACCTTGCCGTCTCTCACCACGGCAGCGGGGTTGAAGGTGGCGAACGCCTCCCAATAGACGATGCTGTCATTCATAGGTGAGCGGAACTGCGAAGTTCGACTCGGCGCGATCACCGGGTTCACCAGGGAGGGCTTTTCAAAGGGACCGAGCATCCACCCCCGCCCCTGCCCGCCCGCCCGCTCCCCCGTCAAGCACGCGAGGCAGCACCCAACCAGGAGGGGCAGCCTCATTCCCAAGGCAGCAGCCCCTGCCTCCGCAGCTCAGCGAGGGAGCCCTCGTCCAGGTAGTACCGGCCGCGCACCGGCTCGCGAATAACGCCTGTCCTAAGCAACTGGATGAACGCGTCTTCGTCGGGACGGGAGCGGGCGTGAAACGACCGTGCAGTCTGCGGCGTGAGAGCCCTCGCTTCTCGAAACTGTCGCACGATGCGCTGGGCCGGGAGCGGCCACAGCGGAAGGGCCGCGAGGAAAGCCTGGAATCGCTCCGCCCAGGCACGAAGAACGGTTCGGAAGGATCTGAACGAGAAGAGCATGGTTTGGGCTAGTCCCAGGCTTGTCTCGCGAGGACGGTCACGCGATCACAACCATCGGACATCCCCGAATCCCGCCCGCTAACGGAGGTACCGCACCGAGAAACGAACCAGCAGAACAAGCCCAGCCGCGAGCACGGCCTCGATCGCCCCGACCAGGCCTGAGTTCCACACTGTGCGAAGCACGGCGACGTGGGCGGCTTGGAAGGCCAGCACGAGCCCGACCAACGCGCCTAGGCCAGCTCCCCAGAGCGCTGCCGCCAGCAGTGCGTGGTGCCACGGGCCGGACGCCCGGCGCGCCCCTACCGCGACGCCCGCGACGAGGGGGAGAAGCAGCAGGAGGTTCAAGCACCGCCCCCTCTTGGTGTGGACCGAGTCGGCCTCTGGTCTCGTCGATGCCGCAGCAACTGCGCGGGTCGCGGACGCAGACCGTCATCATGGATGTAGTCGGAAGGTACCGGTCGTACGCGCAAAAAACGAGCGCCGACGAGTCAGCCGTGCACTAAAGTGAGGCGCGATGTGCGTGGCGCCCGCGCATCGACTGCGCGCTTCCAACGCGGTCGCTCGTTGCCTCCCACGTCCTCCACGCGCCGGTCCAGAACTTGCTTTGCACAACGCAGTTAGCAGTCGCTTGGCACAGTCGGACTGCCTATCTCGGAGGACCCGTATGTTACGAGCCGTTCGCCGCAGTCTACTCGCAGCAATGGCTGCGACCGTGGCGGTCGCACTTGCCTGTAATCGCGACGCCGAGAGCCCGCCGCCCGCCAGCCCCAACGCGTGGCTGACCGACATCGGCGGTCTCGTCGTCTCGACGGCCACTACCGGCTCCTCCATCGACCCCAACGGTTACGTCGTCGTCGTGGACAACACCCAGCGCCAGTCGATCGCCCCGAGCGGGGTCGTCGTCTTCACCGGGCTCGCGCCGGGTCAGCATACGGTCGCCCTCACGGACGTCGCGTCAAACTGCACGGTGAGCACGCCCCTGACGGTGATGGTGTCGCTGCTCGGGTCCGGCACGGCGGCGTTTCCCGTGAGCTGCGCGCCGGCCGGAGACCTCACCGTCTCGGCCAGCACCACCGGCTCCAACCTCGATCCCGACGGCTACACCGTCACGCTCGACGGCAACGCCAGCACGAGCCAACCGCTCGCGACCAACGGCGGCACCGCCACGTTCAAGGCGGTGGCGGCGGGGAGCCATAGCGTCGCGCTCTCGGGCGTGGCGACCAACTGCACGGTGAGCGGGCCGAACCCTCAGTCGGTCACGGTGCCGACGGACGGCACGGCCTCGGCGAGCTTCACGGTGACTTGCGTCGCCCAGACCGGCACCCTGACGGTGACGGCCAGCACCACCGGCTCCAACCTCGATCCCGACGGCTACACCGTCACGCTCGACGGCAATGCCAGCACGAGCCAACCGCTCGCGACCAACGGCGGCACCGCCACGTTCAACGCGGTGGCGGCGGGGAGCCATAGCGTCGCGCTCTCGGGCGTGGCGACCAACTGCACGGTGAGCGGGCCGAACCCTCAGTCGGTCACGGTGCCGGCGGGCGGCACGGCCTCGGCGAGCTTCACGGTCAATTGCACCGCGCTGGTGTCGCGGATCACCGGGGTCGGGCAGATCTTCACGGGGCCGGCGTCGCCCGGAAGCGACGCGAAGACGTTCGACTTCGACGTGCAAGCCGGTCCGAGTGGACGGGTCAAGTACACCGATTGGCACGAGGTCTTTCCCAACGGGATGCCCCTCACGCTCATCGTGGATCCCTCGGACGCTGGGACGGCGATCACGGCGTTTCGAACCAGCTCGAGCACTTGCCACACCGCGACCGGGGGCGCGGAGTTCGACGCCATCGGCCGGATTAACGACGCGACCGGGACACTGGTGACGTTCACGATGATCGCCTGCGATTCTAAAACTGACGCCAACTACCTCCGGGTAGAAATCCCCTCGTTCGGCTACAGTAGAGCAGGCGTGCTCACGAGCGGCGAAATCGACAGGACAGGTCCGTGATGCGGAGCGCGCGATGGGCGATGGCACGCGGAGGCATCAGGTATTCCTGCTGCGCGGCAACGAACCCGGGAGGTGGCGCGTAAACTAGCTCTGTCGGTACGTGCAGGAGGGTTGTAGAATCTCCGGTCACGGGGACGACCGGGAGCTCGGCTGTTTATGGGAGCACCAGAAGCATCGACCCGACCGAGCTCACCGATTCCACCGGCCCTATCCCCCCCACCCATCCATGTAGGGCTGCTGTCGGCGTTCTATACTCTCGAGGCCGCAGGGCTGTCGTGTGCGATGGTCCTTAACAGGTATTGGGATCGGCTCCCCCCCCATACGATTCGCCAGAACGTTTTCATCCTAGCGCCGTTGGCCGTTCTGCTCGCCAGCGGCGTCTACATCTCCGTCTGCTATCTGAGAGCGGGGCGTTCCGGCACCAGACGGTTGAACCTCACGCTGGCGACCAATTTGCTGGCCGTGGCCGGTCTGTTTGTTGCGGGTGAGACGGCGGTTCGCATGTTCTCTCGCCTCACCCCGCTGGGCTCGTCATTTGCCGGAACCCTCCTGCTCCCGAGAAGCTGGGACCAGGTAAAGGCGAGAAATGCCGAGCTGCTGAAGCATGCCCCTTCGAACATTTCCTATTTCGTCAGCGATAGTCTTCTCGGGTGGGCGGTCGGACGCAGCCGCCGCAGCGCAGACGGTCTTTATCTCAGCAGCGCGGAGGGGCTACGCAGTCCGCGTTCCGGGATGGCCTACGCTGATCATCCCTCGTCTCACCGCATCGCGATAGTCGGCGACTCCTACACCTTCGGTCTGGAAGTCCCGTTTCACGAGTCATGGGGGTTCCAGCTCGAGCGAGCCCTGGGTGACGAGTTCGCAGTGCTCAACTTTGGTGTGGACGGGTATGGGGTGGATCAGGCGTATCTGAGGTATGACCGGGACGTCCGGCCTTGGCGCCCTACCCTGACGATATTCGGATTCGTCCAGCACGACCTATACCGATCCCTGTCCGTCTATAATTTCGTCACCTTTCCGGAATGGGGCTTCCCCTTCTCCAAGCCTCGCTTCACTCTGAAGGCGGGAACGCTGGAACTCCTGAACGCCCCCGTCATCGGGCCCTCCGACATCTTCGCGAAACAGTCCGTCACGGACCTCCCCTTCATCGGGTATGATGCCGGCTACAACCCCGACGCCTGGCGGTGGCACGCCTATTATTCGTCGCGCCTGCTGCGGTTCTTGGTGTCTCGCTTCCCGCGTTGGCCGCCGCTCGACCCGGAGGTCGGGAACGGGGCGCTGCAGCGGATCAACGCCGAGCTGTTGCTCGCGTTTACCCGCCGCGCCGCAGCCGAAGGCACCGTTCCTCTGGTGGTGTATCTCCCAAGCAGGAACGACTTCTGGACGGGACAGGACTTGTCTTCCAAGGACAGCGTCCTGGCCGTGCTCCACCGGGCCGGAGTTCATTACCTCGACCTGACATCATGCATCGGGGAGCTGGGCCCCGAGAAGCCCTTCCTCCCCGGACGGCGACACTACTCGGCCGAGGGCAACGCCGCCGTCGCGCGATGTCTGTTACCGGCAGTGCGCCACGACTTGCAGCGCTAGCACCACGACCATCCGGCTGCGCTCGCGCGGCATGGTTCAGTGCTGCGCGTTGGCCAGACCCGTGACCGCGGTCGCGAGCGTGCTCACCTTCCCCCCATCGGCGGCTCCGTGCGAATCACCGTTCAGCTGCGCCGCCAGCTGCGTCAGGGCATCGCGGCGCTGCGGCCCGGCGAGCCGTTCGGCTCGGGCGAGCGCAGTCCGGGCCGCTGACACTTTGTCGGGTGCCAGGCCGTTGGAGCGCGCGAGCTGGTCCAGGTAGGCGCGCGCCACCACGAAGCTCGCCGGCCAGACCAGTTTCGGCTGGTCCTGGACGTTCAGGTAGTCGAAGTGCACCAGCTTGGCCGCGTCGATCTCGTTCTGCGACAGCAATCCGCTCGGCACGAGCTCGAACACGTCGAGCCCGCGGCCGATTTCGGAGCTGACGATATATCCGTTGTACCAGTAGGCGGACCACGACCCGGCGCCGACCAGCTTGGTCGAGTCCATCGGGCCGCGGTCGTAGTACGCGATCTCCTTGGGATGCGCGGCATCGGTCCAGTCGAACACGGAGATGCCGCCCTGATACCAGCCCTGGGCCATGATGTCGCGCCCGGGGACCGGGACGAGCGAGCCGTTATGGGCCACGCAGTTTTCGTTGGACGTCTGCGGCGCCGGCAGCTTGTAGTAGCTCCGGAACGTCATGGTGTCGTGGGCCACGGTGAAAATCGCGTCGGCTCCCCACTCGGGCTTGTCGGTGGCGCGGCACTTGGGCTGCAGACCCCCACCCCACTCGTCGGTGAACAGCAGCTTGGTGCCGTCGTTGTTGAACGTCGCCGAATGCCAAAACGCGAAGTTCGAGTCGGCCACCGCGGCGAGGCGCCGCGGGTGGGCCGGGTCGCGAATGTCGAGCAGCAAACCGTACCCGGCGCACGCGCCGCCCGCGACTCCCAGCGCCGGGTAGACGGTGATGTCGTGGCACTGGACCGGCCCGGGCCGGGGCGCGTTTCCGGGAGTGGGCGGGTTGACGATGCGATCGACAATGGCTTGCAGGCCTGCCCTCAGGGCCGCACTGTCGGCGCCCGTCGGTGCCCCGCTGCCCCCCCGCGCCTTGATGATGCTGTCAAGCCGCGCCGCGACGAATCGGGGCCCCACCACGATTTCCGTGCCGCGGATCGTCGCGGTGAACCCCCCCTTGGCGCGCGCCTCGGCGGCCGCCTTGGCCGCGGCGGCGATATCCTCCGGCGCCTCGCCGTGCGATTCCCGCGCGGCCAGGTCGGCGAGGATCGCCGGCTTGCTCACCACGCGCGCCTGCTCGGGATGGGCGAGGGGCACCTGGATCACTTCGATGCGGAACAGCTCGCTGTTCGGGTCCTTGTCGGGGGTCAGCCCCGAGCACCCCGCCAGCTCATTGGGCGAACGCACCGGGGCCGAGCCCGACACGTAGATGTAGATGTTCGCCGGGTCGTTCGGATCGGTCACGACGGTGTGGGTGTGCGAGCCGCGGCAGGTCTGCACGCTGGTGACGGGCTTGGGGTGCGCGATGTCCGAGATGTCGAAGATGCGGATGCCGCGCATGCGGTCCTTGCTCACCGAGTCGGGCACGCCCTGGGTGCCGCAGTCGAGCCGGCCGTTGAAGTCCTCGCCGGACGTGAACAGCAGGTTGCGGTACACCGAGACGTCGTTCTGCGCGTCGGGGCAGACGTAGCTCGTGACGAGTGTGGGATGGCTCGGCTGCGCGATGTCCCAGACCTGGAGACCGTGGAAGTTGCCCTGGATGACGTAGTGTCCGGTAAAGGCGAGATCCGAGTTGAGGAAGGCGAAGTCGCCAGGGTTGGTGTCGTCGGTGAACTGCGCCGGCTTCGGCGCCGCGGACACGAGGCGCAGGTTCCACGCCGCCGAGCCGGCGTTCATCCACCCCGCGCGCAGCCCGACCCGGGGGTCGGGACTGGGCGCCGTGGGAGACATGTCGAACTTCGTGGTGGTGGCGCAGGCGGCGGCGACCGTGCCAATCGCGAGCAAGACGAACGTAGCTCTCACTGGGGGCTCCGTTGAGGGGGTTGAGACAGGTCATCGAGCATCCGGGCCATGCGGTCGATTTCCGCTGTCTGATCGGCGCTCACGTCGGAGGCGATCTGAAACAACGGCCCGTCGCGGGCGGCGCCGGGGGTGTCGACCAGGTCGCGCACCATGGTGAGCGCGCCGCGGTGGTGCTGGATCATGAACGTGAGGAACAGCCGGTCGAACTCCGGCCCGCGCGCGCTATCCAACTGCGCCAGCTGCACGGAGGTCAGCATCCCGGGCATGAGCATCGGGTGATCCATGCCGGGCATCGTGTGGCCCCGCGGGTCGACGTCCGGCACCAGCTCGTGACGCTCGCGCAGCCAGCGCTGCATGACGGCGATTTCGTCGCGTTGCCCGACGACGATACGCTCGCACAGGGCGCGCAGCGCCGGACTCGCGCCGTGCGCGGGCGCCCAGCCGGCGATCAGCACCGCCTGCGCGTGGTGGACGATCATGCCGGCCATGAAGTGCACGTCCGCCGCGGTGTAGCCCGGCCGGCCGCTGTCGGCCGCTGCATGCGCCGCGGGCGCGAGGCCGGCCTGAGGGCCGACGGCGCGGGCGCACGCCGCGGCAGCGATGAGCGCCAGCGCCCCCCCCCCCGCGCGCCTCGTCGGAGCTGGTCGCTTCATGCCTCGAGAGCCGCTCAGTGGCTGATCGCGAAAAACCACGCCGCGATCACGGGGCCCCGTGGAGCTCGGCTCCCCGGTGCCGGTGGGGGCGAGCCCGGCGCCGGCGCCGCGGCCGGACCGTACTCCGGCTGGAACAGATACGCCACGTGCTTCACCGGGTCCACGGTGATGGTCTTGGCGCCCCGCATCGTGGGGACGGTCGCAACGACGGTGTACTTGTCCGGCGATTCCTGCTGCACGACGGTGACGTTGCTGTCGCGCCCGGCGGGGATGTAGATCAGCCGTTGCGAAGCATCCCAGCCCAAGGCGTCGACGCCGTCGCCGTTCGCGATCGTCGCGACGACCTTGCCGGAGGTGGCGTCGACGACGACGGACGTCTTGCCGCAACCCGCGAAGATTCGGTTCGTGCCGCGATCGTAGGCGATTCCGGTTGGGCCTTCGCAGGGCGCGAGGGGCCAGGACGCCAACACGCGCATCGCTTTGACATCGATCACCTGGATGGTGTTCTTGCCTTCGTTGTTGACGAAGATCCGCCCCTTGCCATCACTCGCCGCGCCCTCCGGCGAGTTATCCTCGAGCTCGGCGCTGCCGACGATGTCCCCGCTCTTGGCATCGATCGCGACGGCGGTGCCGATCGGACGACTGTGATTCGTGAGGATGATCCGGTCGGAGAAGTCCTCGTACATGATGCCGTCGAGGCCGCCGGTGCGGACGGGGATCTTCTTGATCACGGCCAGGCTCCGGAGATCGAACAGCGTCACGCTGGAATCGCCGCCGTTGGTAATGAAGCCGTGACGGGACGTCGGGGCGAGCGCGATGCCGTGCGTACGCGGCGTGTCCGGAATGTCGCCCAGCACCGTGCCCGTGGCACCGTCCACCACCATCACGTGGGTGCCGCGCGATACGAAGACGCGGCCCGTGCCCGGTTCGGCGGTCAAGTAGTCCGTGCCGCCGTCGCCCCCGATGTTGAACCTGGCGACCTTGAACGCTTGGGTGTGCCCGACTCGGGGCGAGGCCACGGCAGCAGCGACGAGGAAAGCCCACGCGGGAAGGGAGTGTCTGGTCATAAATGGTCCTTAGTGGTGGAGTCGGATCGCCTACCGTATGCAGCCGCAGTCGTTCAATCTACAGGGCCGCAGGACCGCGTACAGCGTCGCAGATTGAGCGGTCGGCTTGAGGCCTCGCTCGGTTTGCTGCAATATCAGATCGCCGTTGCGTCATGGGTCCGATGCTGCACATTTGCTTGCCGGTCCACTCACCTGGCATGGGAGGCGCCGTGAAGAAGACCAACTGGTCGCGCCGTGAATTCCTGGGGACGAGTGCGGTGGCCGCTGGGGCCTCGCTCGCCGCGAAAACGATCGTGCCGTTGCCGTACGACCGCGGCACTCCGCCGGGTGCCGGTCCAGCCAGTGACCGGGTCCGCTTCGGCATGATTGGCGTCGGCATGCAAGGGTCCGGCCTCTTGTCGCAATCCATCAGGCTGCCGGGCATCGAATGCGCCGCCGCCTGCGACCTGTACGACGGCCGACACACGCTGGCCCGGGAGATCGTGCGAGCGGATCTGCCCGTCACGCGCCGCTATCAGGCACTGCTGGACGACAAGACGATCGACTGCATCGTGGCGGCGGTTCCCGATCACTGGCACAAGCAGGTGGTGGTGGATGCCGTGAGCGCAGGCAAGGATATCTACTGCGAGAAGCCGATGTCGCACAGCCCCGCCGACGGCGTGGCCATGGTCGACGCGGCGAAGCGGACCGGACGCATCGTGCAGATCGGCTCGCAGCGCGTCAGTTCCCAGATCTGTGCCAAGGCCAAGGAGCTGATTACGCAGGGGACGTTGGGCGACCTGATGCTGGTCGAAGGATGGCTCGGCCGCAACGATCCCACCGGCGCGTGGCAGTATCCGCCGCCGCCCGATCTTTCACCTCGGACGCTGGACTGGGATACCTGGCAGGGGACGGTCCCCAAACGCGCGTTCGATCCTAACATTTTTGCGCGCTGGCGCTGCTGGAAGGAGTACGGCACGGGCGTGGCTGGCGACCTGCTGGTGCACCTGATCAGCGGCATGATGTTCATGCTGGGGATTAATGAGCCGCCGAAGCAGGCGTTTGCGGTGGGTGGGATCCGGCGCTGGAAGGACGGTCGCAACATGCCGGACGTTCACGCCGTCGTCTATTACTTCGGCGAGCTGCCGGTGTACATGCGGCTGAATCTGGGGACGGCGATGCCGGAGACGTATCGCATCCAGGGGTCGAAGGGTGTGCTGGAAGTGACCGGATCCAGCTTGAGCCTCGCGCCGCAAAGCGGCAAGGATGAGTACCCCAGCTACTACACCGGCAGCTACCCCCGTGCGATGCGGGACGCGTATCTCCAGAAATGGCACCAGGAGAACGATCCCAAGCTGGGCCAGGCGGCGATGCCCGAGACGATCGCCTTCACCGGCCCCGACTTCGACGACGTCAGGCCGCACCTGTGGACCTTCTTCGAGGCCGTGCGTACCCGGAAGCCGGTGGTGGAGGACGTCGTGTTCGGTCACCACGCCGCGCTGGCGTGCCACATGGCGAACGAGTCGTACTTCCGCAAGAGCCCCGTGTCGTGGGACGAGGCCTCGCAGAGTATCAGGAGCTGACGGCGCCTCCACTGGTCTTCGAGGCCACCCAGTTCAGGAGCATCAGGCACGGCACGATGTAGGGAAATACGCCGTATAGCGTGTCGCTGGCGGAATGAGAGTGGCGGTCCACCGCGAGGAACACCTGGACGCAGAAGCCGGCGGCCAGGAGCACGCATCCGAACGCCTGCCACGTAACCGGCCGGTACACCCAGCCCCACGAGACGAACCAGCGGCGCAGCACCATAGCTCCCCCCTCCCCCGACGTGGTCGGAACGGTCCCGCCGAGCGGACCGGTGAGAAGTACTTTGCAATGTAAAGTGCACCCGCACGCCTGCGGCTGTCAAGCTGGATCGCTGGGGCATGCGGCCTGGCCTTGTTGCTCAAGGGTGAGCTTCACCATGCCCAGCCGCTGCGGGGATAGCCCAGGGCCACGCTCATCGCGCCGGTACGCCGTAGCCACGCGCCATGGCCGTGGCAGCCAACACCATGAGGACCACCAGTGCGGCCTGGATGAAGCTGATCCGCGCGAACCGGCTCGCGGCTCGAGTATCGGGAACCTCACCGCGAGCCACCAGGCGGCGCCACTGAATCAGTCCGATCATCGGGCCAACCTCGAGGATGAGAATCGCGGCGAGTAAGGTCAGCTTCGCCCAGAAGGCGTGGTTGTGGAGATAATAGACGCTGCCCTTCTCGAATCCACCGAAGGCGCGTGCGAGGCCCGTGCCGATCCACAGGACCGCGGCGATGCCCCACCAGGTATCGGCATAGAATGCCCGACGCAGTCCCGCCGCATCAAGCTCGCCGCGTAGCGCGCGGCCGCGAGCCCAGACCGCGCCGAGGCCCACTCCGAGCGCGAGCAAATGGACGGCCGCCAGCAGCCATCGGATTGTCATGGGAACCGGGAGAGCGCGGGATAGACCGGCGGCGCCACGCCTGGGCACTCCCCGTTGCGAGGCGCTCGTACCTCGAGAATCTGCTGCACGAGAAAGTGATGCGAGCCGCCGTAGATGCTTCCAGAATCCGCCCTGACTCCCCGGAGCCGCACGAACAGCAGCTGATGAGGCTTGGTGGCGTTGAGCCGGTAGCTCGTCGCCAGTGCCGAATCGCTCACCTGCAGCATCGTCTTCGGTCGGTCGCAGGGGAAAAGCTCTCCCGCGCCATCGTGGTTTGCGTACAGGCCACGCACCTCGATCGGGTGTCGGCAAGCGATGAGGAGGCCGGAGATCACAACCAGGCGGGGTAGTTTCATTGGTCTCCGCGGAGGATCATCTCCTTCCGAGTGTCAGAGGTACCGCCGGACGCGAGAGCGGTACGCGCGATACGCGTCGCCAAACTTCGCCTCGAGGTAGCGCTCCTCGCGGCGAACCACACCAAAGTGCAGCACGAGCAGCACCGGTACTATCAACAGCAGCACCCACAGCGCGTTGGTGAGCAGGGCAAGCCCGACATAAACGAGCGTCAGCGCGACGTACAGGGGGTTACGGGAAAACCGGAACGGGCCCGTCACGACCAGCGCCGTGGCGGGCAGTGCCGGATTGACGTTCGTGCCCGCCCGATCCATGACGCGGCGGCCCCAAATCGCGAGCCAGACACCGCACGCCAGGAGGACGCCCCCAGCCCAGGAGCGAGCGTTGGATGCCACAATCGGGCGTGGCGCGGTCCACTGCAGCAGCAAGCCAGCCGCGAGCGCCACGCCGTAGAGCAGCGGTGGAAGAACCAGCACGTGAGGACTGTCGGACGGAGCGTGAGTCACGGGAGCCTGTGTCATTGAGTGACCCTGAGGTATGCAGACGCCGTTCTCACCACCGCAAGCTCAAGGGCCATGGCTGCGGGATGAGCAACAACATCCAAGCTGCGCCAAGCAGCGCGATGTTCTTTTTGAAGTTGGTCATGTCCATTAGGCGCGCGGAGGGATCGGTGGCCGTCCAGTAGTTGTGCATCAGGAACGATGTCGGTACGAGGAAGGCTGTCAGTAGCAGGACCCCCCAGTCGGGGCGAGCTCCCAGCAGAATGCTCAGGCCGCCGAGCACGATGAGCGAGCCAGAGCCGAGTACGGCCAGGCGCGGGGCCGGAATTCCCTTGGCTGCCGCATACGGCGTCATCATTCCTACGAGACGGAAATGGTCGATTCCAGCCAGCACGAAGAACCCACCGTACAGAACACGTCCGGCGAGAAAGAGATATTCCACAGGTGCCTCCGGGATGGCTCGAGCGGCGGCTGCGGGCGCCTCGCCCGCCGACGCAAGCGGGAGTGAGGTTCAATTCTGCATCTCGGTCATGCGGCCAACGGTGGGACCCGCGCGGAGACCATCGGCCGCGGGCAGGCCCAGTGATTCTTGAAAGTGCTCCGGCCGGTCGATCAGCGTAAGCAGGTGCTCCGCGGAGCACGGCAGCAACGTCAGGCGGCGAGTCTCTAGTGACATCTTTGATGCACTCTGTTAGGGCTGCCCGCCGAGCATCGTTCGCTGGCGAGATTCGATGGCCTCCTTGGCGGTCTTCAAATCCACGCTGTGTAGCAGGCGATAGCCCCGGATTGCTTCGATCTTGTGCCCCTGGCGAATCAGGGCGTCGATCTGCTCCTCGGTCGGCGGCTGATTTCGCGGGAACAGGTCGTCGGAGGGCCTCGCTCGCCGGAGCAACCAGGCGAGGACCAGGACCGCAATACCAATGAGTATCCAGTACGGAGAGTTCATAGCCGCCGCTTAACGGATCGCGTCAATTGAACTCGTTGACTCATCGCCGGCTCCGCATCCGCGTAGGCCCGATGCTGCCCGCATAGGTACGCGCGGCTCTCCCCGGAGCGCAAGAGTCGGGCTGGGCGCCATGCCGCACGGCTCGTTATGCTCCAGCCATCCCTAACGCGGAGCCTTCCGATGGACGAGACCCTCGACGCCGGTGTGGTGCTGGTACGTGGGAGTGCCGCCGGGTTTGCGCAGGAGATCAGGGCCGGTCGCCATCGCGTTTTCGCCGACGAGCCGGTGGCCGATGGCGGTACCGATACCGGTCCCGGTCCGTACGACCTCCTCCTGGGTGCCCTCGGGGCCTGAACGTCGATGACCATCGCGCTGTACGCGCGACGGAAGCGCTGGCCCCTCGAAGAAGTGACGGTCCGCTTGCGGCATTCGAGGGTGCACGCTGAGGATTGCGCAAACTGTGAGACAAAGCAGGGAATGCTGAGCGTCATCGAGAGCGAGATCACGCTGGGCGGCCAGCTTTCGGAAGACCAACGGAGCCAGTTACGGGCGATTGCGGAGCGGTGTCCCGTCCACCGTACGCTGACCTCAGAGATCGAGATCCGCACGCGACTGACCTGACCAAGGACCTGCTTCATGTGTCAGCGCCGTCATCACCACGTCGTAAGATCGGGTGTCGCCCCCCCGTGCGGATGTCTTGACTACGGGCCCGCAAAACCGACCGGGACTCCTCCAGGTGCCCGGACGATGGCGATGGTGACGCCTTCCATCACCCGCTCAGGAGGAAGCATCGCCACGGCACCTTCGCGAAGCGCCTTCTCAAACGCGGCACGCGCGTCCGCCACGTGCACAGAGAAGCTGCTGCCCGGCGGCTCGGACGGATTGATCTTGCGAATCCCGCCGCCGCCCTTGTCGGAGTACGCAAACAGGTGGTACTCACCGCCGCCGGGCATGGGAAAGCTCGGCTTGAACGTCCAGCCCAGAACCTTGGCGCACCAGGCTTTGGTCGCTGCCGGATCGGAGCTGGCGAGCTCGGTGTGCGTGATCCAGCCGTACAGGCCCCGCGTCGGCACATGACTCGGGGGAGACGAGCGCGAGGATTGCCGCGGGGACCGCTTCTTCGGTGATCGCTTCGATGGTCGTCGTGTCTTCTTCGTCATGGGCATTCGGGTTGGTATGGGTCGCTGCCTGACGGAGGCTTAAGCTGCAGGCGACGTGCTTGCGGGCGCAAGTGACAGGGGCCCCACCGAGCTGCGGTGGCGAGGCAACGCAACTGCTCTCTCTAGAGCGCCTTTTCGAACCAATGATGCGCGTACGGCTCGTCATTGAACGCCGCTACTTCGCGGAAGCCGTTGCGCCGATAGAGGGATTGCGCCTCGGTAAGGGCCTTGTTGGTTTCGAGCCGGAGCCGCGGAAGCCGCCGTGCGCGCGCCAGCGCTTCGAGGCGGAGGAGGATCCGGGTCCCGAGGCCGATACCACGAGCGGAGGTCGCGACCCACATACGCTTGATCTCACCATAGGCCGCATGACACTTCAACGCGCCGCACCCAACCGGCGCGTCGTTCAGGCTGGCCAGAACGAAGTAACCCCGCGGAGGCGTGAGCTCCGCCGCCGGGGCGGGTGTGGTGAGCGTCGGATCGAAGCCGGTTTCGAACCGGACCGCGAGTTCCTCGAAGTAGCTCTTAAGGCAGTATTGGGCGGCCGGACTATCCGGATGCTCCACGGAGAGTCGGACGGCGCCGCTGCGGAGCAGGCGTTCAACGGTTTCCATGGCGGAGAGGAGCGCCGCGCGTTGCGGTTCCGCGAGCGGCTCGAGCAGCGAGGCGGCGACCTTGTCTGACAGGCGATTCAACACCGCCAGTTCCTTGCGGCCAGCGGGCGTGAGCCTCACGAAACGCACTCGCGTATCGCGCGGTGAGGGGGTGGTGCGGATCAGTCGCTCTGCTTCGAGGCGTCGCAGCAGCCGGCTGGTGTAGCCTGAGTCCAAGGCGAGGCGGGCACGCAGCTGACGAACTTCCACGCCAGCGGCGCCGATCTCGAACAGGAGGCGGCAGGCGCCGAGCGAGCGATTGCGGCCGAGAAAACCCTCCTCCAGGGCACCGACCTGCAGGGTCACGATGCGGTTGAAGCTCCTGACCTGGGCGATGCCGTGCATATGTCTGACGTTAGTCAGAGATATCGCGCCCGGCAAGGCCGGGTCACGCGTCGATCAAGTGGGTCGCTCGGGCCACTCGGCATCAGGGCTCGCCGGCTCCGATTGCTCCGGACCGAGCCGATCGCCGCTGATCGCGGCAAAGATAAAGTTCTCCGGCGGCACGGGCGCGCCCGCCAACCGTCGGATCAGGGCGAGCTGCCCGGCATGGGTCATCGCGTCCGCGAACGGGCCTTGGAGTAACTGCTCCTCCGTGATCCCACGCAGCGGCGCCCCGCTCGCCAGAAGGGCGCCGAGTTCCTGGAGCATGGCGTGAAAGCGCTGCTGCTCGGCCGCCAGGGTGTCGAGTGGCTCGGCTCGATAGGTCCCGCCCAGAAAGAAAGTCCGAGCATACCCCAGAACGCTGGTCATGTGGCGCAGCAGCTCTCGCGGACGACGGACGCGCGCTCCAGGGTCGTAGTCGGCGAACTGCGGCGGTGCTCCGCGCAGCGCCTTCTGTGTGCGATAGGCGAGGGCGGCGAGAAAGTGCCTGAGGAGGGCGCGTCTGGGATCATTCGACATTGTTATGCTAGCCTTTATCGAGCCGTGCGCCTAGCCGCGCGTGAACGTCCACAACGCGACGAGTGCAACCGCGGTCGGGACGGCGAAGACCACGAGGAAGAATTCAGAGCGCCGCCTTGGCGCGTTCCGGTGTCTTCCAAAGGTCGATCGGCTTCGCGATGCCTGTCGGGCGGAACGGCAGCATGATCTTTCGACCCAGTCCGGCAGACGCGTACGCGGCATTGAGCACCTCCTGCACCACGCGTCCGGTCTCGCCGTCGGAGATCGGCGTCTCCTTGCCGCGTACACACCGCGCAAAGTGCCGCATCTCCTGGGGGAAGCCGTAGTTCCAATGCTCCTCGAACACGGGATACGTCCAGCCCTTGGTCGTCGCCGCCTTTTCGACGGCGTAGCCGAACCCCACCTCCGAGTACGTCGGCAGCGCGTTGCCCATGAGCAGGTCGGCGTAGGTCTGCCCCTTGTCGCCGAACACTTCGATGGAGTCGTCCATCCCGCCGGGTCGGTTCCAGCTGCTCTCCACCATGCCGACGGCCCCGTTCGCGAATTCGATGATCGTAACCGCTTCGTCGTCGCCCTGCGTGCGCTCGTGGTGCACCTGCGTCGTCATCTGCGAATAGACGCTCTTGATGTTCGGCTTGCCGAGGAACCACCAGCAGAATGCGATTCCGTGGCACCCCAGGTCCATGACCGCGCCGCCGCCCGACTGCTCCACGTCCCAGAACCACTCCGCGTGCGGGCCGGAGTGCTTCTCGCCTTGCTTCACCAGGTGCACGCGACCGAACGCACCTTCGTCCGCCAGCTGCTTCGCCTTCAGATACTTGGGCGCGAAGAACAGCTCTTCGGCGTAGAGCAGCAGCACACCCGCCTTGCGGCACGCGTCGATCATCGCGTCGGCTTCCTCGATCGTCAGGCACAGCGGCTTCTCGCACACCACGTGCTTGCCGGCGCGGGCGGCGTCGATCGCGATCTGCGCGTGCAGCCGATTGGGCGCCGTGATCGAGACCATCTCGACCTCAGGATCGCGCAGCAGCTCGCGGTAGTCGGTGTAGGTACGCGGGATGCGGTGCCGCTTCGCGAAGCCTGCCGCATGTCCCTTGGTCGGCGAGGCTACTGCGACGACCTCCCCTTCCTCCGGCGTGGCTTTTACGGCCTGCGCGATGCAATCCGCCTGAAAGCCGGAGCCGAGGATCCCGATTCTCACTCGCGACATGATGCCATCCGTTCGTGCCGTGTGATCGAGGTTTCGAGCTCTGCGAGCTGAGGACCAGGGCGAAGCTGCGGGCGACGCGCCCGCCGGCGTAAGAGCGGAACTGGTCTCTCGCGCCGAGTTGCTCGGCTAAGCGCGCCGCGACAATCGAGCCAGCACGGCTGCCACGGCAAGCGCCATCAGAAACGCCGGGACAGCAGTGATCACCGGCCAAGCGACGAGTGCGATGAGCGGCGACTGTTGGCCGTGGGTTGCGGCGAACAACCAATGAATGTTCGCCGCGAGCGCGAGGCCGAACGCGCCGAGCGCGACCGCCCCGGCCGCATGCAGCGCCGTCCCACGAGGCGACGCGCCCAGTCGATAGTGTTCGTACCCAATCTGCGCCGCGGCCACGGCGGCGCTGGCCAGCCACGCTGCCAGCCGCCACAAGCGCACATGATCGGCGTCAGCTGACTGGGCGAGCCAACCGAACAGGATGCCGATGACCACATACGCCACGGCGACGAGCGTCATCGCACGGCCCCACGAGCGGCCTGATGCGTCCACGTGGTGGCTCCTAACGGACCCTAGCGCTGCGGGCCCACTCGGCCCGATTCCCGTCCCTGCGCGAGCAACCGTTCGGCGAAGTCCAGGCGCTCCTGCGTCTCGCTCAGCTCTTGCCGCAGTTTACTCACCTCGGCTTCGAGCGTATCCTCGAGCGCGTCCAGCCGAGCCTGGAGCTCGCTTCCGCCCTGGAGGCCGCTCCCGCGGAGACCCTGCCGCAGGCGCTGGGCCCATAACCCGAAGCCCAGCGCCAGCGCCGCGTGAGTCGCGGCATGCCACGGCTCGGCTGCCGTGAACCCGACCGCGACCAGGTTGAAGGCGCTCAGCACGACGGTGATCGGGTACCAAATCGCGGGCTTGAAGGTCATGGCGAGATCCTGTCGAGCCTGCCTAACCGGCGCTTAACGTGCGGTGCCCTGTAGACTGATTCATTCCCTAATCTACGTGCGACAGCGTTAACTCGTACGTCAAATGGTGGTACGCAGTTTCCCGCTCAATGACCGCCACTTGGCATGGAGTCATGGCCGGCGGCGTGGTGCTGGGTGCGTTGGAATGACAGGAACGCGTGGATGGCCGCTACCGCCGCCGAGTCTGCGGTGCGAAGGCGAACCTCGGCGCCGCGCAAACGATCGGTGGCCTCATAGGTGATCTTGGTGCGGCGGGCCGCCATGACGGATGTGCCTGGGACTACCTGGGCGTGCACCTGAAACGGTCTGGCAAAGTCTCCGGCTCGAAACGCTGTCGCGATGTCGCGCATGTGTTGTCGGATCGCGACGATCCCAGCGGTGTCCGACGGATTATCGGCGTCAAGGACGATCCGCCCACCATCCACGAGGTCCTCAAACACGTGCGCCGCAGTGTATTGATCCACGCCCATGACCGTGTGACCGCGTGCCTGCATCGCCGCGAATGCGCTATCGGTTTGGCGCCGGGCGGATTCGCCCCCGCGCCCGCACGCAGTGAACGCGATCGCGAGGGCAACGGTCCGGATTTTCGCGGCGCGCCGACGTCTGGCGCCGCCGGGACCCTCGTGTGCTAGGGCCACGCACTCACGATGATCGGTATCACCAACATCTTCACGAGCCAATCACCGGCATGGATCGCAGCGACCTTCCACAGGACGTTCTCCCATAGGACCGATCCCGTGAGCAGGATCACCGGGAAGCCGATCCACAAGAAGAGGCCAAAGTGCAGCGCACCCATCCAGCTGCTCACGCCGAGTAGCGCCACGAAGCGCGCGATCACGTACGCGAGGACGACGCACCGCGCCAACTCGATGAGCAGCTTCCCCGCGGGCATCTTCGCGCCGGCCATCGCCGCGACGGGGTCCATGCCGCGCAGCCGCATCCACGGCTTGAAGAACAACAGGGGGCTGTACCAGAGCCAGCCCAGCACGAACACGGCGAGGGCTGCCACCAGGACGGCCAGGTAGTTCACGTGCACCATCGTTCACTCTCTCCCTTCACTGTGGCGGTCGCGGGCCAGCACCCGGGCGTCACCATGGCCCGCAGCATTACGATCAAGCGGCTTTCGAAAGCACCGGATTTGCACGGTCTCTACAAAGCCGAGCGCGCGATGTGCCGCGGCACTCGACTCATTGTCGATGAGCGCATCGGAGCCAAACTCGGTGCAGCCTTGCGCCAACGCCCACTGCTCCGCCGCCGCGACCAAAGCCCGGCCAACGCCACGGCGCCGAGCTTCAGGGATCACGTACCAGCCCTCGAGGTATGCGACGCGGTCGGTAACGCAATCCTCCGCATAGTTGCGGATCGAGAGTTCGGCGAACCCAACCGGCTTTCGATCATCGAGCGCGATCAGAGCCGCGAGCGGCATCGAGAGCTTGCCAGCGAAGAACTCATCGATCTCGCGAGCGTGCGAAGCGGACTCAGCTTCCGGCCACAACGCTTCGCGCATCCGCAGCCATGCGGGCGCGTCGTCGACGTTCGCAGAGCGAACGCGGATCATCAACCGCTGCCGCCTACCGGACCGCGCTCAAGCGGCGGCGCGCTGGTGAAGGGTTCAGGTTCAAGCGCTTGCTAAGCGGCTGCTGCGCTCACCGCCCCACCAGGATCAAAGCGCCCGCCACGATGGCGACGATGCCCATGATCGTATCAAGCCCGGAGAAGCTGAGGTTGATGAGCGGCTCAAGCCCATGGACTATTAGCCAAACTCCGAGCAGGAGCATACCGAGGTTCTTGGTGAGCTTCATGGGGTAGACTCTCCTCTTTTGCAGTCTCTAGCTGCCAATCCGCCGCTCCTCCCGTGTCTTGCTGAGTAGACGCTCCGCGAAATCAAGCCGCTCTTGTGTTAGGGTTCATGTGGCCCTCCTCGTCTGGGCTTGAGACTCGCCAACGCGGCTACGCCCGTCCTCGAAGCTTCGCGACCCACCACCGCAGGCCAACGAACAGGAAGCGCCAGTCTTGGAAGAACTCCGGCGGCTTCCCCTCAACGGCGTGGCCGATAAATTGGAAGGCCCACCCGACCACGAAAAAGCCCAGCGGCACCGGCCAGAACCCGTGCACGAACACGGCCGCGACAAACAGCGGGACCGAGGCCGCAATGAGAGGAATGCCAACGGTGTGGCAGAAGCGGTTCACCGGGTGCTGATGGCTGAGTGCGTACTGCGCAATCCAGGCGGACATCGGACGATCGCCGAGCATGTCCTGAGCTCCAAAGGGTACACTAGTCGCTCGGGTGCCACACGAACGAGTCCCGCGCACTATACAATACGTCTCCGCTCGGAGATCGAACCGTCACCACCGCGGACAGGACTGCTCTATCGAGGCTGTTAGTCGCAAATCGCGTGAGGAACTTCCCGTCGATTGAAACGGTGCCCAGCTGAGGGTAGTCACAGCGGAGGTGCAGCGTATCGGCCCTGATCAGGGCCTCAAGGCAGGGCGCCGGCTGCTCGATACCGGCGCTCGTCTGGGCAAAGCTGACAAGCGGCTCCGGACGGAGGCTGAAACTGCTGAATCGGAGCCGATTCACCGCGAAGCGATAGCCTGGGACATAGTAGCCTTCGGCGTCGGCTTGAAGGGGCGGCTGGCGCGGCTTCTCGACCGCCGGTGCCGGACGCGGTACAGGCTTAGCCGGCGGGGGCGTACGCGGTAGCAGCACGACCACAAGGCCCACCGCGAGGCCCGCGGCGACGAGTAACAGGACGCGATTTCGGCGCATCAGTGTGTGGTCTGTAGCAAGAGGCCCGCAAGGGCCGTGTCATTGAACATTAGTTCGTGCGCGGCGGCGCACAACACTCCGCTTCCTGTAAGGCGATAAGAGCCCGGCAACCCGGCCGTCAGAATGGCACCCAACCGAGTCCGCCGCATTCGCACACCACGCTGTCGGGAACAGAAGCGGGCTTGCCGGAACCGTCGCAGGAAGGGCAGACACGAGCGGCGGCGTCACGCACCGGTGCGAGCCCGGAAATCCCGGCACCGCGCCGATGACGATCTTCCTGGTCTTCATTCCCCAATACGCGCGCCGCCAATTCCTGCTTACTTGCCCGTGCCCGGCAGCTTCAAACGCGTGCCGGGCGGCGAGCGTTCGCCCCGCCGCGCCGGGCGCGTCGTGATCACGAGACCTCGGATTCGCTCTGACCGCGACGCCGCATCCGCTCGAGCCACGTGATGCATGTTGAGCAGAACCTGATCCTCCGTGACGAACTGGACGCCTAGCAGTATGGCGTTCCGTTCGCGCCCCGCCTCCCAGACGTTGCCCTCGATGGGCTGCGCTCCGGTCGCTCGGTATTGCCTCTTAAAGCGGTGGGCCACGGCGTCAAATCGGAACTCGAGGATTCGTTGCTGTGGCTCCGGCCTGATATCCCGGCGGCGCGCCTGGCAGATGGGGAACGCCGAGCTGTAGAGGGACTTGCCGTCCAGACTGACTTCGAGCACGAGGGAGTCGCTGCTCGCGCACTCCCCGAACCAGTGCCAGACGACTTCGCCCGGCACGGCACGCGTTTGGCCAGACACAGTGACGGGCGTGAGAGCTAGCGCGAGCGCCGCCACGGGAGAGAGGAGCCGAGTGGCTGTGGTGCTCATTCCTTCGCCGTGGCGCCCGTCAGCTTCAAGCGCTTGTTAGGCGGCGGGCGACGAGGCCGCTGTTTGGCGGACACGGACCGAATGACGGTATACCCCCGCCCGACCGACGGCAGGGGTGTCTTCGCATGTCGCACCGCCGCTCGCAACAGTGCCTGGACTGCCCGGGCGTCCAGCACGGCAACGTTCTCGAGGGGGACGAAGCGGCCTTGGTTGCCGCTGCCTTTCAGAAGGCGCCGAGGGTCGGGCAGCCGTGCGCCGTACATAAAGTAGAGATTGACCCCACGGGCGTAAACGGCGAGCGAAACGATCACATCAGAGGTCCGCTCGGTGGACGCAAACCCTATCGCAAGGGCGTTGTAGTTGTCATACACCAGTTCGATTGCGGTCGGCAGGCGCTTTCGTAGGACTGCGCGGGCGGAACGCACCAGGCTCCCAATGGCCGGATCGAACTTGGCCACAAAGCCCGCCAGCTGTTTGGCGGACGATGGCGGCGCGGCAGTCGTCAGGCGTCGCACTTATTGCGTGAGGGCGAGAGGGTCAATTCCCCGGACCGAGTCGAACGAGCTGCCGACCAGCCGATCGCCTGCGCGTAGTTCACGATGTTGACCACGCCGACATGACCGCACCCGGTCACCGCAACGAACCGCTTGTCGGTCTGGATGACCAGCGCCCTGTCCTCCGGCAGCGTGTCCAGGACGAGGCCGGCGGCCGCGTCACGTGCGCTGCTGCTGCCGAGCCAAGCGCCAGGCCCAAATGGACAAGGCGGCTGCGCCGACCGTGATCCCGACCCACCAGGGGTTGGTCAGGAGGTGCAGTCCTTCCGCGGCAATTCGCCACAGATGGACTAGCGTGAGAAGCCCAAAGACGACGCCAGTGGTGATAACGTATGCTCTCATGGAATGCCCCCTCACGTACGAAACACGTCAGTGCTGGCGTAGCGCAATCCTGAATCGACGATGATCGCGCCCACGGTCGCTCGGCGCCGAGTCGCTTGGCCACTCCTCGCGCGCGAGCCGCCGAGCCATCGCGGTGATCGCTCGCTGCCGGAGCGCGCTAGGGAGCCGAAAGGCGAGCCGCGTGGCCCTGTCGGCCGGTGGTGTTGAACGCGGCGACGCGGATGGTCCCGCGCAACGGGATCGGACCGCGGACGAGGGAGCTGCGTGCGGTGGGCTCGCCGCCGTCGGTCGTGTAGCGCAGGGTAAACCCCGGTAGCTCCACGCTGCAGTGAACCATCCCGCCCTCGACCTTCAGACCGGGGGTGGGGATCCGGTAGGTGACGCCCGGGACCTCTCGATCGAGCCGGGGCAGCTCGCGCTGGCCGACCACGTTCATGAAGCGGGACCACGCCTCCCGGTACAGCGAGTCGGACCGGGTCGGGTCCGCCTCCCTCGCCCAGTCTGGGTCGGGCGCCCACGCCCGCTCGGCGAGCCCGAAGAGCTTCGGTACCATCATATAGTCGAGCCGTCCATCGCCTCCCAGCGTCTCCGACCACAGGTTGCCCTGGATCCCCGCGATGTGCGCCCGGCCGTAGTCGGTGAGCCGATCTTTGCCGACGAACACGGCAGCGTCCAGCGGGTTCCCACGAGCGTCGACCCGCGCGTTGCGGTAGTAGTCGAACGGGATGAACTGGAATGGCTTGCGCAAGTCGAGGTAGCCCCCCCAGTCGAGTCCCGTCTCCTCCGGGTTCTGATTCCACGCGAGATCGAAGTAGTAGTTGGTCACGGGACTGAGCACGACGTCGTACCCGCCGTTGGCGAGGCGGTAGGCGAGGTCCTCGGCGCCCCAGCCGGGGACGTTGTTCCAGACATAGGCGCGCCAGCCGCGCTCGGCGAATCCGGGATTGACGATCACCGCGGGCCGCCCGCCGCGCCGCGTCTTGCGCACCGCGATCTCTTCCCAGCCGGAGGGGACGAGGCCCTGCGTCTTGAGGATCTGCTCCACCCGGCCGTAGAAGACGAACCAGAGATCGTCGACGCTGGCGAGGCCGTGCGCCTGCATGTAGGCCTGGACGGCCGGCGACCCGACCCAGACGCCGGCCGGGACCTCATCACCGCCCATATGGATGTGGCGCAGGGGCGCACCGGCCTCGCGGTGCATCGCCGCGAGGTCGCCCACCACGCGCTCGATGAATCCATACGTCGACTCGAGCGCTGGGTTCATTACGTTGTCGGGGTAGCCTTGGACCGACCGGTACACTGAACGGTCTTCCGGGTCGGTCAGCAGGTACTGCCGGTCGCCCGTCGTGCGATATCGAGCCTCCATGGCCTTGATCGCGGCGCGCGCGTGGCCCGGCATCTCGATCTCAGGGATGATCTCGATGTGTCGCGCCGCCGCGTAGCGCACAATCTCGACGTAATCGGCATGGGAAAAGAACCCGCTGCCAAACGGCCGGTCCACCAATGGACCCGAGCCAAAGGCGGGTTGCAGGAATCGGCTCGAGTCGAGCGTGTGGCCGCGTCGCGCGCCGACCGCCGTCAGGTCGGGGAGGCCGGCGATTTCGACCCGCCAGCCTTCGTCATCCGTGAGGTGGATGTGGAAGACGTTGAGCTTGTAGCGGGCCAGCAGGTCGAGCGTGCGCAACACCGCCGCCTTCGGCTGGAAGTTGCGCGCGACGTCGAGCATGAAGCCGCGGTAGCCGAACCGCGGGGCGTCCACCACCCGGAGCGCCGGCAGGACGAGACCGGCGCGGGGAGATGGCGGGGGCAGGAGGCTGCGCAGGGACTGGAGACCGTAGAACACCCCCGAAGAGGAAACACCGACGATCCGGACGCCTGCCGTGGGATCGACCACCAACTCGTACGCTTCGGGCGACAATTGACCCTCGACCGGGCCCACCTCGAGTCGCAGCGGCGGGACGCCTCCCGTCCGCCGCGGGCGGAAATAGGGCCGCAGGTATTCGGCGGCGAAGGTCGCCTCGTTCGTGAGCTCGACCGGCGCGGTGACTTGCGGCATCGCGGTGAGGCGCAGCTCTCCCGCGCCCCTGGTCACCTGCAGCGGCGTCGGAAACACCGGCGGCAGGTCGCTCGCGGGGAGGTCGCGGATCACGGCGTCGAGCGCGAACTGGTTCTCGGGCGTCAAGACGCGGCGTTCGAACGGAGCGGCCACGTAGTCGCTCACGGGCACGCCCACGTCCTTCGCCGCATCGAAAACCATGTAGGGACCCGACGGAACGAAGCTGCGATTGAGGAGGAGGTCAGTGAGATACGGGATCCGAATGGTGGCACCTGGGGCCAGTCCGGCGAACCCCGCCGCCGGCACGAGGCGGTGGAGGTCGGCCATCACGTCTTCGATGGTGAATCCACCACCGACCGTTCCCGACTCTGCCCCGTGGAGTGCGCTGTAGTAAATGGCCCATCCGCTCGGCGGGAGCGGCTTCGTGTCGCGGTTGGTGAGCGTGAAGACCGCCCGAGAGGCGCGGAAATCGGTGGCGACGCTGTCCCCCGCCACCTCCCACCGCAGCTGCAGGGCGGTCTGGGCGGCGCCGGGTCTGGCCGGGAGGGCCAGCAAGAGTGCGGGGAGTGCGGCAAGGAGTCGGTTGCGCATGAGACAATTAGATGCTTGCGGGCGGGGGTGTCCAGGGCGGGCGTTTCAACGCGCCGCGCGTCGAGTCGAGTCCTCGAAGCCGAAGAAGCGGTCCATCCGCCAAGTGCCATCCTGCTGTCGCAGCAGGAAGGCGACGTACCTGCCGAACTCCATCATGCGGGCACCGCTCGAGTCGCGCCAGGATTGCTGGAAGGCGCCGAACTCCGTCGCGTGATCGGGCGCGACGCGGCGAGCCGCGACGGTCAGACGGAGGTCCATGTCGCTCAGGGACGCCCAGTTGCTTCGCGCCATCGCCGCCAGCTCGGCGGGGCCCCGAACCGTGTTGAACGCCGGCCATTCGAAAACCGCCGTGTCGGTGTAGAGCGCGGCATACGCCCGAGGGTCGTGACTCCGGTAGGCGCGGACTAACGCCGCGTTCAACGAATCGATGCCGGCCGCCGCCTCGCCGGTAGACGGCCGGGAGGGCTGACAGGCGAGGCCCACGATACAGAGGGATACGACGGCTACGCTGATGGATGCGTTCGAGGAAGGATGCATTCCTTCTCACCGAAGTCCGTTGTAAAAGTTCGGCTGGCCACGCAGTTGGGGCAGCGCGTGAACCAAGAGCTCGAGGCAAAGGAATACGGGGCCCCCGAGCCACCAGGCCGGCAGGCGCAGCGACTGTCCGCTGAAGGACGCTGCCGTGATTCGGGCACCTACCATTAGCAGAGTCCCACCTACGAGCCAAGTGAACAGGCGCCCGGTGACTTGCACCCATCGCGCCGAGGCAAGGCGGGGACGGAGCCAATTGAGGAAGAAGAGCTCCACCCAATGGCCGCCGAAGGAGAACCACAAGGCAAACGCGGTCCATTGGGGCCAGGATGCGCGCTGACTTTGCAGGCGTGCGACGATGAGCCCCAATACCAGCCCGACGAGCCCGGTCCGTACCAGTGTGACGTGCAGGGGCTCGTGGTAGGGTTGCCAAGTCACGGTGGAAGATCGGGCATGTTGAAACCTGGCACCCAATTTTGGTGACTGCGTAATTGACCTCTGATTACTGCGCTGAGCCAGTTTAGGCGGGGTCTGCCCGAACGTACAGATCCGCCGACCATTTCAGCGTTTCGCGACGCTGCCTCCGCACGAAGCCGTGTTGCCCGAGTAAAGCCTCCATACCCCGCGCCGAGTGCACGAAGCCCCGGAAGGGATTTCGCCACAGGGCGCGGCCCAGATTCTGCATCCGCACGGCGGCCCGCACAAACCACCGGTCGTGCGGATATGAGAACGCCAAGAGACGCCGGCTCCGGCGCAATGCCGCCTCGAGCAGCGGTTGGTAAGCCGGGTAACAGCAAACCACGCGATCCATGGTCACGACGTCGGCTGGCATGACGTCTTCGACGACGGACACGAAGTCGCCGTGCACCAGGTCAAGCCGATCGGAGACGTTGCGCCGAGCAGCCTCCTCACGAGCGGCCGCAACGTAGGCCGGCGCCGCCTCCACGGCAGTCACCCGCTCAGCACCGGCGGCCAGGAGCTCGAAGCTGAGCGCGCCGATACCGGCGCCCACATCCAGCACTGTCCTCCCCTGCCCTGCCCCGAGAATCGCGTCCCTCAGTAGGCGGGTCGTCTGGTCGGGACCTCGCCTCCGGTAGCGCGTGAGATCGCGGCGGGCGACGGCGTCGCTGAACTTCCGCTGGTTAGCCGCGAAGAATGAAGAGCAGCAAGAGCTCATTGCTAGCGGTAAAGTACTAGGTCTTCACGGACTCGAATCTACCGCGAGGGTTCACTGCTCGCTCCGCGCCAAAGCGTGACGCCGCCGGACGCCGGTAGGCCCCGCCTTAGGCTCCCTGGACGGCTCGTTCGCCCAGCGGTAGTTTGGCGGCGGCGATTGAAATCCGTATGATGACAGACTCGCCAGGATGATCCCACTGCTGCTCATCGCCGCGTCCACCCTGGTCAGCATCGCCGGTTTCGCGGGACTCCTCCACTTGATCCCCCGACTCGGCGCCGCCGGGACCAGACTCGGCGCATGGCTGTGCCGCGCCCCGGGCCTCGACCTGGTTGTCTCCCTCTTTACGTGGATCCCCCCCACCGTCCTGGGAATCGTCTTCGGCTGGCGCGGCGTGGTGGGATCGATCATCGGGCAGGTGCTGGGGATGCTGGTGTGGATGTTCGCTCACGAGCTGGCCAACCGCACGCACGTGAACGGGCCGCGCATCGTCAGCTTCCTCAACCGCACCGTCGGACGGCTCAACAACCACGTCGCTCTCTGGGTGACCGCGCTCGCCGTCCCCGTCTTCATCATCCTCCGCGTGGCGGAGCTGTGCGTCTACCCCATCCTCACGCCGCTGGTCGGCCTGCCGCGATACCGTCACGCGGACTGGGTGAACGTCAGCCGCCAGAAGTTCAACGGCCTGGTGGGACACGACCTGATCTGGTGCCTGTACTGTGACTGGATGACCGGCGTGTACTCCCTCGGCGCGGAAATGCTGCGCAACGTCGAGAGTTTCTGGTGCCCCATCCGCTTCGCCAGCGGGAAGAAGTGCGACAACTGCAAACTCGACTTCCCGGACATCCACGGTGGATGGGTCGCGCCGGACGGGACGATGGGCGACGTCGTGGCGACTTTGGAGGAGATGTACGGTGCGCCAGCGACTGCGGGCCTGCCGCGCGACCAGCGACACCCGTGGTTCGGGCACCCGGTGCGCATGACGGTGGAGCGAAAGGCGACGAATGCGACGTAAGCAGCTTGAGGGCGGCGCCTGGGCAGCAGCGTTCTCAAAAGGTAAAGGTTTGTTCCTCCGCAATCAGCATGACCGGTGGGCCGCCCGACGAGATCTTTGCCGCGTGTGCCAACGTCTCCTTTCCGCCCGCTGAAGCGGCGCAGGCCTGCAGCGCTTCGAGCGAGGGAAAATGGACCTCGGCGATGCGGTAAAACGCCGGCTTGCCCTGAGGCGAACCCTGGACCTTGGTCGCCACGAGCTTCGTTTTGCCGCCGAGCTGCTTCACTGCCATCGGAACGTGTTCATCCTGATAGAGTCGCTCGAATGCCTGCACGTCTTTCGGCGTTGGGTACATCACTATGAGTTTGACCGCGGCCATGCGCTCCCCTCCTTTGGCTTGCTCATCGCAACTGCCTCGTGGTGCCGTTAACGGATCGCACTTAAGCTGCGGGCGCCCCGCGCGCCAGCGCAAGGCCGGAGACGACAGTCCGTGTCCGCCAGGGCATCGTGCTTTTGTTAGTCTGCTGCGTCACCTGCGCCGGCCATTACACCCCGAACTGGCGCAGGTGGTGATCGAGATGCTTGTACAGCATGACGCCCCAGCTTCGTCCCGAAATGCGGCCAAACACCCGGCTTGCGGGCCACTCAGCCGCGGGCCCGCGATCAGAAAAGCGCCCGATCAGGTCACGTAGCCGGCTGATGTCGGCCCGCCATGTCGTTGGAGGCGTGGCCAGAAACTCCGGCGGGCTTCGTCCCTTCCCTTTCGGCCAAGGCACAACGTGGATCACTAACCAATTGAATGGCGCGTGGGCGAGCAGTCCCCTGGGTGGGCCGGTCTCGAGTTCTCCGAGGCCGTGTCGAAGGTCGCAGCTCACGTGGCACACCATCTGTGGAGCCGTGAAGCGACCCCACTGCGGCTTGCGATCCGGTGCCAAGCGGCTGACGCGCTCGAGCACTTCGTGGCGACGCTGGGCGTCGAATAGTGAGGGCACCGGCCGCCTCTTGGTGGGAACGTGAGAGCAGCCTAAGGGATCGCGCTTAAGCTGCCGCCTGCGGCGGTCGCAGGCAAGAAGATCCCTTCCTTATCACGCGGCCGCCGCGGCGGTCAGCTTCAAGCGGTTGTTAGGCGGCAACAGCATACTCGCTCTGAACCAAGCCGCTGGCGTACACGCGCGTTGCGACGTGCCTGAGGATGATGTCACGCTGGAGCGCGCCAAACAGCGGGATGCCGCTACCGATCAGTACGGGCACGCGCCCGATAATGAGGCGGTTGATGAGGCCGGCTTGCAGAAACCGTTGGATGGTGAGCCCACCATCCACGTAGACATGCGTGAAGCCGCGGGCCGCGAGCACAAACACGGAGGTCTTCACGACGCAGTCCTCATGTTGCCGCCTCGCAGGTGCGCCTAAGCGCCGTCAGATTCAGGCGGGTGAGGCGGCGTTCGCTACTTCAGGTATTCGTAGAATACGGCATACGCCGTCACTAGGCGGCACTCCATACCTGCCCTGCGAGGCTCATGGGCGCAGGACGCTGCGCAACCGGGACAAGAACCCATCGGGGTCCGCAGGGCTGAGTAGCAGACTGTAGCCGGCCGTTGTAGGAATGTAGACCGCCCGTGAGCGGTCGGTCAGATACAGCAAGGCCTTCTCCCCGTTGCGCAGACGGAACCAGCCAGCCTGATAGCCGGGGAGTCCGGTTCCCATGCGGCGCCACCTGGGCCGTAGCGTTGCATCGCGCGCGAGATCGACGCGGCGGGCCAGGTCTACACGCAGCTCCGACTTGGGCACTAACCGCCCGTAGAGATCGCCGGCGAGACGCAAGCCATCGGCCCGAATTTCGAAGCGCGACGCCTGAGCGCCCCGCACGGATGTAACCAAGAGCGCGATCGCTCCGAGGAGGATGACGACGACCGGAATGAGAAACCACAGGTAGCGGCTTTCGGCAGGTGCGATCGGGAATACGTTCACGAGAGATCCAAAGAGCTGAGGGAGTGCCCCCTAACGGATCGGCAGCTTCAAGCCCTTAGGCGGCAGCGTGGGGCAGCCAGTTATTGGAACAGTAAGTGCGCGACCGCAGACTCCCAGTTCCAGTAGATCAGCACCACGGCCGTGACATCGAAGGCCGCATGAGCAACAATTGGAAGCCATAGTCGCCCTGTGACCGCGTAGATCATCCCGAAGACTAAGCCCGTCACAGCCGCTTGCTCCACGCCCCACAGGCCCTGATCATGATAGTGGGCAAGCGCGAACAGTCCTGACGTGAGCAGGACCGTGACCGCCAGCGCCGCTCGGCCGGCACCGAGCAGCTTGCCCAGACGTTCGAAGAAGAAGCCGCGAAACACGGTTTCTTCCCCGAAGCCAGCGCCCACTATGACTGCGTACAGCATCCCCGGCAAGGCGCCCGTATTGCCCACCAAGTAATGGTACCACGGATTGACCGCAGGGGCCCCGAACAACGGCATCACCATCGCCTTCATGACAAGTTTGAAGGCGACGCCAAACGGTATGCCGATCGCGAAGATACGGGTCCAACTGCGTGGGGGCGCGAAACCGAGCGCTCCCCAGGTGGTGTGCGAAAGCCGCGCCCAAATGAGGACGAAGACAGCGCTCAGGGGCACGATAAGGAGGTTGCCAGCCAGGATAACGAGCAGCGCGAGTAAGCCGACCGGGCCAAAGCCACGCAGTTGCTCGGCGATCCCCCTCGAGGGGGCCCGTGATGAGTTATCCTCGAGCGCAGGTATGGGAACGTCGCTCATTCGTGCTGCCGCCTAACGGGGTGCGCCTAAGCCAAGTTTCAGGAACCACAAATGACTAGTCCTGGCCTGACCCTAACCGTTGGTCCTCGCGCTGCTTCGCCAAGAGACGTTCCGCAAAGTCGAGGCGCTCTTCCAGCTCGTTAACCCGGTGCGTCAATTGATCGAGTTCGGCAAGGCGCCCCTGAAAATCCTCCAAAGCCTGGCCGCGCTCGGTGTGTTCCCCGAGTGAAGACTTGGGTCGGGGCAACAATCGCAGCACCGCCACACCTGCAAAGACAAGCAAGATGATCGCCCCGACGCTGGCCGTGGGCCAAAAGACCTCACCCGGAATTCCAAACATCCTCAGCTGGCTCGCTTTCGACCAATGATGCTAGGTGACGTTTGACCTCGTGTTGCGCTACGAGAAGGGGGGCAGAGAGTTTCGGGTTGGCCGCCTAACGGGGTGCGCCTAAGGTGCGGCGCCTTGCTTTGGTTTTCACAAATGGCATTGTGCCACTCACGACGGGAGCCGCCAGCTTCGGGCGCATGTTAGGCGGCTGGACGCCCAAGCGCCAACCTGACTTGACTCAGGTGATGTTCGTTATGAGCGGCGACCTTATCGAATTCATCCCGCAACGTGCGCACGCCGTCTACGCTATGCACGAACTCTAGATGGCCGCTGCGCTCATAGTGCTCGCCAGCATAATAGATGATTGCGTTGCGAACCGATTCATATACGCGCCGGGAGATTTCTAGCGGCACGCGCGAATAGTCGAGACCCCGCGCCCATGCATCCTGATCCATCACCCATAGCACCTGACGAGGCTCACTGAGCACTCGACGGATGCGATCAAAGAAGACGGTCTCGCTATCGGAGAGGTGGTGCAGGATATAGCCGACTGACCACTTGCCTGGCGCGTAGCTGCGCGCCAGGTCCTCACGGTTGAGCGAGAACCACTTCAGCGTCTCGTCCCGAGTCCGTTCGAGCTCTTGAATAAGGTGCGTGCGCCCTCCAGCCGCCTAACGGGGTGCGCCTAAGCTGCGGGCGACTCGCCCGCCGGCGCAAGAGTAGTGGGCAACAGTCCGTGCCTGCCAGGGCACCACACTCCGTTTCCCTTGGAGCGATCACCGCAGCTTCCAGCGCTGGTTAGGCCGTGCGCTCAGCTCGACGTCCGGGTTGGCAAGCGGATCTGGACGCCCATCAGCAGATTCACGCCGACGGCGGACTCACGATCGAGAATGTCAATCAGATACAGGTCGGCGAACGGGCGAACGTAGGGGGTGGGAGCTTCGAGACCCAGCACGATGGCGTCAGTGAAGTTGCTGCCGGACGTGTCAAGCTGGAGGCTCGCGTTGCGCAAGCTGCTGTGTATCAGGATGAAGCCATAGCCAACTGACGCGAATGACGCCGAACCTCGAGGCCTAACGCGGATCGTCCAATAGGCCTGCCACGCTGAGCCGGTGAAGCCGGTGGCTCCCGGCCAGTTGGTGAAGACGCTGAGCGCGCCGGCGGTCTCAAGTGGACCGATCATGTGAACAGAGGCCTGCGCGCCGAGACGCTCGTCGTCCCAGTGACCGTCACTGAGGTTGACGCCGTAGTGGGCGCCAACACGAGCGGTTTGAGCCGCGGCGGTGCATGCGACCAGCGGCACGAGACCGAGGAGATGTGTGACCGCGAGACGGTAGCTCATAGGAGCCTCCGAGCGCATCAGTGTTGCACTTCAAACTCGATATCAGGCTGCCAGGTTACCGTAGGCTCTCCACGAACCGATCGATAAACTCCAGGGGCCGCGCGAGAAGTTCTCGCCCACGGCGAATCGTCTCGGCCTTCTTGCGCTCGGCATAGTCTCTGAGCGCCGGCTGAAGCGCCGGATCTCGCCATGCACAAGGGAAACACACGCCGCTGGGAAGGACAGGGCCACCCTTCGCCGCAAGTGCAGCGTAGTCAGCATCCGTATAGGCCGTCAGTTTACCACAGCGTGTGCAAGGAATGGTCGTCGCCATGCCGACTCTCGGGCATCAAGGTTGTTTCCGAACGCGGTAATGCAGTTGAACCACACCATCCTCGAAGCGATCACTGGAGCATAAATCCAAGGGCATGTGACGGTCACGCCGCGCCATCAATGGGATGCCGTCCCCAATGAAAACGGGGGCCACACTGATGACGAACTCGTCGATCGCCTGCGCGTCAAGAAACGAGGCGATGATCTCGCCACCGCCCATCAACCAGATATCCTTGCCAGGCTGCTCTCGAAGACGGCTCACGAATGGGCCGATTGCATCGTTCACGAACTCCACGCCTGACGGGGCGTCCGCTGGTGGCGGATGACGTGAAAAGACAATGTGTCGACTCTCTGAATCGAACTTCGCCCCCATCCGGAGGCTCACCTCGTAGGTCTTCCGGCCGAGCAGCTTCGTATCGATCGACTTCATGAAGGCGTTCATGCCATAGAAACCTTTTGGTGCCGGGCGGGACGTCAGCCATTCGAGATCGCCGTCGGAACGCGCGATATAGCCGTCCGCGCTGGTCGCGATGTGGACGATGACTTTGCGACGCTTCGTCACGAGTCCGATCTCCGTTTGCCACGAGCCTAGGAGCGCGCCGATACGCGCAGCCGTCTAACGGATCGCGCCTAAGCTGCAGCGCCGTACTTTGTTGTGCACAAATGGAATTGTACCACAGACCACGGGAGCCGGCGGCTTCAGGCGCGTGTTAGGCGGCACGCCAGTCACCGGTTCCACCAGGCCGGAGGCTGGGCCCCCCAGGCCATTATATACCTTGACAAGTATATGCTATGTTGAGTATATTAAAAGTATGGCATCAGCGTTCGCAATCATTGCGGAGCCGAACCGCCGCGCGATATTGAGCCTCCTGGTCTCGTCCCAACAGTCGGTGGGAGAGATCGAGCGTCAACTTCGTATGCCGCAGCCGACCGTGTCCAAGCACCTGCGAGTGCTGCGCGAGGCCGGCTTCGTGGAATCCACGGTGGACGCCCAGCGCCGCCTCTACCGACTGAAACCTGAACCACTTCAGGAGGTCGCTGCCTGGCTGGCTCCGTTCCGCCGGTTCTGGTCCGCTCACGTGGATGCTCTCGAACGCCACCTCGACCGCATGGATCAATCGACGCCAACGAAAAGGAAGACAAGGAGAAGAAGATGACCGATCGCGAGCCGTACGCACCGGGTCCGGCCAGCGGGGCGCAGGTCCGAAAGGACGGAGACAAGTGGACGCTCATTGTCGTCAGAGAACTGCGCCACTCGCCGGACAAAGTCTGGCAGGCGCTGACCGACCCAGCGCAGCTGCGCGAGTGGGCGCCCTTCGACGTCGATGGGAGCCTGGGTACGGTTGGAACGGTGAAGCTCACCTGGGTGGGAACGCCCACGCCGCTGGAAACAAGAGTGACGCGAGCCGACGCTCCCAGGGTGCTTGAGTACAACGATACCCGCTGGGAACTCGAAGCCTTTGGTGGCGGCACGCGCCTGACGCTGTGGCACAACATCGATCGCCGCTTCATTTCGTGGGGCGCCGCGGGCTGGCACATCTCCTTCGACGTCCTGGAGGGGCTCCTCGCAGGTTATTTGATTGGACGCATCGTCGGCGCCGAGGCCATGAAGTTCGCCGGCTGGCAGCGGTTGAAGGCCGAGTACGCAAAGCAGTTCGGCGTTGACTCGCCGCAATCGTCATGACCGGCTATCTCGGCGGCGCGGTGGCCACTCATTTGCGGATCGCAGACACGGCGCGCGCCGCGATTCCGTTGGTCGCAGGAATTCTCGCCTGGGGCGGCCTGTATTTGCGGGACAGCCGCATCCGCCAACTTGTTCCCTTCCGCCGGTCGGCGTGAGTCCGGGGCTGGCCCGGCTGCACAGTTGCAAACAAAATATCTCTCGAACTTCTAGGATGAGAACATGAAAAAGTCGGGGGCGAGCCAAGGCCAGTCGGCATCGGAGCTCATCTCGCACAGAATCGCCGAACTCGGGGACTGGCGCGGGGAAACTCTCAGCAGAATGCGCAAGCTCATCAAGGAAGCAGACCCGGATGTCGTCGAGGAGTGGAAGTGGATCAAGCCAACAAGACCCGGACGCCCGTTTGGTCGCACGACGGCATCATCTGCACCGGCGAATCCTACAAGAATGTCGTGAAGCTTACCTTCGCCAAGGGCGCGTCTCTGAGGGATCCGGCCCGTCTCTTTAACTCGAGTCTCGACGGCAACGCACGCCGCGCGATCGACATCCACGAAGGAGAAGCAGTTGACGAGTCCGCCTTCAAGGCGCTCGTTCGCCAAGCGGTCGCCCTCAACAGTTCTGTCAAGTCGAAACCTTCGAAGAAAGCGAAGTCGTAAGGGATTTCGCCCATGAACAAGCCCAGATGACCGAGTTCACCCCTCGAAGGCGGCCCTCGCGGCGTCCGTCTACTTCAAACCGAGCTTCTTTCCCGCTACCAACAGTGCGAGCGATTCGCGAATACGCCTTTCCCGGTCTAACGGATTTCGCCTAAGCTGCGGCGCCAAGCAAGAATGATCACGAATGCAATTCTAACACCGCGGGCGCCGTCAGCTTCAGGCGCGTGTTAGGCGGCGCGCTGCCTTGCGCCTGGCAGTGCAGCGACCTCCTCAGCTCACCGCTTTCTTCACGAGCGCGCCGATCCTTGCCTCGTCGGCGGCGGTCAACTCCTTCAGCGCGAAGGCGACCGGCCACAGGTGCCTTCGTCGAGGTTCGCCTTGTCGCTGAAGCCGAAGGTCGCGTACCTCGCCTTGAACTTGTGCGCGCTTTGGAAGAAGCAGACGACATTGCCGTCCTTGGCGTACGCGGGCATCCCGTACCAGGTTCTCGGCCAGAGGGCTGGCGCGCTGCCTTTGATGATGGCATGGAGCCGCTCGGCCATGGCGCGATCCGGTTTCGGCATCTCGGCAATCTTCGCGAGCACGTCGCGTTCCGCGTCCGCCTGCTTCGCGCGCGGGCCGCGGCGCGCTTCCGCCTTCAGCTCTTGGACGCGCTCCTTCATCGCGGCTCGTTCCTCGTCCGTGAATCCTTTGACCGCCTTGCCGGTCACGGTGGCCCTCTTGGCGGACTTCTGTGTATCGGTCTTTGGGCTCATAGAGCCTCCGCATACTACCTTTGGTTGGACACCTGGTCGCCGTGCGAAATGCGGATCCGCGCTGTTCTAACATGCGCCGCCTAGGCGGCAACCTTCCTTCGGAAGCATCTGCCTGTACCCTATCGCAGAGAAGCGAGTCGGCTCTGCAGCGAGGACGACAAATCGCCCACCTTGTCCCATATGACCGATGAGCCCTGGCAAAAGCGCGCGGCTTGAGCGCCAATCCATTGTTCGTAACCCGATGTCTTGATCGTCGCGAAAGGCGTCCACTCAGCGTTGCCTCCTTCCTGCGCTGGCAGAAACTGGCCGCACAACATGTACTGCTCGTTTCCACCAGGAGTCACAACGTGGCCAATGCGCACATCACGAAAGCGCACAAGATCTGGTGGGCGGTGGGTACGAAAATCAGTAGCGGCTGCTGTAAGCAAGAATTGTACGACTGAATCTATTGATGCCTTCTGTAGTCCGGGCGCAAGTACCTGAGTGGGACTCACCGCCTCGGATTCACTGCGCGTGACTGGAGCCGTGCTGCAGGCTGCGAGACCTAATGTGGTAAATAGGATTGCGAGATATCGCATGCTTCTCCTCGGGTGCTAACAGCTTGGGGTTCTGCGAGAAGCAGAGTGTGCTTGAGGCAGCCCGCGATCCTAACTCACCTTGATGACGACCTTGCCTTTTGCGCGCCCCGTTTCGAGGTAAGCCCAAGCCTCTTTGGTGGCTTCGAACGGGAAGACCCGATCCATGACCTGCCGGATGATGCCAGATTCAATGAGGGATGTGATCTTGCTCAATTGCTCGCCGTTCGCTCGCATGAAAACAAACGAGTAGGTAACGCCGTGGTGCTTGGCCTTCTTCCGGATGCCGAAGCTCAAAAGGCGCATGACTTGTTGCAAGAACCAGTTCGACCCGTTCTGCTTAGCGAACTCTACATCCGGCGGACCGGAGATGGAAATGAGCTTTCCACCGAGCTTCAGCACCTGGAGGGACTTTTCGAGCGTGTCCTTGCCAAGACTGTTCAGGACGACGTCGTAGCCGCTCAGGACCTTCTCGAAATCTTCTTTCTTGTAGTCGATGACGACATCCGCGCCGAGACTTGTGACCAGATCGATATTCGCTGTGCTCGTCGTAGTCGCCACCGTGGCGCCGATGTGCTTTCCCAGTTGAATGGCGAATGTGCCTACTCCACCGGAACCCGCGTGGATCAGGACTTTTTGGCCCTTCTTCAGGTTGGCGCGTTCAATCAATACTTGCCAAGCTGTCAGACCCACTAGAGGGATGGACGCTGCCTCTTCCATGGTGAGATTCTTCGGCTTCAACGCCACGTCAGCTTCATTCATGGCGATGAATTCCGCGAACGTCCCGATCCGGTCCTGATGCGGCCGTGCATAAACCTCGTCGCCCGGCGTGAACCGTCGCACTTTGGACCCGACACGGACTACGACCCCGGCCACGTCGTTGCCTAGAATCAGCGGCAAGCGATAGGGCAGAATGAATTTGAACTCGCCGTCCCTAATCTTGGAATCCAGCTGGTTTAAACTGGCTGCGTGGACTTGGACCAGTACATCATCGTCCCGGACTTCCGGTTCCGGCATTTCGCCGAGACGTACTGCGCTCTTGCTTTTGTAACGATCGAGGACGAATGCCTTCATGGCCTTTCTGTCATGCAATGGGGTCCTTGAGCTGCTGCCTAACGGATCGCGCTTAAGCTGCGGGCGACTGGCGGCTTCGTCGCTTGACGCTCGTGGAGCAGCATCCAGGACGTGCCGAACTTGTCCCGGAGCATCGCAAAGCGAGAGGCGAAAAAGGTCTCCTCCATCTTCATGAAGATCTGACCGCCATCAGAAAGGAGTGCGTAGAGGCGTTCCGCTTCCTCGGCGCTGTCGACGGTTAAGGTCAGATAGGCGCTGCGCATGGGCTCAGCCCCCGGTATGTCGGCTCCCATGAGCACCGTCTTGCCAATCTCGATGCGGGCGTGGAGGATGGCCTTCTTCCAGTTGGCCGGTACGTTGGCCTGATTCGGCTGCTGCTCATGCGTCATCATCATCGTGATCTTGCCGCCAAGGTGCTGCTCGTAGAAGCGGAACGCCTCCTCGCACTTCCCGGCGTAGTTGACATAGATGTCGAGTTTCATGGGATGCTCGTATAAGAGAGTTCGTCGCAAACCAAGGAGATTCGCGGGAGCGATGGGCGCGGCCTAACGAATCGCGCCTAAGCTCCGGCGCCACACTGGGAGCTTCACAAACGCAATTCTACCACAGACGACGGGCGCCGCCAGCTTCAGGCGCGTGTTAGGCGGCGCCGCCACTAATGGGGAGTGTCATGAGGCTCAGGTGCCGGTAGGGCGTGGCCCAGGCGATCGAGGCGATCCGTGAGCACTCTGTTCATGAAATCCTGACTGCTTGCAAGATCGTCCATGCGTGCGCTGAGGGCTTCCAAGGAACTATCGACACGACCCGCAAGATCATCGAGCTGAGACAGATCGACAGGGCGACTCTCGAGTTGGCGCACGCGCTTGCGCATGTGAAACCAGGCGAATGTGAGACCGATATTTGCGGTGACTGAAATCCCGAACCAGAAGAGGAGGATGGCGAAGTCGGTATTCATCACGGATTCCGCTCGCTAGCAAGAGGGGGTCCGTGCTATACGCAATTAAGAATGAAGCCGTTTCGGGATGCGCCGCCTACCGGATCGCGCTTAAGTGGCGGGCGACTTGTCCGCCGGCGCAAACCCGTTGGACGAAGTCCGTGCCCCGCCAGGGCACAACACTCCGCTTCCTTTAAAGCGATCGCCGCCCGGCAGCTTCAAGCGCTTGTTAGGCGGCGCCGCCCCTTGCCGTGGGATGGGCTAGCCGCCGGGCAGTGGCGTAGTAGGCGAGGAGGCCCGCGGCCGCGAAGACGAGAATGACTCCCAGCACTATCGGCTCGCCCGAGCGATATGGTAGAAATTGAATCAGGATCAGCCCGAGTCCAACCGCTCCGAGGACCATTCCCCACTTGAGCGTGCTGTAGAGACCGGGGTCCTCCTTCGGCGCTCCTGCGATCACTCGGGCGAGCTCGGGTGCAACCTCGGCATCAATGAGGCGGCGGCGGATCCGCACATCGGAGATCACCTTGGCGAGACCGACGAGTGTGAAGGCGACGGTCAGAAGGAATACAATCGGGACGAGACTGCCGGTGTCGAACATGGCTCAGCCCTCCGTCCAGGATGCCAGGGTGGGTTGGCCCAAGTGGACCACAAAGCGTACCGTGGGCGCCGCCTAACGGATCGCGCTTAAGTTGCGGGCGACCCGCCCATCGGCGCAAGAGAAGTGGACGACAGTCCGTGCCCACCAGGGCACGACACAATGGCTTCCATTAGAACGAGTGCGCCCGCCAGCTTCAAGCGCTTGTTAGGCGGCGCCCCTCCATCGGTGCTCGCCCAATGGCGAGCACGACGTGACGCTCATCTTACGCCCGGCGACGCCGAGAGGCACCGTCAGCGTCAGGCCGTTGTTGGGCGGCTCATCGATTCGGTCGGCGATACGTGGGTCCCTTCCTAACAATCATTGACCTATCCGCGTCGCCGGATCCCAATGTTCGTCCGCCTTGCCATCCTTGAAACGCCACATATCGAACCAAGTCGTGGTGTAGCTCTGTGAGGAATCTGTGGCGTCCTTCAGCTCGCGCACATACGCGACCACCACGAGATCGCCCTCCGCCACCACCGACACGACCTTCGTTTTCATCTTCTCCGGTATTGGTACGGGCCTCACCTTCCGGACCTCGGTGAAGTACTTCACCACACCATCGCGTCCGGACGCCGCGTTCGGATTGTGCTGGATGTACCGCTCCGTCAAGTATTTGTCTGCCAGCTCCCAGTGCGCCGCCTCAAGCAGGTCCCTTACGATGTGGTAGGCCGCCTGCTTGTTCGTATTGAGCTTCGAGTCGCTGCTGTGGAACAGGGCCTCCGGATCGCTCGCGCCGACAACGGCCTCTTGCGCGTGCAGCGAAAGGCTGCCGGCCAACAGAGCGGCCGCCAGCAGGAGGTGTAGACGACAAGGCACGTATTCCTCCTCTGCGGTTCAGAGAGCGTTCCGAAGGTTGCGGTTGTCGTCGCTCTACGAGATTGTGGCGTGCGGCGGCCCCAGTCGATGAACGTGGACAGGGCGCCGCCTAACGGATCGCGCCTAAGCTGCGGGCGACCGCTCGCCGGCTCAAGGTGAAGTGGACGACAGTCCGTGCCCGCCAGGGCACAACACTCCGGTTCCTTTAGAGCGCTCACCGCCCGGCAGCTTCAAGCGCTTGTTAGACGGCAGCCTCTTCACAGATCCTCAGGTGTCAACCCCGTGTGCTTCGCGATCCGGGACAGCATCTTGGGCCCGAGCTCGTCGCTATCGTGAAAGGCGAAGACATAGTTCGACCGGCCCTCGCGGGCCAAGGTACGGTGGGAGCCTGTTTCTCGTTTGATGATCCAATGTGAAGCAACGCCGCCAGCACCCGCCGCGCCTTCGTAGCGCGCCAGGCGGTCACGCCGCTTTGAAGGTCACGTTGAGCGGATCCGGCGCGGTTTCGGCGTGGTCGAGGCGGTCCGCAAGGACGCGAAGGGCCAGCGCCTGAACATGAGCCATGGCTTCGTCCCTGCTCTTCCCATACGTCATCACGCCTGGAAGCTCAGGAACCTCCGTAATCCAACGGCCGTCGTCCTCACGCTCGATCTCGATCTTGAAGTGCATGGTAGGAACCAATCTAATGCCGGAACGTGCTGCCGTCTAACGGATTGCGCCCAAGCTGCGGCGCCACACTGAATGGCTCACAAATGCAAGTCTCCATAGACGACGGGCGCCGGCAGCTTCAGGCGCGTGTTAGACGGCGCGTTCACTTTGCCGGAAGTGAATCCGCATACTTCGCAGCCACCTGGACCCACTTGCTCAGCTGCGCGTCCGTTTTCAGACCGGCCTGCTCCACCAGTATCCAACCCTTCATCGGCCGCCCGGTAAGGTCGAAGCGCCGCGTGTGAGCCTGAGCGAGAACAGTATCCGTCTCCTCTGGTGCAAGGCGCACGATGAGCTCCGACTTATGGACCCCGACGCACATGTTGCCATTTAGAAGGAAGGCCACGCCGCCGAACATCTTCTTTTCGACGAGCCCCTTGCGCCGGCCCAGCGAGCCGCGAATGCGATCTGCTAACCGTTCGTCAAAGGCCATGGTGGGTTCACAATGAAGGAAGGCGCGCCGTCTAACGCTCCGGTTCAGCGGCGGGCCGCGCAGCGGACCGTCCGCTGCAACCGGTTGTTGGGCGGCGTTTCTCAGGCACCTTTGTTCTTGTCGTCCCATACCTTCGGCTCCCAGAGCTCGACCTTGTTTTCGTCTGGGTCCATGATCCACGCAAACTTGCCGTTCTCGTGCGATTCGGGTCCTTGGATGACTTCCACACCCCCCGCACGCAGCTGCTCCAGCAGCTCGCCGAGGTTGTCGACCCGGTAGTTGATCATGAAGGAAGATTTGCTCGGGCTGAACCACTCGCTGTCTTTCTCCGCGACATGCCACACAGTAAGGCCTTGATCCTCGGCCTTATCGGCCGGCCATTTGAGGATAGCGCCGCCAAAGTCTTCCAGCGACATGCCCAAGTGCTTCCGATACCACGCTGCCAGTGCAGCACTGTCGCCTTTGCTCTTGAAGAAGACGCCGCCGACTCCGGTAATCTTCGCCATCGTTGCCCTCCTACCTATTTAGCCGCCTAACGGCTCGCGCCTAAACTGCGGGCGACCCGCCCGCCGGCGCGAGGCAAGGGGACGACAGTCCGTGCCCGCCAGGGCACAACACTCCGCTTCCCTTGAAGCGCTCACCGCCCGGCAGCTTCAAGCGCTTGTTAGGCAGCAACGCTGACGCATGGTGCCGCGCTAGAAGAATCGGCTCACGAAGCCAGCGACCATTCCTACCATCGCACCGAGACCCGCACCATAGATGCCGTAGGCCACGGGACC